>Ga0315296_10003400_pt1 | contig 13301 bp, 12 predicted proteins | sample YL17G14_18_MG_FD_203921 | JGI IMG/M metagenome (GOLD analysis project Ga0315296, IMG submission 203921) | Sediment microbial communities from Yellowstone Lake, YNP, Wyoming, USA - YL17G14_18 | ecosystem: Environmental > Aquatic > Freshwater > Lake > Sediment | place: USA: Wyoming | collected... | reverse complement strand
GGTTCTGAGGAACGATTGCTATAGTCTAAAGGATGAAGTGATGAGACTGCCAAAGAAGTTGGAGATACCCTTCAAAGGTAAGCCGAGATGGAGTGGTAAACAGGGCAGAGCCGAAGTCATCTATGATAACATGGATAAGAAGTGGCGTGTCTTTCAGGCTGTGAAGGTTAAGTCATTATTCAAGCCGCAAGGCTCCAAGATATGCTACATCGACCTTGGCATAATCAACCTGTTCACCATCTGGCTTGAAGGATGGAGACAACCAATAGCATTCAGCGGGAGAAACCTCCTAGCAGATTGGTGGTACTGGAATAGAAGGATAGCAGACTGTCAGAGTGTACTTGAAACAATTAATGGCAAGAAAAGTTCGATGCGACTCAGTAGATTGTATAGGATGAGACAACGGAGATTCCGACAAGCAATCAACACCATGATAAGAATCATTGTGAAAGACCTCTACGAGTTGGGAGTCTCAAAGATTGTTATTGGCAACCTAACAGGCATAAGAGAGGGCAATGATAAGGGTAAGAAGAGTAACTCGATGATCCATAACTTCTGGAGCTTCAACTACCTCATTCAAAGACTAAAGTGTACAGCACAGGAATACGGCGTAAGAGTGAAAGAAGTCAACGAGTACAAAACCTCATCAATATGCATAAGATGTGGCTCAGAAAATATTGAGAGGAAAGGCAGACTCTTCAAGTGTCTAGAATGTGGATTGGAGGCTCATAGAGATGCTATTGGCGTCTTGAACATGGCAAACCTCCATAATGGAGGAACAGCTATCAGGGTGATGACACACCCTAACCTTCTAAAATGGGATGGAATGAGGTGGGAGCGTAACAGCGCTATGACCCATCAACCAATGAACATGATAGAAGCTAGAATCCCCTGTCTTTAGGCAGGGGAGTGTCAAAACAGCTTAGATAATCCTGTGAGTGCCTGTTATTCAGGCTTCTCCAAAGCGTGAAGCGCGCGCGTTCTTTTTCTCAGGTCTTTTGGGGGTCTTAATATGTGTCGTTGCTGCCCGGGTCGGGAAAAGTGGCCCTAACACCGTCGCCTGCTGCTTGCTCAGGCAATTTCGTTTGTCAATACTCCGGTAAAGAATTCGGCCAAGTGTGGAAACACCCTAGTAAGTACCGCGCTAAGTTCATGGATATACAAGTCTGCATCGGCCGCCACAAGAAACTTCAAAATATCCATACCACTGAAACAACACCGTTAGCCAGAGAGTAACTTCTGTGAAGTTATGTGAAAGCGCTTAATCGGTGAGACAGAAGAATTACTATTCTCAACGTTTTTCTCTCGAGAATGAGGAACTATAAGAGTCCTACGTTTCTCCAATCTCTTGATGAATGTGCGCCGGATTTGTTCGTCGTCTGGGTCAACACCAAGACCATGAATCTCCAGACTGACTGGTCTACCCCTTAGCCTATCGCATATGTATTTTGAAAGGATCGATGGAGCAGCAGGGATCGCCGAATCTTTAGTGAGTTCTATGACATATTGATGCACAAATTCTGGTGGAAGATCGCGCCTGCCGATGCCGATTGGTGGCGTTTTTCTTCGGATCTCTATGCCGTCAGCGATCTGACTCGGTTTCTTTGCGTCATCAGCAAGTCTTGGAACTTTAGCACCCAAAGGACATGCCACAGTAACAATAAGGCACCTTAGCACCTCTTCTCCGATGTCTTTCCTAGACATCTTTCGACCCTTTTTCTAGCACCCGCTTTGCCATAGTCTACCCGCTACATTGTATAAGTAGAGACTGCAAGGGGTAGGTATACTCGTTATGACGTATCCAGTCAGTGGAATATTGGCTGGAAACCGGAAGGTAACCTTTACTGTACAAGAGTTCCGTTTATGGGTTGCTTGTTACCGTTCGAGTCGGTCCTTAGCGTGCGCGATTAGACTCTAGATTGGGATTAATTCGTCGCTTGATCAGAAAGACGGTAGTTAATATGATGACCATTGGAAGAATGGCGAGAGACATCTCTGGAATCGGCTGCCCAGCATCAAGCCATAAAGTGTGAAAAACGTTAGCTACATGGTTCGCTGCCAAGTTGAGGCTACCCACAACTCTACCTTTGAACTGCTGATTATTCCAGTCATAATGGTTATCCATCCAAGTCGCGTTCGGCGTGTTAAACATAATATCAGACGCGAGATCGAGAGTTGCCTGATAGGTAGATGTGCGGTTTACAGGATTAATCAAAGCTACGGAGAATAAGGACATATGATTATTTACATAATCTTCATAGTCACTATGGTGCTTCTCGACACCCCAAACTGTTAGCTTACCCATGAGGTGCCCCCAAACCGCAATATCCGATATGTAGTGAGCCATAGCACCAGCAAGCATAACCCCACCACTGAAGTTGCCCCTCTTCAAGAGATTCAGCGATTGATGGTAGGTTTCATTCGCTCTTGTTGCTGCAGCATCATCAGTCACTCTCTTCACCTCATCAAAGTAGACATGATGATTAAATGAGTCGCCGAATCCGCCTTGAGCTTTATCTCTATCAGGCAATTCCGTACCATACCCCAGCCACTTCATATTATTCTTGAAGATTGTTGCTTCATTGAAGGGTAGGAGATCTACTGCTTTCTCCACAATCCAATCGTGGGTACCAATAAGTGGAGTGGATGGGGATGTTGAGTAGCCGCCATTACTCCAACCATGAACGCTTCCAATATGAAAAAACAGCAGACAAAGAAACAGGATAGTTACGGGACGCAACGACCGACCCCGTTATAGTCTTTTGAGGGACAGTTGGAATATAAGACTTGACAATCAAGCGCACGTGTTGTAAACATATCATAGCAACCCAATTACATGAACGTTTAGAACATGATATGACCTTAATCTATTGAATCCCACCTCTTTTCTGTCGCGCGCGCTAGCTCTAGCAAAGAAAGCTGCCCGCCACAGTTTCTAGTATATCACGCTCCAGTTATCTTGATCTTTCAATTACAATAATCCTATTAGAAGGTTGAGTTGATAAACCCAAATAGGTTTACAAATGATCCGAATAGGAGTAATCGGCAAGACCAATACAGGCAAGACCACTTTCTTCAACGCAGCAACCCTACTCTCTGCCGAAGTATCAAACTACCCTTTCACCACAAAGCAACCCAACACTGGAACCGCCTACGTACGAACCATATGCGTCTGCAAAGAGCTAGGAGTCAAAGACGAACCGAGAAACTCAGCCTGCATCGAAGGGTGGCGTTTCATACCCATCGAGATAGTTGACCTCCCCGGTCTTATCAAAGGCTCTTGGGAAGGACGAGGTCTGGGCAACCAGTTCCTCAGCGTCGCAGCCCAAGCAGACGCCCTCGTCCACGTCGTCGACGCCTCCGCAAGCATCGATGCAGAAGGTAAACTTACACAGCCAGGATTTGGAAATCCCATAGTAGATGTCTACGACATTGAAGAGGAGATCGGATTATGGTTTACAAAAGCCATAGCTAAGAGCCTCAAAAGCGTCAAGAAGAGGGTCGAGGCAGGAACCCCACTGAAAGAATCACTGTCCAAAGCAGTCGCAGGGTTAAAAGTGAGATCCGACCATGTGGAGAAGGCACTCACCAAAAGCAAACTCGAGGACAAACCCCTCAAAAAGTGGAATGACAAAGACATCAGACTCTTCGCGCAAGAAATCAGAATAGTCTCAAAGCCGACTGTGATAATGGCGAACAAGATGGACATCGCCAACGCAAGAGCCAACTATGAACGTATGACCGAAGAATTCAAAGGCTCCTTCGTAATTCCCGCCTGTGGCGAGGCAGAGCTTGCCCTGCGCAGAGCTGAGGAGAAAGGCTTCATCAGATACGTCCCAGGAGAAGAAAAATTCCACGTCATGGACGAGAGCAAACTGACAAAAGAACAGAAGTGGGCGCTCAACTACGTCCAAGAAAGAGTCCTGACCAGATGGGTCAACACAGGGGTTCAATTCGCAATAAACATGTGCGTCTTCAAACTACTTAACATGAACACAATCTACCCAGTCGAGGATGCAAAGAGATACTCAGACCACGCAGGAAGGATCCTCCCCGACGCCTTCCTCATTCCCTACAGCGCGAACGTCAGAGATCTCGCTCGAGAGATACACACCGAACTGGAAAAGACCATGTTGTATGCCCTTGACGCAAGGACCGGCCTGCGGGTTCCGAACGAGTACATACTCAAAGACAGAGACGTCATAAACATCGTAGCCGCAGCAAGAAAGAAGTAGAAACACTCAGAGTGTTGGAACGACCTTCAGAAGATCCGCCTTAGTCACAATCCCTTTGATCTGTCCCTTCTTTGTAACCAAGACCGCTTGGCTGTACTGAAGGAGCGCAGATATAACCGTCACCGGCGCTTCCTCGTCAACAATCGGAAACGCCTCATCCATAATCGACTCAACAGAGAACCTCGAGAGTTCCTTAGGATCCCTCCCTCTCAATATCTGGTTCAGAACGGTCTTCTCGGTTATACTGCCCACCGCTCTGAGCCCGTCAAAGACTGGTAGTTGAGAGTAACCTGTCTCATTCATGGCCTTAGTAGCTTTGGAGACGGCGTCATCCTTCTGCACCCCAATCACATTGCCTTGAACTATCTCTCTAACCTTCATCTCACGCTTCTTCTCAAGACTTTCCAGAAGATCAAAAATCGCCTTCGTCTTAACATACGAAGGATTGATCCTGCCAGTCTCTATCTTCGCAATCATTGACTGGCTGACACCAACCATCCTGGCCAACTCCTTCTGGTTCAAACCCAGATTCTTGCGTCTTCTCTCTATCTCACCGAGTTGTGGAAGCATACCTGACTGATCCTCAGGACAGGATTTAATTCTTGATGATTATCAAGATCGCAAGAATTTAAGACAATCAAATGTCGAAAGAATGACTGTCAGGAATGATCAGATCTTGGAGCTCAAGAAAGTTCTTGCTGATTACAAGCTCGTCGACCTCAGTCTCCTCCTAGAGGAGGGAACTCCTTGCTACCTCCCTTACCATCATATGGTTTGGACCGACAGAAAGCTAGGAGACGGATACAATGCCTACGTCTTGCAGATCGCTGAACATCACGCAACACACGTAGATGCTCCTGCCCACGTCGGCGGATCAAAATGGCTTGACGACGTAGACCTGAACATCTGGCACGGACCCTGCCGAGTCATAGACCTCACCTCAAAGAAACTCAAAGGAAAGATTTCTTCCAAAGACATAAAATCATGGGAAAAACGTCACGGCAAACTCTGCAGAGACGAAATTGTACTCCTAAGATACAAATGGGACAAAAAATGGACCACCAAGTACAAAAATCCCGAAAGAAAGCAAGTCGCCAAGTACTTCAGGGATTTCCCCGGCTTAGCAGTTGAAGCGTCAGCCTACCTCGGAAAATGCAGAGTCAAACTCGTTGGTACAGATACCCCTACAGTCGATTCATTCTCAGCCTTCCTTGACGCACTTAACTGTGGAAAGACCGAACCCGCCCACATCAAACTCCTTCGCGAAAAAAGCATCCCAATACTTGAAGGCCTGAAGAACCTCGATAAGCTGCCTCCTAACGGAGCCTACCTCTTCGCCTTCCCCCTTAACGTCAAACACGGTTCAGGTTCTCCAGTTAGAGCCGTAGCCTTCGTCCCGAGACACAAATGAACCAGCACAGAGGCAGGAATCGGAGAAACGAGAGCTGCAGGAGAGCGAATTGCCAACATGACCAGGTGGATCGGAAAATCAAAAGACCTCTGGCCAGCCGGCACGCGCGCACTCTGTCCAAGAAGAACAAGGGTGGATGCTCCTCAAGATAGCTCAAAGCAGAATACTCTCACCGAGAAATTCGACAACACGACACAAAGCTTTATTGAGTGACAACGGGATATAACAGTGCGAGGTTGTTCTCCCATGACGTGCGGTCACTGTGGAACGCCAAAGAAAGAGATAGCAAAGAAGAAGAAGAAAAAATAGGATTGTCTCAAGTCTTAGCCTCGGCTAAGAACCAAGACACGTTCTGCCTTTTCAGTTTCAGGTTACTATGTCAAATTGGTAGACCTGACGGATTTAGCGCGCGCTTAATGATGACAAAGATGCCCTCAAGATGCTTTGCGTTCCAGAGATTAGAATCATCGTGGCTCCACTGATTTTTGGCTATCCAGCAGAGAAAAAGGGCATGCAGAAGAGAAAGCCAAAAGTGATCAAGCGGATATAGCAGAAGCGCGCGCTAATAGAGAGCGCTCTCCTCTACCAGCTCAGCGATCTAGCAGTGCTGAGCGCGCGCTGCCTACATAGAAGCTGAGAGATTCTCTGTGACTTCCCACCATCCTTGTATGGAAGAATGAGACGAAGCTTAGTGTGGCATCAAGTATGCGAAGAGTCAAATTTAATGCATTGATCAATGTTTTTACTCTTATCTTTTTCATACTTTCAGGAATCTCAGGAATCATCATTTGGGTGGCCATTCCAAGCCTAGACAGCGTAATGTTGGGAGGAACCAAATACTTGGAGGGTGGCCGCGTGAGGCCGGACAGATCTTTCCTATACTTCCCTCGTGATAGCTGGATGGGCTTGCACATCTATTCAAGTGCAGTATTCATTATTCTTGTAGTGTCTCACGATGTACTACATTTGAGCTGGTTCAGAAAGTTGCCGAAGATACTATCGCGCAAGAAGCAAGATGGGAGCTAGCCACTCAAACTTTATAGTGTGAAACGAGCGTGCGCGCGCTGCACGTGTGAGTAACTCTATCCCATCTCAATTTCGTGTAACTTCGATGGTCAATGTATGGTCACACCAATCTTATCGGACATTTGTGGTATCATACATCATTGACCCCCTGTGTATAGGCTTGCGTTAATCTAGTGGAAATAAGGCAAGGAGAAATCAGACTTGGCTACGGAATTTTTCAAACAACTATCCGCAGACGATTTCGCTCAACGAAAATGGCGAGAAGATGGTTTCAGAGCTGAACTGGATAATGACATAATAGTTGATACCTGTCATCCTACAGATACGAATAGGTGGGAGACTGGAATCAAGCAAAACGGCGAGTGGTATGTCGCAGAAGACTACGATTCAATGAAAGAGGCAGAAAAAGGTCACAAAAAGTGGGTGAGAGTCATGACGGAAAAACCGAGTTATGATCTTAACACCCGCGATCAAGAATTTCTTAGCAAATGGCTAAATACAGAACCCTTGCCCAGGATGGGTGAAATCATCACCAACTTTGACGTACTAGCCTCACTAGTAAAGTCAACTCCAGCCAAACCCGAGGCTCTTGCCTTCCAAAAGCGATAGATCGCGTAGAATCTACGCGCGCACTAAGTAAGTGTTAGTTATCTGACAAATAGAGCGCAGCAACACTGAACTTGGGCGCTTACAAATCATTCCGCGCGTTCGCCACTTGAGCTGCAATAAGTTTTACCTTATCTTAGTTTTGCTCCACGGTTTGCGGCGTCTGGCGGGTGCTTGTGAGAGGGTTGGCATTGTAGATGTCTTTCGCGGGCTTCTCAAAGCATTTTGCCCACGCAGTCCTCTCAACCACAAGCGTCTTCGGAAAGGCAAACAAACTATAAACAAGCTAGACACGATCATAAAATCTAGGTGATGCATATCTATACCAAAATGCGATCAGTGCGGCGACAACTTTCCGGAACTCAAGAACTGCCAATACTGCGGAAAGAACTTCTGCGCCGAATGCCACGACACGCACATGCGTTGGGAGTTACGCCATAAAGGTCTGGCGGAAGAAATCTCCGAACTATGGAAAGGGCATCGGGAAGGCTCTGAACACTAGTGACTATGATACCAATTTATCTGCGAATTTAAGCAATTCAACCGCGCGCCTAAGCACTTTCAGATTTCTCTTCCATTCTTATTAGCGCACGCTTTCTAGCCTTGAGTTGAGGTCTTTTTCGTGTCCGGGTTTGCTGACTGAATTTCTAAGCCACACTTCAAAGTGTAAGCAGTTATTGCCCCCACCGTCGGAAATAGTGCCATGCCTATGAAGCTGACCGTTAGCATGCCGGTCAGGTCGATAATGAATCCAATGAACGGCGGAGCAGTGGCTACTGCCAGACTCAGACATGCTGTGAGTATTCCATAACCCGTCCCAGCTGCAGACTGTCCGAGGATCTGGGGAGGCAGCATCATTACAGTCGGGACAATCATGAATGCTGAAACTCCCATGACCGCAACGGCCAATATCACTGCTTGATCAGGCAAATAAGGCATGACCCCTAAGATCAATGCTAATGATGCGAAATTCGCAATCAGGATGATTCTTCGATATCTGATCCTGTGTAATATACAGCCATAGATCGGCACAGATAATGCCCGCCAACATAACCACGGTGGCAAGCAGATTCGCGTAGATGGGGTCTGTTCCCCTAAACCTCTCAAAAAGTGTTGGAAACCACGTTGTGAACGCGAAGACAGTGGCGAAAGAGAATCCGTAAATACCTCCAGCCTTCCAAATTTCAAGATTTCTTACGGCTTGACTGGTTTTCATTGCTTTTCCATGTGCGAGCTTTAGCGGGCCTTCCTTAATCAGAGACACGAAAACTACCAGGCTCAATATGGCCAGAGCAGCGTCAAGGTATAACGGATAGCGCCATCCAAAACCAAGCATCAAAACGCTTACCACTGGAAAAGCTAGAAGGGTGGCAAATGGCAGATTTATCCCGTAGACTCCTATGGCTCGCCCAAGCTCCTTCAGCGAAAACCATTGAGAGACTATTGATGGCAGCAGCGCTATCATGATCATCACTCCAACTCCGAAGATAATACGCCCCCCAAGGCGATTTGATAAGAATCGCTGATTGCAACCACAAAGCTGCCAAGTGCCATCATGCTTGTTGACAGAACACCAACGCGTCTAGCACCATAGTAGTCGATGAACATCGACTGCAGGTATTGACACAAGAACTCCTGGGACAAAAAGGATGGACATCAATAAACCAGCTTGCGTATGGCTAATGCCGAAATCCTTCATCATCGACGGGATCAAAGGAGGAATTGACTGGATGATGAAAGCCATTGTGGCAACGATGTAGAACGCCGAAAATAACATGACCCACCGAGATCGCAGAACCATTAAACCAATCTCACCCTTCAAACAAGGCAACCGAATCATACCTTCCTCTTAGCAGTTTCTTATGCTTGTCATAGGCTGTCTTTTGGAAAGCCCGGCCTAGTGAGCCTTCCTGAGAGCATCCAGAGATCTCTGAAGAAGACTCAGAATGATAGCTCCACTCAATGGATCACTGTGCAATCTTGATCTCTGTTTTAGAGATCTTCCAAACATTATCCTGTTTCACCAATTCAAAGTACTCTGCTGCATTTTGCAGGAGATTGTATGATCTGGAGTGAAGAACGTAGGTACTTTGAGCTGTCGCTCTGTCACCAATTATGCTCAGATCTGTAAAGCTGACGTTTTCTACAACTGCGTCAGGTGCTACACTAAATGCTGTTGTAAGATACCGCTTCAGACCTTCCTTGGGGCCTTGGTAAGTGTACCCTTCGTCGTATTTGATAACTATCTCCACGTTATCTGTAAAGAGTGCTACCGCCCTTTCTATAGCGTGTTGATTTAGCGCGTCGAAATATGATGATAGCACATTTCTAACTCGGTCTTCTTCACCAGCCTCAACAGTTCGGTTAACAGTTGGAGCAGTGGATGAGGCATATGTCGTATTGGGAGCTGGCATCGGTTCACCTTGAGGTTTCTGTGTTGGGGTGGGAAGAAGTGCTGTGGTTAGTGGAGTTCTTTGAGGATGAAGTACGTAGAATAGGAGGCCGCCGATTACTAACAAGTCTAGGATCAGTATCATCATCAGCACTCTTTTCTCTCTACGGGTTGCTTTGATCGGTGAGGACTGAATTGGCACCGTGAGAGACCCTCCATAACATGTACAGAACCAGGCATCTTGAAGCTTTCTTTCACAGTCCGAGCTAACTCCCTAACAACAAATATGGTCAATCAGTTTCCGAGCATTTTAGGGTGGTGTGAGTGAATCAGTGGCCTAGGATCTCCTTCTCAGCTTGCTTGAGTGTATTCTCGAGATCTCTTGAGACGTCCGCTGGCAGGGGCGTCGGTTGATGCTTTGAAAGGATCTCGTTCGTCTTCTCTCTCGCTCTCTGAACCAAGTCTTTGGAACCAGTCTTGACCCAGTTGTTCCTCATCTGCCTGTCAAGAAGCGTCGGCATCCAGTGCTCCTTCTTGAAGTAATTGAGCGTGTGCTTCTGCGTGATGAAGTGACCTCCAGGACCTACTTTGTCTATGACCTCCAGAGCCAATGTCTCATCGGTCACCTCAATTCCTCTCAGAAGGTAGGTGATCATCGATATGACTTCATCACAAATAGTGACTAGCTCCAGACTTCCTGTCAGGCCGAAGTTCAGATATGATCCGACGTCATGTATCAAGTTCGCGCCGCTGGCCGCAGCCATGAAAAGGTTAAGACCCGCCTCCAAAGTCGCTTGGCCATCAAGGATCTTAGAGTCCGAACACCCTCCGGTGCTCCATATTGGAAGCTGGTAGTAGCGCCCAAGCTGAGCCATCGCAACATTGAAGATCATCCACTCCGGTGAGCCATATGAGAAGACTCCTGTCTTCTGATCCATGGTCGAGGTGTCAGATCCGTATACGAACTCAGCGCCCTTCTCAGTGAATTGAGCAATAACGTTTCCACTCAAGGTTTCAGCATTCGATTGCACCAGTGCTCCCGCAAGAGTAGCCGGAGCGGTTGAACAACATGCAGGTGACGGGATATACACGATCGGCAGTTTGGCCTTGGCAAAGGTCATCAGGTTCTTCGTATGCTCTTTGCCATGGGTTAGGGGTGAGACCGGTTCGCTATACAGGCCAAGGATGGGTCTTTCCCTGAGTTTGTCTTCACCGCCAACAACAGTTGCCGCCATCTTTATCAGGTATCTTGCGTCTAGGCCGAAGTCCACAACCATTATCGGCTTCTCTGTATTCCTCAGTGAGGCATCAAGATCGTGCAGGGGCAGAACCTGCTTGGGTACGTCTTGAGCTGTAAAGAGCGGCATAACAAAGTCGATGTTGGGGAGTGCGTCAGCAAGCCTTGATGCATTGGCTGCGTCCATCTTGGTGGCAGGCCTGGTAGAGATATTATCGGTTTCAAGGATGTTTACTGCGCCTTCTCCGAGGCCGAAGTTGACCCTTCCCCCTTCTAATCTTATGTCCTTCTTCTTGTTTCGGCCGGCAAAGAGTATGGTTCTGGGTGAGCGTCTTATCGCTTCCTCCACAAGGTGTTGTGGGATCTTGACAATCTTCTTGGAATGATCCACATCTGCGCCGATCTCATCAAGAAGTCTGAGGGCATTCTCCTCTTCGACTCTGACGCCGGTTCTCTCCAGAACTTCCAGGGTGGCTGTGTGGACCCTGTAGACATCATCCTTTGAGAGGATTTCGAAAATCCCGATCTTCAAATTCTCAATCAATCTTCTTCTACCCGCTGATGTTCAGAAGCTTTCTTACGAGTTTAACAGCTGCAACCGCGTCCTCACCGTAACCGTCTGCACCTATCTCTGCAGCCCATTCATCGGTAACGGTTGACCCTCCGATTATCACCTTGACTTGGTTCCTTAGCTTACTGTTCTTTAGGGCCTCAATCACTTCCTTTTGCACGGGAAGTGTCGTACTCAGCAGAGCCGACATGGCTACAATATGCGGTTTCTTCTCTTTTGTAGCCTCCACGAACTTGTCAGGAGGGACATCAACTCCAAGGTCTATTACCTCAAATCCAGCCGTGAACAGCATTGAAGCAACAATGCCTTTGCCAATATCATGGATGTCTCCTGCAACTGTTCCGATGACGATGCGTCCAGCGGCCTCTTTGCTGGACTCGGTCAGAAGGGGCTTCAAGTACTCTGAGATGACTATCTTCGCAGCCTCACCGGCAGTAACAAGCTCTGCCAGGAAAAATTCTCCCTTCTCGAACTTGTCACCTACGTCTTTCAGGGCTGAAGTCAGTGAATCGATGAGTTCCTGAGGGCTATGCCCCTGATCCAGAGCTTTCTTTGTAGTCTCAACAAGCTTGTCCTGATCGAATGAAAGCAGAGCTTCCTTCACAGCATCTCTAACTTGGGACATACAACTCTACACCATGCGCGCGAATTTGAGTTTATAGATTTTCTGAAGCAATAAGTGCATCAATATTTAAGGGATTCCTGACTACCAAGAAAGTCCGCAACAGGTTTGATTCTGAATGAACCGGAAAGACAGATCGGCCAAGCTGCATCAAGAATCAATAATTATCGACGGTCTAAACATCAGCGTCTGGAACAAGGAAGTCTTCGAAGGACTAAGGCGAGGAGGAGTGACTGCCATTAATGCGACGACGGCTTGCTGGGAGAATTTTAGAAATGCAATCGAAAATATTGAGGAATGGAACAGAAAGTTCGAAACCTACGGTGACATCATAACTCCGGTCAGGACTGTGGAAGATATCAAAAGGGCTAAGACAGAGACGAAGCTTGGCATCATACTCGGGTTCCAAAACATCACTCCTATCGAAGATGATATCGGATTGCTTAAGGTATTCTGGGACCTGGGCGTCAGAATTATCCAGTTGACCTTTCAAGATCGAAACCTGGCAGGTGACGGTTGCTGGGAGAGAACAGATGCGGGTCTGAGCGAGTTCGGATTCAAAGTCGTCAAAGAGATGAACCGTCAAGGTATACTTATAGATCTCTCTCATGCCGGCGACAAGACTACGATGGATGCAGTCGGAGCGTCCTCGAAACCTGTGGCCTTCACACACTCTAATCCAAGAAGCCTGAAAAATAGTAAACGGAACAAGACTGACGAGCAAATATCAGCCCTGGCGGAGAAAGGAGGCGTAGTAGGCGCAACCCTCTACCCGCCTGTTCTGGCCGCCGGATACAAATCCAATATCAATCACTACCTTGAAGTGATCGATTACTTGGTTAAACTCGTCGGCGTTGATCATGTTGCTCTGGGCACAGATTTCACTGAATTTCAGACTAGAGATTTCTTTGTAGAAGCATTGACTGGCAAAAGTTGGGATAAACCCCTAGTAGACCTGGACTACCCAGTCGTATATCCTAAAGGAATTCGCTCAGCAACAGACTTACCAAACGTAACAAAGGGGCTGACTAAGCGAGGATACAGCGAGACTGAGATCAAGAAGATCATGGGCGAAAACTGGATTCGGATCTACTCCGAAGTCTGGGAAACCTAAGAATGCGGAAGGCGCACAGGCGCGCCACCAACTCTGCTGCAATTTCTTATCCTATTTTCATCAATTCATACTTCTGTGTTCCTAGAC
>Ga0315296_10003399_pt1 | contig 13302 bp, 12 predicted proteins | sample YL17G14_18_MG_FD_203921 | JGI IMG/M metagenome (GOLD analysis project Ga0315296, IMG submission 203921) | Sediment microbial communities from Yellowstone Lake, YNP, Wyoming, USA - YL17G14_18 | ecosystem: Environmental > Aquatic > Freshwater > Lake > Sediment | place: USA: Wyoming | collected... | reverse complement strand
TACGTGTTCTCCTCGGGAGGAGAATCGCTGGAAGAAGTCGTGGGCATGTACCTGGTGATGAGACAGAAGACCGTGGCGGTAGCCGAAAGCTGCACGGGCGGCCTGCTCAGCGAGCGCCTTACGCGTGTCCCCGGCAGTTCCAATTATTTTCTGGGTGGCATGGTCTGTTACAGCAACGAGCTGAAAGCGACGCTGGCAGGTGTCCCTGCGGACCTGATTGCGGAACACGGCGCGGTGTCCCTGGCCGTCGCCCAGGCGATGGCAGAGGGTGTGCGGAAGCGCACCGGCGCTTCTCTCGGAATCGGCATTACAGGTGTCGCTGGCCCGGGCGGCGGCACTCCCGAAAAACCGGTGGGCCTCGTCTTCATCGCTCTGGCTGATGAAAATGGCACGCAAATTCGCGAGTTCCGCTTTCCCGGCGACCGCGAGCGCGTCCGCCATTGGGCAACCCAGATGGCGCTGGAAGCCGTCCGACGTCGGCTTCGGGACTGATTTTGGAATTTGACATTTCAGGTCTGAGATCACTGCGTGCGCGCCTTCATTGCCATTGACCTGCCACAAAGCATCCAGGCTGCCCTTGGCCAGCAGCAGGCGGCCTTTCGGGCCGCTTGCCCGGACGCCCGCTGGACGCGTCCGGAAGGCATACATCTGACTCTGAAATTCCTTGGGGAGATCTCGGACGATCAAGTCCGACAGGTAACGGAAGCCTTGGCAGGCCTCACACCATTCGCAAGTTTCTCTATCGCGGTCAAGGGGTCCGGATTTTTCCCGGACGCGCGTCGTCCTCGCGTGTTCTGGGTTGGACTGGAGGCTCCGCCAGCGCTGGGCGAACTGGCCGACCGAGTGGAGAGTTGCATGGAGAAACGGGGTTTCGCCCGGGAAGAGCGTTCACTCACCCCACACCTCACCCTGGCCCGTTTCAAGGTTCCCCGCCCCCAGCCGGCTCTCCAGGCACTCCTCACCCAGCAGGGAGAGCTGTCCCTGGGCCAATTCGAGGTGTCGGAATTTTTCCTCTTTGAGAGTAAACTCTCGCCGCACGGCGCGGAGTATCGCAAGATTGCACGCTTTCCCCGGTAGGGACGGTTCGCACGTCCCGCCTGTATCCAAAGGGTAGAAATGCTGGGCCTCCTCAGCACATTGATCGCTTACCTTCTCGGATCTGTTCCGTTCGGTTACCTGATCGTCCGATGGCAGAAAGGAACTGATGTCCGGACGACGGGCAGCGGCTCCATCGGCGCCACGAACGTCATGCGCAGCCTGGGCCCCGTCGGCTTTGCCGCCACTTTCGTTCTGGATGTGGGCAAGGGTTTAGGCGCAGTGCTGCTGGCGGCGAAGATCGCAAGAAACGATCCTTTCTGGATTGCCGTCGCAGCAACCGTGGCTATTCTGGGCCACTGCTTTCCCATCTGGCTGCGCTTCCGCGGGGGGAAAGGCGTGGCCACAGGCGTGGGTGTATTCGTGGCACTCGCTCCCCTTCAGCTTGTCCTCGTCCTCATTGTCTTCGCAGTAGTAGTCGCCATTTGGCGATACGTCTCCTTGGGTTCGATCGTCGCCACGGCGGCGTTTCCGATCTTTATCTATTTCCTAAAGCAGCCACCGCCGCCTCTGCCCATTGTGGTGGGAGCTACGGTCGGGGCCGCGATTATTATTGCCCAGCACCACTCGAACCTGCGTCGGTTGCTGAAGGGCACGGAGAACCGGCTGGGGAAGAAGAAAGTGGAAGACAGGAGTCAGTAGCCAGTAGTCAGTTGTCAGTTGCTTGTAGTCATTTGCCGGATGTGGGCTGCAACGGACAACGAACAACGGGCTACTGACAGCTTTTGCCTATGAGACAAATCGCTATCATCGGCGCCGGAAGCTGGGGCACGGCACTTTCGCTCACCCTAGCCAACCTTGGCCACACCGTAAGAGTCTGGGCGTACGAGAAAGAGGTTGCGGAAAGTATGCGCACGCGCCATGAAAACGAACTGTTCATGCCCGGCGTGCGCTTGCCGGAAACCGTCTTTCCGACCAACGACCTGAACGCGGCCCTGCACGGCGCGGAAATTGTCGTGACCGTGATGCCCTCGCACGTTTGCCGCAGCCTTTATGAGCAGATGCTCCCTTCCCTTCGCCCGGAAATGACTTTCGTGAGCGCCACGAAGGGGCTCGACACAGAACGCTTGATGCGCATGAGCGAGGTCCTCCGGAGCGTAGCAGGGCAGAGATTTTCGCCGCGGCTCTCGGTGCTCTCCGGACCTAGCTTTGCCCGCGAGGTGGCGCGCGGCGACCCCACGGCTCTAGTGGCAGCCTCTGAAGACCGCGATGTGGCGCAATTGATCCAAAGGGAGTTTTCCTCGAGGACCCTACGCCTCTACACGTCGAGCGACGTAGTGGGTGTGGAGCTCGGCGGTGCCGTGAAGAACGTCATTGCCATCGCCGCCGGGGTGGTGGAGGGTCTGGGGCTTGGCCACAATCCCACCGCCGCGCTCATCACGCGCGGCCTGGCCGAGATGACGCGTCTGGCCTGCGCCTGCGGCGCCCGGCGCGAGACGCTGGCCGGTCTGGCCGGCATGGGCGACCTCGTCCTGACCTGCACCGGAGATCTCAGTCGCAATCGCAGCGTCGGGGTCGAACTGGGCAAAGGACGAAAGCTCGCGGAGATCATTAGCCCCATGCGCATGGTGGCAGAGGGCGTCAAGACCACGAAGGCCACGGTCGCGCTCGCCGCCCGGCACGGCGTCGAAATGCCCATCACTCAACAAGTCCACCGCATCCTGGAAGGTCAGACCTCCCCCCGCGAGGCCATCCGCGAGTTGATGGAACGCACCCTGAAGGAAGAATAGGGGTGCTCCTCACGTTCACTCCCATGTGGACAGGCGGGGCGCCTAGCGCAAGTGTTGCTGGCCTATCCGTGGGGAACGGCGGCGGGCCCTGCCTTCCGCTCGATTCACTTTCCTGACAACAGACAGTCAGGAGAATCCCGCGCCGGGAGGAATCATGCCGACAGGGCTTTTGACCTTCATCAAAAAGCCTCCACGGGCGGCGTACCTGAGTATTGCTTTTGTGCCTTGCCGTGTCTTAACATGTAACAGCGAAAGGGCAGCATGAAACGAAGCCAAAACCGGCGCGTGAGAATTCTCTACTTGCTCCTGGTGATTCTCGTCGGCATCAGCGTTCTTCCCCTCGGCTTCTATGGCTCCCGGATGGTGTCCAGGAACCGGGATATTCTGGAGACGCAGGAAAAGATCCTGCAATACAGTATCTCTCAGTCTCTCGCCCGGGAGATTTCGCTATACGCCGAGAACCTTCAGCAGCGGCTCAAAGAGTTCTTTGACGAGGTGATGCCGCTAACTTCCCACGTCGCCGGCTCACAATACGGCTCCGATCCCCGGTTGCGGGACACTCTTCAGCAGTTCGTCAGTGACTGGCCCACGGTCATTTACGCCGCGGTGCTGAACGTGGAAGCCCGAGGGGTTCGGGCCGGCGGGTACAACGCCGGGGGAGACGCTTTCCTGCGCAAGGCCTTGGAGAGCGCGTTCATGGCTGTGCGCCAGGGCGCCCTCTACCAGAGCGATCCCATTACCATTGTTCGGAACGGCAAGAGCGAGCCGGTCATGATCTGGGCACGGTCCATCATGGTTAAGGGCCAATTTCTGGGCATGGTGGCGGCGGTGGTGACGCTCGCGCCGCTGCTGCAACGGCTGGAGGAGACGAAACTAACGGGCCTGGAAGCTTACATCGTGGACAACTCCGGGCGCTTGGTCGCCTCCAACATCCCGGCTAAGAACGTGGCGGGCAAGGACATGGTGAGTGTCCCCATCGTGCAGAAGTTCCTCGCTTGGCGTGGCCGGGCGCGTGCCTCGGAAACTACCACGTTCGACTTAACCGAGGGCGGGGAGACCATCCCCATGCTCGGCACTTATTCTCCCATTCAAAAGATTAACTGGGGCGTCATCGTGCAAAGAAAAGAGCGCGACGCCTTCGTCGCCGTAGACGAAATGCGCCGCGACACCATACTCTGGGGTCTGGTGGTCATCATCCTCAGCCTGGGGATCGCTATTGTTTCGGCCAAATTCATTACCCGCCCCCTCGACAGCCTGACGCAGACGGCGCGCTCCATCACCCAGCGGGACTTCACCCAGCGGGCCGACGTGCGCAGCCGCACCGAAATCGGCGAGCTGGCCGAAACCTTCAACCTGATGGCTGAGGACATCCAGCACTACATCGGCGAGTTGAAGGAAGCCTCGGAAGAGAACCGCCAGCTCTTCATGGACTCCATCGAGATGATCGCGGCGGCGGTGGACGCGAAAGATCCGTACACCAAGGGCCATTCGGGCCGCGTTTCCCAGTACTCGGTGATTCTGGCGCGCGAACTGGGTCTGCCGGATGAAGAGATTGACAAAGTCCGCATTTCCGCCACCCTGCACGACGTGGGGAAGATCGGCATCGAGGACCGCGTGCTGAAAAAGCCCGGAGTACTGACCAACGAGGAGTTCGAAATCATGAAACGCCACACGATCATGGGATTTGAGATCGTGCGGCAGGTCAAGCGCCTCACGGAAATGTTGCCAGGAATTCGCTGGCACCACGAGTCCTTGAACGGCAAGGGTTATCCCGACCTGCTCACGGGCGACGAGCTGCCGCTCCTGGTGCGGATCATTGCGGTGGCTGATACCTTCGACGCCATCACCACCGATCGTCCCTACCAAGCCGGCCGCGAATTCCACCAGGCACTGGACATCCTCCGGAAGCACGCCGGCAGCAAGTACGACCCTATCGTCGTGGACGCCATGGACGCGGCGTACAGCAAGGGTGAGCTGCGCAAGTTTGAGACGCGCCGCAAGACCCTGGAGACTGTTCCTCAAGCCAGAACCTAATCTAACTCGCCTTCTTCTGCCTGGCCCTGCTCGTTCCCACCCTGTGATTCTCTTCCCGCCCCGGCGCGGTTCAGGATAGAATCAAAACCTGACGAGGCATCACTGTTGGGCGCGGACGAAAAAAAGAAAAGCGGGTTCTTTGATCGCCTGAAGCAGGCCGTAGCTTCCACGAAGGCGCAACTGGTCGAGCGGGTCGAGGAAATCGTGGAAGGCAAGGGCGCGGTTGACCAAGCGGTGCTCGACGACCTGGAGGCCACGCTCCTGGCGGCCGACCTGGGGGTCAAGACAACGCAGGAGGTCCTCGCTCACCTGCGGGACCAGGTAAGCCGCCGCAAGCTCCATGAAGCCCGGGAGTTGCGCTCCGCCCTGGAGCAAGAGATCCTGGCCGTCCTCGAAAACCCCGGCGGGACGCGTGCTGCTCCCCTGCCCAAATACCCTCCCCCCGGCCAGCCCGAGGTCATCTTTGTGGTGGGGGTCAATGGGGTGGGCAAGACCACCAGCATCGCCAAGCTCGCCCATTACTTCCTCCAGCAGCACCGTCGGCCGCTCCTCTGCGCCGCCGATACTTTCCGCGCCGCCGCCAACGAGCAACTGGAAATCTGGGCGGGACGCCTCAATATCGAGATCATTAAGCAAAAGCCGGGCGCCGATCCCTCCGCGGTGGTCTTCGATGCTTTGGCCGCGGCCAAGAAGCGCCGCGACGATCCGGTGATTGTGGATACGGCGGGGCGCCTGCACACCAAATACAACCTGATGGCCGAGCTCCAAAAGATGTGCCGCATCGCGGGGCGGGAGGTTCCCGATGCGCCCCACCAGGTTCTGCTGGTCATCGACGCCACTATCGGCCAAAACGGCTTGGCGCAGGCGCGCCAGTTCACCGAGCAGGTGGGAACCACCGGCATTATCCTCGCCAAGCTCGACGGTACCGCCAAGGGCGGCATCGTTGTCGCCATCACCCGGGAACTGGGCCTGCCCATTCAGTTCGTGGGCATCGGCGAGAAGCTTGAAGACCTCCTGCCTTTCAACCCGCGCGAGTTTGTAGAGTCTCTATTTGAAACATAGATCCCAGGCAAAGGGAGGAGAGCGGAGTCTGCGTCATTTGCGAGGGGACGGGGCGGGCGGGAGTTTTTGCAGTTGCACGCGTAGGGAGGTTGTCTCACCGGGGCGAACGCCGGCGTTGATTCGCCGCCCCCGATATCCGGGTTTGCTGATGAGCACTGCGTAGCGGCCGGGGAGCAAACCGAACCGACACGTGCCGCCCAGACCCGTCGTCGAGCGAAAGCCGGGGACAGCCACCAGGACTCCCGGCAGCGGCTTGCCATTCTCGTCGAGGACGATGACGTCCAGAATGCCTCTGCCTCGTGCCGGGGCAGTGCTTTGCGGCGCGTCCGCACCCAGCGCTCCACTCAAACAAAACACTGCCAAGGGGACAAACATCAGGACGTGTCTTCTTAGCATCGCCGCACTCCGAAGCATCTCAGGCGCCACGCAGGAAAGGAGCAGGATATCAAAACCTTGACGTCTTTCCACACTTCTTCAAGACCGCCATCTCGCTCGGCTTGAGGTCACGCCACTTCCCGACTTGCAGGTTCTCGAGGGTCAAGGGGCCGATGCCGGTTCGAACCAGTTTCAGAACCTTGAACCCCACAGCCTCGATCATACGGCGGACTTCGCGGTTCTTGCCCTGGGTCAACACAACCTCAAGCCAACTGTATTTGCCGCGATCCTCGACCCGGCGCACGCTCTCGGGCTTGGCGAAGTCACCGCGCTTCATCTCCATCCCAGCGCGCAACCGCGCTATCGCCTCCTCACCCATCAGGCAGTTCAGCTTAACCAGATATGTTTTCGGCACTCGAGACTCGGGACTTGCCACGAAGTCCGCGAACTCGGTGTCGTTGGTCAGCAGGAGCAGCCCGGAACTGTCCTTATCCAGCCGGCCCACAGGAGCCACCCAGCGGCCCAATTCGTCGAGATAGTCGTACACGGTCTTGCGTCCCGTCGGGTCGCCATGGCTGGTGATCACGCCTTTCGGCTTGTAGAAGAGCAGATAGATCCTGCGGGCGGGCTTCAAGCGTGACCCGTCCAGTTGAATGATGTCCTGCTGGGGCCGGACCCAACATTCCGGGTCGCGCACCACGCGACCGTTCACCTTAAGCCGCCCCGCGCGGATAGCCTCGCGCGCCCTGGTGCGCGAAGCCAGGCCGAAGCGGGAAAGCGTGCGATCCAGCGTCATGGCGGGCTTGGTTTTCATGACGTTGACCAGCGCAGGAGTTGACAGTCGACAGTCAACAGTCGGCAGTAAAGAACAACCTTTACCTCAGCAGCTCGACTGTGAACTGTCGACTGTGGACTGTCAACTGCTCTTAAGGAACGACACCTCATCCAGTTGAATGAAATCCTGGATGACCGGCTCCACGGCAGCATCCAGTTCGCTCACCGGCCCGAAGAAGGCCACGCGACCTTCGATGAGAAAGACCACCCGGTCGGCGAGTTTTCGCGCCAGCTTCATGTCGTGCGTCACCACAATCGACGTCAGACCAGTCTCGCGCTTAAGCTTCAGGATCAGGTCACTGATGGTGAGAGCCATCAACGGATCGACCATTGTGGTGGGCTCATCGTAGAGGATGGCTTCCGGCGCGGCTGCCAGGGCGCGGGCAATCGCCACGGCCCGCTTCATGCCCGTGCTCAGGTCGGAAGGCATCCGCTCCCGCGCCTCCCTCAATTCGACGCGCGCCAGGAGCTCATCGACGCAAGCCTGAATCTGCTCCTCACTCAAGGCAAGCCCGCGCTCGGCCCGCTCCCGCAATGGGTAGGCCACGTTCTCACCCACGGTGAGCGAGTCAAACAGTGCCCCCGATTGAAATACCATGGTCACGCGGCGGCCGATGTCCATCAACTCCGCCTCGCTCATCTGCGAGACCTCGCGGCCGGCGACAAACACCCGCCCCTCGTCGGGCTGGAGAAACCCGAGGATATGCTTGAGCGTCACGCTCTTGCCTACCCCGCTGCGGCCCAGCACCACTACCATCTCGCCCCGGCGGACTTCAAAACTGACGTCCACCAACACGGGCGCGTCCTCGAACGACTTATACACGTGGACGAATTCGATGTAGGGGCGGGCCTCCGAGCCGGGCTGTGGATGGTCACTCACGTCTACGGTGTCCAACGTCAGCAGGGTGAATTATGAATTGTGAATTCTGAATTGTGAATTACGAAATCGAGGGGTAGCGCCTGCTGCGCGTGCACAGGCTCACTCACAATTCACCATTCACTATTCATAATTCCGAATTCACAATTCGTTCCGCCGCTGCGTGCTCGTCGCGCCTGTTCATGTTAGCAGAAATCCGGGCTGCAGACCCGGCCCGGGTGACTCCCGGCCAGGAAGTCAGCCGGCAGCGGACGCGGCGGAAGAAGCTGCTCGTCCTGTGCCTTCCAGCCGCAAGGCTGACCCGGATTGCCCCTAACGCTCGCCGCCGGAACACTGCGCACAGCGGCTGGACCCTGCGTTCGATTGGCGCATGCGCTCGGTGGTGCTAGCAGCGAGGACGAAAGCCGACACTTGGACGAAGCGGCGACGCGTCGGGGTTGAGATCGAAAATTGAAAATTAGTGATTGCTAATAAAATCGCCAACGTAGCGCGATGCGGTTTTCAATCGTCAATCATCAATCTTCAATCGACAATTTCCCTACTTCTCTTCCCGCCGCACCAATCCCGTCAGCAGGTGCTTTGAGTCAGAGCTGAACGCAGGCTGGTAGACAAAAAGCTTGCCCTCTTGTTGCAGCGTGAACGTGTAGTCATCGGCTGCGCTCTCAGTCGAGTCTGCTGCTTCAAAGATGTTGTCCACCAGGAATTCTGGCCATGTAGCTTCAACCTGTTTGCGGAAAAGTTCCAGACTGGGTTCCCGGGTGTTCAGGAATTCCCGCGGCTCAACCAGCGCATAGGCGCTGCGGAAATCGTGCAGATGGAGCGCCGAGATGAAGCGGTAAAGCGTGAAGTCCTCATTGGCGGAAAACTCGGTCTTGCCCGGGACATAGGCCTTGCCGTCCCAGGTATAGATAGCCCGCGCCTCAAACCCGCGCTTGCCCGTCTTCGAGAACACCAGCAAGCCGGGGTCAGCACGACCAGAAACCAGCATCTCGCAGACCCCGTCTCCGTTCAGATCGCGAAACTCTACCTGGCCACGCGGAAAGGCCTGGTAGCGGCTCTCGTCAGCGCGTGAGTCCCAAAGCATGAAAGCCCTGCGGTCTTTGAACTCGAAGATGACCGGGTAGGGCGCAGTGCTGCCACTCACCTGGACCAGCGCGATCAGTTCCTGGGATTTTCGCCCGAGCAGCGGCTCTACCTGCAATGTAAAAGGATCCGCCAGGTCCATCAGGAAGGTTGCGCGCCAATGGGCCCCATCCCAGGCGAGGAGGAACAAGGTCCACCGAGAGAGCGGGCGAGCCGCCTGCTCGTTCTCCGGAGTCGGTTGCACGCCGGACATCCAACGCAGCGCCATTTCAGGAACCCCGTCGCCGTCGAGATCGCCGAGTTGTTCAAGGCTGCTCCATTGCGCGGCTTCGTCGCCCTTCACGTCCAAGTCGATCCCTAGCGCTGCGGCCACCGCCCGTGGCTGGGGCGAGTTGACACGTTCCACGGCTGCTCTCACTTGCGCGACGATTTCATCCCGCTGCTTGGCTGGGAGCTGTGCGGGTTCTTCAACGGCCTCTTCCAGAGGCTGCCGGGTCTCCGGAGGTGTCTCTTGCTGCGCTGCCGTGTCCCGCCCCGCGGCCCACGCCGCGAGGCTTAGGCAAGGAAACGTCAGAACACCTGTGACACAAAGTGTCAACGCCAGGCGAGAAGAGGCCGAGACGGAACGCCCTGCTGCCGTAAGCACCTCACGGGTAAGCATCCTGGGCGGAAAGAGATACGGTGCCATACAAGACGTTCGATTATAACTGAGGCCGTGAGGTTTGCCGTAAACCTTGTGGTACCCCGCATGCTCTCAACAGCGGGGCAGCGCCGAACGAGCATTGCCTGCTTCCCGGTTTTCTCCTGCAAGCTGGAACTTTTCCGCCGTTCCAACGATTACAGGAGTGGCTAACTCGAACGGAGATGAGCTTTTGAGCCAGCGTTCGGACGAGGAACTCATGCAGGCCTTCAAGCGCGGCGAAGCCTGGGCCTTTCGCGAGCTTTTCGACCGCTACAAAAACCCCATATACGGCTTTGTACGGCGGCGGGTCGATGACCCTAGTCGGGCGGAGGAGATCACGCAGGACGTGTTTCTCGCCTTGGTCCAGCAGCAGAAGAACTACGAAGTACGGGCCAGCTTCCGGACATTTCTCTACCGCATTGCCCTGAACCGCGTGGCGTCTGAGCGCCGGAGGATGGCCGAGGCGCCCGCCCTCGATCCGGAAGTGGCAGTAGGCGGCGACATCGGCGCGGTGCAGCAAGTCCGCGAGGCCCTGGCTCGTCTCGAACCCGAACAGCGGGAGATTGTCATGCTCCGGGAATACCAGGGCTTGAGCTACCAGGAAATCGCCCAGGTGTTGAATGTACCGGTCGGGACAGTTCGCTCCCGACTGTTTCGCGCCAAGCTGGCCCTGCGCGAACTGCTGGCCCCCACCTGGGCAGAGAGGGCGTAAGACAATGCCAGAGCATTTGGTGCAAGGCGAGGAATTGCAGGCCTATCTCGACCGTGAACTCGCGCCGGCGCGACAGGTAGAAGTCGAGCGCCACCTGGTCGAGTGCAAGGAGTGTTCCGCCATAATCGCCGATCTGAAACCAGTATCCACGACTTTACAGCAATGGCAGGTTGAATGTGCACCGGCGACTCTGCGCCCGCCGGTCATACCCGCCGCGGAGAAGAAAGCCGGCTTCAGGTGGGGCCGCCTGGCACTGGGTCTGTCGGGCGCGGCAGTGGTGTTTCTGCTTCTCGTCGCCATCAGCATCCCCAACCTGCTGCGGTCGCGTATCGCCCCCCCCCGGGCGCCCGATTACGCCCGCCAAAGGGCTGCGATGGGGACAGACCAGGGAATGCCCACGTCTGCTAGCGAAGAGGCGTCAAGAGATACGGCTCCCGGCATCCCCGCCGTAGCTGGGCGGTTTATCACCTACCAGGTAACGCTGACGCTCGAAGTCAAAGAATTCGAGGCGGCCAAGCAGCAGGTGATGCGCATCGTCGAGCAGGGGGGCGGGTACGTCGCGCAGGCCAGTTCGTATGAAACCCCCAATCAACCACGGCGAGCGAGTTTGACTCTGCGCGTGCCGGCGACTCAGTTGTCCACCATGCTTGAGCAAATCCGCCGCCTAGGGCGGGTGACCCAGGAGCAGCTCACTTCCGAGGAAGTCACCGAGCAGGTTGTGGACTTGGCAGCCCGGCTGCGTAATGCCCGCGCCACCGAGCAGCGCCTGATCGCGGTGCTCAACAACCGCACGGGCAAGGTGTTGGATATCCTGCAAGTCGAACGGGAGATCGCTCGCACCCGAGAGAACATCGAGCGGATGGAGGCGCAGCGGCAGAACCTGCTCCGCCGCGTGGAACTTGCCACGGTGAACGTCACGCTCACCGAAGAGTTCAAGGCGCAAATGCAGCGGGCACCCTTCGCGGCCGCAGCCCGCCTGCGCAACGGCTTCATCGATGGCTGCCGTAACTTCGTGGACTCAGCCCTCGGGCTTGTGGTTTTCCTGGTTAGCTACGGGCCGGCCCTGCTGTTCTGGGGAGCCCTTGGTTGGCTGACGTGGCGTGGAGGCCGGCGCCTCTATCGCCGGATGGCCAAACCGGGAGCCTGACGCTTGGACCCTGACTACCCTCTTGACAAATCCCACCCTTTGAATGTAGATTAGCACTCTCGAGACGAGAGTGCTAATCGCATCTGGGAGGCTGGTTCATTCTCGCCTAATCGGCTGTTAGAAAAGCACTTAGATGCCGAAAACAGCCCACCTGCAGGGGTAAAACCCAACACAGCCGGCTGGGACGTTCGCGGCAAACCGACCTCTGGACACACAGAAAGGAGCAAAACCGATGAATGTAAGACCTCTTCATGATCGCATCCTGATCAAGCGCATTGAAGAGAAAGAGACCGTGAAGGGTGGCATCATCATCCCCGACACGGCCAAGGAAAAGCCGCAAGAGGCTGAAGTGGTAGCGGTGGGCAACGGGAAGAAAACCGAAGAGGGCAAGGTCATCCCGCTCGACGTGAAGAAGGGTGACCGAATCCTGTTCGGGAAGTACTCTGGCACGGAAATCAAGATCCAGGATGAGGAATATCTCATCATCCGCGAGGATGAGGTGCTGGGCGTGCTCGAGGCGACCAAGGCCCACTCGGGCGGCAAGAAGTAATCCGTCAGCTGACGGATCAGTGGTCCCGCCGTCGGCGGGTCAGTCCTCAGTGGACGACGCAGGTGGTGCTGGAAGCAGTCATGGTTAGCCCGAGTGTAACGGACCACGGACAAGGGACAACGGACAAGGACTTTCATAGAAATCTTGGAGGGAGTGAAGATGGCAAACGCAAAACAGATTGTACATGGCGAGGATAGCCGCCGGGCGATTCTGCGGGGCGTGAATCAACTGGCGGACGCCGTGAAGATTACGTTGGGCCCCAAGGGCCGCAACGTGGTGCTCGACAGGAAGTTTGGTTCCCCCACGATCACTAAGGACGGCGTCACCGTGGCCAAGGAAATCGAACTGAAGGACCCCCTGGAGAACATGGGCGCGCAGATGGTCCGCGAGGTCGCCTCGAAGACCTCCGACGTCGCCGGCGATGGCACGACGACCGCGACCGTGCTGGCCCAGGCGATCTACCGCGAGGGCGTGAAGACCGTGGCGGCGGGCGCCAACCCCATGGCCATCAAGCGGGGCATCGAGCTGGCCGTGCGTACGGTCTGCGGCTACGACGAAACCCAGAAAGACGGCTCGAAGAAGCACATCAAGGGCGAGCTCGACAAGTTCTCGAAGAAAGTCGAAGAGAGTTCGATGATCGCGCAAGTTGGCTCGGTCTCAGCCAACAACGACATGACCATCGGCACCATCATCGCCGATGCCATGAAGAAGGTGGGCAAAGACGGCGTCATCACCGTCGAGGAAGCCAAGACGATGGAGACCTCGCTCGAAGTGGTGGAGGGCATGCAGTTCGACCGCGGCTACCTTTCCCCCTACTTCGTCACTGATCCCGAGCGGATGGAGTGCGTCGTCGAGGACGCCTACATCCTCATCCACGAGAAGAAGATCAGCTCGATGAAGGACCTCCTGCCCTTGCTCGAGCAGATCGCCAAGGCGGGCAAGCCGCTCCTGATCGTGGCGGAGGAAGTGGAAGGCGAGGCGCTAGCCACCCTGGTGGTGAACAAGCTGCGCGGCACCCTGCACTGCTGCGCGGTGAAGGCTCCCGGGTTCGGTGATCGCCGCAAGGCGATGCTGGACGATATCGCCACCCTCACGGGTGGCAAGGCCATCACGGAAGACCT
>Ga0315296_10003398_pt1 | contig 13307 bp, 13 predicted proteins | sample YL17G14_18_MG_FD_203921 | JGI IMG/M metagenome (GOLD analysis project Ga0315296, IMG submission 203921) | Sediment microbial communities from Yellowstone Lake, YNP, Wyoming, USA - YL17G14_18 | ecosystem: Environmental > Aquatic > Freshwater > Lake > Sediment | place: USA: Wyoming | collected... | reverse complement strand
ATACTGGACGTCGGAGTGCCGGAGACGGGATCACACGCTGGCTTGAGGGGAAGGTGATTTACGAACTACTGAATTTCCTTTGTTCTTGGGTCGGATGATTACTGTTTTTGATTCGCGCCATTTTGGTATCCACTTTTTCTCGATCTTGCTGCCAAGTATCAAGTAGATGACCTTTCGTCTTTCGGCGTCTTTTGAAGGGAGCCTGGCGATATACTTCTCCTCCTCAAGGAGGTTGACTATCCTGGAGATGAACTGATAGCTGGCCCCTCTCGATCTCTTCCTCCTCGGTCCTTTCTTCTTTCTTAGAGTCCTTTTGTATTCATGAGCCAAGCTGCTCTTTGTGTGCAGAGGTATTGCTTGGTCAGGATCGCCCCTCTTCATTTCCAGCTCGTGCTGTTCTTGTCTCCTTTCTACCATCCTCATTACCTTCTTGGCGGGCCGGTTCAGTATTTCGTATGGTGGCTTCATTGACATGTGGTTCAACCAACCTTCATTCGACGACTCTTCAAACGTCCATACAACATTTTTGGTTGATATAGCTTTCCATAATCTGGCACTGAGAGAAATTTATCCAAGAAGCGCATATATGAATCGAGCGTCACAAAACCTGGCTTTGCCATATCTATATCGATACAGTGGGAGGCAAACTACCCGATCATCTGACCGTTGTCTCTGGCGTCGTTGCCAAGTCACTCAGGGACGATCTTGACAAGATTCGCTCGAAGCTACAGATGAGCAGCCGCTCGCGCTTGATTGCATTCATTCTCGATTCGCATGTCGAGTCCGTGAGACGCGGAGGGGGCCTCTAGCTATGGCTTATAGGTGCAAACGATGTCACGGACATAATCGTAGCCCTTCACGCAACGGTTGTTCGCAGAAGGCCGCTTCTAAGCCCTCGCGTTGGTCACATGCAAGAAGTGTCGTTGCTTCGAGGTCGCAAGGGACGGAGAGCCCAGCAGAAGTCAACAATCCCTCCAATGATGAGGCTACATATTCAGGCGATAAGTTTACGTCCTCACCAGCCTATGCTCCCCCCGAGGGAAACCATGCGACTCGGCAATGTCGCAATGGTATGCTCTCAGTGGTCAGAAGAGGGAGAAAACGGGGGTCGAGGTCTATGGGCCGATACCCCCTGAGAACAAGAATAGAGGCATACATGGGAGCAAACAAAGAATATCTGGCGGAGGAAACGCTCACCGAAAGGCAACGAAAACTTTTCGCTTTCGCCAAGCGCTACGAGAAGATATGCAAAACCAATCCCGACTTTAAGGGGGACCCTGCCAAGTGGGGCGAGAAGGAGATTATCGCAATAATCTTGGATACAAAGGGCCGTGGATGGTCTCTCGAAACCCAGGCGAAGGAACTCGGGAATGTTCAGGCACTCTTGAGATTCGTTGGCAATGGCACCTTGGACAAGATGCGAGCATCCAAACCCTACATGTTCCCGAGAAGGTCGCCTACACGAGGCCCGAGCCTTAATGGGGAGGAGCTGTCGAGGATTTTCAAGGCTGCACAGGAAGTAGGCGGCTGGATGGGCGAGGTGGCGCTGATGGTCATGGCGACCCTTGCCTATACGGGCCTAAGGCCTGGGGAGTTGAGAAAGGCTGAAGTCAAGGACTTGGACCTAACCACATGGACCCTTCGAGTAGCCCACCCGAAGGGAGAGTCCAGTTACGGGAAGTATCGTGTTGCTCCAATACCCGATCCGCTCAGGCCGATTGTCCTCCGGTATCTAAGAGCCAGAGATAGGATGCTCGCTGAAAAGGGTGTAGTGGATGCCAAGCCTCTCATCTGCTCCATCAGAAGACCCGGAGAGTTCTATAGCTCCAAGCACATGAGGCACCTGAAAAAGACCGTGAGTGAGCGCTCGGGTGTTGCCTTTGAGTTGAGGACTCTCCGAAGAACATACGGCCAGACCCTTCTTGACCGGAAAGTGCCGCTGGAAACCGTTTCGCTTGCGCTGGGTCATGCATCAACCCGAACCACTGAGACATACTACTGCAGAAAAGACGCTGATTCCGCGAGGCTTGAGATACTGAGAGCCTTCGAGGGACCGGCAACCGGTCCGAGTGCAGAAAACCCCCTGATTGAACGCGACACTGATTATACTGGCTATGTATAGGTGCGGGCCCGGTGGGATTTGAACCCACGTCGTCGGCTTCGAAGGCCAAAAGGATATCCTAACTACCCCACGGGCCCTGAGTAGTGATTGGCCAGGCATATAATATGCTTTGGCGATGGGGTCAGTGCCTGTGGGTGAGCAGCCGAAGCAGGATGTAGCCGACAATGAACAGTATCAACCCTATTGTGAAGAATTCGCCTGCAGAGTCAATCACAATTCCTGCCATGACCAATACTCGAAGGGCCACGACTCAGAATAAGATTAAGCCTGATTCTCATGATTTCAGCCGGGATCTGAGGTAGGGGATCAATCCTCCGGACTCCAGGATCTTCGCCAGATATTCGGGAACTGGCTCAAGAGCCGCTTTCCTCGATCCATCCTCGGATTCCATGCTGTTCGAGAGCAGATCCAGTCTGACCGAGTCACCTGAATGGAAGACTCTTGACGCATCCGAAGAGACAATCGACGGGAGCCCTAGGTTGACCGAGTTCCTGTAGAAGATGCGCGCGAAGGACACTGCAATAACCGCCTGGACGCCCGCGTGCTTCAGTGCGATGACCGCCTGTTCCCTGCTCGAGCCGCATCCGAAGTTGACTCCCGCGACAATGACATCTCCCCTCGAGACTTTTGAAGCGAATTCCGGGTCGACTCCTTCCATCGCATGTGACGCGAGGTGGTCAGGATCGTAGTTGTCCAGGTACCTTCCTGGGATGATCATATCGGTGTTGACGTCATCCCCGAACAGCCACACGCGGGCATTAGAGGTCATTCGACAACATCTCCCTCGGGTCTGCGATGCACCCTTTCACTGCGCTCGCGGCCACGGTCGCCGGACTGGCCAAGTATATCTCCGAGTCTTGCGAGCCCATCCTCCCCCTGAAGTTCCTGTTGCTCGACGAGATGCACACCTCACCTGGTCCGAGAACGCCTTCATGAGCACCAAGGCACGGTCCGCACCCGGGTGGAAGGACCGTGCCGCCCGACGCGACGATGTTCCTGATCGCCCCCATCTCGATTGCGTCTATCATGATCCTCCTTGACGCGGGAGCCACGATTAGTCTACGTCCAGGAGCGACCTTACGTCCTTTGAGAACTCGAGATACTGCCATGAGATCCTCGAGCCGGCCGTTAGTGCAAGTTCCGACAAATGCCTGGTCGATGTGAATCCCTGAGGCTTCTTCCACGCTCCTGACATCTTCGATCTTGTGTGGGCCGGACACCAGGGGCGGAACATCATCTAGGACCACCTGAAACTTGTCCGCAATCTTCGCATCATGGTCGGATTTCACAGAATCACCAGTGGGCAGGTCGGTTTCCTGAAACCAAGAAGAAGTCGTCGCATCAGCAGGAACAATAGCGGTTTTGGCGCCCATCTCCGTGGCCATGTTGCACAGCACCATTCTGCTAGAGATCGATAGCTCGAGAAGGGCGCTCCCTGTGAATTCGACAGACTTGTAGTCTGCGCCTGATGGGCCATACTTCTTCAGTAGGTGAAGGGCGACATCCTTCGCGTAGCTTTCCTTGCCAAGATGCCCTGTAAGAGTGATTTGCACAGTCTCTGGGACTTTGAGCCAGATACTCCCCGTGGCCCAGATTCCAGCCATCTCCGTCGCACCGATGCCGGTGGCAAAGGCGCCTATAGCTCCGGCCGTCAGAGTGTGAGAGTCTGCGCCGAGGATTAGCTGACCAGGGCTCGCCAACCTGTCTTCGACGATCAGCTGATGGCATATACCTTCGCCAGAGTCGTAGAATCTCTTGATGCCGTAGGTCTTCACGATCTCCCTTATCTTCGAATGGACAGCGGCCGTCTGCGCGTTGTTAGCCGGAGTCCTGTGGTCGAGAATTATCACAATCTTGTCTGGGTCCCAAAGCTTCCCGACTCCGAGCTCGGAGAACGACTTGTTCACGAGGAACGTGTTCTCATGGGAGAAGACAAGATCTGGTCTAGCCTCTACTACCTCGCCCGCTCGGACGCTTGGAACACCGGAGGCTCGAGCGAGTATCTTCTCAGCAAATGTCCTCCCCGCCATCACAGATGCGAACTCCAAGTCTGTATTTCAATATGACGAGTGTCCGAGCCCGGATACAGGCAATCATCAACCAGTGACAGAGTCACAACCAGGATATCGTTTGGTTTGCAGATAGCTCGAAAAGGTATTTCCGCTATGGGGTCAATGACTCGGAGAACATGGACAGGATTCTGGAAGCGCGACCTGGATCGAAGATTCTTCTGCTAGGTAACGAGGCAATCGCCAGAGGAGCGCTGGAGGCTGGGGTCGCTGTCGCAACGACATACCCGGGAACGCCCGCCTCTGAGATTGGAGACACGCTCGCGCGCGTGGCCAAGGACGCTGGAATCTACTTCGAGTACTCGATCAACGAAATCGTCGCAACGGAAATGGCAATCGGAGCAGCCGCCTCGGGCGTGCGCGCTATTGTGAGCATGAAGCATGTTGGCCTGAATGTCGCATCTGATGCGCTGATGACATTCGCATACACAGGCACGAGGGGAGGGTTCGTTCTGGTCACAGCCGACGACCCATCCTGTCACTCGAGCCAGAACGAGCAGGATAATAGATACTACGCGCTCCTCGGGGGGATACCGCTGCTCGAGCCATCATCCGCTCAGGAATGCTACGACATGACGAAGGAGGCTTTCGAGATCTCGGAGAAGCTCGAACTGCCCGTCATCGTGCGCACTACGACCCGCGTGTCGCACGTGCGCGGGCCCGTCGTCGTGGGCGCGATCGTCCCGGGCGCCAAGAAGAAGGAGTTCGTGAAGGACCCGATGAGGTTCGTGACAGTCCCCGCAGTCGCGAGGGCGAGGCACCTGGTGCTCCTGCAGCGGCTGATCGAGGCGGAGAAGCTCTCTGAGGAGTCGCACCTGAACAGCATCCACAACATTGGCTCCGGCGCCAGGCTGGGAATAATCACCAGCTCCGCGGCGTTCAACTATTCGATGGACGCGGCGGCTGCCCTCGAATCGCCCGTGGACATCCTGAAGTTGGGGTTCTCACACCCGCTACCATCCAAAAAGGTCATCGAGTTCCTTAAGAGCCACGAGGTCGTCGCCATAGTCGAGGAGCTCGAGCCGATACTCGAGACTTCGGTGAGAGCTCTGGCGCAGCACGAATCGGTGAGGACGAAAATCGTCGGAAAGGCCGATGGGGCGTTCCCCAGGGCTTACGAATTCGATCAATCCATCGTCGCTGAGGGCCTGGCCAAGGCCTTCAACACCAGGCAAGGAAATGCTTCAATCTCATCGGCAAGTCCCAGCGCTCTGCCCGTGAGGCCTCCCGTGCTCTGCGCAGGGTGCCCGCACAGCGCGACCTACTTCGCGGTCAACATGGCAGTCGGCAAGAAGGCCGTCTTCGCTTCCGACATAGGCTGCTACACTTTGGGAGTCGCCCCGCCGTACAACGCTGCGGACCTATTGGTCTGCATGGGCTCCAGCGTGGGCACAGCAGGAGGACTCGCGTTGGTGAATCACCAGCCTGTGATTGCATTCATTGGCGACAGCACTTTCTTTCACGCGGGAATTCCAGGGCTAATCAACGCAGTCCATCACGGTCACAAGTTCCTGCTGATGATCCTGGACAACAGGACGACTGCGATGACTGGCCACCAGCCCCATCCGGCAAGCGACAAGGGCCCGAGCTGTTGCGACATTACAGCAGTATCAATGGAAGATGTTGTGAAGGGGTGCGGAGTCAAATGGCTGAGGGTCGTGGACCCATACGACGTCAAGTTGACAACGGAGACAGTTAAGGAGGCCCTGAAACAAGCGGGCATATCCATCATAATCGCGAGAAGAGAGTGCGCGCTCATCGCGAAAAGGGACGAGCAAGGCGCGATCACGAAGAAACACGTCATCGACCAAGACGCGTGCAAGAAATGCAGGACCTGCGTGGACAAGTTCCAGTGTCCCGCGATTTCCAGTAAGGACAAAGTGCAGAACATAGACCAATCGCAATGCGCAGGTTGTAGCGTCTGCGCACAAATCTGTCCGCACAAGGCGATCAAGGGGGCCGAGTGATGGTCGACGTGTACCTGGTCGGAGTGGGAGGCCAGGGAATAATCACCGCATCCAAGATAATCGGAGATGCCGCCATACTCTCGGGGAAGAAGGTCGTCCTCAGCGAGACACACGGAATGGCCCAGAGAGGCGGGTCTGTGGTCTGCACCGCGAGAATAGGTGATATGAGCAGCGCGTTGATACTCGATGGACAGGCGGATGTGATCGTATCCTTCGAACTCCTTGAGACACTGCGAGCGTTGAACAAAGCGTCTGGGAAGACGATTGTGATTACATCGACGGAGCAGATCGTTCCGCTCAGTATCTCGACCCAGAAACTGCACTATCCTACGTTGGAAGAAGTGAGAATCGAGGTGGGCAAGGTCGCCAAGATATTCATTCAAGTAGACGCGCCCAAGCTCGCGGAAGATTCGAGCGTCCCGAAATCGTCGAACATCGTCATGGTGGGGGCGTTGGCCGGCACCGGCGTGACAGGGATTGAGAGAAGGCACTTCGAGAAAGCTGTTGAGATGAACATACCTCGCTGGGTGCCCGAGAACCTGGAGGCCTTCGCGAAGGGGTTCCAAGTAGCGCAGGGGACCTGACCGTTCCGGAAATGTATTAATGTGGCTGAGAGCATTGGCCAGAAGCGGGCCCATGGTCTAGCGGTTATGACAACGCCCTTACACGGCGTAGATCACCGGTTCAAATCCGGTTGGGCCCACTCCTCGTTCCGGCCAGAGAATCATCTTCAGATTTCAGACACACGGATTTCCCGGTCGATTGAATTCAGATCTCAATTCCCTGGCTTTGAACACGTTTGGGCCCCTTCGGGCCCAATACACTAACCATCAGGATTCCATGGGACTCGCCTGCTTACGTTCAAACCGCAAATGGTATAGCATTCCAGCCCCGCAAGATCTGGAATGTCAAAGCTCGAACTCAATCAACGGGGGATTGGAGTCGAATCAAGGTCCTCTCGTTTCTCATTGCTCTTTGGTCTTCTTACCCCTGTCTCCATTCAGGATTTGTGGCTCGTTGGCAAGGCAACCACAGGAGCATCTGATCTTTTCTTCCCGCACCTTCTTTTCCGCGAGTGTCTCGCATTCTTCGCACATTTGGTGTCCTCCTATACTTTCTCTTCTGTAGTAGATATAGATACGAAAGCATTAGAACTGCTAAGTCCATAGACTCGCATCAAGTGAGGGAAAGGCAAGTCACTATGTCAACGGTAAGCAAGGCCCGCTGCAGAAAGGAGTCAGAGAATGAGATTTGCCTATGCCCGGTCGAGGGCATCCTAGGCGTGGTCAGCAAGAAATGGGCACCCCAGGTTATCGCAACGGTTGGAAATCGCGATAGAATCAGATTCAATGAGATCATGAAGAAACTCGACGGAATAAACCCCAAGACACTATCTTGCAGGCTCAAGGAGCTTCAGAAATCAGGTCTGGTCGTGAGGAAGGTTTTTGCCGAGGTGCCGCCACGGGTTGAGTACTCGCTCACTGAAGACGGAATACAAGTCAGAGCCTCGATGATCCCTCTCATGGAATGGGCCTCGAGGAGAGGCGTCCTCGAGAAACCGTAGGATGGATGAGGTCCGAAACATACGAAATCATCGCCCTGTTAGTACGATGTCTGATGCAGTCATCAGAAGGAGTGGATTCTGCCGCAATCCTCGGTCCATTCTGAAAGAAGCGCCATGGAGCCCTGCTCGACACCTTTAATGAGACCCTCGACACTGAGACCTCTTGCTTTCATGCAGCTTCCACAGGCTGCCACTCGTCCGCCCTTTGACAGGACTCTTCCGAGCATCTCGTTTATGTTGTAGTATCCTTGCGGAGTCTCCTGCTTGGGGATGCCACAGAAGACGGCATCTGCCATCAGGAATAGGTTCACTTTGTTGTCTCTGGCCTGGAGGGCGATAGCGAGTCGCAGCCCATTGTAGGCCTTCTCTGTTCCATACGGGGCGTCGTTCAACACTATGAGGACATCTTCTCCCATTTTCAACACCTTTGGCTTCGAATACGGTCTGAGCAATAACATGCTTCTGGCGGACAGGGGGCGATCTGGGGTGAAGCGAAAGCCAACTATGTCACCTCTTTCGAGTTTGGATGGTTTCACAGGAGTTGATAGGGTAGCGGACCAGTCTTGCGGCCTTGTCCCCGATCATCCTCGATGCTCGATCTACTTCCTTCTCGGTCGACCACTTCCCGAGGCTCAGCCGGAGAGCCCCAAGAGCCGTTTCTTTGGGCACCCCCATGGCCGTCAGCACGGAGGATGGCCCCCTTCGATCGGCATGACACGCTGATCCCGTTGAAGCGGCCAGTTCTGGGGTGCTCGCGAGGAGTGCCTCGGAATCGATTCCAGGTACTGAGACATTGAGGGTGTTCGGCAGCCGCTTCTTGGGATGTCCGTTCAGCCTGAGATTGGGTAGACTTTTGAGGAGCGATTCGTGGAGGCGATCTCTTAGACTCTGCATACTAGGAACATATTCATTCATCGTTCTCATGGCGATATCCGCCGCCTTCCCCAGGCCAACAATGCTGGCTGTGTTTTCCGTCCCTGGTCTGAGTCCGTGCTCATGGCCAGCTCCCCGCAGGAACGGTTCAATGTCCGTTCCGTCCCTGACAAACAGCGCGCCAATCCCTTTCGGGGCGTAGAACTTGTGCCCGGCCACCGACAGAAGGTCTATGCTCATCCTCTTCACATCGACTTTCAGCTTGCCGATCGTCTGAGCAGCATCTGTGTGAAAGAGCGCTCCTCGCCGATGAGATATCTCGGCGATCTCGCGGATCGGCTGGATGGTGCCGGTCTCATTGTTGGCGTGCATCACGGAAACCAGGGCCGTGGAATTGTCCACGAGTCTTTCGAGCTGCTCCAGGTTCACCACTCCGAATTGGTCAACGCCAGCGTACTTCACAACGAAGCCCTGCATCCGTAGCCATCGGCATGGGTTCAGAACCGCCGGGTGCTCCGTGACGCAAGTCACGATTCGCTTGCCTTTCTTACAATTCGCGAATGCAGTGCCGCACAGCGCGATGTTGTTTGATTCCGTCCCTCCGCTGGTGAACACCATCTCACTGGCCTTGGCATTGATCAGCCCGGCCATCCGCCTTCTTGCCTCTTCTATGCCCTCCTTGGCATGGCGGCCATAGAGATGACTGCTCGAGGGATTGCCGAAGCGGTCTCGAAGGTATGGCAACATCTCCTCGATCACTTCAGGATCTATCGGAGTGCTTGCATTGTAATCCAGATAAATCGGTTTCATCCACCATCAACTCAAGATATGACGAGACTCCCATACATCCCCTCTTCTGCATGATTTGGATATTCACACAGATACCAGAATTGGCCAGGGGAATTCATAGCAATGTTCATGTCCTGAACCCAGTAGTAACCGCTCTCGGAGGCCGTCAGCATGCTCGTCCTGGGGCCGCTCATATGACTCATCATTGGCATCGAGGAGTATGGTGGATCCCTCGTGGTCAGAGCGAGGTTGTGGTACATGCCAGGGTCCGCGTTTGCCAGTGTCACCGTCAGCTGCGAGCCTTTAGAGAGGTGTATCGTCGGATTGAGCAGGCCGTTGATGAGGAAGATCTCATCATATCCGGGTGGGGCTGCCACGAAAACTAGCCTGGACACGCCAGAACCGACCCAGATAGTATTGTTGGCGGCGTATGTCCTCGTATTGGCCCCCGACATCATGCGATCGAGATCTGTCTGAGATATCCTCTGTGGTGAGGACAACGAGGCTGAGAGGGAGGGCGATGGACGAGCAACAAAGAGAAAGCCGGTCACGACTACCAGCACGACCAGCGCAACCACGATGATCTGAAGCCACCTCATGGAGCTGTCTCTATCCTTAGAAGGGGGCCTTCCCTTTGGCCGAAGCTGAGAAGCAGCCGAATCGCGCCGCCGCCTGTACTCCTCTGTGTCAATCTGGCCCAGCGCGAATTGCATGTCTAGGTCTTCTTGAGGTCTCCCAAGATAGTATCCATCGGGATCGATTTTCGGCGTGGCATTGATGTTCACATTCTCACTTCTCGATTCGTCTGAGATGGATGTCTAACTTGAGTGCGTGAGTCAGACAGTGCACGCCCGGACATCGCTCATCCGCCAGCCTCTTGACTTTCAGCAGTTCCTCGATTGTGGCGTCAGAATCGACCATCACCTCAAACTCTATCGCCTCGACCGGAGGATTCTCAGACACGCCAAGGCTCTTGCTCATGTCGATGTTCGTTGCGGCGTTGATCACCAGCTTGCGGATGCTGACTCCGCTCATTGCGGCCCATTTCGAGATGCTCGAAGCGTAGCAGGCTATCGCTCCCGCAATGCAGTATTGGTTAGGATTGGGTGCCGTGAATCCTCCACCGAGGAACTGGGGCTCATCGAACTCCACCCTTACCTTTCCGCTCTCAGCATCAAGGAAAGCAGCGAAATGAGGAGCAGGCCCGTCAGAATTCCACTCCCCCTCGACTTGCAGCCTCTTGATGCCTAGGGCTGGTTCTTGCTTGACATTCTCGATGAATTCGCGGTATTTGGTAAGATTCACACCGTTCTTGATTTCGTCCTTCATCTAACTCCTCCTCATCTCTCGGTTTCCTTCCTTTTCTTCTTGGCCAGCTTGGCCAACTTCGTTGCCTTCTCAAGCTCTTCAATCATCACTTCCCTCATCAGGTCGCACGCTTTGATGATTTTCGGATTTGAGATCTCATAGATCGTGCTGGTCCCTTCAGAATGAGGTGACACCACTCCTTTCTGTCTCAGTGTTGCCAGATGCTGAGAAACAAGCGGCTGCGGAAGATCGAGATTCCTTGCCAGCATGCCGACGCTCAAGCCACCGTGTCGCAGCTGATTCAGAATCTGAATTCGATACTGGTTTGAGAATACCTTACACATCTCGGCATGCATCTTAGAAATGACGTCGTTCATTCTGCCATCACCTTGTCGAACTGTGCGGATATTCGAATAGTTGCATATTCGGCTCGATACTTAAGGCTGACACCGAACAATTGTGTTTCGTCCGAGGACTGATAGATGGTCTGTGACCAACGTGGTGTCAGGTTGAACATCAGTGTGAACCCGATCCATTGAGGCTGGCTGCACCCAGGCTATGATGGTTCTGATCCATTGGACTCGCAGGACATGATAAATCTCGCGTTTCACAGGCGTTAGGGGCATCTTATATGGCACTGTTAAGAGGTAGAGGCAAGTAATGAAGTTCGAAGCGGCTGCCAGATGCAATCTCAGCTCCGGCGCAAGTTCGACAACGAGGTGAAGAGCGAACGATGCATCACGCGGGCAAAATCCGCTACACATTGGAAGTACGCGTGAGTAAGCAATCTCAAGAGGTGACACAATGACTGGCAGAAAGACGAGTGCACTAGTATGGCTTGTAGTCGGACTCGTGATCTCGGTGGTGCTGATTGGCATCGCAGCAGTAAGCAGCTTTTCGCGAACGAGTGGCGACTATGGAATGATGGGTGGTTGGGGCGTGGGCATGGCTTTCATGGCCGTCCCGGCCATCATACTGATACTTATCCTGATAATCGCGATTGGTGAATTTGGGGAGAGGCCTGGCTACAATACCTATCCGGTCTATGTCCCGCCGCAACCTAGCCCTCTCGACATCCTTGACCAGCGCTACGCGCGAGGCGAGATCGGCCGTGATGAGTATTTCACGATGAGGGCTGAGTTTGGAAAGAGGTAGGCCGGTGAGTGCATGGAGTCGGTTTTCTGCCGGCAAGATAACGGAGTCCGATGCCCATTCATTTTGTACAAGCAAATAAAGCATCCAGCCTTAATCACGGGAGGATTCCGGGTCTATATTCGGGATTGAGAAAGAAGTTAAAGGGTTTCGAGAACTGGCCTTGCATTCTCTCACAGGAATTGAAATCCGAGATAGAATGTCTGGCTCGCACCGGGTGCAGGCCCGGTTGGGCCCACTTCACCGTCGAGCCAGACACGACCTTTCAGAATTCAGACTGTGCGATTTCCACGTTCATTGGAATCTTCAGATTGCCTGCTGGATGAACGTAGGTTCGGGCCCCTTCGGTCCCGAATCCGAAGCACACCAAGCCACAATAGACGCACCAGTCATAGGCGTTGAACTGAGACTCCAATGATGATTCGGTTTCTTCAGGAAGGACGAACGAAGAGGGTCCTAGTTGACTTCCTCATACTCCGGATTTGATTCCACTTTCCAGAGAGACCGCTCTTGTTCGGCCAGTCCTCTCCTCAGGAGAAGTCTGGCATTGTAATGAACCCGCTGACGAGAAATCCCAAGTGCTTTAGCCAGACTTGAGGTTGACAGGGGCCCTTTTGTGATCAGTTCATTCAGAACCATAGCTTCCGTTTTCCCCAGGCTCTGATCTCTTCTCACTGGCGCATTGACACCTTGTGGATAGAATTGTCTCATCTTCCCGGCCTTTGCAGAACTCACAAGTTCAAGCTTCTCAAGAACCATCAGGTGATAAGCCAGAGTCCCATTCCCGATTCCAAGGGCCACTTTGAGAGCGGTGAACGAGCATCCGGGTTGAGCGCTGATGTAGCCATAGATTCTTCCTCGGTTGAAACTATCCAGTACTCCAGATCCGCGCAGACGCATGAACAACGGCACGATGAACGAACCAACAAGTCCAATGGCAAACTCGGGAGAGACCGCAATCGCAGCACCAATGAACAATGGAATCAGTGCGGCGACAATCAGGGTTCCCAAGATGAGGGGAGACAGCACATACTGATGAGTGCCAATCGGAATGCTAGGGTTTGGAGCCAGCAATATCTCCCCAGCTGCCACATCGATGACGACAAGCACAGGATAGGTCACAGGGTCGTACATGCTGTCGACGAAGTCCGCAACATACTCGAACCCGAGCCTAATACTGAGACCCCTCGAATAAGTTGTATTGCTGGAGTCACCGGGAACAGGCTGTGGATTCACGGCCCGTATGATAGGAACATAACGAATTCCGATCACCCGATCTGACTTGAATCTGTCTTCGGAGCTTGCTCGCTTAGACATCGCTGCGTCCTTCCCAATCAAGAGTGCATCCTCAGACGACACATTGATGCTCGATGGAAGGCTCACGAACGGCCTAGCTTGGATTGCAATGACGCGATTGGTATTATTGTCAAAGGTGACCCCAACAAGGTCACAGCCCGTCAATG
>Ga0315296_10003397_pt1 | contig 13312 bp, 10 predicted proteins | sample YL17G14_18_MG_FD_203921 | JGI IMG/M metagenome (GOLD analysis project Ga0315296, IMG submission 203921) | Sediment microbial communities from Yellowstone Lake, YNP, Wyoming, USA - YL17G14_18 | ecosystem: Environmental > Aquatic > Freshwater > Lake > Sediment | place: USA: Wyoming | collected... | reverse complement strand
GCCGAGCTGTCCGTTTAAAGAGTCTCTGCGCCAGAGCGGGGTCACAGACGAAATCTCCAGCGCGGACAGAACGGATGGCCTGCACAAGTTCCTCCCCTTGTGCACTCTTGAGTAAGTAGGCAGCAGCACCGGCCGCAAGGAGACCGACAATGTATTCCTCATCATTACAGGTGGTCAGGATAAGAATGGCGGCTTCGGGAAGCTCCGCCTTAATCCGCCTGGTAACTTCTACGCCATCCAGCTTAGGCATGCGAGCTTCCATGAGTATTATGTCCGGCCTGAGTTCACGCGCCAGACTGATCGCATCGAGACCATTGTCTGTCTCACCAACGACCTCCAAGTCCGGCTCTCCCTCAAAAATTCGCCGGATACCCTGCCGCACAATGTGGTGGCCATCGGCAAGAAGTATCCTGGTCTTTCGTCTTGTTTCCCCCGACACGCTCCCCTCCGTTCACATTGATGAGGGACGGACACTCCAATCACTGCTGGGCTCTTGACGACTTTACGGGTCATTTGCTAGAGCGACTCTACGGAGTATTTCCTTAGCACAGCTATCACTCGTCCTTGAACCCGGACCTTGTCGGGGTCAACGTAGATAGGAGCCATGCTTCGGTTTGCTGGTTGGAGACGGATGCGCCCCGGCTCGCGGTAGAGCTTCTTCAACGTAGCCTCCTGTCTCTCAGTCAGCCAGGCGGCCACCATCTCACCGTCTTCGACTGTCCTAGTCGCCTCCACGACGACGATATCGCCGTCATCCACCAGGGCGTCAATCATCGAGGTACCCTTTACCCTGAGGGCGTAAGCCTGGACTCGCATCGGCAACACGTCGGCTGGCACCTCAACCATCTCGTGCGCGATGCTATGCCACGTGTCCTCGGTGGGCACGGGGATTGGCTCACCCGCAGCGATTGTTCCCAGAAGTGGGACAGCGCGAGCTCTCTTGCCGACTCCGGAAACTTGAATGCCCCGGGCAATGTCAGGCTCGCGCGTGATAATGCCCTCTTTCTCAAGCACCTTAAGGTGGTAGTCCACCACCGACTTTGAGCTGAGGCCCAGGGCTGTTTGTATCTCGCCCATAGTCGGGGCGTAGCCCTTCTGCTCCATGAAGTTGCGGATGAACTCGACTATGCGCCAGCGCGTGGTGTATATTTTCATTTACCGCCCCCAAGGCACATTTGTTGGCTCTTTGATTATCTATTCTAATTATAATACTTTTGTTCTATTTGTCAAGGGGTTTTTGGCACAACTTGCAAAGGGATGAGAGCTGATGTTCAGTGGCGATTAACCTTGCGAGGTCTTAAAATCGCTGTTTTTTGCCTAAGAAAAAATGAGGTGGCCATGCCGCCTGCCCGATTATACCCAAGGTTAAACAAGGTGGCTGTTTGTGTGGCGTCTGGAGCATTAGGACTCTTAGCTTGGCAAGATGCAGGCAAATAAATGTCTATTTGTTATATCAAATTAAAGCCCGTGGCACTCTGCCCTGCGGGTTAATTAGATAACCGAGTCCAATTCAATGCTCCCTGCGACTAGCTCTCAATTCAACTAGCAAAACGATCTGGTAGCTGGTGTTGGCCAGGCGGTCCAGGGTGCTGTTACCCAGGATAGGGTCATCAAACAGTCCCAGCCACTCGTCTACCGCCCGGTTGCTGGTAATAACAAAACTGGAGCTCCCTTTAATCTTCCCATCGTAGTTCTCCTGTACTACTGGCTTATCCCAAGGGCTCTCCGGAGACACTTGGGGAGTAGCTTAAGTATCGGCCTGCGCATAACTTCAATAACACGCTCTATCAGCAAGTCGTTCTGTGTTATCTCGTAAGTACCGACTGTGTTTTATGGGACACCCTTCCTCTATATTGCCCTAGGGAACTGGACGCACGGGGTATTGAGTATGCCAACGATATACTTCTTGACAGTATGTGATACCACATGGTATTATCAAGAACGAATGTGCTGGATAGGCCTTTTGGAAGGAACCAAGGATTATGACGCTGGACGATAACGACTTAATAGATGGACAGGAGGCTGCCGGTCTCCTACATGCATCAATCTACACCGTCAGAGACTATAAGAGACTGGGCCTTATAAGGATTGCTGCTAAGCAAGGAAACAAAGACCTTTATAGTAGGGCAGACGTGATGCGCCGGCGTTCAATCATAGACAAGAAGCGGGTAGAAGGTTACACTTTGAGCCAGATAAGCACACTCATAGAGGGCGAGTTGAGGAAGAGGGAGTAAATTGCCGAACCAAATTTTTGAGCCAAGTTGGCGAATTGATGTTAATAAACTGCAAGATTTAATTGGCCTTTTTCAGCAGCGATATTCGGGGCGTCCTGATACTATTAAACCTGACATCATCGCTCAAGAATTTGTCCCACCCTTGTTTGAGAGCATCGGATGGCAAAACGGAGATACCAACGCATTCATAACTCCACGAGGCACACGCCAGGGTCTACCATATTTCGGTCTTGAGCTTGGCCGCGAGGTCAAAGCTCTCGTATTTGCTTGTGGAGAGCAAACCCAAACGAGTCCAGAAGTTGCAGCTGATGTAGCGGTCGGAACTGCATACAATCTGGAGGTCGACTGGGCCGTGGTCACAAATTTCGCGCATACTGCGCTATACCACACTCTACAAGTAGCTCGAGGGGTTGGAGACAGAAACCCGGCCGGACCACCAGTCGTGCAATATGTGTTCCAAGATTATGTTAGGGCTGACCAGCCAAGGAGTCTCGTCAATACACTATCACCCTGGGCCTTTGTGAAAGGGTATACCGACGAGCTGGGTGAAGAGGTAGCGAGGCAACAGCAACGGCGATGGCGCGATGCCTTAACTCAGTTAATGCTTAAGCTGCTAAAGGGGTGGCAGTATGAACTACTAGAGACAATCCCTGGCGATGAACAGAAAATTAATCTTTCTATTAACCGCCTATTCCACCGATTGATTTTCATGCGATCTGTAGAGGACCGCGGGCTTGACCAACAGCACTCTCTTCAAGAAGTGGTGCAGGCTCCACCAGGACAAGCTTTGAATGTGCTGCACCAACTTTTCACCCATTTCCGACAACACTTCGACTCGGAGCTATTTGCTCCCTCGCTTGTGGACCAGATGCTCTTAGACGAGGCCACGCTTCGAGGGAGGATAGCCAGATTCTACGAGCCAGCTGTGGTACCGATTAGGTTTGATTTCAGTCTCATAGACCCGGACATGATGGGTAAACTCTATGAACAACATCTTAGATGGCGGATTAGCAGACTCACACGGCCTAAAGAAGAGACGCTGATTGAGCCTAGGCGAACGATTGCAGTCTCACCCGCACTGCGCACACAGGGCATCTATTACACTCCCACTTGGCTGGTAGATTACGTGGTGCAACACACGCTACGCGAATGGCTAAAGACAAGGCGTCCTACGACTTGGGACGATGTGAAGGTGCTAGACTTAGCTTGTGGCTCAGGTGCCTTTCTACAGTGGGCCTACGAAGAGCTCGTAGTTTACTTTAAGAATCAGTGGGAGAAGGAAGGGCGAAAATTTGGCTATCGCGAGCGGAGAGAGATTCTTGAAAAATCAATCTTTGGCGTTGATGAAAATGAAGGGGCAGTGCAAAACACCCAGCTGGTGTTATGGCTTCGGGCTCAGCCAACCTCCGACCATGTGGAAGCGCATGAACTGCCACAACTTGATAACAACATAATCTGTGGTAACTCTATCCTAGGTGGACCGGATAAACCGGCCAAAGAAAAGGAGCGCTTAGGCAATTACTTCGGGACTGACTGGCAAGCAAAAAGACCAGTCATTTGGGCTGAGCGATTTTCCGGTATTGTGGCTCGTGGCGGCTTCGACATAATCGTGGGGAATCCACCCTACGCAAACATTGAAAGTCTGCACAGAGAGCGTGCAGAGGACATCCCGTATCTTTGTGCAGAATATTCGTCCGCCAGAGGAAACTTTGACCAAGCGGCTGTCTTTGTAGAACAAGCTTTTCGCTTGCTACGCGAGGATGGGTTATTGGGTATGGTGGTTCCTGACTGCTTGCTCCACAGTGCTGCAGGCCAGGCCCTGCGTGATATCCTGACTGATAATCTCGCCGTATACAGAATGGCCGACTTCACAGGAGAAGAAATCTTCAAAGGTGTAATGGTCTATCCCAGGCTTCTATTTCTCCAGCGCAGGCCATCGCCAACGGTGCGTTCTGTGACTATCCGCAGGCTGGAACCTGTTCCAAATTATCAACTCACCAAGGCAGACAGGTCTCCAGAAGTTCTTACCGCGGAAGTAACCGTGGTTGACACTCCACATCCGACAGGCTCAGCGCCATATCTCTGGTTTTTCAGAACAAGTCGGGAGAATGACCTCCGCCAGAAGCTGGAAAAGCAGGCTACCCCTTTGAAACAAGTGGCTGGTGTACATCAGGGACCAAACACCGGTGCCGAAAAAGTCTTCGTTCTTAACAAGATTGGCCAAAGCGGCGATTTAATAGAGGTTTACTCGAGGTGTCTTAATAAAAACTATGAACTAGAGGCACCCTTGCTTCGTCCCTTCCTGGACCGTAAAGATGCTCAACCGTATGCCCCCCGTCAGACCTCCAGAGTGTGTCTTTGCCCTTATGATACAGCCGGACGGCTCATTTTGCCGATGGTGATGGCCCATGACTACCCGCAGGCTTGGAAATACTTAAACGACTGCAGAGATGTATTGGAGCGTAGGAGAAGTGTCAAGTCACCCGAGGCCTGGTATCGGTTTTCTCGACCTACATTAGTGCGCTATTTAGAGGTGCCGGCTATAGTAGTTCCGCACACTGCGAGATATGGAGCATACTGCCTCGTCAGTGACCCGCGGTATCAAGTTCCTGGTCGCGCAGGATGCGGGAATGTGATCGAATTTAAAGAGCCAGACCATGAACTGTTCTACCTCGGCCTACTGAACAGCAAATTACTTAATTGGTATCTTCAAGGCATGAGTAGTCCCAAGCGCGGCGGGTATTATGAATATACGAAAGAAATAGTTGAGTCTCTTCCAATATTGAACCCGCAGGACTTGGTCGGCAGGGAATCATGGGTCGAAAAGATTGTAGGTTCGGTCAGAGAAGCAGTCAGAGCCATGGGAGAATCAGGCGGGTCGATCTCTGGCTCATTAAGCGTCTTGCAGCAAGAAATCGATAAGCTGGCTTACTGGCTCTATGACCTTACGCCAGAAGAGGTATTGTTGGTTGAAGCAAATCACTATGGATACGCGCCACGTCCAAGACTTACCTATCCTGTGCATTGGCAAATTATTAGCGATAAGGCCATCGCAAACGGTGAACCAGTCATGGAGGGAACGCGCACTACAGTTAGGACTGTGGTTGCCTATTCCAGAATTCTCCCTTCTCGAGAGGAGCTTCTTGCTGCACTGCCTCACTTACAGCCGGGGCAGGTGGATGCTGCGCTCATCTACTACCGTGACCATAAGGACGAGATCGATGCCTTTATAGCCGCCAATGATGAAGTGGCTCGGCAATATGCAGTAGGTGACAGCGGTAGGTGAGATGAAGCCTTCATTTTATCTTGATGAGGATGTGTCACCAGTATACGGACAGGTATTGGAGAAAAACGGATTTACAGTCTTGACTACTGCTCAGTCGGGAAGGAGGGAAAAAAGCGACGCGGTGCAGCTTACATATTGTATTGAAAAGGGCTCGATTCTGATCACGCATAATCTGTCCCACTTCGCTGCCCTCTCTGACCTTGTTCTTGCCTCAGGAGGCCATCATCCTGGCATTATTGGCATACACCAACTGGATCGCCACGGAACTCTGAGGAGCATCAGTGATGTAGCACGGAGGTTGCTTGATTATGTGAACGATAAGGATTCACCTGAATTTCAGGGCACTTTCCAAGTGATAGCATAGACGTCCAAGATGAGCCGGTGAAGTGATAAAGAAACTCATTCATTTTGTTCAAGTTAAAGACCCCTAGGACTGGGATACGTTCCAGGTAGTATAACCCCGGGATGGCATCCCGCGAACTGTTCAGACTACGAAGCAAACGTAGAACAAAACAGACACCAGCACGACAATATCCACGACTGAAACCTCTGTCATGTAGTTACACTATCTGACGTTTTGTATCTTGCCGCAATGGGGAAAAGTTGACTGTTATGCTAACAGGGGGTAGTATAATAGTGGACTGCACCCCTATGATTGGACGGTAAGGGTGGATAAATAGGGCAAAAGGAAAGACTAAATGCCGCAGGTAGTTATTGAAAACCCTATATTAAATTCCCCATTCAAAGAACCCGCCAGACATTTCAAGTTTTCCGATGACGGTATCACCGACGAAGTAGTTGAATCCAGGCGTATAAGTACCTATTTTGTGCCTATTGCCAAACCCAGGAAGAAAGCCGGTGGTAAACAACTTACGCTTGATAACGAATGGACTCAAGACAGGGTAGAAGAAAATGAGTTCATAAACCACATCAGACAAAGAGTGTCTATATGGCACAAAGGGAATTATGCCGGCATCACTAACACCACACGCCAATTGCTGGAATACTGGACTAATCCTGACAGGGAAAACAAACTTTTCTTTTGCCAGATAGAGGCAATGGAGACCGCTATTTATCTGGCTGAAGTTGCCAATAAATATGGCGATAACTGGATAGAAAACAGCATCCGGGACTTTAATGAAGCTAATAACCCCGGTCTATACCGTGTTGCTCTTAAAATGGCAACCGGTAGCGGCAAAACCGTCGTTATGGCGATGCTTATTGCCTGGCAGGTCTTAAATAAAATCGCCAATCCTCAGGACGCCAAGTTTACCGATGCTTTTCTGATTGTCACACCAGGCATAACCATTCGTGACCGTCTGAGAGTCCTGTATCCGAATGACCCGCAGAACTACTACCAGCAGAGAGATATTGTCTCGCTATCACAAATGGCAGAGCTAGGCAAAGCCAAGATTATCATCACCAACTTTCACGCCTTTAACCTGAGAGAGCTAGAAAAAGCGGGCAGGCTGACCAAGGCGATACTGGCTAACGGCCAGACAAGTTCACTTACCGAAACGCCAGACCAGATGGTAAGGAGAGTTTGCCGTGAACTAGGCAGTAAGAAAAATATCATCGTGATTAACGATGAAGCACACCATTGCTATCGCCATAAAGTTGAGGCAGAAGAGCTTAAACTGACTGGTGATGACCGCCGGGAGTCAGAGAAGCGTGAAGAAGAAGCCCGTGTCTGGATTTCCGGGCTGGAAGCAGTCAAAAAGAAAATTGGCATAAAGATAATCTATGACCTATCAGCCACTCCATTCTTTTTACGTGGCTCAGGATATTCAGAAGGCACTCTATTCCCGTGGGTAGTCTCCGATTTCTCACTGATTGATGCCATAGAGTGCGGTATTGTTAAAGTGCCTCGTGTCCCAGTCTCTGACGATTCTATGCAAGGAGAAATGCCCACTTATCGTGACATCTGGTTACGCATCCGTGACCACCTGCCTAAGAAAGGCAGAGGCACGAAAGATGAAAGCGCCACCGGCGACCCCAAACCACCACAAGAGCTTGAAGGTGCCCTGCTTAGCTTGTACGGTAACTATGAAAAGTACTACCGCCAATGGGAGCAAAACACTGAAGCAAGAGCTAGCGGCGCTACACCACCAGTGTTTATTGTTGTTTGTAATAACACCAATGTCTCTAAGCTGGTCTATGACTGGATTTCAGGCTATGAGAAAACCCTGCCGGATGGTAATGAGGTTGTCGTGCCCGGAAATTTAAGTATCTTCTGTAACGATAACTCTTATGGCCAATGGCTACCCATTCCCAACACCATTCTCATTGACAGTGCGCAGCTCGAATCCGGCGAAGCCATGAGTAAAGAATTCAAGAAAATGGCTGAGGTTGCCATTGAGGAATTCAAGAGTGATTACCGAAAGAGATTCCCCGGACGTGGTACCGAGAAGCTAACGGATGAAGACCTTTTGCGGGAAGTGATGAACACCGTCGGGAAAACTGGCAAATTAGGCGAAAACGTCAGGTGCGTGGTATCCGTATCAATGCTGACAGAGGGGTGGGATGCTCAAACTGTGACCCACATTATGGGAGTCCGTGCTTTTGGTACTCAATTACTTTGTGAGCAGGTGGTGGGACGCGCCTTGCGCCGCCGGAGCTATGAACCCAGTGATAATGGCATGTTTGATACTGAATATGCCGAGGTTTATGGCGTCCCGTTCTCATTTATTCCTTGCTCAGGCCAGAACAATGAACCTAAATCGCCACGCCCTATCACCCGTGTCAGGGCGCTGGATGATAGAATTGCCTGTGAAATTACTTTCCCACGTGTCAGTGGCTATAAATATGACTTGCCACCGGAAAAACTAGAAGCCGTCTTCACTGAAGATTCCAAGATGGTGCTGTCCACGGAATCAACACCCACCCGCACCGTCATTGCGCCCATCGTTGGCGAAAGCGCCATTCACCAGTTGAAATGCACATTAGGTCTCAGGCGTGAGCAGGAAGTAGTATTTCACCTTGCCCGGACATTACTGGATAAGTATTTCAACGATGCGGACGGCAATGTCAAGCCGTGGTTATTCCCGCAATTGGTTACTATCGCCCGCCAGTGGATGTCCAGGTGCGTCACCATTAAAGACAATGCTTTTATCCAGATGCTACTCATTACGGAAAATGCTCATTATGCCGCCGAGCGTATTTATACATCAATAGCCGGTGCCAGGCAAGGCCAGGTTAGATTAAAGCCAATTCTACGGCCTTATGACGTCATCGGCTCTACAAGGTATGTCGACTTTGATACCACGCGGGCTGTGTATCCTACAGAGCCGGGTAAGTGCCATATTTCACACGTGGTGGCTGATACCCAGTCCTGGGAGCAAAAGATGGCGCAAGCGCTGGAGGAGATGGACGAGGTAGTCTGCTACGTCAAGAATCAGGGATTGGAATTCACTATCCCATATGTGATTGATGGTGATGAGAAAAAATACTACCCGGATTTCATTGTCCGGTTGAGAAGACAGAACGGAGACCAGATAAACCTGATTGTGGAAGTCACCGGTGAGAAGAAAAGAGAGAAGGCGGCAAAGGTTGCGGCCGCCCGCAGCCTGTGGGTACCGGCGATAAATAACCACGGCGGCTTTGGACAGTGGGCTTTTATTGAAATCAGCGACCCCTGGGATGCCAAGAATACTATCAGAGCATATCTAAAATCACAGTCCGAAGGGACATTGAACCTTCATTAAACAAGGAGGTGTGTAATGCCACAAGACCAAATAAGTGGGGTGAAAGCAAATACAGAAGGTTATATCAGAGCCAAGAGTGTAGCTAAATACCTAGGAGCAGTACTTACGAACCCTGGTAGAAGTAATGAGGCTACATGGAACGGAAAGAGCATATGTATAAAATCCGCACGGCATGGTAATACCTTAATTGGCGTCACTTCAGCCATGTTAAGTCATGTTCAGAGCGTGGTGGCTGCTATTCAAGGGCCGGATGGCAAGTTCACCATCTTTGAAGTGTCCTCTGCTTGGTTTAACAGTGAAATGAGGGTTCCCGCCAAGTGGCCCAATATTGGTTTCGTGCAATGCACAAAAATTCGTAACGCTGGCGTATTGATTGGCAGCGTGTGATAGAGAGAAGAAGAAGCGAGAGGTTTCTGTCACCTTTGGCAAAGGGTGACTAAGGGGATTTATAGGAGCAACAATTATGCCCGCTAACAAAAACAAACCGGTAACACCGATTGAAACTACGGTACATAAAGACCGCCGGACAAATATTCCCACGGAAGAACTGCGTGACTTTGTGGCTGAGGACGAAAATAAACCCAAAACCATGCTCTATCCCCGTGACCCCTCACTTGACCCGCAACTGGTCTGGAAAGGCAAGGACGAGCAGGATTCGCAAGACCTGGCCGTGCCCGCCGTGCCCATCTATATTCAGGAGAAAATCCACCCTAAATATCTGATTGAGGAGTTGCGTGCTCAGGCGAATAAGGAGAAACCGGAGAGCCAGTTCAACTTCTTTGCCGATTTTAATGGCATTGACTTTGAGACGATGGTGGAGTTCTACCGGCATGACCAGAACTGGTCTAACCGTATGATTCTGGGCGATTCCCTTTTGGTGATGACATCCCTTGCCGAAAAAGAAGGGCTGAAGGGCAAGGTGCAGATGATTTACATTGACCCGCCCTACGGCATTAACTTTGGCTCCAACTGGCAGGTCAGCACGCGCAAACGAGATGTAAAAGACGGCAAAGCCGAAGACGCCACTCGCCAGCCGGAGCAGATTAAAGCCTTCCGCGATACCTGGAAGCTGGGCATTCACTCCTATCTTGCCTATCTCCGTGACCGGCTAGTAGTAGCCCGCGACCTTCTTACCGAAACCGGCAGCGTGTTCGTGCAGATTGGCGATGAAAACGTGCATCTGGTACGGTGCCTAATGGACGAGGTGTTTGGGAGTGAAAATTTTGTGGTGCTTATTCCATTTAGAAAGAAAACCATGCCTTTGGGCGCAAAATTTCTTGACTCCATGAATGATTATCTAGTTTGGTACGCAAAAGATAGTTCGCGAATGAAGTATAGACAACTTTACCAAGATTATGCTCCTGATAAGAAATCTAGGTGGATTCAAGATGATGACAAATGGTATCGCTTGGTTTCGTTAAGAGCGCCAGGTTATACACCAGAGAATGATTACACGGTTAAATATGAAGGACGAGAATATACATTTTCTAGAGGGTTTAGTTGGATTGTATCAAAAGACAAACTAGAAAAACTAATCGAAATGGGTCGCATTAGGTCGGAAGGTGATAGTTTATCTTATGTGCTGTTACACACTGACTTTCCTTACCAAAAATTAACAAATTTTTGGACTGATACTTCTGGACCGATGCAAAGAAGTTACGTCGTTGAAACATCAAATTTTGTTATTGAAAGATGTATTTTAATGTCTACTGACCCCGGCGACTTGGTGCTTGACCCCACCTGTGGTAGCGGCAGCACCGCTTACGTAGCGGAAGAATGGGGAAGACGGTGGATAACCATTGATACCAGCCGAGTGGCACTGGCACTAGCGCGCAGTCGGCTTATGTCGGCGAAGTTCCCTTACTACCTGCTGGCAGACTCACCGGAAGGAATTACTAAAGAGAGAGATGTTACCGGCATAACCCCGCCCGCCTATAAAACTGAATATGATATTAGAAAGGGCTTTGTCTATAAGCGTGTTCCCCACATTACCCTTAAATCCATCGCCAATAACCCTGATATCCAAGAAGGCATGAGTCGTAAAGAAATAGACGAAGCTATTGCCCGCCATGCGGAAAGTGAAACCCTTTACGGCCAGCCCTATGAAGATAAGAAACGGGTTAGAGTCACCGGCCCCTTTACCGTGGAAAGCCTCTCACCGCACCGCTTTATCTCCCTTGATGAAGAACGCCCGGCAACGGAAAAGTCAGCTCATCAGGATGCTGACTCCGCCCAGTTTGAGACGATGATACTGGAGCATCTCAAAAAAGCCGGCGTCCAGAATACTGTTAAGAATGAAAGACTGAAATTTGACCGTCTGGAATCTTATGCCGGCGAATATGTACAAGCCACCGGCGAATACACGGATAAGGACGGGAAGACACGCCGTGTGGCAGTCTGCATTGGACCCCAATATGGCACTGTCGGCCCGGACTTAGTCAAGGAAGCGGCTAAGGAAGCGGTCAAGGGAGTGGGCTTTGACCTCTTAATCGTGTGCGGTTTTGCCTTTGACCCGCACGTGTCAGAAGAAGCCAAACGTTACGGCAATCTGACTGTTCTCATCACCAGGATGAACCCTGACCTGTCAATGGGCGATGAATTGCTGAAGAGCACCGGCGCTGGCAATCTGTTCATGGTCTTTGGTGAGCCAGATGTGGTTATCAATAAGCAGAAAGACGGCAAATTCACCGTAGAAATCAAAGGATTGGATATTTACGACCCCACCACCGGGCAGGTACGCAGTAATTCTACTGAGGACATCGCTTGCTGGTTTATTGATACAGACTATAACGGAGAGAGCTTCTTTGTCCGCCACGCCTATTTTACTGATGGCGAAGACAAGTATGAAAGACTGAAGAAGACTCTGAAAGCGGAAATAGACGAATCCGTATGGGATTCGCTTTATGCCACTGTCAGCCGTCCCTTTGCCCCGCCGAAAACCGGCAAGATAGCCATCAAGGTCATCAATCACTACGGCGATGAAGTGCTGAAGGTTTACGCCATCCAGTAACTCACAATAATAGCTATATTAGAGGTTTAACATTATGAATAGATATGTTAGGCTTTTTCTTTTTGGTGGTATCTTTTCTATTGTATTTATATTTGTTTTCCCTTTATTCTTTCGTGCTGGTCGAGAAGATTATTATCGCACTGTTACTTTTCTCATCCCCATAGCTATAGCACTATTTATACTTCCTACCGCCTCATATACCCTGAAGAAATGGGATATCCGTTTTAATTTTATCAAACACGATGATAGATTTAGAATTGCTATATCTAACTTAGGTGATACTCCCTTCAACTTCAATAGAGTTGCTTTTGCGTCTAGTCCCAAATACTTTCTACTTGGTAAGAGGGACTACTATCCAACTAACGGAATGTTTGATAATGATATTGAACTCCACGGTGCCGAAACCCCTAGCAGAGTACTACACGAACACATTGGTTATACTGTAAAATTGGGAATGCCAATAACTATCTGGATTCGTCCCAAAGGAATCTCGGATTACTTGAAACATTTTAAGAATAGAAAAAAGATACGCCTTTGCATATATTTTGAGGGAACTAATCAAATTGAGTATTCAAAACCTATCCCAGTAGAAATTATCAAGAGATATCTTTAACCTTTGGCGTTTCCGACCCCCTGTTAGTAGAGCAGGGGGTCTTTCACTATATTGCGTCTGGCGACACCTACTAATCTGACTTTACGTTGTAACCCTTGCGGGCAACAGTAAACTGATGGGGTCATGGTGTCGTCCCCCGTGCGAAAGCGGAGAAGAAAAACAAGTCGAGTTTGCTCGAGGTTACACTTTTTAGCGGTTTGTTACATCATTCTACAGGCTAGAATAGCCGGTTGTGAGCACAAAAAAGGGGGTCGGGGATTCGAACCCCCGACCCCCTTGCTAAGAGGGGCGCCGCCCCCTCTTTTAAGCTATTCAATTGTCCTCAACATCCTTGCCCTCTTCTGTAGAAGGCATCCCACAGTCCGCTGTCCACGAAAGCCTTACAACCGAGTATCTTCTCGTCGGACTTTTTGCAGTCCTCATACTCACAGCACCGCTGACAAAAGAGCGTCTCAAAATCCTGCC
>Ga0315296_10003396_pt1 | contig 13315 bp, 9 predicted proteins | sample YL17G14_18_MG_FD_203921 | JGI IMG/M metagenome (GOLD analysis project Ga0315296, IMG submission 203921) | Sediment microbial communities from Yellowstone Lake, YNP, Wyoming, USA - YL17G14_18 | ecosystem: Environmental > Aquatic > Freshwater > Lake > Sediment | place: USA: Wyoming | collected... | reverse complement strand
GCTTGCCCTCTCATTTCCTTCACCCCTTTCTTTAACCACCACCCTGTGTTGGCTATCAACCTTTTACCTCTTCCCATAAATAATATGTGCAATTGTTATGCCAAAGATGCCTGGCTCAGGTGGTGGAAGCACCACTATACAGGCGATAGATACCCACGCACTGGGTGTAACGGAAACAATATACCTGCGTTGACGATGTCTATAGTATTTACAGCAACCTGTATAAAATGTAGACAATGATAGTGTGCAAAGGATGGGTGAAGAGCTGACTTTGGCAGAACGGATTTGGCAACGCAGGGGCGCTGATCTGTTCACACGCCTCATTGAACGTTGTAGCTAATCGTTCAATCCTATCCCGAGGCAGGAATGGCTAAGAATGGTAGGCTCCTAAATGGGTATAAGGCGCTAGTAGCTCTCAATGCACAGGGAGTGATTTGGCCGCAACTATTAAGAGCTATATTGGGGCCTCAACGATCAGGGTGGTGCCTTTTCCTAGATCGGATTCCACTTTCAAGCTACCGTCGAGCAGCCGCACCCGCTCCTGCACCCCGATGAGACCCAGTTTCCCGGCGCGAGACAGGTCCCCCAGGCTTTCCGGCAGGCGAAAGCCCACGCCATTATCGGTGATGGTCACTCTGGTTCTGCCATCGCCAAACTCTATGCTGACCTCAGCCTTTGACGCCTTGGAATGTCTGCCAATGTTCCTCACCGCCTCCTGAACGATGCGGAAGAGCAGCAGCTCAGTCTCAGGGGTGAAGCGTCGCTCGGTGCCGAGCACCTTCAAATCCGTCTCTATTCCATGTTGCTCCTTCAACCCGCCCACTAGCCAGCGCAGCGTCGCCACCAATCCCAAATCATCCAGCATGGGGGGCCTTAGGTCTTGACCGAAGCGCCGCACGTTCTGCAGGATCTCCTTAACCTGTAGGTTCACCCCCCTCAAGAAGGCAGCATTGTCTTCCGGCAGATCGATATTGCTTCGAACGAAATTGTCCACCTGGCGGTTAAGGGCATAAAGGGCCTGAGCAGTATCATCGTGAAGCTCTCGGGCAATGCGCTTGCGTTCCTCTTCCTGGGCCCTAGTGATCTCCTGTAGATAGTAGAGGAGGTTGTCCTGCATCCTCCTCTCCTCAGTTATGTCCCTGGCTATATGCTGAAAGCCTGTAGGCTTACCATCCTCTGTAACTAAACTGGTAGCCAGCTTTAGAATCGCCGCGGTCCCGTCTTTCCTGATCAGCCTTTGTTCATAGGGCTGTTCCACAGGTTCATTCTCCATTAGCTTACGCCGAATCTGGCCCGCCAGATTGAGGCCTTCATCTGAGAGAAAAGCCCTCACGTTCATTTTGATCAGTTCTTCTACTGCATATCCAGTGAGTTTTTCAGTTGCCTTATTGGCAGCTATGATTTTGCCAGCAAGATCGTGGACCCAGATGGCATCGCTGGCATTTTCAAACAGCCTCCGATAGTTCCTCTCCGAAATGGCCAATCTTTGTGCCGCGAGACGCTCCTTCTCATAAAGACGGGCGTTTTCGATGGCAGCAGCTATCTGTGCGCCAACGGCAGTAAGTAGCTCTATTTCCTCATGAGTCCAGTGCCTGGGGCGGCGCATAGCCACGCAGACTACACCGCTGACATGCTCCCGGACAAGCAGGGGCACAATAAGCTGGGTTTGGATCTGCATCCTCTGCACCTCAGGCCTGGTCAGCCTGTGGTCATGGGAAGCATCTTCCACAACCATAGCCTGGCCGTTCCTGGCTACCTCCCCGTAGACCCCCTCGCCGATCTTTATCCGGTCGACAGCCTGGGCGAATTCATCGGATACTCCCTCATGGGCAACGAGCATCAATTCCTGTGTATCCTCATCTTGGCAGAATATGAGGGCGACCTCTACCTCCATTAGCTCTGACACCATCTGGATAGCCTTGTGGAGAACATCTCCAAGGTCGAGAGACCCGCCGAGCATGGTAGAGATAGTATTAAGTATAGTCAGTCGCTTTTCATTGCTCCGGGCTAACCGAACATAGTGTTGGAGAAGCTCATGTGCTGACTGCAGTTCGGCTAAGGCCGCTTGAGTCTTTTCCTTTTCCCTGGCTCGTGTCCAAAGCCACAGGCTGGCTAGCGCACCAACCACAAGGACGCCAAAGGTCTCAAGCAAGGCATCCGCCGGAGCTGGCGAGATAAAGAGCGCCCTGGGCAACATAACGACCAAGGCAGCAAAAGAGGTAGCCAACCCCGCGGCTAGCCCGAAGACAAAGGCGGAATAGATTATAGGCAGCAAGAAAAGAATGCGGTCTAGGGCATGTCGAGTCAGGCCGAAGTGGGAGCTGGGAGGAACTGTGCCTATGATGCCTATCTGCTCAGCATAGTGCAGGATGCTACAGAGGGCAAAGATCGCCAGGATCAGCCAGAAATGGCCACTTCGCACAATCCTCATGGGCCAAGCCTCAAAATGCCGATTTGTCACGGGACGTCATCTAGGCTAAACCAACCCCTTTTCAGGCCATACAGTATTGCCTCAGAGCGGGAGCCTACTCCCAGCTTATTGAAGATGCTCCTCAGATGGGCCTGAACCGTGCGCACACTGATGAACAGCTGCTCACCGATCTCCTTATTGCTCATGCCCCGCGCTGCCAGCTTGAGCACTTCCAACTCCCGCTGGCTCAGCACATCCTGGGGCCGGGTCTCACCGGCCCGGGCCGCCTGGGATTTAAAGCGGGTCATCAACTTGCGAACGACTATTGGGTGAAGCACCGGCTCTCCGGCATAGACTGCTCGAATTGCGTCAATGAGCTGATCGCCGCTCACATCCTTCAGCAGATAGCCAGCGGCACCTGCTTCCAGCAGGCTGAAGATATACTCGTCATAGTCATAGCCGGTGAGCACCAGCACTATGACCGAGGGCAATAACTTCTTGATTTGCCTCGTGGCTTCGACGCCACTAAGTCTAGGCATGGCCACATCCATGATGACCACGTCAGGCTTAAGCTGGGTCGCCAAGCGCACCGCCTCTTCGCCATCGTCAGCCTCGCCGATGACCTCCAGGTCCGGTTCACGCTCCAGAAGCTGGCGAGTGCCTTGTCGGACTACTACATGATCTTCAGCAAGCAAAATCCTGATCGTGCCCATAAAGTGCTTCCCATCACAATTGTAATCCATCCCGCTTTTATCTTCAACCTTTAGCATCCTTATAGGCTAGATGCTTAGGTGTAGATGCCTACTCATAAAGGCTTAGCCTCGTCGGCGGGATGCGTTTTGGCAAAGACAAAAAATAGGCACTAGGAGGGATGGCGTCAGACTTTCGATATTGTTAAATAAAGATAGAGAACGGGGTCGATGGAGGAAACAGTTTGAGGGGAAGGAGGTAAGGGAAAATGAGGCTCGGCGATGCGATCAAAATCAGGATGTGCGAATCAATACCGGAGGTGGTCGGCGAAACCGCGGAGATAATAGAGCTGCAAATGCAGCAGTATGAAAGGTATCGCGCATACCCGATATGGGCCAAGATGACCTCTGGCCAGCGTAAAGGCAAGATCTACGGCTTCCGAGAGGCCGAGGTGGAGTTGCTACCAGTGAGGGAAACGATGAGGCCCACTATACGAATAGGCGATACGATAACAATCAAGCACTGCCATGAAATACCGGAGGTGCTAGGCGAGAGCGCCGTGGTGGTGGAGTTGCAGATTCAGGAGTTCGAGAAATATCGCGTATATCCGATATGGGCCAAGATCCTCTCTGGCCCACGCAAAGGCAAGATCTACGGCTTCCGAGAGAGCGAGGTTGAGGTGCTACGTAGGGTTGAGGCGCAACCGGTGACCGAGGAAAGGCGCGAGAGGATAATAAAGACCAAGGTGCTTGAGCAGGTGGAAGGGATACTCAAAGGGGTCACCACTGTAGAGGAAATCGAGGGAATAGAGAGGCTCATTAGGGAAGCAAAGGGAAAGGCCACGGTGGAGCCGGCGATGGGCTTCTGGGAGGGGAAGACTCCGTGCTGGGAGATGTTGCGCTGCCCGGAGGCCATCAAGAACGAGTGCCCGGCGTTTAAGTATCGGTCGGTGCCCTGCTGGGAGATCGAGGGCACCTACAGCAAGCTTTACGACTACGGGCAGAAAGGCGATGGCACTAGCATCTGCCGCTACTGTCGGGTTTACAAGAAGTGGGGCCAGGACGCGCCGATAGCGATCAAGCTCTTTGGCAAGGGGTTCAATCCCACTGAGTGACGGATTAGGGAGGCGGTTAGTAGTGCAGAGGCCCTACAGAGACTTAGGCTCAAATTGCGGGAGAAGCGGGAAGAAGCCGATGAAGCCCAAGGAGCTCGAACAGGTGAAACAGCTACTTAAGAGGGTTGTGACTGTAGACGAGCTGGCTGAGGTGCAGAGGGCTATCGAGGAAACAAAGGGGAAGATGCTGCTGGAACCGGGTATGGGCTTCTGGGAGGGGAAGACTCCCTGCTGGGAGATGTTCCGCTGCCCGGAGGCCATCAAGAAGGAGTGTCCAGCGTATAGTTATCTTTCCCTGCCCTGCTGGGAAATAGAGGGCACCTACTGCAAGCTCTACGATTACAGGCCGAAAGGCGGGGGCCCTAGCATCTGCCGCTATTGTCGGGTTTACCAGAAGTGGGGCCACGGTGAGCCAATAGAGATCAAGCTCTTTGGCAAGGGGGTTTCCCATAGGCGAGGCGAAGAAACTTGAGGCAAAGTTGTAAACGTGGTGAGTGCAAGAGCATCCAGGAGCGGCTAACTTACCAGTTTGCTCTGGATGCTCTTTTTGCGCTAAACTATAATGAGAAAGCTCAGCTTAACCAAAGGAGCTGGTAGCTGCCATAAAACAGGAGGCGAAAGATGGAGGCAATTGCCGCCGAGGTGCGACCCGAGGGGGAAACTGGCGCCGGGTATGCGGGGAGGATTTTCAGACAAATTCAACACATTATCGACGATACCGGGGGGCAGGCTGGCGGTCTTATTCGGGTTTTACAACAAGCGCAAGGGCTAATTGGCTATCTCCCCGAGCCGGTGCTAAAGACCATATCCCGCGACCTAAAGATCCCCCTAAGCGAGGTATATGGAATAGTCAGCTTCTACCACTTCTTCACCATGGTGCCCAAGGGCAGGCATGTTATCCAGGTCTGCCTAGGCACTAGTTGCTATGTTAAGGGAGGGGAGAAACTCCTTGCCAGTTTGAAGAAAGACTCCGGCCTTGAACCTGAGGGGATGACATCTGATCGTAGATTCTCCCTAGAGACCGTGCGTTGTCTGGGAGCGTGCGCTTTGTCACCAGTAATGACCGTAGGTAAAGATATTCATAAGAAGGTAAAACCTAGCGATATAAAGGAATTGCTAAGTCAATATAAATGAAGGGGTCAAGATGAAAAGAGTAAGTTCTATAGCTCAGCTAGAAGAAATTAAAGCTAGGGTAAGGCCTCTTTTGCAGGTGCGAGAAGACCCAGACTATGCCCACATAAGGCGGGCACCTCAAATTGACATATTGGTCTGTAGAGGAACAGGTTGCACTGCCGCTGGTTCAGCAGAGGTGGAGGAGGCATTCAAAAGTGAGATAGGGAGGGGAAAGTTAGAGGTTAAAGTTAATACGGTCAAAACTGGCTGTCGCGGCTTTTGTGAAAAGGGACCTAATGTCGTCGTCGCCCCGGGCGACATACTCTATACCGGCGTGAAGGCAAGCGATGCGAGCGAGATCGTGGAGAAACATTTGCTCCATTTCGAAATTGTGGAGAGACTTCTATATAGAGACCCACAAACAGGCAAAGCGATCGCGCCTAGCCACGAAATAGATTTTTACAAAAAACAGAGAAGAGAGGTGATGTACCTCAATGGCTTGATTGACCCGTGGAGCATTGAGGAATACATTGCTTATGATGGCTATCGTGCCTTAGTCAAAGCCTTGCTGGAGATGAGACCGGAGGATGTTTTAGAGGAGGTTAGAAAATCGGGGATACGGGGGAGGGGGGGAGCCGGTTTCCCTACTGCCACCAAATGGGGATTTGTACGTAACGCCTCTGGTGATGAGAAATTTGTGCTTTGTAATGGCGACGAGGGAGACCCCGGCGCCTTCATGAACCGCTCTGTTCTGGAGGGCAATCCCCATTCGGTAGTAGAGGGGATGGTTATCGGAGCTTATGCCATAGGCAATGTCCGCCAAGGCTATGCTTACGTTCGCGCCGAATATCCCCTTGCTATCGAGACGCTGAGCCATGCCATTAGCCAAGCACGTGAATACGGCTTCCTAGGGAAAGATATTATGGGCACCGGATTTGAATTCAATATTGATGTTTTCCCTGGTGCTGGCGCTTTCGTCTGTGGTGAGGAAACTGCTCTTATGAGGTCAATCGAGGGAAAACGAGGGAATCCTCGGCAAAGGCCACCCTTCCCAGCTACTAAAGGGCTTTTTGACAAGCCCACCACCCTCAATAACGTGGAGACTTGGTCTAACATTCCCCGAATCATCTTGAACGGGGGCGAGTGGTACAGCAGCATTGGTACCAAGAGAAGTAGCGGCACCAAAACCTTCTGTCTCGTAGGCAAGATAAACAACTCTGGCATTGCTGAGGTTCCTTTAGGGACTCCTATGAAGGTTTTGATCTTCGATATCGGTGGTGGATGCCCTGAAGGGAAGAAATTCAAGGCAGTGCAGATAGGAGGTCCATCAGGGGGCGTTATTCCCTATCATCATATAGATGTCCCTGTGGATTATGAATCAGTTACCGCCCTGGGAGCTATCATGGGATCGGGCGGGCTTATTGTCATGGATGAAGACAACTGCATGGTAGATATAGCTAAATTCTACTTAGGCTTCACCATGGACGAATCTTGCGGCAAATGCACTCCTTGCCGCGCTGGAATCCCCAAAATGCGAGAGATCCTGACCAAGATCAGCCAGGGCGAAGGGACGATGGAGGATCTCAATATCTTGGCAGAGTTGGCGGAGATGGTTGCCTCAGTTTCCCTTTGTGGTCTGGGTCAGACCTCCCCCAATCCTGCCCTAACCACCATTCGTCATTTTCGGAAGGAGTATGAGGCTCATATCCTCGATAAGAGGTGCCCAGCCGGGGTTTGTAAGGCGCTGGTAGCTTATCACGCCCTTGAAGACAAGTGCCTGCCTTGTCTTGAGGCTGTGGCCGGCTATGATGCCGGCGGCTACGAAGCTTTTAAGGCAGCTCTGCCCCAGCTTGTCCCTGAGCGCCTTGTCACTAAATTACAGACTTCGGGCTGCGCTGTCGATCTTGCCCGTTTCTCTTTGACAGTTCCAGCCCGAAACGGGTCCTGCACTAAGTGCACCTCTTGCCGTTTAGGGACAGCCCAGATGGTTAGCATCTTGGATGACATCGCCACCGGCACTGGCGAGCCCGAGATGCTCGACCTGCTCTTTGAGCTTAGTGGCACCATGAGGGTGGCTTCTGAGTGCCCCGTTGGCAAAACCGCTCCAAGTATAGTCCTGTTTACCCTTGAGCACTTCCGTAAGCAGTATGAGGAGCATGTCCTTGATAAACGCTGCTCGGCTGGCATTTGCCACAAGGCTCTTTCCTATCATCAGGTTTGCCCGCTTCGGGCCGGTGTACCGACTTAAATGAGGTGATAATAGATGGGCGAAGTTAGTCTAATCATAGATGGCACCAAGGTGGAGACAAGGGAAGGGACGACCGTGCTGGATACAGCACGAGATGCTGGCATCTACATTCCTACCCTTTGTGCTGACCCCGACTTAGAGCCCTACGGGGGCTGCCGGCTGTGCCTGGTGGAGATCGAAAATGTGGAGGGTCTGCCCGCTTCCTGCACCACTCCAGTGGCTGAGGGGATGGTAGTTCACACCGATACCGGCCGGGTCAACCAAGTTCGCCGGCGCATTGTTGAATTGCTCCTGTCCGATCATCCTGATAATTGCCTGGTCTGTCCCAAGAATCAGCACTGCGAGCTACAAAGGGTCGCAGCTTACGTTGGCATCGACCAGCAGCGCTTCAAGAAGCTGGAAAGGCCACCTCTCATTGACTCCAGCAATCCCTTCTTTATCCGCGATTCTAGCAAGTGTATCCTCTGCGGTAAGTGCGTCCGAGTTTGCGATGAGGTTCAGGGCGTTGCTGCCTTGGAAGTTTTCAATGACGGTTTGCCGTCGAGGATCATCGCGGTGGGGGACAAACCGATTGTGGAGTCAATATGTGAATCCTGCGGACAATGCGTTGACAGGTGCCCTACCGGGGCGCTCATGCCAAGAGACTTCAGATGGCCAGCAAAAGAGATCAAGACGATCTGTCCTTATTGTGGTGTTGGCTGCGGCATGTATTTAGCCGTTCGGGGGAACAGGATAGTGGGGGTGAGGGGTGACCCAGAAAGTTCGGTGAACAGGGGCAGCCTTTGCGTCAAGGGGCGTTTTGGCTTTGAGTTCATTAATCATCCTGATCGCCTAACCTCGCCTTTGATCAGGCGAAATGGCAAGTTTTCACCGGCGACGTGGGACGAGGCACTGGGCTTGGTTGCCAGCGAGTTAGCCCAATATAAGGGAGATAAGGTTGCAGTTATTTCCTCAGCAAAGTCCACTAATGAGGAGAACTACCTTATCCAGAAGTTTGCCCGAGCAGTTCTGGCTACCAACAATATCGACCACTGTGCCCGACTCTGCCATGCCCCCACCGTAGCGGGCTTAGCTCAAAGCTTTGGCAGCGGCGCTATGACCAACTCCATCGCCGAGATCGGGGGGGCTGCCTGTATCTTGGCTATAGGCACAAATACCACTGCCACCCATCCTGTGATCGGGCTCAAGGTTAAAAAGGCGGTGAGGGATGGGGCAAAACTCATTGTGGCCAACCCGCGTGAGATCGACCTTTGCCGTATCGCCCACCTCTGGCTCAGACATCGACCTGGCACTGATGTAGCCCTGCTTATGGGTATGATGCGGGTCATAGTCGAGGAAAGTCTCGCCGACTCCTCCTTTATAGAGGAACGCTGCGAGAACTTCGATGCCTTTAAGCAGTCCCTTGAGCCCTTTGACCTGGATTTTGTGGAGCGGGTCACCGCGGTGCCCGCGGAGCAGGTAATCGAAGCTGCCCGAATGTATGCTACCAACAAGCCCGCCACCATTCTTTATGCCATGGGAATTACTCAGCATACCCATGGCACTGACAACGTGTTAGCTACCGCCAACCTGGCGATGCTTACCGGGAATGTTGGCAAGCTATCGACTGGCCTTAATCCATTGAGGGGTCAGAACAATGTTCAAGGAGCCTGCGACATGGGTGCGCTGCCCAATGTGTATACTGGCTACCAGCGAGTCGATGACCCAAGGGTCAAAGAGAAATTTGAGACTGCCTGGCAGTGCAGCTTGGATACATCCCCGGGGCTGACACTCACCGAGATATTCCAGGCTGCTTATGATGGGAGGGTCAAGGCGCTCTACCTGGTCGGCGAGAACCCCGTCCTCAGCGACCCCGACGCCAAGCATATTAAAGAGGCGCTCGAGGGGCTAGAATTTCTGGCGGTTCAGGATGTCTTCCTTTCCGAGACGGCTCAGCTTGCCCATGTTGTCCTCCCGGCGGCAAGTTTTGCTGAGAGGGATGGCACTTTTACCAACACTGAGCGGAGGGTTCAGCGGGTGCGCAAAGCGATTGAGCCTGTTGGCGATTCTCGACCTGACTGGTGGATCACCTGTCAGATTGCCCAAAGAATGGGCAGCAAGGGTTTTGATTTCGATCACCCCTCCCAGATTATGGAGGAGATCGCCGGCCTCACCCCTAGCTATGTTGGCATATCCTACGAACGCTTGGAAAATGGCGGCTTGCAGTGGCCGTGCCCCACAGTGGATCATCCTGGAACACCTATCCTCCACACCCATGCGTTTGCCCGAGGTAAAGGCAGGTTCATGCCTTTAGAGTATAAGCCTCCGGTGGAATCACCAGATGATGAATACCCCTTGATTCTTACCACCGGGCGTAGCCTTTATCATTATCATACCGGCACCCTGACGCGTAAAGTGATGGGGCTCAATGTGCTCCGCGGTGAGGAACTGGTTGAGATGAACCCTGTGGATGCTAAGGCCCTTGGGTTGGCTGATGGCCAGAGGGTAAAAGTGGTCTCCCGCCGCGGAGAGGTGACCGCCAGGGTGAAGATAACACCGGCTTCGCCACCAGGTGTGATCTTCATGACCTTCCATTTTGCTGAGAGCCCGACAAATATACTCACCAATCCTGCCATTGACCCTGTGGCCAGGATCCCCGAGCTTAAGGTATGTGCCGTCAGGGTGGAAAGGGCACCTTCCGCCTAGATTTGGAGGGATGATGAAAGAGATAACACTGACAATCAATGATGCGCAAGTTAGGGGAAAAGAAGGGGATACCGTTCTCGAAATCTGCAAGGCTAATGGCATCGATGTGCCTACGCTCTGCCACCTCGAGGGACTAAGCGACGTCGGTGCCTGCCGAATGTGTGTGGTGGAGATCGGGGGGGAAAGAAGGCCAGTCCCCTCCTGTACCTATCCAGCCAGGGATGGACTGGTGGTGAAAACTAGCACGGAGCAACTGGAGAGATATCGCCGCCAGATACTGGAACTCCTCTTCACCGAGCGCAATCACTTCTGCATGTTCTGTGAGCAGAGCGGGGATTGTGAGCTACAGAAGCTGGCCTACCGATATCAGATGGATAATGTGCGTTACCCCTATACCTTCCCCTCTTTACCTGTGGATCCATTAAGTGATTACATGGTGATCGACCACAACCGCTGCGTCCTTTGTGGTAGATGCGTCCGGGTATGTAGTGAAATAGCGGCAAGCCATACCCTGGATTTCGGCAGGCGTGGCTGGAGAACGCTGGTGTCTGCCGATTTGCAGCAGCCACTGAGCGAATCATCCTGCACCTCCTGCGGTGCCTGTGTGCAGGCGTGTCCCACAGGTGCCATTTTCAGCAAGCTCAGTCTTTACAAAGGCAAAACCAGCGAATGCCAGCGCATAACCACTGTTTGTCCCCTTTGTAGCGTTGGCTGCCAGCTAGATGTTCTGGTTAAGGATAATAATATCGTGAGGATTGAAGCGCCGAGATTAACCGAGCTAACAGGGCCGCTATGCAGGATGGGGCGTTTCGAGTTGCTTCGCGAAACCCGTCCCCGGGTCACCTCACCTATGGTGCGGGGCAAGCAAGGGGAGCTAGAGGAATGCAGTTGGGATAGAGCACTGGACGCCATCGTCAAGAGAGCAAGAAGAGCGAAGGATGGCTTCGCCGGCATAATATCGGCAAGGTTGCCGAATGAAACGCTCTCCTTGTTCAATAAGCTCATCCATGAGGTGATAGGTAGCGATTCTATCGATACCTTGGGCGGATGGAGCTACCGCATAATCGCCGAGGGTGTCAGACAGTTCCAGAATGGACAAGAGGGGTCAGAAATAGAGTGCCCGATGGGGGAGATACTGGAAGCAGATTGCATTCTGGTAGCAGGAGCCGATCCTGATAGAACCCATCCCATCATCGGCACCTTGGTGCGCCGAGCAGTAAGCCAGAGGAAGGCAAAGCTAATAGTGGTAGACCCGTCGAAGGATGTTTTCCCCTTCTGGACCGATCTTTGGCTTAAACCCGTTGCCGGTAGTGAGGGGTTTGTCCTTAACGGCCTGGCCAAGATTCTTCTTGACAAGGGCCTAGTGGCATCGGGAAAGGCAAAACCAGAGCTTACTCGGTCGCTGAGCCAGTATAAGCCAGGCGAGGTAAACAGGGCCACAGGTATAGAGATAGCAGACCTGGAGCTGGCAGCGGAGATGTATGGTCGAGCTAAGCACGGGGTCATCATCTATGGCGAAGGATTACTGGAGAAGAACGACCCCAGCCTCGTTGCTTCACTTCTCAATCTAGCCAATTTGACCGGGAATGGAGTTGGAAACAGGCTAAGGGTTATCTCACTCAAACCGTCAGCCAATAGTCGCGGCGGCTGGGAACTGGGTCTGGCGACACGAGATATAAAGCGGGATAGGCTGAAGGGGCTCTACCTCCTCCTTGGCGATGAAGATGTGGACGGGGAGCTGTTGGAATGGCTCAAAGGGATCGATTTTCTGGTGGTGCAGGCAAGCTATCACTCACCGGCTACATCCATAGCCGATGTAGTTCTGCCCTCTCCCACCTGGGCGGAAAGGGAGGGCAAATACATCAACATGGACGGGCTCCTTCTCCAATTGAAACGTGTGCTCCAACCCAAAGATGGTATGCTTCAGGATCAGGAGATATTGATAGAGCTTTCCAAAAAGCTGGGGCATGAGCTGAGCCCAAGCTAGGAGGTTAAAGTTGGCAAAGGTTAAGGTCGCTACAACGTGGTTAGACTGCTGCGCTGGGTGCCACATGTCTTTTCTGGATTTGGACGAGGCGCTCATCGGTCTATTAGAGGCAATAGAGATCACCGCCAGTCCCATAACCGATATTAAAGAGTTTCCACCTGTCGATGTCGGCATTATTGAAGGGGCAATAGGCAACGCCCACGATGAAGAAGTAGCCAAGAAATTGCGAGCCAATTGCAAGATACTGATGGTCTGGGGTGACTGCGCTTGCTTCGGCGGGATATGCGCCATGCGCAACCTCTTTACCAAGGAAGCGGTTCTCCGCCGGTATTATCTTGAGTCTGAGAGCACCAAAAACGGCAAAATCCCCTCCTCAGAGGACATCCCGCCGCTCCTGGAGCGGGTTAAGCCGGTAAATCAGGTGGTTAAGGTCGATTGCTATGTTCCAGGATGTCCGCCCAGCGCGAAGGCCATTCACTATGCCCTGGCCGAACTTCTAGAGGGCAGGATTCCGGTGCTCCCGAGCGAGATAATGAGGTTTGATTGAGGAGGCTACTTGATGACTAGGAAAATAGTGATTGAGCCGGTTACCCGCCTTGAGGGTCATGGAAAGGTAACCATTCACCTTGACGATGACGGGAATGTAGCCCAGGCCAGGTTTCACGCGACCCAGCTGCGGGGGTTCGAGAAGTTCTGTGAGGGGCGACTCTTCTGGGAGATGCCGGTCATCACCCCCCGGATCTGCGGTATTTGTCCGGTAAGCCACCACCTCGCCGCAGCCAAGGCCGGGGACTCCCTCTTAGGGGTGGAGCTGACCCCCACGGCGAAGTTGCTGCGCCAGTTGCTGCATATGGCCCAGTATCTTCAGTCCCATTCGCTGCACTTTTTCCACTTGGCCAGCCCGGATCTGCTCCTCGGCATGGATGCTGACCCCGCCATCAGAAACGTTGTCGGGCTTATCGGCCAAAAGCCTGAACTCGCGGTCAAGGGGGTGCGACTGCGCGCTTTTGGCCAGAAAATAATCGAGACGCTTGGCGGTAAAAGGGTTCACCCCAATGCCGCCATCCC
>Ga0315296_10003395_pt1 | contig 13318 bp, 19 predicted proteins | sample YL17G14_18_MG_FD_203921 | JGI IMG/M metagenome (GOLD analysis project Ga0315296, IMG submission 203921) | Sediment microbial communities from Yellowstone Lake, YNP, Wyoming, USA - YL17G14_18 | ecosystem: Environmental > Aquatic > Freshwater > Lake > Sediment | place: USA: Wyoming | collected... | reverse complement strand
ACAGGATTGCATACAACTGTGATGCTTGAGTACGTTACACCTGTTTCCTGCATTTTGGATGGCATTCAAGCGAGTACCAAGTGCACAGTTGGCAATGCTAGGCTCGCATGGAAACATTCCAAAGAAATAGGTGCCATATTCCAGCTGGACCATAACAAGCAACGAGTTGAAGTCTGGGTCAAATCAGCAGTATTTCGGGAACTGAAACGGAGACTTGCCACACACCCGTCGGATGAAGAAACTCGTCAGATTGGTTTGGACATTGCATCGAGATCTGATGCAGAATTGTTTTTGAGGAAGAGATGACGTATCGATTTCTATTTCCATCAAGTATACGGCGTGAAAGAGCACTGAGCAAATGAAAGACCTAGATATTGCAAAGAACCGACTCATAGAAGAAAACTATGCTTTAGTCATCGTGAAGAATAGAGAAGTTCTGTTTGAGACGAGTGCTTCCGGCATTCGCGGTCTTCTTATGGCTGTTGAAAGAATAGGAAAGGACATGAAGGATTCAGCATTGGCGGATAGAATTGTTGGCGAAGCGGCTGCACAACTCTGTGTTTATTCCCATGTACGCGAGGTCTACGCGGCCATACTGAGCCAATGTGGAAAACAGGTGCTTGAAAAATACCGCGTTCACTACGAATATGAGAATTTGGTGCCTCATATTCTGAACATGAAGAAGACGGATCTCTGCCCCTTCGAGAAAGCGGTAGCCGGAAGCAACACTCCTGAAGAAGCTTATGAACGTCTAAGAAGAGGGCTCACTGTCTCTTCTGGTTAATGTGGCGGCAGCACCACGCCCAGTATGAACATCAACACTACTCCGGCCAGCAGTGTCACCATCTGAACTAGCGACTCTTTGGCCTGTGTTCTCTTGTGCAGCTCTGGCATGAGGTCTGTTGTGGCTATGTAGATGAAGCCGCCTGCAGCGAAGGGCACGAGCAGTTCAGCCAATATTTGAACCTTCGAACCTTCAACCAACAAGTACGTTACTAGTGCCCCAGCGATAGCGGTTATTGCTGACAGAAAATTGTAGGTTAGCGCCTTTCTCGTTCCAAAGCCGCCGTACAGCAATACCCCGTAGTCTCCGAGTTCCTGAGGAATCTCATGAAAAACAACTGCTAATGAGGTGGTGAAGCCTAGGGAAGACGAGACTAGGAATCCCGCCGCTATTAGCATGCCGTCGATGAAATTGTGTATGCCATCTCCGATGAGGTTCAAGTAAGCGAAATTGTGCACTTGGCAGTTTTCATCGTGGCAGTGACGCCAGTACAGGAATTTCTCCATAACGAAGAAGAAGAGAATACCTGCCACTATGTAGAGCCAGATAGCTTGACCGGTTTCAGCTGCTTCAGGTATCAAATCAAAGAAAGCCGCCCCTATCAAAGATCCGGAAGCGAAGCCTACAAGAGCCATCAAGATCCGCCCAACGACGGCTTCCTTCAACCCCACGAAGAGAATGCCTATGAAAGAAACCAAGCTTACAGCTGTGACTGAAGCCAAAATCAAGAACAGGTCAGCCACAAAGATGCACCCTTCGAAGAACCAAATCATCAAGTCTGCTATTATGACTAACGGTTACAACCCGATACAAATCGATGACAAGCAGAGCTGGCGGAACAGTTCGTATTTGCCGTCTGCACCTGCTGGCCGAGGCGCTCATTGCAGAACGATAGCCGAATCGAGCATAAGGAAACAGCGGTCAGACGTTCAGAAGTTCCGTGGTGCGCCAATTGTTTTATTCCTTTCATGGGTATCACTCACAGAGGACTTCTAAATGAACCGTGGCTCGCAGCGAACATCAACTTCGTTCCTGTATCTTTCTGTGATGGGCTTGTTCGCTATTTTCAGCTCAACAATGTCCAAAAGCCCAACCCTAACGCTATTCGCGCTAGACCTAGGCGCATCTGATTTTGAAATAGGTTTGATAGCCGCTGCATCCACGATTCCAGGCGTTTTGGCAAGCTTGCCCTTTGGAATTCTCTCTGACATTTACGGAAGACGAAAGATCATTCTGCTGTCAGCTACTCTTTTCGCCATTTCACCGTTCCTCTACTTGCTCGTAAGCAGCCCATTTCATCTTGGGATTGTCAGATTCATTCACGGATTTGCCACAGCCATATTTGGCCCTGTATCAGTCGCGCTGGTAGCTGACTTATTCCCTTCTCGTAGAGGCGAAAGAATGTCAATCTTCTCGTCTGCCACGCTTCTGGGCAGGTTGTTGGCTCCGTTTGTGGGCGGGATCTTACTAACATTGACTTACAAGAACTTCCAGACGGTGTATCTTGTATGCGGAGCCAGCGCAGTACTGGCCCTGCTTGCAGCGACCAGAATCCATCCAGAGAAGAGAAGCACGCCGGGAACTGAGCGTAGAAGCGTAGGCGCGACTATGCTTGATGGCTTTCGCGAAGTTGTCAGTGAACGCCCCATACTCGCGGTGAGTGCGGTTGAAGCCGGTCAACTCTTTGCTTATGGGGCTGTTGAAGCCTTCATCCCGAAATACGGTCAAGTTGTTCTAGGGTTGAATGAGTGGCAGATCGGCGCAGTGTTAGGGTTGATGGGCGTTCTCTTGATGGCAGCCAAGCCGTTAATGGGTATGTTGTCGGACAGAACTGGAAGAAGGTTGCCCATTGGAATCGGTTTAGTTCTAGGAGCCGCTGCTCTGTTTGCGATGTTCTTAGCTGACTCATTCGTGTCCTTAGCTGTCGTTCTGATGATTTTTGGGTTGGGGATGGCGATGGTTACTGCGTCAACGTCGCCTTTGATAACCGATTTGTGCAAACAGAGGGCATACGGTTCAGCTTTGGGCGTGTTAGACACGATAATGGACATTGGACAGACCTTGGGGCCCATCGTCTTCGGCTTGTTGATTACAGCGCTGTTCTATTATGTCTCGTTTGCTCTCGTAGGCATGGTGCTTTTGATCTTGGCGTTGCTGTTTGCACTTGCAATGCGCTGAAGGCTATTTCTTCTGAATCTTCATTTTGCAGAAGGCGTAGAGCGCGTCATAAGCGGGAAACTGAAGCCTCATGTTATCGTAGTCGTCTTTGCTGGTTTGCCGAAAACCGTAGGCGAAGGCATACAGTCCAGGCGACTCCGGAGTCAGCGTTCGGTTCGCCGTGTCCGCGCCTCTGACGATCTTGGCAAGTTCAAGCAGCGCTGGATCGGTCAAGTTGTATTTCTTTATGATGGCGTCGAATGACACTTCACCGCCATGATGCCCAAGCTCAACGCCCTGAACATCAAAGGGAACGGCGCCTTCTCTTTGAGCAACTTCCATTACCTTCTCGGCAGGAACGAACAGAAACTCAGCCTCTTTGTTCACGAAGTTCTTGATAAGCCAAGGACATGCGATGCGTTCGACCATAGCGTGCTCTCTGGTAACCCATTTCATCTAGACAGTCTCTCTGACGCGATTAACCGCTCTGAGCTTAAAACTATTCGCATGGAATTCAGATGACTAGTCACATACGTTTTGACAGTCTGTGCAGGGATTCTGCAGTGATGATTCCGATGAAAGGACAAAAGCCCATAACAAGAAAAGAGAGAAAACCCATCATAGCGAACTGAACACTGCTACCAGAGCTGGAAGACCACGTAATCGAAAATGAAGTACGCGTCAGAGCCATCAGGACAATCCAAAATATCACAAGAGCCACGGGAACCAGAGGAGGCTTAAGAAGATCATAAAAATCATGGCTTTTCGCTCGCTTAGCTGTCAGCCACCACATCACAGCTCCAGGAACCAACAATTCGTAGACAGTGACCAGAAAAGCTGAGACTGCAAAACCAGCAACAGGGATGTATATCAGGGGAAATGAGAACAGCAGAAGGAAACCCGCAACTCCAATCAAAAGCGCATCTCCCATTGCCAATGGTTTAACTTCAATGGTCTTCTTTGGAAACTTCTGCAACAGCTGAGACGCTAGTTGACCTCTTTCCGTCAGTGAATATCGTCCATTCTCTCCCTTTTGGATCAAGTCAGCTAAGATCTTGAGATGGTAGTTGAACTTGCCAGTGTTTGTGATCTCTAGAAGGTTCATCAATTCCATGTACGTAAGGTGACCCTTGCTGCTGAGATATTGCACAATTTTTCTTCGAGTCGGGTCTTTCAGGATCTTGTGCAGAGAAGCCAGATCCACGTTCATGTACGGTCATTTTAGACTTGCAGAGCAGCTTCTCTTAAGGCTATTTGACTAGAAATCTTATCAAAGATTTATCATGCCCGAATCGAGAATCTATAGAGAAAGGTGAAATGCGCTGAAGCAACACGGGCGGAAATTCCTGTACGCAACAGCAAGCGCCATAATAGAACGCTTCAACAATGGTCAATGGGAGATTCTACTCCAAACACGATGGAAACCCGACGAAGATCCGAAGCACTCGGGTCTGCTGGAGATTCCAGGCGGCAGAATAGAAGGCGGAGAAGATGCGTTGATCGCATTGAAACGTGAAGTGAAGGAAGAGTGCGGACTCGAAATCGAGTCGATAAAGCCAGAGAAGTTGACCACATCTGAAGGGAAGTTAGGCGAGATTAGCCTTGCTTTTGTGCCATTCTGCGGCGAGTCTTTCTTGGGCAACAATTATGTTGGCTTCGTGTTTGTTTGCACTGCTAAGGGCGAATTGGCTAGGAAAGGTGTCCACGATGCTAAGCAGCCGCGCTGGGTGAGTCTTTCAGACTTGAAACACCTTGTTGATAATGAGCCTGAGAAAATCTTCTCCTATCACCTGAGCGCGCTCAAGTATTACGTGGAGCAGAAGGAGAAGGGACTGGTTTAGGCTAATGTCAGACTGCTGAGTAGTACAGCAAAGGTAGCGCAAGCAGAACTGTGTTCTTCCCTTTTGTTGTCAGGGAATATTCCACCTTGAGCGGTGGACCTGTTTCCACTTTTCTTTCGATGTATCCATACTGCTTTAGGTTTTTCAGCTTGTCTGATAGAGTCCGCGAGTTCACGCCCAGCGTTTTCTTGAGTCCGCTGAATCGAAATGTGGTTTTCAGAAACAATGTGTAGAGTATTTCGAGTGTCCACCTCTGAGACAACAACGTGAAACTTGCCTCTAAGCTCTGGATGACTGCTTTCAAGTCTTTGGTGCTCAATTCCTGGTCTTCCAATATGCGCTTAAGCGTGTCTTCTATTCCTTTCAGGGTCTGCTGCATCCTTGTTTCAACGAGTCTGCGAAGCTCATCGTTCAATGTAAGCTGCGAGTCCATTGTACTACACCTAGTGTGGTGGAGCTTACTCCATGATTTATAAAGGTTTACATATACAACAAGGTATAAAAAGCACACCTCTTGGAGAGCAACAAATGAAGAAATTCGACGTTATTGTAGTTGGCGCGGGAACAGCTGGCTCAATGACGGCAAAAACAGCGGCTAAAGCTGGTCTAAACGTATGCCTCATCGACGGGAAGGCGCGTGGCGACATAGGCGAGAAGGTGTGCGGCGACGCTGTAGGCAAACACCACTTCGACAGGCTCGGTCTACCCTATCCCAGAGGCGACGAGTTGGGAACCCGCATCGAAGGCATCCGAATCTTTTCACCAGACGTGCAAACCGTTTTCACAGTCAAAAGCGAAACCTACGGGTTCATCTTGAACAGACATCGCTTCGGACAAAGACTGCTCAACGACGCTGTTGACGCTGGAGCGACACTGCTGGATTCCACAATTGCAGTTAAACCTGAAGTCAAGGACGGTTTTGTAACAGGACTTGCAGCCAAAGACACTAGGAAAAGCTCTACGGCAAGACTGCAAAGTAAGGTTGTAGTTGACGCCAGCGGCTTCACAGCAATACTGCGCAAATGCTTACCGCCTGAAATGGGAATCGACTTGCACGTGAACAACGAAGATGTGGAAGCCTGTTACAGAGAGATTCGACAGCTCAAGGGCAGCGATTTCAATCAAAAGTACTGTGAAATCTATCTGGATCAGACGCAGACGCCTAGTGGCTATCAATGGATTTTTCCTGAAGGTGGTAACAGAGTTAACGTTGGTTTGGGCGTGGCAATGGTTGAGGGCTTTCCCAACCCGAAGAATCAGTTCTACAAGCAGATTCTGCCGAATTCTATGATCAAGGATTCAACAGTTGTCAAAGGCGGAAGCTGGTACGTTCCCACCAGACGTCCGCTCGACTGCATGACCGGCAACGGCGTAGTAGTGGTCGGCGACTCAGCATGTCAAGTCAATCCTATCCATGGCGGCGGCATCGGACCGTCCATGATGGGCGGCAGCCTAGCTGGGAAAACTATAGTCAGAGCCATCGAGAAAGATGACGTGAGCCGCGGGAGATTGTGGCAATACAACGTAGATTACATGAAGAGTTATGGAGCCAAGCAGGCAGGATTAGACATATTCCGGCTCTTCCTGCTGAAGAGCATAGGCAATGAAGAAATAAACTACGGAATGAAATACAAGCTTATCACCGAAGACGACTTGCTCAAAGTCAGTGAAGGACAAAACCTGCAGTTGAGGATAACTGACAAAACAAGGCGAGCCTTCTACGGCTTGGGCAAACTTCCAATGCTCAGAAGACTGCGCGATACAGCAAACTTGTTGAAGAAAATGAAAACACACTACACAAATTATCCCAGTTCGCCTGAAGGCTTCGAAAAATGGCGCAAACAGACACAAGCGTTGATGAAGAAAGCCAACGCTCAACTGAGCCGCTCGAAAGCGTAATAAGCCGTCCTGTTGTCTTAGGCTTGGGCTCTCACCTCAATGAACAGACAGTTTGTAGCTCAGAAGCTGTTGGAGAGGCTGAACAGCAAAATACAGAGTCAACTCAACCTTAAACGCACATTGATTCTGGGCGTTGTTCTGAAGGGACTGCCCGTTGCCTATGGATTGGCGAAGATGAACAATGCGGTGCCCAATTTTGTGCCTTTAGTGGCTCAGCGGCAGCTTCACATGCAGCATCAGATTGAATCGTATTTTCCAAGCTTGCAGTGGAAGGCTTACTTGGATAGACTTCTTAGAATGAGCGAACGCGTCCTAATTGTGGACGATGTGGTCAACACTGGCTTCACTAGGCAGAAGGTGGAGAGCATAGTTCACTCGCTAGCCCAGAGACAAGAGAGATTTGTGCCACAGCAGTTTGCAGCCTTGATCTTGAACAAGAAGCGACTTGCAAGTTCGGGTTTTGCACATCCAAGCGACATCTATGCTCTGGAAGTAGAGGCTGTGGACGTGGAGTGCGATTGGGGGCTAATGACCGTTCAACTATGGGATCTATCAGTTAAAGAAGCCATCAAACGGTGCGAAGAATACTTTGAGCGATTCTGGATGGACGAAAAAAGATATCTAACCATATCCTATTAGGCAGATTTGCTTATGGTAAGCCCCGATGTCAGTCTAATCGTTAGGAGCGCAACTTATTATTCAAAAAGAGACATCATCCTAGTGGTTGCTTAACTTGCGTGTAGCTGCGCTTATCACAGGCGGCAAAGACTCTGCGCTAGCTCTGCATCGGTCAATGAAACAGGGTCACAAGATAGTCAGCCTGGTCACAATGGTGCCTCAACGGGCTGACAGCTGGATGTTTCATTATCCGAATATTCACATGGCAGATTTGTTCGCTGAAGCAGTAGGCATTCCGTTAGTCAAGGCTGAAACATCAGGGATAAAAGAAGCCGAACTTGTCGACCTTAGACAAGCGCTTGCACAACTTTCAATCGATGCTGTGGTCTCCGGAGCCATATCCTCAAAGTACCAGAAAGAACGCGTCGACAAAATCTGCGCAGAGCTGGGATTAAACCACATTGCACCTCTTTGGCAGAAAGATCCGTTGGGTCTTCTGAAGGAAATACTCGAATTGGGAATGAAAACCATAATTGTGGGCGCATATGCGCATGGCTTGACCTCAGATTGGCTGGGAAGGGAAATCAACGAAACTGCAGTCAACGACTTAGTCGAGTTGAATAGGAAGTTTCAGGTTTCGATTGTGGGTGAAGGTGGCGAATTTGAAACCTTGGTCTTGGATGCCCCGTTTTTCAAGAAGAGAATCAAGTTGATCGACACTGAGAAAAGGTGGCAAGGTGCAAGTGGCTACTTGCTTGTTAGGAAGGCGGTTCTTGCCGCCAAATAGAGAGAAAGTTTATTAGCTGTTTGCCGGTATTTTGGCTTCAAGCCTTGTACGGATTCAAGGTCCGTTAGGATGTAACCTTTAAGGTTGAACTGCAAACAGGAGCTGACTTCACCGTGGCTTACAAGTACCTGACAGAAGCGTGGAACAAGCCAGAAGACTCTTTTGTTAAAGACTTGATGAAACAGCGAGTTATCGAGTGGCGCAGACAGCCCGCAATAGTGAGAGTTGACAAGCCGCTTCGTTTAGACAAAGCACGCAAGCTGGGTTACAAAGCCAAGCTGGGCTACGTGGTTGTGCGAGTTAGAGTGCGAAGAGGCGGGTGGAGAAGAGAGAGACCGAAGGCTGGACGCCGACAGAAACGTATGGGTGTCACAAAACTCAAGCTAGCCAAAAGCATAAAGCTGATTGCTGAAGAACGCGCAGGGCGGAAGTTCCCCAACTTAGAAGTCTTGAACTCTTACTGGGTTTGGGAAGACGGCATGCACAAGTGGCACGAAGTGATCATGGTTGACCCAAATCATCCTGTAATCAAGTCTGATAAGAACATCAACTGGATTACCAGGAATGCTCAACATGGAAGGGTTTTCCGAGGACTAACCAGCGCTGGCAAGGAGATCCGTGGGCTTCACCACAAAGGCAAACGCAGAGAAGACTAGACACTAAAGCATTCAAAAAAGAAAACAGAGGATGCTTGAACAAGTAAGCTTTTTTACTTGTAGTATACTAGAGCGGAGATTACGCAGCCGTAGTTGTCCATGGGCACTCGTTGGACTTCCATGCGTTTTTCAATGGGACCGATTTGTATGCCTCTGATTTTTGCCATTTCCTTGATTTTCCAGTCTAGAGTTTCTTCGAGTGCTTTTTTGTCCATGTAGCCGTGAGCCTCAGCTACTAGCCCGTATTTTTTGCTGCGAGCCCAAGCCCAGGCGATTCCCGCGCCGATGGTTGTGCCCTCGTCTCCGTCCATTCTAGCCAGAACTGCGAAGGTAACTGTGCCTGCTTCGATGTCGTGTTTTTCTACCTCAGTGCAGCCTTTGGGAAGAATTGAACTCACGCAAACAAGGTTGCATTGAGCGATGCCGGCTTTTTTGAGAGCGAGGTCGAACGCGTTCAGTTCGGAAACGGGACTGATTGCTTTGCCGCTCGTGATGAAGAATTCTTTCGGAATCAATCCTATCTATCGATACCTCACTTTTCTAATTATTGCATGCATGTAAAACTCGTTTAATAATTTTGTGGTATAAGTCTAGTTAATTTTAAGTTAAGATCTATAATCAGTAAGACTCGGTGACAAGTTTTGAGTGAAAGAAAAACTGTGGCCACAGTAGCTGTTAAAAAGTCAGGCGGAATTCGTAAAGGCAGAGGGTTCAGCAGAGACGAATTGAAAGAAGCTGGACTTGATTTTCGCAAAGCTTTAGAACTGCGTCTGCAAGTTGACACAAGAAGAAAAACCAAACACGACGAGAACGTGAAGACTCTTAAGCAGTTGCTACGCAAGAGATAAAACTCGAATTACTAGAGCGTGTGTTGCTTGGCTAAGGCGTTGCCGGTTTCCGAAGTAGACGTAAGCTGTTTTGCGCATGCCACTGAAGACGAGGCAAGAGTGTTAGATGCTGTTAGACGCATTTTGCCTGAGGCACTTGTTGAGAACATAGTTTTCAAGAAGACCAAGGCTAATGGGCATCATGGCAACCCTATCGTGGTGTTTGAAACAAGAATCATGGACAAGAACATGGTCAAGGCGGTCGTCGAAAATATGGCTTTGAACCTAAGCTCTTTAGACAAGGAAACCTTGCTCAGTGAAGTTGATAAGCATGTTGAAAAGGGCAGTTTTTACGTTCGTTTGGACAAACAGGCAGCGTTTCAAGGCGAATTCAAGCTCGCGATTGCTGATCCGATTCGTGTGCGTTTGAGGCTTAGAAAGAGCCGGTTTGAAGACGTAGTTGAGATTTGCCGTGAAATCGGGATGCTTCCACGATGAAATTCACAGATCTTCACCTATGCGTTCCGTGGGATAACCTGGAGCAAGCGAAGCGACTGGTCGCCAAATCTGCAGAATTGGGTTACAATCAGATTGGTGTGCCGCTTCCGCACAGCCTCAATGCGGAGGCAGTTGATCAGTTGCGACAAATTAGTGGCGAAGTAGGATTGGACTTTGTGACTAGGCTGGATCTAGCGCCTCGAAGTCCAGATGAGCTACTCATTGGTTTGAGGCGGTTCAGGCGCAAGTTCGAGGTTGTGTCTGTTTTGTGCAATTCGAAGCCTGTGGCTCGGCAGGCAGCTAAAGACCGCCGAGTTGATTTGCTCTGTTTTCGCTCGTTTGATCCGAGCAAACGTTTTTTTGACAGAGCTGAGGCTGAGTTGGCTTCTGCGTCTTCTGCAGCTTTCGAAATCGACATGGCACAGGTACTCAGCAGCTTTGAGGGCAGGTCTGGTGTGGGGCTCCTTTCTCGTCTGCGCAGAGAGTTGGCAACCGCTAAGAGTTCTGGCGTTCCTCTTGTGATTTCCAGTGGAGCCTCGGAGCCGTTGCTTTTGCGTAAGCCGAAAGATTACGCCGCTTTGACTTTGCTGTTTGAACTGGATGAGCCTCGGGCACTGGAAGCTTTGTCAGAGAACCCAAGCGCTATTGTGAAGAGAAGTCGAAGTAAGCAGAGCGCGTGGTATGTGGCGCCAGGGGTCCGTTTGGTCAAGACGAGGCGAGATGGTTGACTAGGATTGTGAGAAGGCGGTATCTTGCTCTCAAAGTTGACTGTGAAGAGCCTCTGGACTCTAGAGTGGTTTCTGAGGCGGTTTGGAACGCGGTTTTGCGCTTGTTCGGTGAGGTAGGTGCGAGTCAAGCTGGACTCTACTTAGTTAAATTTGACGAGAAGACGCACATCGGTGTTTTGAGGTGCTCCCACAAGACGTTGCCAATGGTTAGGGCTTCAGTTGCGTCGATAACGAGGATCGGCAACGCAAAAGCAGCCGTTCATGTTCTTAGAGTAGCTGGAACGTTGAAGGCGCTCAGCCGAAAAGTGGGGGCGTAGTTGAATTGGAGCAGAGTCTTTAGAGATATGTGGATAGCGATTTATCTGATGTGGTTTTGTTAGGAAATCTCTTGCTGTCTCCTTGGTCTTGGCATTAGCATTGGCACTTTCTTCATATAGTCCTCGTATTCGTTCCCGAATTCTTTGATCAGTTCTTTCTCTTCTTTCCATGAGATCATGTAAATGATTGCCGCCATCAAGGGAGTAGACAGTAAACAATACCATGCAGATAACAGAAAAGAGATTCCCACATGCGCTAATAGCCCTCCTAGATACTGCGGGTGTCTAACAATGGAGTAAACGTCTCTGGTCGCGATTCTTTCGGGCCTATGCGTTTCAGCTGTCCGCAGAGTTGTTTCCCGCACTCCTTCTATTCCGAGCCAAGCACCAATTGTGAAGAAGGGTGCGAAGACTGCTAAATGCAACACGGGAATTGAGAAATCAACAGCTGGAACGAGAGCTGAGGCATTCTGATAGATCGGGACAGTGAATCTGGGCTGAGGTGAAAACTACATTCCAAACCAAAAGAGAAAGAAGCCCCACCCTGAAATGATGCCATAAAGCTCGCCTATTTTGATTCCTTTCTTTTCTCCGTATTTTTCATGAAGTTTCAGGTGCTCAACTGACATAGAATAAAGTGGTATCATGGCAATAGCGCCTATTGCACAGATGAAAAACAGAGCATACATGTTTATCTGAGTTAAGCTCCAATCCTACTCATTAAAATCACTTACCCTACTTATTATCAATTGAGGGCAACAGCCGCAGTGTTGTCTGCATTGCCATTTACCAAAGTGCTAGCAACGCTGAAATATCGGGGATGCTGTAGAATCTTTGGGGGATGATGTCGCCGTCCCAGGCTGATATTATGCAAATGAAGACATAACAGCGGACAGACCCCTCTTCGAAGTTGCGAACAGTTGAAATAGTATTCCGTCAACATTATGTGAGCTAGGTAGTTTGGGCGCTGGATACAAGAAATTGCGGTCAACCGAACTCGCTAAAGGCGGAGAAGTGGCGGAGAAAGCCTTTGCCGTTTCTGTGTTAGTTGGAATAGTTGAGGTACTTGTAGGAGTTTTCTCTCTAAGCCTGGCGCTAATCGCTGACGGCGTGCAGTCGTTTGCAGACGCCTTGGTCTCGTTGATTGTGTGGATTGGCTTACGCTTGTCCAGAAAGGCTCCGGATGGCAAGTTTCATTTTGGCTACTACAGGGTTGAGACTTTTAGCAGCGTTATCGCCGCTTTCTTCTTAGCCGGCTTGGGCGGAGTGATTCTTTACGAGTCTTATTTGGAATTCTTATCTCCAACTGAAATAGTAAATGCGGAAATAGGTATGGTTGTAGCGCTTGTGGCAACCGTGATCGCCTTGTTGCTTTTTGTGTATAAAAGCCGTGGCGCTAGGGAATATTCGTCTATGGCTCTTAAGGCAGATGCAGTCAACTCGATTAAAGATGTGCTTACTTCTTTTACAGCTTTCCTGAGCCTAGCTCTGAGCAGGTACTTCGGGCTTGTGCAGACAGACGCAATTGCTGGAGTAGTGATAGCACTTTTCATATTCACTGTTTCTTACTCAATTGTCAAAGAAGCATCGCTGGTCTTAATGGATGCTTGCCAGTGCTCGGATATCCTTACGGACATAGCCGACGTGGCTAAAGGTGTGAAGCATGTAAAGAGCGTGCATGACATTCGCATGCGTAAGCTTGGACCCTACCTAGTAGGCGACATGCACATTGTGGTTGATCCGGACATGACTGTGCGCGAAGCTGACCAAATAGCAACGCAGGTAGAAGAGCGCGTCAAGGCGGAGTTTGACGAGATAACAGAGATAAAGATCCGAATTGAGCCGCCCGATGATGAAACAGAAAAATAGACTCTATTGAAAACGCTTTAAACACGTAGGATACAAGCAATGCGTTGTAACAAGTCGGTGTCTTCGATGAAGCATCCGTCGTCGTATTTAGACTGGTATGTACGCGTGCCAAAGGTGAAATATGACCTTCGCAGCAGTGGACTGAGCACATTCAAATATGACGTTGATCTGGGAGAAGTTGACCTGAGCGTCAACCATGCACACGGCAACCCAGAGACCGTCAAACTGCTAGCTAGAAGATATCACGTAGCCCCAGAGAATGTTTTTTCTTCAAGCGAGGGAGCATCAGGCCAGAATGCAAGGATCATCCGAGTTCTGGCGGAGAGAAACCCTGAGA
>Ga0315296_10003394_pt1 | contig 13319 bp, 10 predicted proteins | sample YL17G14_18_MG_FD_203921 | JGI IMG/M metagenome (GOLD analysis project Ga0315296, IMG submission 203921) | Sediment microbial communities from Yellowstone Lake, YNP, Wyoming, USA - YL17G14_18 | ecosystem: Environmental > Aquatic > Freshwater > Lake > Sediment | place: USA: Wyoming | collected... | reverse complement strand
AAATCCGATGTGCCTTGGCTGCCGGCTTCCGGCGGTGTTTCAAGATACGCAGGCTTTTGTTCGATAACGTGAGCGGTGTATCTATCTAAATTATCCATTTCTGGTGTCCTCTTTGTTCTGCGATTCTCACTTTCGCCTTACAGCTATTATAGCCTCTTTTTGCGTAGGAGGCATGGTAAGTTTTGCCAAAATCCAGAGTTCCGCAACAACAGTCGCAAGAGCTAAGGGCATCATCGCATATCCACCGAAGTCGTGGAACACTTTTTCCCAGTACTCTCCACTTACGACCGTAAAGGCAAGTGCCGTGATTGCCAACCGCGTCGTGTTACACAACAAAGCTACCGGTAGGCTCGAAGCAAAAACAATCAACTTTTCCCACCATGTGCGCTTGACTAATAAAACCACTAAGCCGCTGATAACAAAAAAGGCAGTGACCATCCTGAGGCCATTACAAGCCTCAGCTACCGCCACGCTTGCACTCCCGATATGAATGACATTGCCTTCTTGCATGACGTTGTAGCCAATCGTTTCCAGACAGAATACCGCGGATGATGTCGCCCACCGCTGCAGAGGCAGGGTCACAGCAGTCTGTATTGGGCGTGGCCACGGCAGCATTAGGCAAAGAAACAGCAGTACCGCAGATACTTTCCGGAAGAATCGCCAGCCAAGGAGAATTAACGCGATTGCTGCGATACTAAGAACAACAGATATCCATTCTGCTGAGCTATAGGTATAGACTAGCCCGAAGAGCCTGGTTGCCTGGGCCCCGGCAAATACAACTATGCCCCAGAAACAAGGTCTTATCTCGTATTGAGCAAGATCATTGCGTCTTGACCACAGGATGTACAGAGCAAGGAAGGGCACTAAAAGTCCGCTGGAGTATTCATCGCTTCTCTGCCATGTATTCCAAAGCTCGGCAAGACCAGGCCAGTAAGACCAGAGAAAAGCCACCACAATAAGGGCTGCAGCCAGCCAGGGCAAGAGCTTCGCGTCACGGTATCGCAACCCGCCTGGTAGTTTCGCGTTGATTCCAGCAAGCTGAGGTCGCGATGTAATTCGCAATTTGCTTGTCCTGTTCTTTACTGCCATAAAGGCCTTGCTAGCGCATTGTAGTATTCCCGGTGCTTTGAACAGTATAGACTCTTCTTCTACAATCGTATTAGCGGGCACAACGGCGTGGTAGTCAATTAAGCACCGTTGGATTTGGCAATTCGGACCTATCGTGGCCTCATCCCAGAGTGCGCTATTTACAACCACACTACCCTGGCCGATCGTGACGCCTCGCTCAATGATTGCTGGCCCAACAATAACCACGTCCTTTGATATCTGGGCGCCATCCATTATAGCAACTGGGCCGCAAATTCGCACACTTGGATGTATGCTCACGTTATCCGCCATCCACGCAGTTTGCGAATCGGCTCGTTTGCAGAGATTCAAACCTGTGTCTACGCCTGGGCCGTTTTCAAGGTAATTAGCGATGGCACGTAAGTAACTCTGCCGATCTCGAAAGTTCCCTGCAGGCTTTGGCAATGTAACAGTGTGCACGCTTTTGCCCACACGGACCATTTCGGGAATTAATCCTTCCTTTATGTCGAAGTACCCATCCTTTGGGATATGCTGCAAGATATGAGGACTACAGACAAATATGTCAGCTACCTCGCCCATCGATTGGTCATGGCTTCCACCGGGGTTAAAAATAATGGTCAAGTCAGACTGAGGGTCCCGGTGAGCGCTTATAAGGGTATCGATTTTTGGCGGAGACACAATGCTCGCGGAAAGCACCAAAAGTAATGCGTCTTTTTCATCGCCGGCGGCATCACGAATGCAGCCTGTGGTGCCAAGAGGTAGCTGTTCATCAAAGAATTTTATCTTAAGGTGATTATGCTCCTTTATCCATTGCGGTAGTGATGAGCGCTCCCCCTTGAAGCATATTGTTACTTGCTCTATCCCTTGGTTTGCTAAAGAGTGCAATAAACGCTCTAAGACTGGCTTTCCTGCTACCAGCCAAAAGTCTGTCGGCAGTCGCGTGGCCAGCGGACACCGCCCGAAATCATAGCTTCCGGCCAGAATGACAACTTTAATGTTTGGTCTATTAACGGGTTGCTTGTGCATTAGGTAAGGTTCGCATCCGTACATGTGCATCCCTGCTCTGGCAATTTGAACTGGCAAGGGTTATTCGCGACACCAAATTGTCAGTACAAGCTCAACAGGCCTGTTGAACTTGTTCGGCGAGCTTTCTCAAACGCTCTTCCCTGGCTAAGAGGCCAGGTCTCGGCTCGAGTCCGACCATATCTAAGATCGCTCGCCATCGGTAGACCCAGTCGTGGCGTAGGAGACAGTTAATAACATTGTTCTTTCGAATTCTTGCCAGCCGTTCCGGCTGCGAATCCAGGTCGGCTAACACTTCTGCGACATTCGGTGTATCGTAAGGCACCGGGATAACCACGTCGGGCCAGTCAAAGTATTTTCTGAAAACCTGGTTTTCACGAGGTTCGCCGATCATGACGGTGCCAGAAGCTGCTCCTTCCATAAACCGATAGCTGATCTCGCTTTGCCCGTGGGTCTCGAACTGCCGCTCAATCTTGGGAGCGTTTGCTATAAAGTAACGGCTTCGTTTGGCAATATTCGCCACCAAACTACGATGTTGCCAAGGATAGAACGTGTCCATCCTGGAAATCGTGTCGTAGACGTAGAAAATCTTTCTTTGTTCAGCCATCTTTAAGAGAGCCTGGTGCGTTACTGGCGATCTACGTCCGAGGCTATACACATCTATGCACCGAATCGGTGGATTCGGGTACGGGCAGAACCGGATGGTGTCGATCCCGGGTGGCATGTAGACACAGCGCTCCCCAATGACATCTTTAACTGGCTGAACACTCCCACTGCAAGGGATCACGACATAGTCAAATTGGGACAGAATATTTAAATGACCTTTCCACTTATGCATTTCGCCAGCCCAAAACTCTGCCAGCCAGCATAACGAGGTCTGGCAGCGACGCCGCCATCCCTCGATCGCGTTTAGCGATAGTAAGTCACTTGGGAACTGGCATATCGCAACGAAAAGATCGTAGCTTCTGGTGAGACGTAATTTTCTGACGCCAGGATTGAGAAAAGAAACGGACAGGTGTCGTGCAAGTCGGTTTGAAAGTTTCTGGCCGATCGTAAACCAACGATAGGGCTCAGGTGTCAACAACTCGGCATCGTCGATCTCACAGATTAGGTCTTCGAACTCGTACTCGGCGCATCTCGAAACCAGTCTTTGCAAATGTCGCTGCGAGAACAAACATATGCGTGGGTCAGTCGATATCTTTTTGTCGCAATTCTGTTCTTTGTCCATTGAACCCTTCTACCTGAAGTGTTTGGAACGAGCATCTAAAATCAGTTCTTTGGTTTTGAAAGCATTCTTGGCAAAATGTTTGCCTTACACCTTAAGACCGCCCGTATTTCACGCAACTGTCACAGGAGGCCGAACTGAATTTGTCACTGATACTAGAGGGCCAGCTAGATTCCCCTCAATCGCAAGCCAAAAAACTATCAGTTTCAGTCGGTAACTATACACTCTGATTTTTGCCCTGAGTTTCATTCGTGGTATTGAAGTAATCCGCACAGGAAATATGTTATCGCGCATTCTTAATATTTTCTGAAGAATCTGTTTATGCAATCTACGACATAATTCATCTGTTGCTCTGATAAGCCGGGATAGACTCCTAAGAAAAAACTGTTATTAAGTATAGTATCTGTGTTTTTCAAATCTCCAACAACCCTCTTTTCAATGTTTTCAAAAGCGGGCTGCCTTAATATATTTCCGCCAAACAGCATCCTTATTTCAATATTTTTGTTTTCTAGAAATTCCACGATATCTTTTCTCGTAAATCCCACATCGTCTCTAATAGTAATCGGAAATGCAAACCATGAAGGCTCTGCTTTAGGAGACCATTTAGGAAGTATTACTCTATCTTGGTACTTCTTGAAAGTCTCATAAAGTATTTTAAAGTTTTCTTTCCTCTTTTTTGTAAATTCAGGAAGTTTTTCTAATTGGATTAACCCAATGGCACATTGCAAATCTAAAGGTTTCAGGTTATATCCGATATTCGTATAAACGTACTTATGGTCATATCCTTCAGGTAAATTTCTAAATCTCTGCCCAAATCTATTGTTGCAAGCGCCGTTAGGATTTTTCTCTCCTGTCCCGCAAAAGCAATCCCTGCCCCAATCTCTAATGGAAACGGCTGCCCGGGCTATTTTGAGGTTATTTGTAGCTAGCGCTCCACCCTCTCCCATAGTCATGTGGTGTGCAGCGTAGAAACTGTAAGTAGAAATATCTCCGAATGTCCCTACTAATTTTCCATTATATTTTGAATCGAGAGCATCGCAAGTATCTTCAACAACATAGAGATTATTCTTTTTGGCAATGTGCATGATCTTGTCAATCTCTGCAGGATTGCCAAGCGTGTGCGCAAAAGAAATAACGCGCGTTTTCGACGAAATAGCTTCCTCTATTTTTGAAATGTCAATATTATAGTCTCCCAGTGTCACATCGATAAAAACCGGGATTAGATTATTCTGGATAATTGGTGTTAATGATGTTGGAAAGGTAGCTGCGGTAGTAATTACTTCCTCTCCTTTTTTCAAAGGGTTATCAAGCATAGAGGAACAAAGCGAGCTAATCGCCAATAGATTGGCAGAAGAACCGGAATTGCACACGATAGTTTTCTTCACCCCTAAGTAATTTGAAAACTTCTTTTCAAATTCTCTACCTTTTTCTCCTAATGTTAGCCAGAAATCCAACGCTGTATCGACCAATGCTTGCATTTCCTTTTCATCGTAAACTCTCCCTGAGTAATTTACCCTGTTTACTCCCGGGATAAATTTTCCCTTTTGCTTCTTTAGATGATAGATTTCACGAACTCTTTCTGAAATTTCTTTTCTTAGTTTCTTTTCTTTTTCGTTCATGTTGCAAAGCTTCGCTTCTCAAACAAGAGGATGAAAGCCTTTGATTTTCATTTCATTGAATTGGCTGTACTATCATATTTTCCAAGAACTCTTCTCTATCCAAAAATGGGGCCGGGTCTTCGATAGGTTTGCCGAACTCTGATTTGGGCACAATTTTTTCGCCATGCTTCAGTTCTACACTGCATACCACGGGCCCTTCACGCTGCAAAACTTGTCGTATCGTAGCTCTCAATTCTGTATGATTGTTTATCTGAGCGGTGGACACTCCAAAAGCTTCCGCTACTTTCAGCAAATCGGAGTCTCCCAGCCCTCCTTCGAAACACGAAGCTTTGTGCGAAGAGTTAAGCCAGACATCCTGGAATTGCCTTATTATGCCAAATTCGTGATTGTTAATTATAAAGATTTTGATCGGCAAATCGTGTCTCACGATAGTTTCAAGCTCATTGATATTCATTTTGAAGCCGCCGTCCCCTATGATACAGATAATAGGTTTCTTATTGGCAGCAAAGCAGGCACCGATGCTCGCGGGCAGAGAATAACCCATCGGGGAGTTTCCGAATGCGGAAAATAGTCTCTGGCCCTCTTTAACCTTAAATCCTTGCATGGTCCAGGCCATAGTACCACCAGCATCAGTTATTATTATATCCCCTTCCTTTGCTTCATCTGAAAGAGCATCCATAAAAACATATGGGTTTACTTTGTCATTCTGCTTGATGTATCCTGGTAAGCAAATAGGATACTTTGACTTCCACGTTCTAATCTTGGCCTTCCACTCGGATATGTCAGGGAGTTTCACTCGGTCGATTTTTTCATTAACGACCTCGAGAAAATCATTTATGTCATGGTTGATGTCGATATCGATCTTCAGGCCCGTGCCCTTATACAACTCTTTATCATCTATGTCCAAAACTACTTTTTTGGCCGCCCTGGCAAAGGTTTCCGGCTTTCCCCCTGTCTGCCGGGTGTCCAATCTTGAACCGAGGCTAATTATAAGGTCTGCGTTTTGGACGGCAAAATTCCCTGCTCTGTTCGCAGAGACGCCGAATCCCTCAATGAATAGGGGATGGTCATGAGGAAGCACATCCATTGCACCCCAGCTAAGTGCAACGGGAATTCCCAATTTTCCAATCAAGTCTCTTGTTTTTTCCCGCGCTTTGGCTAATTTGACCCCGGCTCCTAAAATGACGACCGGCCTTTGTGCTTTTCGGATTAGATCTATCATCTGGTCTACCTTCTTATCCAGAAGAGCGTAATCACATTTCTTTTTTTTCGGCGTGTAGGACTTCAACTTAGCAGGGTCTATTTCCACCCTTTGGATGTCCATCGGTAAGTCAAGCAACACCGGTCCAGGTCTTCCGGATTTGGCAAGGTATACGGCTTCGTCCAGAAGGTATTTTATGTCTTTCGGGTCAGTAACTTGGGCGGAAAATTTTGTTATAGGTTTGACTATATCGACCACGTTTGTTTCTTGAAACCCGATCTGCCTCGGCCCATCTTTTGTTGTGGATTCGTAGGTATTTACCTGCCCGGTAATATACAGTGTAGGTATAGAGTCAAAATACGCACAACCAATTCCGGTCATTAAATTAGTTGCACCAGGCCCGCTTGTGGCCATAGCTACTCCTATGTTTTCTGTTATTCTGGAGTAAGCCTCCGCAGCCATAGCGGCTCCTTGTTCTTGGGTAGTGCAGACGTACTCTAAGTTCTTATTCTTGTCGAAAGAATCTACTAAGAAGGCTAAAGCCCCTCCAGTAACCAAAAAAACATGATTAACCCCCAAATCTTTCAAATATTTGAGTACGAAATCCGATACCTTCATACCATTCGCATCTTTCTGCGTCATTCAACCGTGACGCATTTACAAGGCCTATGCTTGATCGCTTGGCTCATCCTTTTTATTGCTTCGGTAATTTCTGCTTTGTTTGAGAAAGCATATGAAAACCTGACATAATCTTCGCAGTTGTCGCCGAATATACTTCCAGGACAACAGGCTACTCCAGCCTGCTCAATCATGTAGTCGAAGAACTGTCTGTCTGTAAATCCGGTATCGCGAATATTGGGGAATGCGTAAAAAGCTCCTTTCGGTTTCAAGCAACGAACTCCGGGCAGACTATTAAACCCTGCGACAATGAGATCTCTTCTTTCCCTGAATTCGTTCATCATATCATCGATTGGTTTTTGATCTCCCTTTAGCGCCTCGATGCCTGCTCTTTGGATAAAAGGAGAAACGCAGCTAACACTTGTTTCAAGCAGCAGAGACATTCTATCAATCAGATCCGGAGGACCTATTGCGACCCCCAACCTGAAGCCCGGCATAGCGTAGGACTTGCTGAATCCGTTTGCGACAATTGTCCTCTCCTGGCATCTATCATATTTACTTGGGGAACTAAAATGGGTATTGGCATCGTGGTAAATCATTCTGGCATAAACTTCATCGCTCAGTAAATAAACATCATATTTCTCTGCAATATCGTATATTCGCCGAATCTCATCCTCCTGCATAAGGGAGCCGGTTGGATTGTGCGGCGAATTGATAATAATCAAGCGCGTTTTTTCTGTGATCGCGGCTTCCACATCTTCCGGATTGAGTCTAAATTCGTTTTCTTCCTTAAGAGGGACTTTAACAGCTCTTGCACCTAAAAAGTTTATAGAAGAAATGTAGGTTGGAAAGCAAGGCTCCGGGATGATAACCTCTTCGTCCTGACCATAGTTTACAGTGCATCCGATAGCATAGAAAATACCAGAATTCGCTCCGGGACAAATGAGAATCTGGTCTAAGCTTGGCCTGAATTTGCGGGAGTTTTCAGTAACATCTGCTACCGCAATTCTGAATTCCTCGAGCCCCTGTGGATTGGCATAATGAGTATGCCCCTTTGCCAGCGCATCACAAACAGCTTCTCTAACATTTTCGGGAGCATCAAAATTAGGGTCACCTAATTCGAAGTGAAGGATTTTTCTTCCCTGCTGTTCGAGTTCATTTGCCTTAACGAGTATGTGAAACATGGGCTGGCCGGTCAACGCTCTCGCAGCTTTTGATATTCTCTTCATTTTAAGTTCCCGCCTCCGTTTGTAAGGATTAAAATTCAGACAGTTAGCTTATCAAGATACGCTTATACCAGTCGTAAGTCTGCCTGATTGCCTCCTCGAAATCAGTATTTGGCTCCCATCCGATGGTGTTCACTATCTTGGATCCATCCAGGTATTGTTCTGGAATCTCCTCTTTTGCTTGGTTGAGTATGTCCATTTTGACTGCTTTACCGGTGATCTTAAAAACTTTATCGACAATCTCGATAACACTCATTACATTTTTACCTGCTAAATTAAATGCTTCACCTTTCGTTTTATTTATATTCTCGGCTAATGCGATATAACCCTCTATTGAGTCTTTGACATAAATATATTCTCTAATCAAACTTCCATCGCTTCTGATTTTGAGAGGCTTGTTCTTGATAATTGCCTCCAATGTTCCGGGAACAATTCGATTCATATTTAAGTCGCCAGGCCCAAAGACATTCGCGCATCTTGCGATGGTGATAGGCATATCGTAAACATCTGGATTTGCATAGACCTGCGCGATCAGGTCTGCGCAAGATTTTGAAACATCGTAAGGGGTTTTGCCCTGCAGTCTGTCACTTTCGTTGTAAGGCAGCTTTTTGCAAGGTCCGTAAGCTTTATCGCTTGAAACGATAACAATTTCAGTGATTTTAGAGTGTAATCTTGCAGCTTCCAAAACATGAACGGTTCCCATAATGTTAGATTCGAATGTCTCTAAGGGATTGAGCAAGGCGGTGGTTTCGATAGGTTGTGCGCCAAGGTGAAAGATACTGGTTATCTCATATTTAGAAAGTATATCTGTTATCTTTCTGTAATCCTTCAAATCCCCTATTGCCACCGTTGATTTTGCAGCGAGATTCTGGGTCTGGAAATAGCTTTTGGGGTCAAAGTCTCTTACCAGAGAGACTATGTTTGCATTTGTCAGACTTAGCCTTTCAACCACATGGGACCCTTTGAATCCTCCAGCACCAGTAACTAACACATTTTTATTGTCCCAGAATTCCTTATTCATTTTTTCCAGAGTTCCCACGGAGCACCCCGTTCGTAGATTCCGTTCAATTCACCAACGTCTTTTTGAGTATCCATATTCTTCCAAAAACCGTGATGCAGGTAAGCAGCTAACTGGCCTTCTTGAGTCAACCTTTGTAGCGGCTCTTGCTCCAAGACACAACTTGCTTCCTCTGATAAATAATCAAAAACTTTCCTTTTGAAGACCATAAAGCCGCCATTAATCAAGTCTTTCATGTCCGGTTTTTCAGCGAATTTCGTAACTATCCCGCCCTGCAATTCCACCAGGCCAAACCAATAAACAGGCCTGACCGAGGTAATTGTTGCTATTTTGCCCATTTTTTTGTGGTACTCGTAGAGCTTATGTAAATCGATGTCTGCGACCCCGTCGCCGTAGGTCAGAAAGAATTCCTCATCTTCTCCTATGTATTTTTTGATTCTGGCCACTCTTGCGCCAGTCATACTTTCTAAGCCTGTATCGATAAAATATATTTTGGCTTCCAAGCGACCGTTGTCAGTTAAGATGGCTTTACGTCCATTTCTCAAGTCCAGCAGGAAATCATTAGACATTTCTTCCAAATTAAGAAAGTATTCTTTAATCATGTGTCCTTTATAGCCTAAGCATAGAATAAAATCTCTAAAACCTTGGTGACTATAAATTTTCATGATATGCCACAGAATGGGCTTTCCTCCAACCTCTACGAGTGGTTTCGGTTTAAACTCCGTTTCCAGGTCCAACCGCCTTCCTTTTCCTCCACATAATATTACTGTTTTCATGGTTTACTTTCCTTCTGTATTCAATAAGCATTTTCGTTTCTGAATACTATACCCTTATTAGCCAGATATGCTTAAGAGTTATGATTCTCTTTGGGCTATATTTCACTGCCGATTGCAATAAGAGTCTCAGCCATAAACTTTACTCGCTGTTTTATTATTTTACTGTTAGGAAAGCAGCGTTTGATCTCCTTTGCGGTCATAAGTCTTAGTACTACAACGCTATAAAAGCTCAAGAAAAATTATGCGGCGAGCCGATAACCTTTTACAGGAAAACAAGTTAAAACATTTTTCTGGAGGTTATCGCGATGAACGCCACGACGATTATGGAGATCAAGCCGGCATTGAATCGTTATCTGCGACAATTTGACAGTTGCTTCGGGCGCAGCACCACTCGGCAGTATCTGCCCGTGTACATTCAGGGGCAACTGTCCGCGCTGCCACGCAAGAGTATCGAGCCGATGGCCGATGCGGCGGGTATTCCTGCCCGCAATTTGCAGGAATTCCTGAGCCTGTTCCGCTGGGACGAGCAACGGCTTCGGAATCAACTTCAGCAACATGTAGCCCGCCATCACAGCCATACCGACAGTATCGGTGTCATCGACGAAACGAGTTTCGTCAAAAAAGGCGATCAAACCGCCTGCGTACAGCGGCAGTATTGCGGCGCGGTGGGCAAAAAAGAAAATTGTGTCGTCAGCGTGCATCTTGGCTATGCGACCCCGGACTTTTTTACCCTCATCGATGGAGACCTGTATCTGCCAAAAGAGACGTGGGATGCCAACCGCGACCGATGTCGTAAAGCCGGAATTCCTGATGAGGTGATCTTTCGCACAAAACCTCAAATCGCTCTCGAGCAGCTTGAACGGGCAACGGCCAACGGATTGCGGTTCGGCTGGCTGACCTTTGATGAGTTTTACGGCCGCAGCGGACCGTTTATGCGTGCCCTGGATCAGCGTGGACAGAATTATGTGGCCGAAGTACCTGTCGATACAATGCTCTGGACCAAATGCCCGGACATCCTGTATAAGGCTCATAGCAGGGACCGCAGTCCCGGCCGCCAGAAACGGTATCCGCGGCTGAAGGTCAAAAACAATCCGCCTGTTGAAGTCCGCAATATCCTGACCTTCTCGCCGCTGCTGCGAAAGCAGGCATGGAAAACCTATCATGTAAAAGACGGCTCCAAGGGACCTATGGTCTGGCAGGCTAAACGCCTGATGGTCTGGCGAGCCGATGAGACCGGTCTGCCGGGACAGCCGTATCATCTGGTGATTGCCCGCAATGCGTTCGATCCATCGGAGATCAAATACTTTTTGAGTAATGCGCCGGAATCGACACCGGTCGAGATATTGCTGCGTGTTGCGTTTACCCGCTGGACGATTGAACGTGCATTTGAAGACAGTAAGACCGAACTGGGAATGGATCATTTTGAGGTTCGTCAGTACCGTTCGATTCAGCGACATCTGATTCTGACATGCCTCAGTCTTGTGTTTTTGAGTGAATTCTGTCTGGGTCATCGGGGGGAAAAATCCCGAGGTAACGGTCTGCCAGATGCGGACGGCAGCGGCGAAACTGGTGCCGTTGTGGATTACTGGCCGGCGTTGTTCGCGGAAATACGCCCGGACCATCAGCGATGCGTTTACCGTTACGCAACAGCGAAACGCAAAAGCTCGACATTGCCATCGTCGCCGAACGATCCGGAAATTACATGCTGTCGGAATCTTTCTCAAAAATATAATTCCTTGTTATCAGAGTCCCTTATAGCGTTGTAGTACTAGAAAGTGTACGGAAAGTCCGATCATCCAGGTTTGAGCAGAGCTTCCTCGGTTAACATTTCATCGCCGGCCGCTCCGTAACAACTGCACGACGAAGAAAAAACAAACCTCCGAACACCTGCCGCCTTGGCCAATTCTGCCAGCCGAACCGAGGCCTTATAGTTAATCTCGTACGTCAAATTGGGGTCGAGGTCTCCTAATGGGTCATTGGACAAAGCAGCCAGGTGACAAACCGCATCAAAATCCTCAACATCCTCCGGGCTGGTGTCACGGATATCCTTAGCGATGTTCGGTACCTCGACCAGGCCACTGCCAAACGTACACCGGCGATATAGGTCGGAGTCCAGCCCCACCACTTCAAACCCCTCAGCCAATAGCATAGGCGTTAGAACCGAACCGATATAACCCAAATGTCCTGTAACCAACACTCGCATAATTAGTCCCATATCTTCCAGGGTGCTTTGCCTGAATCCCACAACTCATTCAGCAGATTCTTGTCGCGAAGCGTATCCATGCACTGCCAAAAACCGGTATGTTTGTACGCCATCAACCGGCCGTCTTTGGCTAATCGCTCCATTGGTTCTCTCTCCCAATAAGTCTGGTCACCATCAATATAGTCAAGAACACCCAGTTCAAGCACAAAGAACCCTCCATTGACCCATCCTTCGCTGGTTTGCGGTTTTTCAGAAAACTCTATGACTCTATCGCCATTAACCTTAATGTGACCGAAACGTGCCAGCGGTCGAGCTGCTGTTAAAGTCGCCAGTTTCCCGTGCGACCGATGAAACTTGAGAAGCTCGTCAAGATTGAGGTTCGAGACGCCATCGCCATATGTCAGCATAAAAGTCCCCTTGCCAAGATAAGGGGCGATCCGTTTGATGCGCCCTCCCGTCTGTGTTTCCAGACCTGTATCTATAAGGTCCACGGCCCAGTCCGGATGCTGCTCAAGGCCGTGCACCCGCACATCACCCTGCTTAATCCTGACCGTTAAATTGCTGTGAAGTGCTGAATAATCTATAAGATACTCCTTAATCTGCACTTTCCAAAAAATAGATTGTTAGGCGGCCAGTTTCATTAGCTTATAAAACTGGCGGGCGATTTTTCGATTTCTTCGGCTATGGCCAAAAGTTTCAAAAAATGCTTTCTTCAAAACATCCAGACGAAAAGAAATACATTTGTCTGCATGGGAGGGACGGCGAAATTGGTTGTCCCAGGGACTATCGCTCCGATCACAGACAGCCGAGGTCTTCTGACCCCAAGCCCACAATTCAACCAGCGTATGAACCCACATATTCAAATGGAATACGCCGATATTAGCGAAATAGCTGCGAACCTGCTGCTGGCCCGCACCTTCAATCTCTTTGAGGTCATGAAAGTTCTGCTCAATGGCCATGCGATCGGAAACCGCTTGCAGAATCTGCTCGGCGCTAGCAGAAAGGTTGGTGCACATGTAAGCCCGCCAGCAATCTATCGCTTCCCGAGCTATCAAGACCAGAACCTGCCCGCCGGCAGGACGGTATGTGGCCTTAAAGAGCTTAACCTGTTTGGTTTCGAGCCTTCCGTAAAGCATTACCTTTATCGAAAACCAGCCCTGTTTTTCGCCTGCCTTGTTGGCAAGGTATATCCGTGGGCCATACTTGCGTGGTCGGCCACGCTTACGCTTCTTAGCCGGCTTCACCAGTGCATGCAGAGCAGCGTCCTTACGAAGTCGGCTGATAACAGTTGCCCCTGCAGTAATCGCGGATTTGAGAAATCCCG
>Ga0315296_10003392_pt1 | contig 13327 bp, 38 predicted proteins | sample YL17G14_18_MG_FD_203921 | JGI IMG/M metagenome (GOLD analysis project Ga0315296, IMG submission 203921) | Sediment microbial communities from Yellowstone Lake, YNP, Wyoming, USA - YL17G14_18 | ecosystem: Environmental > Aquatic > Freshwater > Lake > Sediment | place: USA: Wyoming | collected... | reverse complement strand
GAGAAGAGTAGAGAAGAGGAGAGGAGATTACAGAAGAGTGGAGCTAACGTAGATCGTAAGGTAGTTCCCGTATACAGAAAGGGACCTTCATAGTTAGCAACGTACGGCAATAGCCAGCGCGATTTTCGTTTTCCGAAACTCAAATCGCTACTGGCAGGAGTAGGTAGTGACAGCAGACGAAATCCCGACGATCCTTCCTCCTCCTCGGTGGGTGTGGCTGAAGAGAGCAACTTACTGTGCTGGCTGCAGCATCGAGATTGGGGTTGGGCAGAAGGCCCTGGTCTTTCCAGCCACTGGGAACACCTACTGCAAAAAGTGTTCACTGAAGTTCGTCGGCAAATCAAAGGAGGGGAAGCGTGGACGTGAATACGCGCCGCCAGCCTGCGATGTCGAGTAGGGGGAACGAATGATGGAAAAGACACAAGTATGGCAGAAGGAGTGGCGACAACTTCACGGCCGTTACAGGTATCTCTGCCCAATCAGGCGTGAGTGGCTTGTGATCTGGAAACTGATTGCGGGCAAACTCTGTTATGTAGGCCCTGAAGTCACCCAATTTGGTGGCAAAGTCATTGGGGGCAAGGCATGATCATCGGCGACTACATCGAGACGGCGCGCTTTCCCTCGGACACGGATGGACTGGTGCCGCATCTTCGATGTCGTCATTGCGGGGGCAGTGTCATAGGCGACTTTCGTGAGGGGTTCACCTGCCTCTCATGCAGCCGTCAGATATGCCCACTGTGCCTGGGTATAGTTCTGGCTGGCCTCTGCACCCGTTGTTGGGGCGGGACTCTACCGCTCCGCTGGAACGCAGGTCATTAAGGAGGGGACATGAACAAGCGGCAGTGTATAAGAATAGCTGGCGGCTTCTCAAGAACCATCCGTGTCCGCATTGTAGCTCCGGGTCTGGCTGTTCACAAGACACTATATGTTGCCGGTCTCCGCGGTGACGAGCCAGTCCTGCCGTGGACTATCACGCATATTCCTACAGGTAGTTGGATCGCCCTGGCTAAGACGCAACCACAAGCGAGGAAAATAGTCGCCGCCATCAAGGACTTGGCCGACTGGCCGAACCTGATATCGAAAGGGCCACCCGACGACAAGCGTGAAGCAATCCGCCAAGCGATACGGGCAATCAAGGAGGAGCGATGACCACGCGCCAGACAGCAGGCCGCCTAGCCAAAAGGCACGGACGCCAAACCGAACTGCGTGCGTGGCAGCAATTTGTGGACGAGGGTTTCCATGTCGTCATAGGTGGCAGTGGCAGGACAAGAGACGACGTGGTGGACATGGTTGCTGTTGGGAAGAACGTCATCCGCCTTATCTCTGTCAAGCACCGGCGTATCTATGGCAAGGATCGGGAGGCTGAGTTGGACGCGCTATTTCCCCTTGGACGCTTCCCTGGCGTCAGTCGAGAACTGTGGGAGTTCGATTCAAAGACAAGGAAGTTCACGGTAAGCCATGTTTAGCCTAGCCCGAAAGGAGAGAGATGATGAGCGCTGAGCCAGAAGACGTAGCAGCCGTTCAGGGCGGCAACCCTGAGCCCTGCCCGACATGCGGTGGGCTATGCAGGGAGAAGTTGCTGGGAGCAATGGGTGCAGGCTTGATAAAGCAATACGAACCGCTCGTCAAGGGCGAGGTGGTGGCGGAAGCGACGGTGGACGAGGAAGAGGTGAAGCGGTGGAACAACAATCCTAATCGAGATCGTATCGCATTGTGTCTCTGGACGAAAGGCAGCGCTGCCGCTGGCGATATCCCCGTCCTCGTGTTTCGGGCAGCCTGCAAGGAGAACGCTGGGACAGGAGGGAAGGAATGAAAGACGAAGACGCCAGGATTGCACTGGGTCATCTGATCCAAGCCGTTGAAGCCTTGGTCGAGTCACTTTGGCATGTGGACGGCGATGTGGCGGCATTGGCAGAACAGCGCGCCAAGGTTGTCGAAGACTTGCTGAAAGAGGCCAAGGCAATCGTTGGACCAACAGGAGGGAACCGATAAGGTGCCCGGGGCGCTTACTGCCGATGGTGGTGGTGCTGGGGCTGGTGCTGACGGGAAGCGTCCTGAGCGGTAAGGGAATAGTAGGAGGGCGCGATGAGAGACAAAGTTTGCCGATGGATAGCGTGGCGTTTGCCCAGGCGGATTGTCTACTGGGCAGCAATACGTTTGACGGTCTTTGCCACCAGTGGGTTGCACAGCGATCAGGTTATACCCGAGTTGGATGTGCTAGATGCGCTAAAGCGGTGGGGGACGAGGCCCTAGAAGGAGGACGCGATGGAGATACCGATTTGGGGGCCGCTAAGAGTGACATTCTCCTGGAAATGTCCCCACTGCAGCTTCTTGAACGAAGACTGGATGACCTACTGTCACGACTGTGGCAAGGCGAGATCAAGGTGGCCCTAGATGACCCTGCTTTTCTGGACGATAGTCGCCTTCTCCGCGCTCGGGCTGATGTGGCTCGCCAAGATGCTCTACGACTGGCGTCCGACCGAGTGTTTGCGGTTGAGGCTACGCCACCTGCAGTGGACGTGGTGGGATCACTGCGAATGGGCCAGGCGGAGAGCGAGGATCAGGGCCTTGCGCCGGAGGAGGGGGTCATAGATGCCGACCGAGCAGGTCCTCAGGGAATTCGAGGCATACCGACAGAAGGAATTGACGAGGGCGGCGGGAATGATGCTGAACTTGTTTCAGGCGAACTCTGGTGGCTCACCACCTACACCTGCGAGGAAGGCTATTGCGGATTCACGGCCAACAACATTCAGGTTGCTGAATACACTCTTGAAGGCTATAGGATGGCGGCTTGTTCGGAGCATTACGCCTTTGGGACGAGATTCTTGGTTGCTGGACGGTGGCTCGTGGAGTGCCAGGATAGAGGCTCGGGAGTCGTCCTCCCTAACCATCTGGACGTGTACTTTCCTACGGCCAAAGAAGCCGCTGCGTGGCTCGCGCAGGTCGGCGACCACGCGAAAGTTGAGGTGATGCGGTAATGGTGTTGACATTGAAACTTTGGTGGCATCGACTTTGGTGCCGAAGTGGATATATCCGCTGGTTCCCGGAGTTAGGTGGCCGCTCCCGCGCTTCCTGCGAGTGTGAATGTGGCGTTTGGTGGAAATCCCGTGCTGGGCGAAAGCGAGGAGCGGTGATGAGATGACCTGGAACTATAGGGCCATCAAGGAAATCGGCCTGGGCGAAATGGTCTACCAAGTTCATGAGTGTTATTACGACGACAAGGGGGAACTGCAAGGCTGGGAAGAGAGGCCCTCCTACGCTCAGGGAGAAACGCTAGGGGAACTGAGGGCCGACTTGACGGCGATGCTGGACGACGTGGGATCTCAGCCTGTGCTAGACATGGAGGAACTCCGCAAGCGCTTTCCCAAGGAGGAGGCTGCGCGATGAGTGAGCAGGATAGACCAGAGATCAGTGTCAAGATGATTGGCCTAGAGCCAATTGGCTGTGCCATGAGTGAGCCGATGACACGCGAGGAGATACGCGATTTCGTTGACCTAATCTATAGCTGGCTCGGAGGGTCCGAGGTTAACGGAAAAACTACGCATGACATTCACTTAGGGGCCGCGAGACAAAAGTGCGAGCAACTTATGGCTGCTCTCGAAGCCGAGAAGCCGCTGGCGAGAGGATGGGTCGGTGCGGCTGACCTACAAGGATTTGGTCACTCATCCTACTCCATGAAGATATGGACAGATAAGGCTCGCACTGAGCAAAGTGGGTCTCTTCACGTCATCATCTTGGAGGAGGCTGCCCCATGAGCTATGACAGAGGTGGCAGGTTGGCCCTGGGGCTTCTTTGGCAAGCACATGAACGGCTCAGGGCTCCTCGCACCAATATGCCTTGTGATGTTACCGGGTTGGGAAGGGGAAGGACGGGCACAAGGTCACGACGGACGATACGGAAGATTGCCCAAGCCATAGCGTATCGACTTCAGGTTGAGGAGGAGGCTGCCCCATGAGTGACGATTGGCTTATCTACCATGAGGAGCCGATAACCCTACACAGTGGCGGCAAGAGTCACTGGTTTGTGGACGGGCAGCGTATCTTCAACGACCCACATCTGCGAGAGAGTGTGCTGGCGTGCTGGGAGAGATACATCTTTTATCCAGCCCTAACGCATCTCATTGCAATTCCGAGAGGCGGCATTTCTTGGGCCAAGGCGTTTGCTGACAGGATTGGAGCGACCTGGGGCCTGCCGGATGACGTCATTCCTGGCAATCCTCGGTATGTGTATGCCGTAGATGATGTTATGACCACAGGGGCCAGCCTTAAATCGGTAAAATGCAACGGGTCCTTTGTGGTGATAGCACGACGCGGGGTGTTTTTCAAGCCAGAGATGATTGCCTGGGCCTGGATAGACCTAGAGTTGGAGGAGGCTGCGTCATGAGGCACTTCAACTATGACGAGGTTGAGATTGGCGACTACATTCGGGTTAGGATTCACAACAAGCAGGGCGATAGAAACCTAGACCAAGTTGAACTCTATGGCATTGTCGTGAAAAAAACCGACCGTGTACGCCAACTACATTTGGCATCTGGATGGTGCTGTCACGAGTGGGACGAGTTACTTGAGCACGCTGCTGGAATCCTGCCCGCCAAGGAGGAGGCTGCACCATGATGACACGCGAGGAAAAGATTGAGATAGTCCGGCAGGCACGAGATGTGCTCTACAGCCAGGGTAATCAATCTACGTTTGGACTCGATGCGCTATTACATGCCCTCGAAGCTGAGAAACCGCTGGCGGAAGGGTGGGCTGGCCCGCGACGGTGGCGTAGTCGCTGGGATGCTCAGTTAGGGCGGCTCATATCCATTGACTTCATCCCCGTTTGGCTGAACTATCAACCCAAAGAGGGGCGTCGCGTCGCCATCTATGCGCGGGAGGAGGGTGCCCTATGAGCGGAGACGGACGACCGCTGTCGGTTAGGCTACATGAAAAGGCAGGGCATCTTGAAGCGTTCGCACCGGCGACGGCGCAGGATTTCCACGAGATTGCGGATGAGCTCGCTGCCCTCGAACCCGAGCCATCCTGTGCCCCTGGCGTCAAGATGCCGGTGCCAGTAGATGAACATTGCATAGCTGCTTTCAATGCGTGGATATCTCCAGGAGTTTGCGAAATTCTGAAACGCGACGGCTGGATAGGTGGAGGCTTTCTTGTGCGAACGTATTCTAGCGGAAGTCGTGTTCGCATCATCATCTTGGAGGAGGCTGCCCCATTATGACACGTGAGGAAGCACAGAGACGATTGCGAGAAGCTGCCGACCTTCTTGAGCAGGTGCCACCAGATGCAACAGTGTCCCTTACGTCTGGCACTTTACTGAAGGCATTAAGGGGGGTATTCCCCTGTGCCTGCGGCGACAGGGAGCCGATAGAGAAAGGCTATCGGTGGGCATCTACTGTTGATCCGTGCTGCTATTCGATGGTAAAGGGCGGCCATTACAAGAATCTGGTTGAAATTATGGTATTTGCCCTGCCCGCCAAGGAGGAGGCTGGGCGATGAGTGATGGTTGGTGCGAATGGGCCATTCCCTGTCCTGGCCCGCCCGAAAAGACAGGCTACTGGCACGCCGCAGGTCAGTGGGTTGACCGCACTCACGCCAAGGTCGGCGTCGTCCTGCACACGATGGAGTATGAGTCCACGCCCGAATGGAACGATGCCACCACGCTTCACAACGCCCTGTTCAGTGAACGCGAGGCGTCATGGACATTCTCCATCTGCGAGTTCATGGGCGGTGCGCTTCTGTTCCAGCACTACCCTATAGGCACTGTCTGTTGGGCGCAGGGCTATCAGGGCAACTTATGGCTAGACAGCATCGAAACCGAACGGATAGCGCCGCACAAGTTGACCGACCCGCAGTATGCCTTGCTGCTAAAGCTGCTCAGGTGGATCAAGGAAGTGCATGGGTGGGATGACTGGGCAGGCATAGGGGATAGAGACATCGGTCTTGAATATTGGGTCGGTCTGGATGCTTGGCTCTTTGAGCACCGCGCCGTCCCTGGCGCACCAGCGACCGACTGCGCCGTGTTCAGCCGAGGCCAGGTAGACCCTGACAGACTACTGAGGGATTTGAAGGAGGGAGATATGACTCAGGATTGGCATGCCCGACGCTGGCCGAGCGGTCTTCTGCGTCAAGTAGCAGGACACGCCGAAGCCGCGGCGGGCCTTGTGGATCATGCTTGGAGCGGGACCGAATACGCCGAACTAGAGCATGAGGTTCGGGCGGCCGCCGAGAAGCTCGACAAGGCCCGCCAGATACTGCGGGACAACGGCCTGGGGCCTGAAACTGGGGACTGGAAGGTCGACACATTCTAGGAAAGGAGGTGAATCGCCGCCTCTGCTTTGGTGGAGGGCCAGCCGATATCAGCGAAATCGGTGAATCTACGGCACAATCACGGCTGGCCCTTCGGAATCATCAGGAGTGAGTCATGAGCACGAACGGTACAGGTGACCCATTTCCTCAGCGCTATTGTATGCTCTGCGGCCGACCTGAGCATGGGACCAATGGCTGCGATATTCGATATTCCGTGCAGTCGTTCGAGCCGAACGACTATTGGCCTTGGCCAAAGGACACGAGGTTTCGCGTCATGGATGATCGGTTGTTCATTGTAGATTCTGGTTCTCCGCCGCCAGAAGAATGAGCAATGACGCCCTACTTTGAGGCCGACGTATGACATTCAATCGCACGGCTATGTTCAGTTCGGCGTGTGGCGATTGGGAGACGCCACAGGGCCTGTTCGATGAACTAAATAAGGAGTTCGGTTTCACACTTGACGCCTGCGCCACTGCAGAGACGGCGAAGTGTGCCGAGTTCTACACGCTAGCGGATAATGGCCTGGGTTGCCCCTGGCCTGGCACCGTATTTGTCAATCCCCCGTATGGCTCTGGGATAACAGCGTGGATTGCCAAGGGCTACAGTGAGGCAAGGGTCTGGGGCCATACTGTGGTCATGTTGCTGCCGTCCCGAACCGATACGGCCTGGTTCCACGAGTATGTTCTAAGAGCAGATGAGATTCGGTTCATCCGTGGGCGGCTGAGGTTCTCCGGTCACAAGAATAGTGCGCCCTTCCCGTCATGCATCGTGGTGTTCAGGGGTAAGACCATCGGATGAAACTCAGGATTGCGGTACGTTTAGAGTGTCCTGCCTGCGGCGCTGAATTGTGGGTGCATGACGTCAGAAAGTTCGACACATTGGCTGAAATTATGGAACGAATCGAACACCTGGAAGGGTGTCCCAATTCTGGCATCAGGCGCCTCGTCGCGGCCCGACGTGCGGGGTCAAGCCAGGAGACGCTGTGGCCCGCGCTGTAGATGCTCACCAGCGACCGCAGGACAAGGCTAGCGCCCCGCCCGCTTGTGTTCACTGGTGGATGCTCCCTGCCCCCCTTGGCCCGACATGCGAGGGCGTCTGCAAGTGGTGTGGTGCTCGCCGCGAGTTTCCCAACTCCTACACTTGGCATCGTGAGTGGCAAGCGACAGGGGCGGCGAAGATGCCGCCGTTTGTGCGGAAGAGGTTATGACTGCTCCTTCTTGCTGTCCTCCAAGATACCAATAGCTTGCTGAACACACTCCAGGGTGTCACGAGACCTGTTCTCATAAACGTCCTCGGCCTCCTTAAGTAGAGGCAAAAGCCTGGCGCACGTTTCGAGGGCAGCGATGGCCCAAGTTACAGCATCTCGACTCCAAGTGTCCATGTGGACGCTTGTCTGCATAAACTTCAGTTCCTTTAGGGCTTCTTCGCGTGTCATCATCTCTGCTCCTCCTTCTTGCGCTCTGCCAGCACCATCTCGATCTCAGCGGCGCGTTCCTTGTGCCACTCCAGCTTTTTCTTCAGCCAGTCCTTGTCGGCTCGGCGCAGTCCTCGGAGTCGCGTTATGTAATAGGGATCACCCATTGGGGGCCTCCTGTAGCTTCGGCCTTACATCTTCGGCTTTCACCCACTGATCAAGCATTGTTAGGCGGTAACTGACGACGAAACGCTTGCAGTCCTGTGTTTCTAGCAGGTGGGCAACCTGGCGGGCCAAAACTGCCAACTCAGTTGCTGGGTGCTCGATAAACACGACCATCAAATCTGCCATCGCTTGTCTCCTCTCTCTAAGAACTATGCTTGCGTACAGTTCTAGGCACTGGGGGCCTCCTCAAACAGTCGGCATTTGCCATCAGGATTCATGTCGCGGCAGAACGCCCGCTCGAACTCATCCACGCCGAGGGTATAGTCTATGGTTCTGCGTTCGGCCTGGACATGGCCGCATCGGTGGTTATACCAGACCGTCGGCGCAGCACGGTTCTCGACTTGGTGGCGGTAGTACTTGCACTTTCTACAGATCGTCGCTTTCTCGTCCATCGCTTGTCTCCTCTCTCTCAGGCACACTCCTGAGCGCTACTGGCCCACTATGAGGGGCCTATCGTTATCATCACGTCCTGGCAGTGGTCGGGGTTCTTGTCGCATTGGTAACGCCAGTGGTGGGCGTCGGTGTAGTCCGGCGTCAAGCCCATCTTCCGGCGGCAGCACTTCCGATCGGGTAGGCTGTCGGCGACAACCTGGCATCGTTCAGAACTGCCACTAAGCTCCCCCCAAGTGCGAAGACGCAGCACACTAGGCCAGCGCCAGAAATGCGTGTCAGCGTGGGCCATGAATCCAGGGATGCCTTGTTCCGTAGCCAACTGACAACACATGGGATGGTAGCGCTTCTTCTTGCCGTGAGAATACATGGGCCGAGTCGAAGCCCTTGCTCGTAGGCCGTGAAACTCGACCTCTGGAAACTGTAGCTTGGTATCGCCGCAAGGACACTCCGCCCCGATGTTGATCCGAAAGTTGTGAACGCGGCGTGTTGTCTCCTCCCATTGGCCGCCTATTTCGCCTAGGATGCGTTCGGCTGTCTCCTCGCATGTCTCGTTGTCTTCGACGGGCTTGCTCCCGTTCCCATTCCCTGCTATACTAGGTATTGGCGTATCCAACGCGATGTCCGATTCCGCCGAGTAGGCTATCGCCCTTCCCAGGTTGCGGTAGCCTACTTGCTTCCCCAACGCACGAAAGCTCGCTACGAATTCTGGCGTCAGGTGCGGTTTGAGTGTCTCTAGTGCTATCATGTCGCTCCCTTCATATACCCGCGTACAGTTCTGGGCGACGGAGGCTAGGGTCGGGGCCGGCAACGACTCTCTTCCGTTCGACCTCCACAGTTGGGGCAGGGGGCGGTGTTTATCTCCTCTTTGGGCGCTCTTACCCAGACATGGGCTTCGCACTTTGGGCAATACCGCCACCATCTGACGACCATCTCCGTCTCCCTCCTACTATCTAAGTCTCTCGGTTGCTGCTTCTCACTCAAGTTGTTCCACCAACAACGCCAACACATCCCACTGGTCTTGCGCTTATCTCCTGATAGGTTAGGACAACCAAGCACGGAGCAGACCTTCCTGCGGCGGCGGATGATCCCCATCTCCTCCAGTGTCGGCGTGGTCATGGTTGTCTCCTTCCTCTGTAATCATTGAACATCCTATCCCTCTATCTTGTCAAGTCCCTAAACCATCTATTTTCATGCCGGCACCAAAACAGCGGTGAATTATGTCACAAGCCTTGACTCCCTCCCCCTGTGTGTGCTATGAGGGAAGTGTGGGTTGTCACAGATGGCACAGATTGGGCGAGCGATGTGAATGTGGGCATCTAACCGTGCCTGCCAGGTTTACGCACGATGGCAAAGAGGATGTGCCCCAGGAACAAGCTGAGGCTGCATACTTAGTCTGGCTGAACGGGAGCATCCCCGGGTTGTGGGAGAAGTTAACTCGTGTTGCATCGCTCCCTACGGACCGTGTTGCAGCCCCAATTGTGTTGCAAGAATGTGTTGCAGAGATGAAAGTGTGTTGCACTTGTAACAAGCCCTACGACGGTCGTGGACGTGAATGCCCAACCTGTAGGAGCAAGAGGGCAAGGCAGCGTGAGTGACAAGAGACGCCATAAGCTAGATGTACCTACCATCTCGGCTGAACGTATCAAGGCGCTCCGAGTTGAGCTTGGTATGACCCAGGCTCAGTTAGCTGAATGTTTGGGTCTCGCTCAAGCCACGATCACTCGTTGGGAAACTGGCTCCTGCCGCATCACCGCACCCCATCTTAAAGTCCTGGCCGCTCTCGTTGCCGGTCAAGCTGCCGCCGCCGCTCAACTTGAGACCGACCGTAACGCGCAGCGTGCAGAAGACGCCCAATACCTAGCATCAGGTGAACCGCCTATCGGATTAGCTGGCGTAGCTCGCCAACCGCTAATGACGGGTGAATTGGTCATTTTAGCGGCCAGCGGCCACGTTCTCGGCACCCTGAAGCTGGACAAAGAGCGCCTTATGTCCCTGCGGCTTCTGGGCGAATACTACGGGCTCTGGGGCGCGGGTAGGAAGCCACCTGGCGAGACTCCTGAGAAGCCAGAGGGATTCAAGGTGAGGGAGCAGGCAAACCTACCATGAGTTTGTGTCTGGGTATCGTGTCAAACCAATCCGATAACTGGGCATCGTATCTAAACTACTTGACACAAGAGTTATAGTGCGATCATGCAGATTTATTCTTCGCGTATGCACCCAGGCGCTAGAAAACCCCCCGGACACCGAAGCGCGTGTGCGTACGCGTATACGTGCGCGTGTCCATTAGCACGCGCAGAGTAGGAGTCTGAGTGATGGAGCCTGGCCCATCATACTGGGTGTTGCACGAGTGGCTATTCAAGGCATTTTGGATTGGGGAATGCGCTGGTCGGCTAGGTCAAATGCCACGCGGAATAGCTTATTGTGGGATGTTCGGGCCAGGGTGGAGGGATGAAGTAAAGAAGATGGAGCAGGAGATTTTTTACGAGCACCTTATGGATATGCCTGAGACAAAGGTGCGGTTGGAGAAGGAATGGAGAAAGCAACTAGCAATAATGGAGGCACCAGCGGCGCAGAACTGTACTCAGGCACAGGAGTGAGGGGTGGTGACTGACGGGCCGCTAGCTCAATGGGAAGAGCACCTGACTCTTAATCAGGCGGTTCTGGGTTCAAGTCCCAGGCGGCCCCCCAAGGAGAAGACAGGTGGACACTGAGCGTATACGGGAGACGATACAGGATTTTCTGGAGTGGTTATACTCCCAAAAGAATCAGGCTGTGTGTTACTACGGACTCTGCCGAGACCCTGAAGGCGGGTTCACAGAGGAGTGGCAACATCAGGAGTTGAACGATATCAAGTGGTTGGTGGATGCTTACTTAAGGGAGAACCAGTAATGACGGAGTTTTCCACTGAGACGAAGCCCTTGTGGACGACGACGCGGGAGGCGCTGGGGAAGACGTGGAGCATCGAACTTTGGCCAGACGATGCTGCACTGGGCGCTGAGGATGGGAAGAGCGAGTGCCTGGGCAGGGGTTGGTTTAGCGACCAATGGATAAGGATTGCGGCCAAACGCCCCTTGGATGGGCGGGACGAGACGTTGCTGCATGAGGTATTACACCTGGTAGCCAAGTGTTCGGGAATCTCGATTAAGGAAGTGGATATTACGGCCCTCTCCACTGGTGTCTACGCCTTCCTGCGCGGCTTTGGGGTGTGGCGCGAGTTCCCGTGGCCAGACAGGGAAGAGAACTGTACCCAGGTAGAGGAGTGAGATGATGGACGTAAAGGAATTACGGGAGATCGCTGAGCGGTTGGCCGAGCAGGAACAGATGACGGAATTGATGAAACTCCGGTTAATTGAGTGCTACCCTGAGAAGGACAGGAATCTCCGGGCAGATCGGATTTTCTTGCAGTTCTTTCCCTTGCTGCTTCCGACAGAGGAGATATCAGAAGTAACGGTTCCTAGGAAATTTAGGGGCATTGGGGGACTGGGGTAGATGGCTGAAATCCTGCCCCTGTCGCGGGAGGAGTTAGCGGGTCTTGTGGAGATGCGCCGACTCCTGGCGGCGTTGCGTAGGCGTGGGGATGAGCATTGTGATATACTGTGGACGTGGCATGGGGCCAAACTGAAGCGTCTCATGATCAAGGAGTATAGTGTCTTAGTAGAGGCTGAGTAAGAGAAGTCTGGCTGAGGCGACAACGCAGGCCGCTCGGAAGAGCGGCTTTTTTGTTATTCGGAGGAACCATGTTTGAGCCGCGACAGGTAGAGGCAATGACACTCTGGGATGATGGCGAGGAAAGTTATGTTGTGACCAAGAAACCGCTCGTCACCCGTTGGGAGGATCGTGCGGTGTGTAACTGCCGTCCACAGTTTACACCTGAAGCATTGGGCTATCGGCGCGTCTCACGCGACCCGTTTCATAGACTCACTCTTTACGCCCGCCCCTGGGTCTTGTGGGCAATCCTGCGGCTAGATACAAAGATGCGCGAGTTCCACTGGGCAGTGTTTGACCGCCTCTACAAACGCGGCATCATCCATGTCCGAACACGTGAAGGTATGCGCGCCCGTTGGCGTGATCTAGGTTTGGGGCCTACACCGAAGCGAGGGTAACACGGAATTCATACCAGTCTCAGAGGACCAAAGGGAGTTCGTCCTAGACGATAGGCACAGGGTCGTCATTGCTCTGGGAGGGCGCGGGTCGGGCAAGACGCACGTGGCCGTGGTGAAAACCCTGGGCACCGCGATTCAGTATCCAGGGTCGCACATACGGTTCGTAGCGCCAGACCTGGAGAGACTAGAGGAAGGGTTGCTCAACAAGTTCCGTGAGTTGTGTCCGCGTTCGCTGCTGGTGCGAGAGAACCTAGGGCGGCATGAGTTCATCCTGGCTAACGGCGGCGACATTCGCTGGCGGTCTACAGATACTCCTGGTGGGCAGAGGGCAGGTGAGCAGAACCTCTCCGTGTTTGATGAGGCGGGTTGGTCGCCGTACTCTCAGGCCAAGCGAGCTTTTGGAGACCTACTCGCTGGTCTACGTCTGACGGAACGCGAGTTGTGGTGCCCTAACGAGTGGATTTTCGACCATCCTTGGATAGAGGTTCTGCAACGGGGAAGGGAAAAGTCCTTCATACGGGTGCATTACAAACACCAACTTGCGGTGACTACCACCCCTGCTATCGGCTCCTTCGTCAACGAACTCCTAGACATGGGCGACCCCCCGAACATCCGTACCTACCATCTCAGGACAGAGGACAACATCGAGCACCTGCCAGCGGGATACATGGAGCAACTCAAGGAAGCCTACCCTGGTATCCTCTGGCAACAGGAAGCTTTGGGGGAACTCATCGGCGTCGAGATGGCCGACTTCCCCATGTTCGACCCTAGAAGGCACGTTATGAGTCCCCCAGTGGACTTCAGGCTTGTCGTGGGTGGGATTGACTGGGGGTTCCGAAACAACCTGGCTATGTGCGCCGTCGGCTTCACGTCATCGGGAGTGGCCTTCG
>Ga0315296_10003391_pt1 | contig 13329 bp, 13 predicted proteins | sample YL17G14_18_MG_FD_203921 | JGI IMG/M metagenome (GOLD analysis project Ga0315296, IMG submission 203921) | Sediment microbial communities from Yellowstone Lake, YNP, Wyoming, USA - YL17G14_18 | ecosystem: Environmental > Aquatic > Freshwater > Lake > Sediment | place: USA: Wyoming | collected... | reverse complement strand
CCTAAAATTTCCATCTAATTTCTGGTATAAGGATAAAATAGAGTACACATTAAAACAGATAGAAAAGGTGAAATTATGACATTTTCACGCAGGATTCAGGTTTAATATTATAAGGTCATCATAATTTATCATAAAGAGACCTGGTTTAACCATCTCAACCTTTTGACCTGATTCTTTCTTCCAACCACTTCATCCTGCCTCTTCACGCAATGGTTATTATCAGGTAGCCCTATGGTAATCTTTCATCGCTTGACTCATTTATAACGAGCTGATAGGATACATATATAGTTACACATAATAAGGAGGAGAAGATGAAGAGAACAAATATAATGCTCACTGACGAGCAACATAGCAGACTAAAATCCTATGCGAGGAAAAAGGGGACCACCCTTGGCGAACTGGTTAGAGAAGCGCTGGATAACGCATATAAAAAGAAGGATTTAATAGAACAGAGAAAATCAATTGCTTTCGATGCATACAAGGAGGGGCTTATCAGTCTTGGTAAACTTTCGGAGATACTTGGTGTTGATATAATTACTGCCCGATCATATTTGAAAGAAAAAAATGTACGTATCATTGCTCAGGATTTGGAAGAGGCCGCTCAGGACGCTGCAAATGCCTAATGTGGTATTTGACAACTGTGTTTTAAGTAACTTTGCATTAACCGAAGCTCTATTTATCGTGAAAAGGTTATATGCCGGGAGCGCATTTATCACGGATTTTGTTTATGCTGAAAACACAAGGGGAATTCTAAGGGGGTATCAAGGACTCAGTGCAATCAGAGAGGCAATAAAAGCAGGATGGATAAAAGAATTATCGCTTGAATCCGGACATGAAAGGACGTTATTCGAAATGCTTTCCGTTTCTTTAGGATGCGGAGAGGCATCGAGCATTGTAATTGCGAAAGAGAGGGGATACGTTTTCGCATGCGATGACAGAACGGCACGGAGAGAGGCGAGCCTGCTTGGTGTAAAATTGACAGGTACTTTGGGCATTTTAGTCAAATCGATTAAGAGGAAAATCATATCTTCCCCAAAAGGGGACGAGATAATGCAAAAAATGATTGCGAATGGTTTTTATTCGCCAGTGAAATCTGTTAAGGAACTTTTGTAAACCAAGGTTGAAAAAGGAGATGGTCAGTGACAAGAAATTATCAAAACTTATCAATGAGCTTGATTCAAGTTTAACAGCCTGTTGAAAAACACCTGATATTAGAAACTGATAAAGGGGCTGGTTGTTCTCGCTCACTCATTCGGCAATTTTTTGAAGGTTATCAAAAGGTGTCATATCATTTAAACCCACATACCTCTGAGAGAGCACAATCTGTAGCTACCTTTATTGGAAATAGATAAATGTTTTAAAATAGTAAAATCAAAACGAAAATTGAAAAGGAGGATATAGGTATGCTTTCCGATAGAGCAAAAAAAATTAAACCATCGCCGACTCTTTCTATAGATGCAAAGGCAAAAGCAATGAAGGCAGCAGGAATTGATATCGTAGGTTTTGGAGTAGGTGAGCCCGACTTCGACACCCCTGATAATATAAAAGAGGCAGCAATAAAGGCGATCAAAGATGGCTTTACAAAATACACCCCTGTAGGAGGTATTGATCCTCTTAAGGATGCGATTATTGACAAACTCAAAAGAGACAACAATCTGGATTATGCACGTGACGAAATCATTGTCTCCTGCGGTGCAAAGCATAGTCTCTACAATATTGCACAAGCATTATTTAATCCTGGTGACGAAGTCTTAATCCCCTCACCGTACTGGGTCTCATATCCTGACCAGGCTATCCTTAATGACGCAATTCCGGTTTTTGTAAAGACATTGGAGTCTGATTCGTTTATGGTTAAGCCTGAGGTAATTGAATCTCATATCTCGAAAAAGACAAAGGCATTAATCCTCAATTCTCCATCAAATCCAACAGGACTTACTTATGATAAAAAGACTCTCGAAAAAATAGCAGAGGTAGTCCTTAAAAATAAAATCTATGTTATCTCTGATGAGATTTACGAGAAAATCACCTATGATGGTGTCACACATGTGAGTATTGCTTCTTTCGACAAAGAAATAAAATCAAGAACAATAGTGGTAAACGGCGTTTCAAAATCCCATGCCATGACAGGCTGGAGAATTGGTTATGCAGCTGGACCAAAGGAGATAATAAAGGCTATGACGAATATACAAAGCCAGTCCACATCGAATCCTACTTCTATTGCTCAGAAGGCAGCTGTTGAGGCACTCACAGGACCACAGGATTTTATTGCTCTCATGATCACTGAATTTGATAAGAGGAGAAGGTTTCTCATCAATGAACTTAATTCTATCCCTGGCATGAGCTGTATTACCCCTACAGGAGCTTTTTATGCATTCCCCAATACATCAAGACTTTACGGCAAATCGGTTGGCAACAGAAAAATATCATCCTCAGCAGATCTCGCTCTCTACCTTCTTGAAGAGGCAAAGGTTGCCCTTGTGCATGGAGAAGCATTTGGTGACGACAATTACATAAGGCTCTCTTACGCAACATCTCTTGATGAGATAAAAAAAGGCGTTGATAGAATAAGAGAGGCAGTGGACAGGCTTTCTTTAAAAACGAGTAATGTGTGATAGGTGAAGAACTAAAAGATTTTCGGTCGGGCTATGTATCTATCATTGGACGACCCAATGTCGGTAAGTCTACACTCCTGAATTCTATTCTTGGTGAAAAAGTTGCAATCGTTACAACAAAACCGCAGACAACAAGAAACAGGATTATCGGGATAAAAACGCTTCCCAATGCACAGATTATCTTTATTGACACACCCGGAATCCATAAACCAAGGCATAAACTTGGCGAAGCAATGGTGAAAACTGCTCTTGAAGCATTAAATGAAGTAGATATTATTTTATTCATGGTCGAACCACACTCTCCTGAGAAAGAAGATTTATCCGTCATCGAGATGTTGAAGAAAGTTCGTTCTCCTGTTTTCTTGCTGATAAACAAAATAGATACAATCAAGAAAACAGACCTTCTTCCGCTCATAGATCACTTCAAGAATCTTTACTCATTTCACGAGATAATTCCTCTTTCTGCATTGAAACAGGACGGGATGAGCATGCTTATGAAAAGAATCTATGACTCTATGCCCAGTGGCCCTAAATATTATCCTGATGAATTTATAACTGACCAACTCGAAAGATTTATGGTCTCCGAGATAATCAGAGAAAGAGTTATGGAAATGACAGAAGAGGAGGTGCCTTATTCTGTTGCTGTTGAAATTACTGAATGGAAGGAAAGAGAAGATGGTCTCATAGTAATCAGCGGCAATATTTATGTTGAAAGAGAAGGTCAGAAAGGTATTATAATAGGGAAAAGAGGTGCAATGCTCAAATCCATAGGAAGTGCTGCAAGAATTGACATTGAAAGACTCCTCAATACAAAAGTTTTTCTCGAATTATGGGTAAAGGTTAAAAAAGACTGGCGCAACAATAAAACAACCCTGAGGGAATTAGGATACCAATAGATGTTAATCGAAATGAAGGTTGAAGGTCTGCTGTTTGATCCTCGTAGTAGTATGTATATCCTCCTTTTGAAAGAAGTGGATGGAGACGGGACTCTCCCCATCTGGATCGGTAAACCTGAGGCTGATTCAATAGCGCTTGCGTTAGGAAAGGTGGTAACCCCACGACCTCTTACCCATGACCTCGTAAAAAATATAGTTGATAGCCTTAAGGTAAAAGTAACGAAGATCATCGTCACAGAAATTCTGGACAACACATACTATGCACTTGTCTGCATCAGCGATGGGAAAAAAGAAACCTTAGTAGACTCACGACCGAGTGATGCGGTCGCAGTTGCGTTAAGAGCCAATTCCCCTATATTTGTAGAAGACAGCATTATGGAAAGAAAAAGCGCAGATGAACTCGAGGAGTGGCTTAAAAATCTTAGGCCTGAGGACTTCGGAAATATTATCTAATGCTCCACAGGACCGAGGGCATTGTCTTAAGAACCACATCCTTTGGTGAAGCAGACCTTCTTGTCACCTATCTTACCTCTGATTTTGGAGTTGTCAAGACATTTGCAAAAAGCTCCCGGAAAATCAAAAGCAGGTTCGGGAGCAGTCTTGAACCTCTTGTGCAATCGAAGATTTCTTTCTGGGGTAAGGAAGATGCCTCACTTCCACGATTGACTCAGTCGGATATCATTCACTCATTCCAGTCAATAAGGGACATCCTGAGTTTTTTTCTGAAGGTATCAGAAATAATAGAACTTACCCTGCATTTCATCCCTGAGAGAGAGGCAAACAAAGAGGTGTACTTTTTATTCTTAAATGCCTTATACAATATTGAAAATAATTCCAATAAGAATCTGGCGATCATTCACTATAAAATAAAATTTCTTGAGCTCACCGGATATGTTCCCAAGCTTGACGCATGTGGAAGATGCGGGAGAAAAGGAAATTGTTTTTATGTAGCCCATGGAACCATCCTCTGTGAGACCTGCTCATCCGGGATGGTCTCATCAGCGAAACTTTCACCAGGCGTGGTAAAACTCTATAAAGATTTGCTCACCTGGGATACGACAAAAATAAATAGAATTCGGCCTTCAAAGATGCTTCTTTCAGAGCTTTCCAGCATTATAGATATGCATACACACCATATACTCACAAAACCACTGAAGTCGAGAGAATTTATTCTCTCACTATCCGAGTAATTTTATCTTTGCATTGTCGAGATTTTTAAAGATTTCTCTTTGAAATCACATGATGCTTCGGGTAATATAGTATCTCAAAGCGCTTCTTTTGAGCGTATCAGATTTTTTAGACTGAGTGTTATAAGAAAAATATACTTTTATATGAAATTTAAGAATGCAAAAAAACTTTTTTAATCCACAGTCAATTGCAGTCATCGGGGCATCGAGAACACCGGGGAAGGTGGGGTATGATATCCTTAAAAATATACTACAGTATGGCTATCAAGGAGTTGTGTATCCCATTAATCCTGAAGCACCAGAAATCTTAGGCGTAAAGGCATACCCTTCCATTCTTGATATACCAGGTGAAGTTGGACTGGCTGTGGTCGTAGTTCCACCTCCCAAAGTTGGAGAAGTTATTTCTCAATGCGGAGCAAAAAAGATTGACTCTGCCATAATCATCACTGCTGGTTTTGGTGAAAGTGGATCTGAGGGGACTAAGCTGGAGGATGACCTGGTACGAAGAGCAAAAGAATCAGGAATGAGGTTCATTGGTCCCAATTGTCTTGGTGTTATAGATACCCACTCAAGAGTGAATGCCTCATTTGCAGCAGGCATGCCAGCTACCGGGAGTATTGGATTTTTCTCCCAATCTGGTGCACTTTGCGTTGCTGTCCTCGATCGGGCTCTTGCTGAAGATATAGGTTTTTCAAAATTCATAAGCATGGGGAATAAGGCAGATATCTCAGATACAGATATTATGCTCGCCTTAGCTGAGGATGAGAATACCAAGGTAATTTTAGGATATATTGAAGGGGTAAAAGACGGAAAACAGTTCATGGAAACTGCAAGCCAGATTTCTAAGAAAAAGCCTGTTATTATATTAAAGTCTGGCATTACCAGCTCAGGAGCAAGAGCAGCATCTTCTCATACAGGTGCACTTTCAGGCCGTGAGGCGGCTTTTGATGCTGCCTTTAAACAGAGCGGGGTCATTCGAGCACATTTGTTTGCTGACCTGTTCAATTTTGCCCTTGCTTTTGCCAATCAACCTTTGCCTCAGGGGCCTAATATAGCCATAATAACCAATTCTGGCGGACCCGGAATCATCGCAGCAGATGCAAGTGATCGGTCTGGTCTTCAGCTCATTTCCTTACATAAAGACACGGTAGATAAACTCAGAGCTTTTCTCCCACCTTTTGCATCATTCTATAACCCCGTTGACATACTGGGAGATGCAAGTGCAGAAAGATATGAAAAGGCCCTCACTACAGTATTACAAGATGAGAAGATACATGGTGTCTTAGTACTTTTGACACCTACAGCGATTGTGGATGTAGACGCTACTGCAAAAGCAGTTGCAACTATTGCCAATTCAACAGACAAACCTATACTTACTTCATTTATGGGGAAGAAAAGGGTTGAATCCGGAGCGAAGATCCTCATGAAGTCTAATGTTCCCAATTATAGTTATCCGGAAGATGCTGTTTCATCATTAAGCGCGATGTATAATTATCAGCTATGGATAAATAGGCCTGATAAAACTTATGCACGTATTGATGATTTAAAAGACAAGGTTTCATATATCTTTGAAAAGGTTAAGGAAGAAAAACGTGAGCGTTTAAGTGAATCAGAGGTTTATGAAGTACTCAAGACTTATAGATTTTCACAACCAAAGAGTTTATTCGCCAGAACCTCAGAGGAAGCTGTGGCTGCTGCAAAGGGGATAGGGTATCCCGTAGCCATGAAAATTATTTCGCCCCAGATTATTCATAAGAGCGATGCAGGTGGTATCAGATTAAACCTCAATAGCAAAAAAGAGGTAGCGGATGCCTTTTTTGATATTACTACCCGTGTGAAAGACATTATGCCTGGAGCCACTATATACGGGGTGATGATTCAAGAGATGATACTCAGTGGAAAAGAGGTCATTATAGGGATAACGAAAGATGCACAGTTTGGACATATGATTATGTTCGGACTCGGAGGAATTTACGTTGAAGTGTTAAGGGATATTTCTTTCAGGATTGCACCATTAAGCCATGAAGATGCTGTTGAAATGATTCGGGAAATCAAAACCTTTCCTCTTTTGCGCGGAGTAAGGGGAGAGGTAGAGGCTGATATCTCAGCTATTAAAAAATCATTGTTAAGTTTTTCTCAGATGACATTAGATTTTCCTCAGATTATCGAGGCTGACATAAACCCGCTTTTAGTGAAGAAGCGTGGAGAAGGAGTAATAGCCATTGATGCAAGATTTACTGTAGGAGGTGAGTAAAATGATTACTTTATATGTAGGTTCCACTACAGGATATTCTGGTAAAAGCTTAGTCTCTATGGGACTTGGTCATAGGTTAAAGCAGGATGGATTGAGAGTGGGATTTTTCAAGCCAATGGGAATTCTTCCCATTAAAATTGATGATATTCTCACAGATAAAGACGCCTGGTTTATCTATAGACTATTTGATCTCAAAGATCCATTGGCAGACATATGCCCTGTGGTAGTGACACAGGAGCTCATCTACAAAGGTTATCTCAAAGAGGTTAAGGGACTTTTGGGAAAAATCGTGAAATCCTACCAGCGATTATCTGAAGATAAAGACATTTTGGTAGTAGGCGGTTCTGGAAGCATCTATACCGGAAGTGTTCTGGGAATCCCCGGGTATCAGGTAATACAACGTCTCAATGCTAAGGTACTTATTGTGGTGAAATACGAAGGAGAGTATATCGTTGACTACATACTCCAGGCCAAAAAGGATCTCAAGGACAGATTTTTAGGTGCAGTACTCAATAAAGTGACTCATGAATATAGGCACGGTGTCGATGAGTATATTGTCCCCTTTTTAAAAAGGAAGGGTGTCGATATCCTTGGCATACTCCCACACGATTCTATTTTAGGCTCAATTACAGTAGAGGAATTGAGCGATATACTCGGAGGTAAGGTGCTCTGCTGCCATGACAAGCTGGACAATCTGGTAGAGCATTTCTTAATCGGTGCCATGCAGGTAGACAGGGCAATTGAGTATTTTAGAAAGACCAAGAAAAATGCAGTGATTGTGGGAGGGGATAGAGCTGACATTCAATTATCAGCTATAGAATCGGGTACTGAATGTCTGGTTCTCAGTGGTGAGATGTATCCCAGTGAGATCATTATAGCCAGGGCAGAACAGCGGGGTGTGCCTATTATCGTGGTGAGAGATGATACCTATACGGTAGCCAAAAAGGTGGAAAAACTCTCTATACGGCTCAGACTGAGGGACAAAGCCAAAGTATCCCATGGTATTGAACAGGTTATAAAAAATGTAAACTTTCCTTTGCTCTATGAAAAGCTGGGAATAAAAATCTGATAAATGCATATGAATCCTGTCCCCATTTAGCTGAAATAATCCTTGACATTAAAACGGGATTTGATATATAAAAACTGCATGGAAATTCCGTTAAAATTAGATGATTTCTTTTGTCCTAATGACTTGTGCGAAGATCATAGGAAAAGGGGACTTGGCAATATTATTCTCTACGATAGATACGGAAAAGAGCGCAGGAAACTCCTTAAATGTAAAACCTGCAATTTTAAGTTTTCCGAACGTCGGAGCACATTCTTCTTTGGTCTTCATACAAAAGAGCCCAAGATAAAAGAGGTCATCCGTCACCTTTTAGAGGGAATGAGCTTCAGAGAAGCTGCACATGCATCTCATCTGGATAAAGACACGGTTCAGAGGATATGGAAAAGATTTATGGTTTATTGCGAGGAATCGGTTGAGAGCCTGTTAAAGGAATTAAACATAAAACTCGAAGACCTTATACTTCTTTTGTATAACAGAACTCAAAAAGGACTAAAGTAAAAGAATGGGTGAAATAAGGATTGCTATTGCCGGAATTGGAAACTGTGCAAGCTCTTTGATTCAGGGTATTGGATACTACAAGTCATTAGGTGACAGCCACCCGGACAGATCCCTCGGACTGATGCACTACGACCTTGGAGGATACAGGCCAGCTGACATTAAGATTGTAGCTGCTTTTGACATAGATCACAGGAAAGTAGGCAGACCTCTTAAGGAGGCTCTCTTTGCCAAGCCAAATTGTACAAAGGTATTTAATGAAAATATTCCTGACTATCCTGTCAGTGTGATGATGGGAAAGGTTCTTGATGGCGTTTCTCCTCACATGAAAGATTATCCAGACGACCGCAGGTTTATTGTTGCCAGAAAAAAGCCATGTGAAGTTGTGAAGGTGTTAAAGCAAAGTGGTGCTGAGATACTGATAAGTTACCTGCCTGTGGGCTCAGAAAGAGCAACGGCTTTTTATGCCGAGGCTTGTCTTAAAACAGGCGTTGCTTTCATTAATTGTATCCCGGTCTTTATCGCATCCAACAAATCTTGGGCGAAACGCTTTGAAGAGAAAAAAATACCTATCGTAGGAGACGATATTAAAAGCCAGATAGGTGCAACCATCATTCACCGGGCATTGATAAGACTGTTTGAAGACAGAGGTGTTAAGGTTGACGCTACCTATCAATTGAATGTCGGGGGGAATACTGATTTCTTGAATATGCTCAACAGGAGCAGGGTAAAATCCAAGAAGATATCAAAAACAGAAGCGGTACAGTCTCAGCTCCATAACCCATTAAAAAATGAAAATATTCATATAGGTCCTTCTGATTATGTGCCATGGCTCCTTGATAATAAGATCTGTTTTCTCAGAATGGAGGGAAGGACTTTCGGGAATATATCTATAAATCTTGAACTCAGATTGTCAGTAGAAGACTCTCCGAATAGTGGAGGCGTGGTGATAGACGCAATACGATGTTGCAAAATTGCACTTGAAAGAGGGGTAGGGGGGGTGCTCCTATCTCCTTCTGCATACTTTATGAAACATCCTATGATCCAGTTCCCTGATGAAGAAGCACGGAATATGGTCGAAGATTTTATTTCAGGGAAGAGAGAAAGATAACGTGTGATAAGTGCAAAACTCAGTCACTTCCTTGATAAGCCTCTCAGTCCACTCATAAAAAAAATCAATGTAAATCCCAACATACTCACTGTAGCAGGTTTTATCGTTACCTGTGTTGCTGCTTTGGTAATCCCCTATAACTTAAAAATGGGTGGCGTGCTTATTCTCATTGGTGGCATATTCGACATGCTTGATGGTGTTGTTGCAAGAATTAACAATAAAACCTCGAGATTCGGTGCGTTTCTTGATTCTTTACTTGACAGATATTCTGACGCATTTATTTTCCTATCTATCTCATGGTATCTTGGTGCAGAAGGGAACCAGACAGGAGTTATCTTGAGTCTCGGCACACTGATTGGTGCATTCCTTATCAGTTATGCAAGGGCAAGGGCAGAGGGACTCGGTGAATCAGGCCATACAGGTATCATGGAAAGACCTGAAAGGATTATTCTTCTGGTGTTTGCTACATTAACAGGATGGCTTGTACCAGTACTATGGATAATGCTTATACTTACTCATATGACTGTTGTTCAAAGGGTCTATCACGTATGGAAAGCAATGAGATAATAAGAATGGAGCGGGCGACGGGATTTGAACCCGCGACCTTCAGCTTGGGAAGCTGACACTCTACCGCTGAGTTACGCCCGCACTCCTGATTTTATAAATCAGCATGAGATGAAATGTCAAGGAAGCGAAACGTTTCAAGTGCTTGAGAAGTCCCGATAAGTATCGGGATTTGGGTGTTAACCTCTCTACGAGTCGTAAACAATCATTTTGTTATCTAACGCTGCGGGCATCTTTTTCACCTTATTGCAAAATGTATTTTGCAGGTTGATCCTATCTAACTATCACTGCACTAGCGACTGTTGTGGTTGTGTCACTTTATCGTCCTTCAACATCAAGTATTTTTGATTTCTTTTTTAACGTTCTCAATGTAAGATAAGTTATTAATCCAATAATAAATAATAAACCCCAGCCTATATCTAATTGTAATTTTCCTTCTACAAACAAGTCTTCGAGGAAATCAAGAACAGGAAAAGATGTAGTTATCACAAAGAAGGCAGTGTGTTCTTTCTTAAGAACATTTCTGAATGAAAATGGCAAAACAGGTTTTTGCCATTTTTTGAACTTTGGCAGAAAAGCTGGGGTCTTTTCTGCCCATTCTAAGAATGGAGCTCCATATTTTTCCCGTAAAAATTCTTCTTCCGCAAAAATTATGCGTTCGTAATATATACAAAATGCTAAAACAGCTATTAATACAAACCACCACACTTGAATGAACAATACTATTCCTAAAAATATCATAAAATTTCCCAAATAAAGAGGGTGCCGAACGACTGAATACATCCCTGTGGTATTAAGCACTTCTGCAATCTGACTCTTTGTGTTTCTTCCTGATGTCCCTTTTGGGGTGTAACCTATTGTAAGGCAACGAATAGCTAAGCCTGTAAGAGACACTAATAAACAGAAAATCTCCCAAAAGAGATCATCTACTCCCAGGACTCTCTCCAAATATTCAGACTCTTGTAAGGCAACGAGCATAATTGGGAGAATTAATAAAGGTAAGAAACTTCGCCATCTAAAAAGCCAATTGCCTTGCTTTTTTAATTCGTTATGTATAGTCATTTGTATTCACTCTCACATAGTGCCACAATGTCGCATAACGGTTGTAGCAAAGGCGAGGCCCCGCCTTTGCCGTGATTTGTGAGATTTCTATTTGTTACGTTATTATCTACTGTTGCGGGAAATCTTTTCATTATTTTTGTAAAGTGTATTTTGTAGGTTTGACCCTATCACCTCTTTCTATCACCTCCCTACTCAAACCCGGTTGTTAGGCGACGGTTGAATACCCATCTATCTTGTCTTAAGTCTATTCCTAACATGGTCATAGGGACGAATTAAATCTATTCTTGAGAAAAAATCATCAGTAAACTTTACACTAGAATTAACTGCCCACTCGGCGCAACCGTGACCCAAGCACTTGGCGGGATAATATGGATTACCTTGTCCAGTTAGGGGGTTATCCGAGAACTTCCCGCTTAACATTTTTTCGTATCTATGGATATCATCTGGCCCAAAGTCATCACTCGATGGGTGCTTAGACGATTCAGGTTCAAAATGGACTAAATCGTTTCTTAATTTCACTATCAAATTTACGTCCTGATATGGCGGTGCGCCCAGCTCAAATAGTGGCTTTTGAGCTAATGTCAATGCAATCTGATATTTTTGTAAAATATTGAAATTAGCCGTTCGCGGAACTCCCAGCCTCCACATTTCAGCCATAAGTTGAACGGTTGTAGAATTCAGATTTTTTACAACTTCAGAATTTGATTCCACGGTATCAGAAAATAACTCATTTATTGCAGCTTCAAGAAAAAAGGCAGAAGATAAAATTGAACCAGTAACATATGCTCTGTGTTGAGAAAACAGCTCATCTGAATGGATGCCATTATAACTCTCTTCAATACTGTAGGCATTTCTGGCAAATAAAGCAGCAGACTGGATATGCTGTATGGAAAAATAAGTTCGACTTGTAATTGATATGCTTTCTTTAATATGGACGGACTCTTTAATTACCTCATCATACTCCATGAAGTCTCACTCCAATCATTATTCAAGATGTTGCCTAACTTTGTTGCATCCGAATAGGTTCGGATATCCCAACTCTGTCTTAAGCCTGATAAAGGTATTTTATTGCAATATCTTACCATTAAAATAAGATTGCTTCTCCGCATGAGGCGGATCGCAATGACTCCTTAATAGTAATAGTTTAGTTTTTATGAGTAGATTATCGATTAAACCCCTTGTATTGTCAAGAAATATTACAAAAGGGTAAAAGTATAAAGCCTATTAAAATATCAAAATTAGGGGAGGGTGATATAGGGAAAGCCAAAGACACGAATATGGTATTATTAACCATGAAATTTTCGCTAGAAAAGCTCAAGAAAAGGATATTGAGGGACAAGTACAACTCTATTGTCTTTGAAAAGGGAAGGGGGAGGGAATTATACCTTGTCGGAGGCTATGTAAGGGACATTTTTAGAGGCATACATTCAAAAGACAGGGATTATATTGTAAGCGGAAACATCAGAAGTTTTGTGAAGGAAATAAGAAAGATTACAGGAGGCACCATCGTTGAGCTCAGAAAAGAGCATATGATCAGGATTGCCTTAAAAAATGGTACGACCCTTGATTTCTCAAAACCTATGGGAACCCTTGAAGAAGATCTGTCAAAGAGGGACTTTACCATTAATGCAATCGCCTGGTCTCCATCAAGCGGGATTATAGACCCTTACCACGGGATTAAAGATATCCAGAAGAGGAGAATACATTCATTGGCTAAAGAAAACTTAATTGCTGACCCTTTACGAATGCTCAGGGCATACAGGTTTGCAGCAGAGCTCAATGGTTATATTGAAAAAAGGACAAGAAATTCAATAAAAATGCTTCATAACACTATAAATGAGACCTCTTCTGAAAGAATAACTTTAGAACTTTTCAATTTGTTAAACCTGAAACTTTCAGCAAAGTACCTTCAAATGGCTTTTTCAGATGGTGTACTCACTGATATTATATCTATTAATTACAGTCAGTTAGATAGAAACATTAAAGATATTTATAAACTTGAAAATATAAATAAAAATTATAGTTTAAAAATTCAAGTTATACTTAAGAAAATATTTTCTCAAAACCTTATTTATAAGGGAT
>Ga0315296_10003390_pt1 | contig 13329 bp, 8 predicted proteins | sample YL17G14_18_MG_FD_203921 | JGI IMG/M metagenome (GOLD analysis project Ga0315296, IMG submission 203921) | Sediment microbial communities from Yellowstone Lake, YNP, Wyoming, USA - YL17G14_18 | ecosystem: Environmental > Aquatic > Freshwater > Lake > Sediment | place: USA: Wyoming | collected... | reverse complement strand
CCCAATGGAATATCGACCTGAAAGCGTTTGCAGACCAGGGCGTGAACCTTGCCAATGTCAATACGATTGCCCTTGGTCTTGGTAACAAAAACAATCCGGTCGCTGGTGGCTCAGGTACGATGTACTTTGACGATATTTGTTTGTATCCTCCGCCGCCGGAGCTGGCACCGTAAGACGAGATTTGACTGGTCCCCATTGCTTCTGCCGAAAGGCATCTGCCGACAGGTATCCTGCGGACTGTGGACTGCGGATTGCCGAGCAAGATATGGGGGCGCGGCCGATATGGCAGATTTGCGTCAATTCGGGGCCTACACCGATTCGGTATAGGCCCCTTTAAAATAACTAAGCTAAAAGACGGCGAATCTGCGATTTTGATTATCTTGGAGATTGCTGATTTTATTCAAGGGTGTTAAAAAAGCAGGAATAATTCATAAGATTTTCCTTGACGTCAAAGCCGCTGTTTTGGTATAAATAAAATAAGAAAGCTTTGTGCGAGTGCAGGTGTGTATCTATGAATGATGATACTCTGACGTTTGGAGTATTTGTAGTCTTTTGAGAAAGGAGGAGTTGTTCTGGGAGGTACATAGTTGTAGTGGAGACCTTGTGCTTCGCAGTGTGGGTATTTTACATTTCAATTAACAACCTATATTTATTTTTCGAAGGAGGCGTATTATGTTTAGAAAATTGATTTTTGTATTATCTCTTGTTTTTGTGCTGAGTTTGGTTAGCGGGGTCCCGGCTCAAGACGTGGTCATCCCCAGCCCGGGGGCCATGCCGGTGCTCGATGGTAGAATCGATGAGGTATGGTTTTTTTCGACAGAACAGACGATAGGCACCAGTCAAGTAGGAACCGCCCCCAGTTCGCCTGCAGATTGCTCTGGTACCTGGCGGGCCCTCTGGAACTGGGAAGGTCTGTATGTGCTGGTCGAGGTGAATGATGATACTCTGAATAACGACTCAGGGGGGGGCGACAATAAATGGAACGATGACAGTGTCGAAGTCTATGTCGATGGTGATAATAGCAAAAGGACCAGCGTAGACGAAAATGACCACCAGTATACCTGTAGGTGGAATAACGAAGTATTGGAAGTACCCAGTGCAATCCACAACGGAGCTCCAAGCTTAGTGGGTGTTGAATACGCTGTAGCTACGACCGACGACGGTTATCTTCTTGAAATCAAGCTGCCGTGGATGAGCATAATGGGTAAGCCAGCAACGCCTGGCCAACTGATTGGTTTCGATGTATGGATTAACGATGATGACGACGGTGGTAATCGAGACTCACAGGTTTCCTGGTATTCAACCGATGGAAATGGTTGGCAAGATCCGAGTGTGTGGGCAGTTGCTGTACTCGAGGCGAGTAACAAGGCAGCTAATCCCAACCCGGCTGACGGTGCCATCAATGCGGATACATGGGCAACTCCTAGCTGGCTGGCGGCACCCTCTGCTGTCTCGCACGATGTGTACTTCGGTGAAAGTTTTGCTGATGTGGAGGCTGGAACTGGCGATACATTCCAGGGCAACCAAACCGCGACGTTTTTAGTTGTCGGTTTTACGGGATTTGCTTTTCCTGACGGTCTTGTTCAGGGCACAACGTATTACTGGAGGATCGATGAGGTTAGTGCCGATGGTACGATATACACTGGTGATGTGTGGAGTTTTATAGTTCCTCCCAAATCGGCCTATGAACCCAACCCTGTTGACGACGGCAAATTTGTGGCCCCTAATGTAATTCTTAGCTGGACAGCAGGTCATGGTGCGAAATTGCACACCGTGTACTTCGGTGATGATTTTGATAGTGTGAGCAGTGCTACTGGAGGAGCTCAAATAGGAGTTACAACCTATGCTCCCGGCACTCTTGAATTAGAGAAGACTTACTACTGGCGGGTCGATGAGTTTGATGCCATCAAGACTCATAAAGGCGATGTCTGGAGCTTTAAGACTGCAAAAGCTGGTGGGGGTCTACGAGCAGATTACTACGAAGGTACGGACTTTAGGACTTTCATTCTGACCCGCACAGATCCTCAAATCAACTTTAACTGGGGCGATCCCGGCGGGCCGGATCCAGCGGTCGGCGATGATAACTTCTCAGCCAGATGGACTGGTGAAGTAGAGGCTGGATATACTGAGACCTACACCTTCTACCCCAAGACCGATGATGGTGTACGACTATGGGTAGACGGTAAACAGCTTGTTGATTCCTGGGAATCGGTTCCATTATACCCAATCGAACACAGTGGAACGATTGACCTTGTCGCTGGGAATACCTACAGGATTGTAATGGAGTATTTTGAGAACACGGCTAATGCGATAGCAGAGCTGCGATGGAAAAGTCCGTCCACGCCAAAGCAGCTCATTCCGCAGGCTGCATTGGCGTTGCCTATAAAAGCCGGCAGCCCGAATCCACGTAATGGCGCTACGGGTGTAAAGCACACACCTGTACTCAAGTGGGGAGCAGGAGATTATGCCGTTTCACACGAGGTGTACTTCGGCACGGATGAAGAAGCCGTGAAGAATGCCACCAAAGCTTCGCCCGAATATAAAGGCACAGGGAACCTTGGTTCTGAAAGCTATGAACCCGGAAAACTCCTGTGGGATACCACCTACTATTGGCGGATTGATGAGGTCAATAACGTCAATCCCGACAGTCCGTGGAAAGGCAGCCTCTGGAGCTTTACGACTGCCAACTTCCTTGTCGTGGACGATTTCGAGGACTACGACATCGGTAACAACGAGATATGGTGGTCCTGGAAAGATGGGCTTGGCTATGCCGCGCATGGTAATGAACCGGCCTATCCCGGTAACGGGACCGGCGCAGCCGTGGGCGACGAAAGCACCGCTTCTTACACTGAGGAAACTATCATTCACGGAGGTAACCAGGCGTTGCCTTTATTCTACGACAATAGCGTGCTGAAGTATTCGGAGGCCCAGAAGACGTTGACTTATCCGCGTGACTGGACTGAGAATGGTGTCAGCACGTTGACGATTTGGTTCAGAGGTGATTCAGCTAACGCTGCCGAGACGTTGTATGTTGCTCTCAATGGCAGTGCGGTGGTCTCTCATGATAATCCAAATGCAGCGCAGATAGATAAATGGACACAATGGAATATCAACCTCCAGGCGTTTGCAGACCAGGGCGTGAGCCTTGCCAATGTCAATGCGATTGCTCTTGGGTTAGGCAATAAGAAAAATCCGCAGGCTGGCGGTTCAGGTACAATGTACTTTGACGATATTCGTCTGTATCCTCCGCTGCCAGAACCGACACCTTAAGCCGTGTAATTTAGGTGGTCCCCATTGCTTCTGCCGAAAGGCTTCTGCCGACAGGTATCCTGCGGACTGTGGACTGCGGATTGCGAAGCAAGATGTGGGGGGCCTGGCTGATACCAGGCTTTACAAGTCTAAGATTGCGAGTCCGCCTTTCCCTTAGGCGGACTCGCAATGATGTTAAGGATGCGGGTGTATTCTGTGAAGGAAACACCATTTGGTGAGGACGAAGGTTTTTGATACTGGTTGAAAAAACAGGCATTTTGTGTGATAAAAAACCGTTATATTTTTGACCTTTTGAAGGAGGATTATTATGTGCAGGAAATTGATTTATTTTGTTTCTTTTATTTTTGTGCTGAGCTTTGTCCTGACCAGTGGAGTTCGGGCAGAACTTGTCGGCTGGTGGAGGCTTGATGAGGGCTCAGGGACCACCGTTCTTGACTCAAGTGGCAGCGGAAACGACGGCACATTCAGTGGTAACCCAAAGTGGGTGGCTGGGAAGGTAGGCGGTGCGCTCGAATTCGACGGCGGTGACTTTGTCAATGTACCCGGTGTGGCCAACATAAATCCGGAGTCTATCACTTTGGCGGCCTGGGTTAATTTCAGCATTGTCGATTCTGCCACTATGGAACGACAGGATTACCTCTCCAGAGGTGACGATTACGCCTTCTCGCTTCACGAGTGGGCCGCCGATCAGAAAATCCATGGTATCGTCACAAGCGCCGGTGACTGGTTGATTGTTAACGGCAATACGGTCGTGGAGCCTGATACATGGTATCACACCGCGATGACTTACGACTCGAGTACCAAAATGCTCATCCTCTATCTGAATGGAGAAGTCGATGGAGAGAGCAGCGTCCCGGCTGGGCTTGAACACAGGCTCGGAGGTCCCTTGACCATAGGGACGTACTCTGGTCGCGACCTCCTCGGCAGACTCGACGATATCAAGATATGGGACGAAGCACTGTCTCAGGTGGAAATTAAGGGTGCTATGGCAGGTCAGGTATGGCCGTATGCTTGGGGCCCCGTCCCGAAAGATGGTGCTATGCATAAGGACACGTGGGTGAACCTTAGCTGGTCGCCGGGTGGTTATGCAATCTCTCACGATGTGTACTTAGGTGACAATTTTGATGATGTTAATGACGGTGCCGAGGGCACGTTCCAGGGCAACCAGGCTGCAACTTTTATTATTGCAGGCTTTCCCGGTTTTCCTTATCCGGATGGCCTTGTTCCGGGCACGACATATTACTGGCGAATCGATGAGGTCAATGATGCTGACCCGAATAGTCCCTGGAAGGGTGAAGTCTGGAGCCTTAGTATTCCGCCAAAGACCGCATACAATCCCGACCCGGCTGATGGTGCCGAGCTTGTAGCTCCGGATGTGAAGCTTAGCTGGACGGGAGGTTTCGGTGCAAAATTGCACACCGTATATTTCGGCGACAATTTTGATAATGTCAGCAACGCTGCAGGCGGCCTTCCTCAGGGAACTACGACCTATAATCCCGGCCCACTTAAATTGGGTAAGATTTACTATTGGCGGGTTGATGAGTTTGATGTCTTCACCACGTATAAAGGCCAAGTCTGGAGCTTTACTACTCAGGGCTCCGTTGTGAGCCTGAAGCCTTCTAACGGCGCTGTGGATGTAAAGCAGACACAAATTCTTACCTGGTCGCCGGGAGTCTATGCTGCTTCGCATCAGCTATACTTCGGAACAGATAAAGAGGTCGTACGCAATGCCAATACCGGTTCACCAGAGTACAAAGGCACTAAGGCTCTTGGTTCCGAGAGCTATGACCCTGGAAAACTCCTGTGGAATACCACTTACTATTGGCGCGTTGATGAGGTCAATAACGTCAATCCCGACAGTCCGTGGAAAGGCCCTGTCTGGAGCTTTACGACTGCCAACTTCCTTGTCGTGGACGACTTTGAGGACTACAACGTTGGCAACAACGAGATATGGTGGTCGTGGAAAGATGGGCTTGGCTATGCCGCGCACGGTAACGAGCCGGCCTATCCCGGCAACGGGACCGGCGCAGCCGTGGGCGACGAAAGCACTCCTTCTTATACCGAGGAAACTATCATTCACGGAGGTAATCAAGCGTTGCCTTTATTCTACGACAACAGCGTGCTGAAGTATTCGGAGGCCCAGAAGACGCTGACTTATCCGCGTGACTGGACCGAGAATGGTGTCAGCACGTTGACGATTTGGTTCAGAGGTGATTCGGCTAACGCTGCTGAGACGTTGTATGTTGCTCTCAATGGCAGTGCGGTCGTCTCTCACGATAACCCAAAGGCAGCACAGACAGCCACCTGGACCCGATGGAATATCGACTTGCAGGCATTTGCAGACCAGGGTGTGAGCCTTGCCAATGTCAATACGATTGCCCTTGGGTTAGGCAACAAGAAAACCCCGCGGGCTGGTGGTTCAGGTACAATGTACTTCGATGATATTCGTCTATATCCTCCGGCACCGTAAGTCTGGATTTAGGTAACCATTTGTTGCGTGGTTGATGTTATAGATTTTCTTTAGTTCGGGGCCTATACCTGAATGGTATAGGCCCCTTTTAAATGGGCTTCTCCCTCTGACCTTATCAAGATGTATGAATGCACGCTGAGCAGTTCGGCAATTTGTTGGAAGTCTTTAATTGATAGATTCTAAACGCAATTAACTGTACGTCCTACCCGGCGTTTTCTGCTGAATATCTTGTGGCCGTCTTTGGTTCGCATACGAGCTCTAAAGCCCATTTTTCGATACCTTTTTATTTTACTCTTACGATGATTTTCCATCTCAGATATCTCCAGGTATTAATTTATTAACCTAATGACAAAAGAAGCACATTATAAACAGATTTATTTCTCTTTCAAGACCGTCAATTCCCAAAACCTTATTTTTTGAAGTAGTCAACAGGATTCTGATGGTAAAATTCCTTTAATTCGTTATACAAATCAGGGTGGATTTCTTTTAATTCCCCGGGTTTTTCGAAAAAGAATTCCGTTACTACCGCAAAAAACTCAGCCGGATTAGTGGCACCATACTTATCCAAAAAGGTTGGACGGCTTCGGGATGCTGCCTTTCTGAGTTTTTCATAATCTTTCTGTAATATACGTGCCCATGAAATATATCTGGACCGTTTTTTAAGAACTTCGGTGCTGTCGCCTTTGCCGCTGGAGGTGTCTATTTGATGGGCGAACTCGTGAAACACTACATTGTGGCCGTCATTGAAATCTGAAGTATCATGTCTCACATCATCCCAGGACAGCACGACTGAACCACGATGCCAGGATTCACCAAGATGAACTTGTGGGGCTTCAACCACTACTCCCGAGGCACGATGTTCGGTTCGATGTGCTATAAATGCACTGGGATATACCAGGATTGTGCCAAGACCGGGGTAATAGTCGGTTTTGCGATGCAAAAGCAATATACACGCATGAGCAGCTATCGTAACCTTTATTTCATCATTTATTTCAAGACCGCCGCAGCCTTCAAATCGTTTTTCGCTTATGAATATAAGGATATGACGCCTCAGCTCAGCCTTATCCTCATCGGACATTTTTTTGTATAAAGGCACATTCTTTTTCATTATCCTTAACCACTCATCAGGAAATTGTTTTTGAGAAAGCCGCTTGCGCCGCCAGTTCTTGAGCCGGAACATATAAGGTCACCTTGCTGTATTATTGCTGTTTATTGGCGATGGGTTGGTTTAACATCCTGTTCGCATCCGAAATCGGTTCGAACTGTTCTTCGTAAAGTTCCTGATAAACACCTTCTTTTTGCAGCAGCTCAATATGAGTTCCGGATTCGACGATCGAACCCTGATGCACGACAAGAATTTTGTCTGCTTTGACCACAGTGGAAAGCCGATGGGCTATGATAAAAGTAGTTCGGCCTCTAATCAGACGCTCCATCGCATCCTGAATCACACGTTCCGATTCCGAATCGAGAGATGACGTTGCTTCGTCAAAAATCAGAATTTTCGGGTTTATCAGAAATGCCCTGGCAATAGTTATACGTTGTCTTTGGCCGCCGGATAGAAAGCCGCCCCTTTCACCCACTTCTGTATCGAAACCGTTTGGCAAAGAGGCGATAAAATCATAGGCATTGGCTGCTTTGCTTGCCTCTACAACTTCCTCATCGCTTGCAGATGGATTCCCATAAAGTATATTTTCACGAATTGTCCCGCTGAATAAAATAGGATTTTGCAGCACCATTCCTATATGACCCCGCAGGGATTTGACCTTGATGTCCCGAACATCATATCCGTCAATTTTAATTTCACCGTCACTGACGTCATAAAACCTCGGTATCAAACTAACAATAGTGCTTTTACCTGAGCCGCTTTGGCCTACCAGGGCGATTTTTTGCCCTGCCCGGACGCTAAAAGTAATATCGTGTAAAACCGGCCATGCATAATGATAGGAAAAGCTAACGTGGTTAAATGTAACTTCGCCTTGAATTTCAGCCGGCTCAACAGCACCGGGCCTGCTGATTATTTCCGGTTTTTCGTCCATGATTTCATAAATACGCTCCAAGGCCGCCATAGAATTGGCAAACACGATGTTAAGCTCTGAAAATCGCTGTAAAGGCAAATACAATGGAGCCAGATACATAGTTACTGCAATCAGCTCCCCCACAGTCAAATGATTGGAAATAACTCTGTAGCCTCCGAAACAAATCACTATTAATGGCGCTATACCCGTGATAGTTCCCGTAATGGCCTGATTTAGGCTTTGGATTAAAATCCGCCGCATATTTATGGAAAACAGTCTTTCCGATTCATTCTTAAATCTTTTCCTCTCGTTCAGTTCCTGTGTGAATGCATGGACAACCTCGCTGCCTGAAATCCTTTCATATGCGTTACTGCTCATAACGGACAGCTCATCCTGAACCTGACGGGTGGTATTTCTGATTTGTTCGCTGAATTTTCGAAATATCAGCAAATAAACCGGAAATGTGGATATGGCAACGATAGTTGTTGCCGTATCTATTTTTAACATAAAATACAAAACGACTAAAATAGCTGTGGCATCCATCCAGGTATTTGTCAAAGCATTTCCAACAAGGTTTTGTGCCAGTTGAATGTCGCTGATTAATCTGGTGATAATGCCCCCTGACCTGTTGCGGGCAAAAAAAGAAGCCGACATTCTTAAAATCCGATAGTACAGGTCACAACGGAGGTTAAACACGGCACGATGGCTCACCTTGTCGGTATATAAATGCCGTATATAGACCCCCGGAGCGTAAATAAATAAAAAAATTGCTGTCATTCCGCCGGCATAGAAAAACAGCTCGTGAAATTTTTGCTCGGATGTCATTGTCTCATTTAAAAATACATTGTCGAGCAGATGGCGTGTTACCTGTGGCACTAAAAGCGGAGTAGTAAATTTTATGATGCCGCCGATAATAGCCAATAGCAAATAGCCTCGATACGGACGGACATAACCCAGAAAACGAATAAAGTTGTTTGGCTTTTTAGCCATTTTTCAGCTCCGAATCTTTTCTATCTTAATCGGCTGAGAGTACCGGAGATTGATAATCTGCTTGGGATACATTACAGAAAAACCGATAAGCTCCGGGTCATTCTTTAAAACAAGACTTGATTGAAAATTTAGCAGCCGCTGAAGCTCGGTCGTCAAAGTTTCCCTTTCCAGGTAAATCGAGCATTGTTCTCATATAAATAAACCTTTTGTAAGACCTTATAATTCATACGCCTATTTAAAACATAACATTATATCATTTCGGTAAAAATATTGCAATAGATGAGAATTATTGTAATCACCCCAAACTGTGATATTCCCACCCCCTGCCTTATTGGGAATAAACGCAGAATCCTTTATCTTCTAAGGTTTATCACCGGTGTTGGCTTAAGCAACGGTAAACGGCTATTTTACTCTCCGATGCTTTACGTGCGGCGGTCCTTTAGTAAAAGATTGTTTGACAAAGCCCAATAATGTGGTATAAATACTAAAACACAAAGGATTAGAAAATCTTTAGGCCGCAGAGGAGCTAACCTTTGCAGCTTTTTTGTTCGGCGCTTGACCTACAAAGGAGTAACGATGGGAAAAACACTAAAGACCTCGGCTGAAGGCAGGAAATGCATGTTTCCGCACTGCAAGTGTACCTTGAGTATCTATAACCATCAGGATTACTGTCATATACATCGGGAGCAAGTGCCTCAGGACCAGAAACAAAAAGTTCCATATCATCATGTTGTATAAAACGAATGATACAAATAACTTTTAGCAAGGTCCTCCGGGGCCGGGCGCACTATGCCAAAACTATTCGGATAAGGCCAAACACAAATTCCGCCATATCTTCACTGCTCCGCTTAGTTGCGGACATCCTGAGATGATAAAGCTGCTCTTTTCGTTCTAATTTGCATTAAAATCCCCAGGCCCTGCCCCCCCTGAACCCTTTGGCTTGAGTTCGTCCATTGTAGAACCCTAAAACACCTCTCACACCAGTCCCACAGAAAATCAACCAGATTTCTTAACAAAAACATCACCAATACGCAATACGACATACGAGCGATGAGTCACGAGCGACGAGTTTCTTCCCTCCTCCGTGTTAGTCCGTGTCAATCGTCATTCGTCAATCGTCATTCGTAATTCGGTGTCCTCCGTCCTAAGGATTGTGGGTGTATTTTAGTTTATTGGCAAGACGACGTTTAGTAACAGGGCTTGTCCCTTCAGCATAATTATTATCACGCCATCTCGTTACGGCTTGTTTAATTTTCTGGTCTAAATCAATCGTTGCCAATGTCATCCCCCCCTTTTGAACGAACTTTACTTATCAGTTCCCACGCTTTGTCCAGGTCGTCCTTAATCTCGTCGTATTCATATTCCACGGGAGGGCCCGGAGGATAACGGTCCTCGATGTAATATCGCGATGCTTTCTCGCAGAGGTCTAAGAAACCATTGAAGCTATCATCAAAGGCCGCAATATGATTGAGAAGGGTATCAAGTTCATGAATCTTTGGAGGTTTCTTTCCGTGCAGGACAAGGTAACCTTTAAGATACTTTTCAACGGCTTGCTGGATATGATAGGCAATAGAATCGCCGTAGCCCCGCTCATCATAAAGCAACTGGGCTGTTTCTATATCGTGGTTCCCTCTTTCAAACCACTCCTGCGCCTGCTTTTTGAAGGCTTTATCCATAAAGAACCTCTCCCTTCTCGAATATTTCCTCGACAAAGAAATCCTTTACGGCAATTCTCTCTTCAATCTCTTTTTCAGTATAAACAAGAGGTGAGACAGGAAGCATTCGGTTCTTGTCCCGCAAGAGCCTTTTCACCTCAACCCATCTGTCGATGGGTCTTTTATCTGTGTTCTTGATAATTAGAAGGTCAATATCGCTGTCCTCTGCCGGTTCTCCATAGGCATAAGAGCCAAAGAGGATAACCTTCTTTGGTTTATATCCCTTTATTATTCCCTCCACGATATCAGTGATTGTCTTTCTAACTTTTGGATTGGTTGTCATAGCTCTATCTCCAAAAGCTTATTTGTATCATTTCGGTAAAAATATTGCAAGAGATGAGAATTATTGCAATCACCCCAAACTGTGATATTCCCACCCCTGCCTTATTGGAAATAAACGCAGAATCCTTTATCCTCTAAGGTTTATCCCCTGTGTTGGCTTAAGCAACGGTAACCGGCTATGTTACTCTCCGATGCTTTACGTGCGGCGGTCATTTAGTAAAAGATTGTTTGACAAAGCCCAATAATGTGCTATAATTAATAAAACAAACAAGGATTAGATAATCTTTAGGCCGCAGAGGAGCTAACCTTTGCAGCTTTTTTGTTCGGCGCTCTACCTACAAAGGAGTAACGATGGAAAAAACACTAAAGACCTCGGCTGAAGGCAGGAAATGCATGTTTCCGCACTGCACGCATATCTTGAGTATCTATAACCATCAGGATTACTGTCATATACATCGGGATCAAGTGCCTCGGGACCAGAAACAAAAAGTTCCATATCATCATGTTGTATAAAACGAATGATACAAATAACTTGTAGCAAGGGCCTCCGGGGCCGGGCGCACTATGCCAAAACTATTAGGATAAGGCCAAACACAAATTCCGCCATATCTTCACTGCTCCGCTTAGTTGCGGCCATCCTGAGAAGATAAAGCTGCTCTTTTCGTTCTAATCCGTGTCAATCGTCAATCGTCATTCGTCATTCGGTATTTTTCGTGTTAGTCCTTGTCAATCGCCAATAGCCAATCATCGGGTGTCGAGATTCCAGTATCGCACATCCAACTTTAGCTCACTTTAGTTCACTTTAATTTACTTTAGGCACTTTAGCTCACTTTAGTCACTTTAACTTACTTTAGCTCACTTTAATCTATTATTTTATTGGCAAGACGCCGTGGGCAACGACTCATTTTTATTCGTTTTGTTTTTGTTCCCAAGTCGCTAATAAAAAAGTTGCCATTGTTCCTGCCAAATTTACTGCCAGTTCAGCGTGTCGTGGCAAGGGACGAGTTCCAATTTTACCCCTTGCATGTGCATCACTGAGCTTGTTTCTCAACGCTCCCAGTCCTTCAACTACTGCATGACAACCACCCAAAATTTGTTTGAAAAGCTGTTTGGTATGTTGACTTGGTGAAAGGTTGAGATGTTTGGCAACCAAACTGTATAACATTGGCAAATCATCTTTTTCTTGATAAGCAATATTGCCTTCGTCCAATACATGTTTGCAAACAGCTTCCAGTAAAGTGCGAGCAGAAGTAATAGCACCTTCGGGGTCAGTTGACCGTCTTTCGAGGGCTTTATGCCAAGCGGATTGCACAGAAGTTGAATCAATCTTGGTTAGCATTTCGCTGATTATTTGGTTTGAAGGTGATTTAGCAGATTGTTCTAAACAAGTCAGTAAAGGGTCGAACTCATCACACAAAAAGTCTCGCCTCTGAGCGTAACGAGCGAATTTCGGTTGGATGAACCCCCAAAACTCACTAAGACTTCGGCAACTCTTAACACAACGTGGGAGTTTGTTACCAACAATGGGATTATTGATAAGTTCTATTCGTATTTGTTTATACTCTGGATCCGAGGGATTGCCTCCTATTGCCTTGCTAACAAGCATATTCTTTAAACTTTCGACTTTTGTAAGCAAGTCTTCCATTTCCTATGGCGGTTCTGACAATTCGACCTTATTCTTCCAAACTTGATGCTTTATTTATACTCACTTGTCCTTGCTTTCGACGATGGCGATTTCGTTGGGGGTCAGGCCGTAAAGGGTGTAAACCATCTGGTCGATCTCATTTTTCAATTCTTTAACCTTGGCCTGCTTGACAGGATAGTCCAAGTAATCATTGTCCTTGGTAATATCAAGAATATGATCGACTAAATCTATAAGAGGTATCTGATGTATTCTTTCGAGATTCGGGCAGGGAACTCGACCAACGTATTGTTCGTCATAGCGCGTACTGCGAATAGCGTTGCTATAAATAAACTTGTACAATAACCAAGCAAAGAGTTTGGAGTTGTTGATAGCAAGAAAAAACTTAATGTTAATACGTGGGTTTTTCATAAAAGTACAAGAAATAGTCTCAAAAACAAGTCTCTCATTCAAATCCAGAGCTGCCTGCAAATAGAAGTGCGGGTAAGGATTTTGTACGTGGGCTATTGCGAGTTGATTCAAGATTTTTGGCCTGAGTAAGTATTGGTACGTCGGTTCTTCGAATCTCTGTAAGTCGATGAAATCGGTGGCAGTGCCTAAGAAGTAAGGAGCTAACTGTGCTCCCCGGTAAATCGGTGTTTTACCAGGACATCGTTTAACCATACTTTGCCAATTCAGGCCCCTTTCGATAGAAACATAGTTTCCGACAATATTGTTGAATCTAGATACAATAGTTTTAATGATTTCAACTTCGGACGGTGTTTGGCCGCATAGCAGCACCTTGAACCTTTGAAATATATCCTTATGTATACCGGTATATTCTTTGACTGTAATACCATCATATAAGCCATTTATATAGAAAGAGTTAATGTTTACTTTGGGTTTTACAAATATAACTTGCTCTAACTTCACCTGTTCAAACGCCTTGCCACTATCGATCAGTTT
>Ga0315296_10003389_pt1 | contig 13331 bp, 9 predicted proteins | sample YL17G14_18_MG_FD_203921 | JGI IMG/M metagenome (GOLD analysis project Ga0315296, IMG submission 203921) | Sediment microbial communities from Yellowstone Lake, YNP, Wyoming, USA - YL17G14_18 | ecosystem: Environmental > Aquatic > Freshwater > Lake > Sediment | place: USA: Wyoming | collected... | reverse complement strand
ATCATCGCAACCTGCCGCCAACAGAGTCGCCGTGTCTTTCAATTCTTCTGCAACGCCCTCAACGCCCACTTCCGACAAGAAACCGCCCCATCTCTCCTGCGTTGACAACAACTCGTGAATGGGTACGCCGGATGCTCGAAGACATCGGCGCCGTCTACTTTGAGGAGCCGTGTCCCTTCGACCATCTGGAGGACACTAAGCGCGTGGCCGACGCCCTGACGATCCCCGTAGCCGGCGGCGAACAGGAATACAGCGACCGACGTTTTCGCTGGATGGTCGCCAATCGCGGCGTGGACATCGTCCAGCCAGACCTCCAGTACTACGGCGGCCTGATCCGCTCGACGCGCGTGGCAAGAATGGCCGCAGTGGCCGGCATGCCGACAACGGTGCACATCTCCGGCGGCTTCGGATTCGTCTACATGCTGCACTTCGCCTCATACATCCCCGACATCGGCCGCTATCAGGAGTACAAGGAAGGCACGGAGAAGTACGCCGGGTGGTTCAACCCGCCCCTGAAGATCGCCGATGGCGCGATCACCGTCCCCAAAGGTCCCGGCGTGGGAATCGCCAATGTCGCAGACGTCCTCCAGGGCGCCGAGCGAGTGGTCTGATAGTGCCACGCAGGTGAGTTGCCGGGAACCGAGTGCAGCCCCTGCAGGGTGTGCTCCGCACACCATTTCGATACTGGTGGGTGGAGCCCACCCCGCATCCAAGCCGCTCAGTCTCTGCCGTAGGCGAGCAGGATGAGCAGCACAAGAGCGATCTCCACGATTGTGAACGCCACGTGCATCGCAACGTCCTTATATCAAGTCCTTCACCTGTACAAGGCACGTTCCCGATGCGGAGTAACGGCTCCGGCCTGCTCAATTGCGGATTGGCGCCTGTAGATCCAATCCGCAATCCGAAATCATGTCACCCCGGACGGCGATCCGGGGCCGAAATCACAAATCGTCAATACTCGCGGTCTTTCACGATGCCCGGCTGCGGGACGGGGTACCTGCCGTTGGCGTCGGCCACCAGCGGTGCAGGCGACTCCTTCGTCAACTTGTCCAGGCCCGGCGCCATCTCATGAGGACAGTTGAGCATGGCGTCAAAGGTGATTTCCTGGCCGGTATGGGCGGCCATGCGGCCCATGCTCGTCACGAGGCTGGCCTCGACGCCGCGCTTGACCTCATTGTACGGCTGGTTCTTGCGGATGGCGTCGACCAGGTCGTTCCACTCGTTCTGATACGGACTCTGCTGGTCCGGAGGAAGCTTGGCCTCCCAGATTCTGGTCTCTCGACTTGGGTTCTGGCTCCTGTAGGTTCCGGATGGTCGCCTGCTGCTTCCAAAATCGCCCTCGCCGGAGGCCACCGCCATGCCCTTGCTGCCGTGAATGTAGCTGGCGTAGAAGTCCGTACAGCCATTCATGCACCGGCCGTCGAAATTGAATTTGCTCCCGTCGGCATAGGTGTATTCCACCGCGTACGTGTCGAAGTTCTGGTCCACATAGGTGACGCCTTCGGGACTCTGGCGATAGTGCCGGCCGCCCAGTGCTTGCGCCTTGACCGGCCAGGAACCCTTCAGCCAGCCGAGATGATCGATGATGTGGATGTAGAAGTCGCTGTAGTTGCCGCCGCTGGCCCAGATAAAGCTGTGGAAACGCTGAACCTGGTAGAGCAAATCGCTGATCCCGGCCGGCTTGGGCTCGGAAGCGAAGAACCCGATCGGGCCATGCATCCGATAGCCGCGCTGCAGGATGACATCGCCGATTTCGCCGTCCTGGATGTGCTTGGCCAGTTCCTGGAGCGGCCGGTGGTGACGGGACATCAGTCCCACGCCCACCTTGAGGTTCTTGGCCGACGCATCCTCGGCAAGCTTGAGCATCCGCTTGCTGGTCGGTCCGTCCACAGTGATCGGCTTTTCCATGAAGACGTTCAGGTTCTTCTGGACAGCGTAGGTGAAGTGGACCCAACGGAAGGCCGGCGGGGTGCCGAAGATCGCGATGTCGCCCGGCTTGAGGCAATCCATCGCCTTCTTATAGGCGTCGAAGCCGATGAACCGGCGGTCCTCCGGCACATCCACCTTGTCGCCGTACTCCTTTTTCAAATCCCTGTAGCTGCTCGCAAGCCGATTCTCAAAGACATCGGCCATGGCCACGAGCTTGACCGGGCCATTCTTGACGGACATCGCGTCCCCGGCGGCGCCGGAGCCGCGCCCGCCGCAGCCGACCAGGGCAATCTGGATCGTGTTGTTCTCCCCGGCGTACATGCGCGGGACGAATCCCGCCGCGATCGTCGAGACGGCGGCCACCCGGCCCGTCGTCTTCAGGAACTCGCGACGCGACGTGCTATTCTGCGTGGTTTCGCTCATTGCGGTTCTCTCCTACTGGCATTTGCGATTTACCATTTACGATTTACGATTTACAATTCCACTTGTAGAGCATGGGCAGATAGTAAACGGCAGTGGGCCAGTTGTCAATGTGGTGGGGTGAATTGGAGTCGCGACGATGAGCAGTACAGAGAGGTCATTGAGACCGTCCATCCGTGTTCTGGCGGCATGGCTGGCGATTGCATCGTTGTCCCTTGCGGCGGATGTCCCGCAGATCGATCGGGCGAGACTGCCGGGCAGGCAGGTCAAGGTGGCGGCTATCTGCATCGGGTTCGGCGGCCGGCACGACGAAAAACTCAAGCTGGCCATCGAGCACCTGCATACGGCGGGCAAAAACGGCGTGGATATCGCGTGCCTGCCCGAGGAGTTCGCCGGGACAGATGCCGAGCCGATCCCCGGCCCGACGACGGACGCCGTGGCGCAGTTGGCCAGGCAGTACAACATGTACGTGATCTGCCCCATCCGGGAGAAGGCCGAGGACAGGCAGTACAATACGGCTGTTCTGATCGACCGCAAGGGACAGGTCGCCGGCTTCTATCGCAAGGTCTTCGTCTTCTGGGGCGAGGGCGTGAATTGCAGCACCCAAGGCGTGAAGGTCTTCGAGACCGACTTCGGCCGGATCGGCATCCTCACCTGCTTCGACCTGAACTTCCCCGAGCTCTGGCAGCAGTGCGACGACCTCAACGCCGATATCGTCTTCTGGCCCAGCGCCTACGGCGGCGGCTCGCCCCTGAACGCTTATGCCACCCTGTATCATTACTACGTCGTCCCCGTCGGCGCGGGCAACATCATCGACATGACCGGCAAGACCCTTGAGCGCGTCGAAAAGCCCCGGCCGCAGCAGTTCATCGCGACCCTGGACCTCGACCGCACATTCGCCCACGAGGATTTCAACGTCGAGAAAGTCCGTAAGATGCTCGAGGAGCACAAGGACCAGATCGAGGTCGAGCGTAAGCGAAGCCCGGAGGACCTCGCCCCCTGGTGGCTGTTCCGGTCTCTCCAGCCGGGTATCTTGACCCGCGATCTGCTCAAGGAGCACGGCATCGAGCCCCTCCGAGACTACCAGCACCGCAGCCGAAAGCAAATCAACGAAGCCCGCGAAAAAGGCGAGAGGGTATAGTGCAGGGTGGGCCGTGTCCACGGTTCCTCGATAGCCGAAACCAACGAAGGGATGTTAGCCTTGCGCCGGAAAGAAAACGGCGTCTGTCCCTCCCGACACGCGAACAGTACTCCTACACGCTACAGACCTGACGGAAAGGACACCAAATCTTTTCCACCTGAACTCCGTGGTGAGACAGGCTATTTGTATCTCCGAGTCAAATTGAACCCCCAAGTCGCCGCGATGGGTGGAATCAGCAGTACAAGTACCCAAAATGCCCATAGGACTATCTTTTCTACTCCTACTATCAGCACCCACGAAAGCATAACTGCGCCAAATAGCATAGGGAGCATGATAAGCCCTCCAAGACAGCCCCAGCCTAAAGTCGCCAGGAACGAATCCGTTTGCGTACCTCTTCTGCCGACAAGATAAACACCGATGGCACTTGCAGGTCCATACAACATAGGGAAAGCCAAAAGAATAAATCCCACAACCAGAAAACCTCCAACGTCAAGGTTCTTTTCTTCCCCCCAAATTGCACGGACGATCACATAGACGGTCACATATAGGACCGGCACTGCAAAAGCAAATCCAGTTGCCATGCCGGCCAAGATTTCGGCGGAGATTCTTATGAGATTTAGAGGTGGCTTCTGACGGTCCTGCATTTTGTTTTGAACATTAATAGACTCATCCATAGCTTTTCCCCTGTCTTTCCCACACGGTCAATGCTCCGTGACCCGAACCGCATGGGCAGTTCAGGGCGAGGCTGGCTCTTTGTACCTGCGGGTCAAATTGAAACAAAGTGTCGCCATGATTGGCGGAGCAAGAAAAACAAGTGGCCATAGAACTATTCCCAACATCAGGTACATTTCACCCGCAGCCATGTACAGGTACAGGTACAGGAGAGCCGTGACAAACACTCCAAGAAAGCTACCGCCTAAAGTTACCAGGAACGAACCGGTTTGGTTACCTCTGCTGCCTACAAGATATACTCCAACGGCACCGGCAAGTACGTATGCCAGAGGAACGACCCAACCCGCAGTTCCCCAAATTACCCAAAAAACGGGATTTCCCATGCAACCTTCTTCACCCAAACCTGCAATTTCGGCCCCATAGCTGACCACATAGAAGCACAAATATGCAAGGGCAGCCGCTGTCGACGCTGTCGACGTGCCAGCTAAGATTTCGCCGGCTATTCTGGCGCAACTCAGAGGTGGCTTTTGATGGGCATGCTTTTCATTTCCAGCAATAGTGGATTCACTCATAGCTTTTCCCCTGTCTTTCCCATGCAGTCCGTGTTTCGTGACCGAAACCGATAAACGCCTAAATCAAATGGGGCAGCCCAATTCAAGGCGAGGGCGCCTTTTTGTACCTGCGACTTAAATTGAAGCCAACCATCGCGACGATTGGCGGAAGAAGCAATGAGGGCGCTAATAGGACCATCAAAATCGAGCCCCAGAGCCTCCTTGCGTGCTTGCGTGCTTCACCATAGGGTTCTCCCATTACGAATCGTCGAAACTGGCTTGAACGGCCTCCGTAGACTCTATACTGTCAATTCTCGGTCCATTTGCACGCACTACTTGGGAAATCCGGGTTCAACGGCAGTGCCAGGCTGCCAGCCCAGTTTGCGCAGCGCTTCCGTTGCCGACTGTCGCACTTGTTCATCTTCGTCCTTCAGCATCGTGACCAGCGGCGGGACGGCACGCTTATCGCCTAACTCGCCCAGGCCTTCCGCCGCGAAGGATCGCAACCAAGCATTCTCGTCCTTCAGCAGGCCAATGAGCGGCTCGACGGCCGGCGGACCGATTTTCACAAACACGTCCAATGTCTTCACTACCGACCGTCGCCGGGACTGAGCCTGCCCCGGCAGTTTCCCGAACGCAGCGATCTCTTCATCCTTGAGTGGGGCGCTGCGCTGGAGTACTTCGATGAGCGGCTCGATGGCGCGCTTGTCGCCCAACCTGCCTAAGGCCAAGGCCACCTGAACTCGCGCCACCCAAGGATTACCCACCACTCCAGCGTCACCCAGCGCCGCGGCGAGCGGGTCCACGGCTCGCTTGTCACCTAACCATCCGAGGGCCCAGGCTGACGAGCTTCGCACATAAAACATTTCTTTATGCTTTAGCAGCTCAATGAGGTATTCGACAGTCGAGGGGCCTGGTCCCTCTGACGCCTTGGCCCCGGGCTCTCGCAGGGCATCGGATTCACTCTTGAGGAACGTGATGACCGGCTCGACAGCACGCTGGTCGTCCAAGCTGACCAACACATGGGCCGCGGTGTATCGCATACGCTTATCTTCATGCTTCAGCGCCGCGATGAGTGGCTCGACGGCCGGTGGACCGATTCTTGCCAACATCCCCATCAAAGCTAATCCCATCATTCCACTATCAGGGATTGCGGCCAGGATCGGCTCGACGGCACGCTCGTCGCCCAGAAGGCCCAACGCGAAGCCCGCGGAGGATCGCACAGATTTATCTTGGTCCTTCGTCGCTGCGACAAGCGGCTCGACGGCACGCTTATCACCCAGTTGGCCCAGTGCCGCGGCCACCGAACCCCGCACCGAGGCATCCTTATCCTTCAGCGCCGCGATAAGCGGCTCGACGGCGCGCTTATCACCCAGTTGGCCCAGCGACGAGGCCGCGCCGAATCGCACTTTGCTGTCTTGATCCTTCAGTGCCACGATAAGCGGCTCAAAAGCCCTCTTGTCACCCATCCTCGCCAACGTCGCGACCGCCGATGCTCGCACACTTATGTCTGGATCCTTGAGCAGCGCGGCGAGGCGATCGGCAGAGCCCTTGTCGGCTAAGCGAACCAGCGCGGAGCCCGCCAACAATCGCACATCACGATCTTCGTCGCTCATTGCCGCGATGAGCGGCTCGACGGCACGTTTGTCACCCAGTTGGCCCAGCGACGAGCCCGCGGACCCTCGCACGTATTTATCTTGGTCCTTCATCGCCGCGAGGAGTGGCTCGACGGCACGCTTATCGCCCAGCTCGCCCAGCGCTTCGGCTGCGGACCGTCGCACTCTGGCGTCGGTATCCTTCAGGACTGCGATGAGCGGCTCGACGGCACGCTTATCACCGAGCACCCCCAGCGCCGAGGCCGACTCTGAGCGGACGATACGATCATCATGCTTCAGGGCGGCGATAAGCGGCTCGACCGCGCGCTTGTCGCGTAGAATGCTCAGCGCCACCACTGCTGAGTAGTGCAGGCGCGCATCTTTGTCCTTTAACGCAGCGATGGCCGGCTCCACGGCCGCTGGCCCGATTTTGGCAAACGCCATTTGCGCCGACGCGCGCACATTCATATCTTCATCACTTGCTGGAACTTTGAGCGCGACCAAGAACGGTTCGACCGCAGAGGGACCCAGCTTGACGGCTTCGGCCCACTTTTGCAGCGCCACAAGGTAACAGGCCCGTTGCAGGTCAGTAGCAGGCTGCCAGTCAAGCTTTGCCAACGCCTCGGCTGCCGACCGTCGAACACCGGCGTCGTCATCCTTAAGCGCGGCAATGAGTGGCTCGACGGCCCTCTTGTCACCCAGCTTGCCGAGCGCCGAGGCCGCTCTTGCTCTCGCTCCGGAACCCTTTTGCTTTAACCGGTCAAGCAGTTGGTCTAATTCCGTGCCACGCTTCTGGCTGGCTCGTTCATCACCAAAGTGATAGTCACGCTTAAACATATATTCCCAATTCAGTGCACTCCAATAGACCTGGCCACCCGCGCCCAAATTGAGGCATTGCTCCCCATGATGATTGCAGCGGACCGTAGGTACAACGTCGCCGAAGAGTTTGACTTGTTGGGCTTTCCAGTCCCGATACAGCGTCTTTCCAGTTGGATCCCAACTTGCGGGGATCGGCGTGGCCGAGAACTCCCAGGAATAGCTGCACGGGAGTTTCGGATCAGGCGAGAATTGGGCCCGACGCTCGGCATCGTTCGGGCAGAGCAGAACCTCCTTGCCCAGATAGTCAGGAACCAGGTCAGAAAGCCAGTTGGGCAATGTGCCTTTCTTTTTCTGGTACTCTTTGATGGCTGCATGGATCCTCCGCAGGTTCGCCGCACAGGCCTGCATCTTCTCGGGGATTTGCAGATTCTCTTGTGGAATGACATATTTGGCGGCCCCTCTTGCGGGTGGTTCGCCAGGGAACGCCCTTGCTCCGGTGCCAAAATAGACCGCTATCGCCAACACGATAGCTGTCGCGATCACGATGTTTCGTCTTCGCCGATCGAAGGAAGTGTCGCGTGCCGTATTCCTCGCATTCATTTTGCCGCCTCGCGCTCTAACTGAATTCGTTGCAGCTTCGTCCACGATTCAGTGCCAGATGGTAGAGGTATTATGGCAGAAGCTGACCGCCGGGGCAAGGGAAAAAGCCGCAAATTCCTTTCTCCCGCCGGGAAGCAGAAAAATGGGATGTCGTCCAGCTTCAATCGCCACTTTCTTGTCGTACACCCGCGATGGGCGGGAGGCGAGGCAGAGACCCTTGCCAGCGTAAGGGAGGACGAGTAGAATCAGGATTCATGGACGGCGGGCGGAGGGGGTCAACTCTTGATACTTGACAGGCTGGAAGCGGATCCGGGGTGTGCCATCCGGCGGAGTCAATGGAAGGAGGCGCACGGCAGGCTCTGCGAGACGGGCTCGATCTCCGTAATTCCATACCGCAAAAGGAGTTACCACCACTGGTCGGCGGCAGATGAGAAAATCATGCGATTTGCGAGAATTGTCTTGACGGGCAATACGGGTTGGCGTATGATATTCATATAACTGAATAGTGAATCATAAGTGGCATATCGTAAAGGATCGACTTTTTGGAGGGATTCATCATGTCAACCCAAGCGCGAGTGTCCGCGAATCGTCGCAACGCCGAGAAATCCACGGGTCCCCGCACGGCGGAGGGCAAGGCCGTCGTGGCGGAGGAAGGCGGGTACAGCCCATCCTGCGAAATCGCCAAACAAAGCCAATCGCCGGCCGTGGAAGGCGGGCACAGGCCACAGTGCGAGACCGCGAAACAAAGCCAATCGGAGGGAGTCTCGAGTTCAAAGTGTGAAGGGTCAAGCGGGGTCGGATCGGCTGCGGAGGATAACCTTTCTCGCCAAACAAAGCCAATTCACGCTGCCGGGACCGTTTGTAGTGTGCCCGCAAGGGCATCCCGTAGCACGCGCATCCTGCCCATGACTCTGAATCGTGGGCGAGACGCCCATGCTACTGCAACGCCTTGCGGCGTCACTACGAGCGGGCCGGATCCCGCGAAACAAAGCCAATTCGCGGCCCAGGAAGGTGGGCACAAGCCACCCTGCGAAATCGCCAAACAAAGCCAATCGCCGGCCGTGAAAGGCGGACACAGGCCACCGTGCGAAGCCGCCGAACAAAGCCAATCGGAGGAAGCTGCAAGCGTGACGTGTGAAGTGTCAAGGGGGCCGGATCAGCCCCGGAGGACGAGCCGCTGCGCAAAACAAAGCCAATGGAGGCTGCCGGAGCTGAGTGTGCCAAACAAAGCCAATTTCCGGGGTCTGTGGCCGGGGCCAGGGCCCTGCCACGTGCTGTGCGACGTGCGGCGTGGCATTATCGCAACGTGCCACGCTCGCACTGAGCGCTTGAGATAGAGCCGCCGGGCTATCCAACCGGGAGCGGGAAATGAGGCCGGAACTCTTGCCGGCGCCGGCGAGTACAGGTACAATCAGGATTCACGGATGGGGGTGTCGCTGAAGCTTACGGCATCTCACCGGCGGTCATACTTTGGCGCTAAGGAGAGCAGAACATGGGAACGATTGCGGAAGGCGTGAGGCAGGCCGTGGAAAACTGCCTGAAAGTCAAAAAAGGCGACCGCGCGGTGATTATCACCGACCAGGAGACGCTCGATATCGGCAACGCCCTCAAGGCGGCGGTGGAGAAGATTGCCGGGCCAGCCCAGTTCTTCCTCATGGAGGACTTCGGCCAGCGCCCGATCCCGTTCCCGCAGACGATTGCCGACGCCATCAAGACCGGCACGGTCAGCATCTACGCCGCCCAGGGCGCCAAGGGTGAGCTCGCGACCTTCCGCCAGCCGATGCTCAAGGCAATCGATGCCAATCCGGAGCTGCGGCACGCCCACATGATCGGCATCACGCCCGAGATCATGAAAGACGGCATGTGCAGCGACTACAAGGAGATCCAGCGAGTCAGCAAGCTGGTTTACGAGCGGGTCCGCGACGCGCGAGAGATCCGGGTGACGACGGAGAAAGGATGCGACTTCACGGGCCGGTTCAGCCCCGATCTGAAGTGGATCGTCAGCGACGGCGACATCAGGCCGCAGCACTGGACGAACCTGCCCGATGGCGAGGTATTCACCTCCCCCGCCGATGTCAATGGCACGGTCCTCATCGACGGCTGCCTCGGCGATTTCTTCACGGAGCGGTACGGGTCGCTCGAAGATACGCCTATCCGCATCGAGGTCAAGAACGGCCGGGCCGTGCGCGAGACCCTCCAGTGTGCGGATGAGAGACTCCGCAACGAGTATGACGCGTACGTTTTCGAGACCGACGCCAACAGCAGCCGCGTCGGCGAGTTCGCCATCGGCACCAACACCGGCCTGACGAAACTCATCTATAACCTGCTCCAGGACGAGAAGTTCCCCGGCATCCACATCGCCTTCGGCAGCCCTTTCCCCGGCAAGACCGGCGCTACCTGGGACAGCAAGGCCCACGTCGACGGTGTCATCAAGAAGACCACTATCGCCGTCGACGGCGAACTGCTCATGGACAAGGGCAAGTTCCTCCTGGATTGACGTTTACCGCTGCTGGAGGATCTTGAGCGCGTTGGCGCGGTAGACTTTCTGGAGGACCTGGTCATTCAGGGCCAGGCCGTAGAGCGGCCAGTGATAGCTGGAGACATTCCAAGCGTAGAAATGCTCGTCGGCGGATTCGAGCACCCGGAACGTGAAACGGTACGTCTCGAGGTTGGCGCTCATATCCGTCCCGTAGACGAGCCGGTCCTGGTACTTCTCGTAGAACCGCCCGACAAAGCGCGGAATCGCAGCCGTCTCGGCATAGCGGGCGGAGATATCCGCGTACAGATTCGGGTACTTGTCGAACAGTTGCCCGAGCCGGGTCAGGTTGTAGCAGCAGTTGGCGAAGTGACAGGCGACGAAGATCGTCTTCGGGTGTCGCGCCACGGCCCGTTCGAGGATGTCCACCATGCCTTCGAGGCCGACGATCCCCGGCTGATTATCGAGCCGCCATGAGTAGGCGTTCATCAGACCGTCGTTGCGTGCGTCCATCGGCAGGTACATCCAGTACGGGTCGCCCACGTGGATATTCACGGGCATCTTGAGCTCCGCGCATTTCTCCAGCAGCGGGTCCATGCGCGGGTCGTCCAGGTGCATGCCCCACGCCGGAGGCCTGCCATAGAACAGCCCCTTGCCTTTGTCGCCCAACTCGCCTACGCCGCGGGCCCCGACCTTGTAGCACCGCTCCAGCTCCTTGACGGCCGCAGGGCCAAAGCCCGGCTTGTCATACCCGGTGCAGTCGAACCCGCACCAGACCTCGAATCGGTTCGGGTACTTGGCATACAAGGCATAGGTGTCATCGAACTCTTTCCCGGTCGCCCCCGTCATGACGATTGCCTTCTCGACCCCCGCCTGGTCCATGACCCGAATCCACTCGACGATCCGCTCGGGCGTCTTTGCATAGACATGTGCGTGCATGTCGATTGCCGGGTACTTGGCCTTGGGGACCACCGTCTCCGGAATCTTATAGACGGACTGCGGATGAAAATCCTTGAGCAGCAGCGTCTCGGGAGAAGCCTGCTTTTCCGCCGCCCCGACCGCCCCTGATATCGACAATCCGAGCACACTCAGACAGACCCACCACATCCGGACCGATCTCACAGAACTCATGACATGTCTCCATTCCATAGAATTGCTGTTGCTACTGTCGATTACCTTCCGACGCAACCTGATCCACGGTGCACACCCGCACTTGCGGTGCGGCCAGCAGGCCCGCCTCCCAGAGTTGGTACTCGTCGGACCACTGCCTGCCGCCGGTGATCCAGTGCCCGGGGCCGTACGCGTCGGACCGCTTGGGTACCAGATGCAGAGGCCCGAAGGTGTTCCGCCGGGTCAAAACCACGTCCACGAAAATCGCGTCACCGTTCAGCAGGTCGTCCGTGATCTCGGCCTCATAGGGCTGCCAGGCGATCATGCGCGGCGCGTGTCCTTTGGAGGAGATTTTGGCGCACGCCCCTTCAAAGTTCGGCAATTCAATAAAGGCGTGCTCGCCCTCGGCTGCCCTCTGCGGCACCGGAACTCTGTAGCGAATCGCTCCTGAGTAGAATGGCAGGCCCTGGCTTGTGACATCCCCAACGGCAAGCTTCTCCGGCAGACTGACCAGCGAGGCCGAAGCGCCGTCGATCCGCACGCCGAACTTGCCGATCAGGTAGACGGCCTCGATGTTCCTGTCTTCCGCAAAGGCCAAGCGCAGCTCGAGTGTGTTCTGCCCTTCGACCAAGGCGGCTTTCGGCAGAGGCACTTTCTTAATCGCCGGATCGATCCACCACCCGCTCGACTCGGAAGCCACAGGCCGGTCGTTGAGCCGGATCGCGAAGTGCTCCGGGTGCTCGATACACAGCGTGACCGGTTCCGCCGGGACCTTCTTCACCTGGAACGGCAAGACCATCGTGACCTGTCCCTTGACCTGCGGCGGCGGCGAGTACTTCCTGCTGAACCAGGGCTGGACCATTTCTCCGCCGCGAGCCGGCAGGCCGAACTGGCTCCGCACCGCCTGGTCGATCTTGAGCACCTCGCGGGCCTCCTGCCACGGTCCCTCGTCGATCCTGTATTTCGCCGTGTCGAGAACGCACACGTTCTCCTCATTCAGACTGTACTGGAACGGCCCCGGGCAAACCTGCGTCTGTTTCTGCACATATCGCGGCTTGGGAGAGACATCTGACGGCTCCCCAGTCGTAATCACGTACGCGTGCTCGCCGGACGGCGGGAAGTCCGCCGTGAATTCGAGGACCCCGTCTTTTTCCTGTGCCGTAACGCTGCATCGGTCGGCGGTGAGGCAGTTCCACTCTGTGACGTACCCGCTGGCAGGCACGCGAATCACGGCGTCCCGGTACCATTTGTCTCGGTTGACATTCATGGTCACAAGGATCTTCCGCCCGCCATCCACGCGCATCTGGCAGAAGATGTCCATCAGCGGCTTGGAGGTCCGGTCCACGATCTCGACCGGCGGCCGGATGTTCTTCTTGACCTCTGCCACAACGTCCTGCTGATCGAGCCTGCACCGGCTCATGTGGTCCGCCACTCTCTGTGCCAGTGGGACTTTCATCGCATCGACGTAGGCCGGCGGGTCACCGGCGAAGATTACCTTGCCGCCGGCCCTGTGGAACTTGTAGAGCGTGAGCAATGTGTCGGATCGTATCGTGGTCATCTTGCCGACGAGGACGGCGCGATACGGCGTCTCTCCAACCCACAGCACCGGTTGGCCGTTCTCATCCTGCCCGATTCGGCACAGGCGGCTCATCATCTCCTCATCGCCATAGTCGAAATCGATCTGCGCCCCGGCCAGCCAGTGAAACAGGTTGAAGTAGCCAAGCTCGATCTCCCGCACGGCCGGGTCTTTCGGCGTGGCGATGTTTTGTGTCCAGTCCGCGTGAACCTGGCACCACAGGCTTTCCACCGGGTTGATCACGAGCAGGTCGCAGTAGGGTTTGCCCTGTTGCAGGAGCAGTCCGAGCCGGGCAAAGTAGGTCTCCACCGCCGCGTAGTCCCGCCACCAGCCGGACTGGTAGAAGATGCTCGCCGGATAGTCGCGCTTGGCCTCGCCCTCCATCGTGTACCACGCAAGGTGGGGACATCGCACATTGATGCCGAACAGGGCCTGCCAGTCG
>Ga0315296_10003388_pt1 | contig 13331 bp, 11 predicted proteins | sample YL17G14_18_MG_FD_203921 | JGI IMG/M metagenome (GOLD analysis project Ga0315296, IMG submission 203921) | Sediment microbial communities from Yellowstone Lake, YNP, Wyoming, USA - YL17G14_18 | ecosystem: Environmental > Aquatic > Freshwater > Lake > Sediment | place: USA: Wyoming | collected... | reverse complement strand
GGCGACCGGCGGCGACCTGTCCGCGAATCTGAACCCGTTTGTCGCTTATTCCGTCGGGATGCCGAGACGGATTTTCGAGGCTGGGAGCCAGCAGACGAGGACGGTGAATTTATGGATTCCCGACGGTCCGCTGGAGTTCGGCTACGCCGTGGACGCATCTTGGCAACTCGTCGAAGAGGTCACGGATCCGCTCACGGATTTCCCGCCGGACGCGAACTGCATCGAGCCGTACCAGATCACCGTCGAGATCGGGGAGGACGGAGCGGGTGTGCCGATATGCGGCGACACTCAGATAAGGGCGGGGATCTACGATCATCAGGGCCTCGACACTATCGGGAAGGTGACCATCGAGGCTCCGGATCTGTTCTATGGCAACAGAACGCTGAAGTACGCGTGTGACATCGGGAGCGAGGGCTGGCTGTTTGCGGCCACAATCAACAATGAGCATGGGGCGCCGGACGGGGTCTACCCGCTCGTCCTGAAGGTGGACGATCTGTGGGTCGATCCGAATCTGGGAGAGGTTGACGGCTGGCAGGTGGTGGATGTGAATGCGATCGGGCAGTCGACGAGCGATGTCGGCTGGGCGAGAGCGTGGGGCGGCGAGCTTACGGATGTAGCCACCGCTGTCGCCGCCGATCCTTCGCAGAATGTGTATGTTGCCGGGTATTTCCAGGGCGAGGTGGACTTCGATCCAGGGGATGGTGTCGACATACGTCGATCCGTGGTAGACGAAAGCGGGTATCCCTCAGTCGACATCTTCGTCAGCAGGTTCGACGCTTCAGGGAACTACCAGGGTGCTTACACACCAGGTGGCCAGGGGGGTGATGTCGCCCTTGATATTGACATGGACAGTCTTGGCAACTTCTATGTCGCCGGCTACTTCGCGGGATCGTTCGATTTCGATCCGGGAGCCGGCGACGCTACACGCACCGCGGTCGGCTCGATGGATCCCTTTGTGATCAAGTTCGATTCGACCGGCGCCTTTCAGTGGGTGCAGACCTGGGGGGGCTACTCTTTTGATGTCGGGTACTCCGTTGCGGTCGACGGCTCGGGAAACGTCTATGTCACAGGCTTCTTCCAGCTCTGGGCTGACTTCGATCCGGGACCGGGCGAGTACGTTGTCTACTCGAAGGGCGGCACCGATATCTACGTGACGAGCGTTGACTCGGTGGGCGATTTCCGATGGGCTCGCGCATGGGGCGGTCCGGGCATTGATATGGGCAAATCAGTGGATGTTACCAGCACCGGGGCAGTTTACGTCGGGGGCTTTTACGCGGGAACGGTCGATTTCGATTACGGGCCCGACGAGGATAATCACACTTCGGAGGGCGGCAACGACGCTTTTGTCTCGCGCTTCGGTCCGCTCGGCAGCTATCAGGGAACCCGCACCTGGGGCGGCATATACGCGGACGATTGCGACGCAATCGCGGTGGATTCGTCCGATAATCTCTATGTCGTCGGCGCATACCAGCGAGTGGTGGATTTCGATCCCGGCCCCGGCATCTTGTACCGTCTCTCCAACGGCGAGGGTGACGCATACCTGAGCAAGTTCGATCCTTCAGGCAATTTCGTGTGGGTTCAGGACTGGGGCGAGATCGACACTGACTACCCGCTGGATATAGTGGTGGATGTGAGCGGATTCGTGAATGTCACCGGCTACTTCGGCAGCACGGTCGACTTCGATCCCGGGCCCGGCGTGGACCTTCACACATCCAAGGGTGAGCACGATGTGTTCCTGACCCGGTTCGACTCCGCCGGCGCATTCCAGTGGGCGGCCACATGGGGCGGCATAGAGGAGGATTCCGGCCTTGGAGTCAGTGTCGACAGTCTCGGCAATGTCTACGTCTGCGGCAGCTTCTACAACGATAGAGTGGACTTCCACCCGGGCGACGGATTCACGTACTTCTGCTCGGACGGTGGGGTCGACGCTTTCCTGAGCAAATTCCCGCCGGACGGAAACTGGTAGCATCGTTCTCTTCGGGTGAATCCGGCAATTGATTTTCATTCCCGGGTGCGCCGGCTTTCGAGCCGGCATGTTTCTCAAAATGCCGCTTGGAAAAGCGGCGCACCCGGAGTCGGACACACCCCTCGCTTCTGCGGTTTGCCTTCGCAACGGTACATCGTATAATGACGGCCTACCATCCTGTCGGAACGGAGAGGCTGCCATGCACCTGTTCAGCGGCGGAACCGTCTATCTCGAGGACGGCTTCAAGGAGGGAATCGACGTTCTCACGAAGGGGAAGAGGATCGAGCGAGTGGGGGAGGGCATTGACTCGCCCCGAGGCGCGGAGAAAGTCAGGCTGACGAGCAGGCAGTTCCTGGTGCCTGGACTGATAGACGCGCACTGCCACATCGGGCTCTTCGAGGACGGGGTCGGGGAAGTCGGCATCCACGGTAACGAATATGGCGATCCGAACAGCGCCTATGTGCGTGCCATGGACGCGATCTTCCCCAAGGATATGGCCTTCGAGGATGCCCGTCGCGGCGGCGTGATCGCGGCGGGGACATTCCCGGGCTCCGCCAATTTATTCGGGGGGATGTGCGCGGTCGTCCGCTGCTATGGCGAGACTCTGGAGGAGATGCTCATCGACGGCTATCACGGGCTGAAGATGGCGCTCGGCGAGAATCCTTTCCGAGTCTACAAGGGCCTCAGCAAGTCGCCCGTGACCCGCATGGCGAGCGCCGGGCTCATGAGGAAGGTCCTTATCGAGACGCAGAACTACATCGCCAAGCGTGACGCCGCGGCAAAGCCCGAGAAGAAGAGGGGCAGGAAGAAGACCGGGAACGAGGAGAAGCCGTTCGACCGCGACCTCGGCAGGGAGCACATCGCGATGCTCCTCGAGAAGAAGATCCCGGCCAGGTTCCACGTGCATCGCCGCGACGACATCGAGACCGCGATCCGCCTGAGCGAGGAGTTCGGCTTCAAGATCGTGCTCGACCATTGCACCGAGGGCTGGCTGATTCCAGATTTCATCGCGAAGCGCAGGCTCACCGCGATCATCGGACCCATGGACACCGCGAGAGTCAAGTACGAGCTGAAGCATCGCGACGAGAGAGCGCCGTATGTCCTCCACAAGGCCGGGGTGAACGTCTGCCTCATGACCGATCATCCGGTTATGCCGATCCATCATCTGAGAATGTGCGGAGCGATGGCGGTCAGGGGAGGGTGCACCGACGAGGAAGCGATGGCGATGATGACGAGCAAGCCCGCGAAGCTGCTGGGCATCGACAAGGACTATGGCGCGATCAGGAAAGGCAGACTCGCTTGCTTGGCCGCTTATTCAGGCCACCCGCTCGACCTCCGCAGCCGCGTGGAGCACGTCTGGATCGACGGCGAGCAGTATTGCTAGTGTCGTGTGCCTTCAGTTCGGGTGACATGAGGACGTCTGCTTGAAGCAGACGTCACGATACCCGACGTCTGGAAGACGTCGGCACGTTCTTGTCACCTTCTTTCAGAATGCAGGACACTAGATTGAGAAGCCGGCAGGCGTCGTACTGCCGGCGATCATGTTACAGGGTGTTGGCGTCTGAATTCATAGAGACCCAGCACTGCGGCGGTCGCGACGTTGAAGCTCTCGATCGGGCCCGGCATGGGAATCGACACTACCTCATCGCAGCTCTCCCGCACCAGCCTCGACACTCCCTCATGCTCGCCGCCTATCACCCACGCCGACCGGTGATGGAATCTGGCCTCCGTAAGCACGGTCCGGCCCGATGAATCCGCCGCGCAGCACCATATGTCGGCTTCCTGCAGGCTCTTTATTGTCCGCGTCAGGTTGCCCACCCGCATCACCGGCACCTTGCCGGCGTTGCCCGCCGACGTTTTCTCCACCGTCGGGGTCACCCCGCATGCGCGCCGCTCCGGAAGTATCACCCCGTCCGCGAGAAATCCGGCCGACTGCCTGAGAATGTGCCCGAGGTTGCCCGGGTCCTGGACGCCGTCAAGGACGACGACGAGGCATGGTTGCGGCGGCTGATGGTCTCCCAGCCATTCGTCGAAATCCGCGTACGGGAAGGATGAGACTCTCGCGATGACGCCCTGATGATTCGCGCGGCCCATGCGGGAGTCGAGGTACGATCTCGGCACCCAATCGACCTTTAGGCCGAGCGCGGCCGCTCGGTCGGCGAGCGCCTGGCGTGCCTGCGCGGCCTTCCCCTTGTCGGCGGTCTTCAGGACCCAGAGACGCTGCGCGCGCCCCGCGTCAAGCGCGTCGGCGACCGAATGGGGTCCGTATACGAGGTCCTCTCTCGCCACTTCTCAGTCTCCGCGCCGCGCGGCTCGGGATCGCATCACGGCGTGACGGCAAGGACGACATCATCGATCAGCCAGCCGCGCATGTTGAACCAGGTGGTTCCCGACCCGACCGCGATCCCAAGCCTGATATCGTGGCCGAACGTCGCGGACAGCAGGTCCATCCTGCTGAGCATTCCTGTGGGGCTGGTCACACCGATTCCAAAGGCATCCTGCCCGTCCATCACCGTGCCGTTCAGCTTTACATCATAGTCAATACCACCGTCGATATTCTCCTCCGGGCTCATGAAGCCCGGCGTCTGGGGCGCGATTGTCACCTTGAAATTGCCGCCGTCGAGGCTCGCCAGAAACTGGAAATCGTGCCGCACATAGAGCGAGGCTTGCGAAATGCCTCCCGGCACGCTTATGAGCGGCGACAGCAGAATCCCCTGGCTGTTTTCGTGATATGACTGTCCGAAATCCCCCCACTTGTAGCCGAGGCCGCGAAGGAACCCGTCCGATCCGACATCGGTGGTCCATGATGTAGCGCCGGACTCCAGAATCGCGCTCCAGCCCGCATTGTCGCCGGTCGCTGTGTCGCTAAAGTCGGCATGAAATACAGGATTCTGGACCGTCACAGTCAGAGGCGGCGCGGCGACTCCCGGATGATGGCCGTCGTAGATCGACACATGGACTTCGTACTGCCCCGCGACCCCGACCTCGGTCCAGTTGATAGTCATCTCGCCGGTGCCGGGTCCCGTCTCAGGACCCCAGATGATGGTTCCCGTTCCCGGCACCCGCGCGGTCCAGATGTACGAGATCGGATCGCCCTCGAGGTCGTAGCCGACGACCTTGTATTTTCCGGGATACTCCACGAGCATCGGCAGAAGCGCGTCGCCGGTCACCGCCCCCCCTGCGATCGGCGGACCGTTGCCGCCGGGGGGCATGGCTCTTACCTGCACTTCGTCGATCAGCCATCCATGATTTGCCGCACTGTCGTAATAATCCGTAGCCGCGGCGAATCCTACCATCACACTCGATCCGATAAACGCGGGAGGGATCTCGAATGCCGAGATGAGAATCTCGTCGGTGTATTGATCGGAGTTGAACGCTTTCTGGTTGTCGATTGCCGTGTCGAACAGCCATCCGTCGTACCCCTTCCCGGCGATGATGTCCATCTCGGGATCGGTGTACACTGGCGTGGCGGGCGACTGTGTCACCTTGAAGTTCCCGCCGTCGTAACCGATTTCCAGCGGAGCGTCGTACTCGAACTGGTAGGAGTGGAACACGACCGCGATCGCCCCCCCGACACCCGCAGGGACGCCAATGTCAGGAGTGACAAGAATGTGCGCGGAATCGGGCAAGTAGATCGAGTTGAACGGTCCGAACTTGTAGCCGCGGCCCTGGAGCATGTTGTCCTGCCCGACAAACGTGGTCCATTTCGTGATCCCGATCGGCTCGACCGTGGTCCATCCCGCATTGTCGCCCGTCACCGTGTCGTTGAGGTCGGCACGGAACAGGACATCGCTCACCGCGACCGCAAGAGGCTCCGCAAAGACCTGGTTTTCCCCATCCGTGACGGAGCAGTGAATCTCAACCTCGCCCGCCGTGTCGGCGACGCCCCAGTCAAGGTCCCAGTTACCCGCCCCGTCGCCGGGATAGGGCCCGTACAGGACATCCCCGGTAAGCGGGTCCCTGACGTCCCACTCGTATGTCAGTGAAGGACCGTCCTCATCCGATACCGCGACCGTGTATGTGCGAATGTCCGTGATGAATACATCCTGGTCGCCGTCGACCCCGCTGATCACCACCGGCGGATCGTTGATCTCCGCGGCGACATCGAAAGTGTGGATGAAATAGCCCGTCAGCGGGTCGGTCCATGCGCCGTTCGAGACACCGAAGGGATTGGTGTAATCGTAGCCGTTCATCTCGATCGCGATCAGGACCTCCTGACCGTCCAGTGCCGACGGAATGACGTCAGGGATGAAAATCTCGACCGCCTCGGCGTTCGCGGCCGATGTCGGCATACGGTCGAGGTCCGCGAAATCGAAGACGACGTACGGGTCTCCCGATCCGCCGGACAGGTTGATCTGATCGGACGAGATGACTATTTTCGAGATATGGTCCGCCAGATTGTCGGAATCCCAGTATACCCACCAGTCGACGATGCTCAGTGAGAGATCGATATTCCCTCCCCTCTTTGTCGGGCTCTCCATGTAAAGCGTCGACGAATCAACGATTGAAAGTGCTACAGGCTCGAACGCGTTGGCGCTGCGCGGGAAATCGAACGCGGAGGGTGTGTCGCCGCCGGACGTCGCCTTTTCCCATCCGGCGATGACCGCGTACTGGAACCTGACCCGCAGCGGGTCCGTGGGGAACTGGAGATAGTAGTCCCTCGGTATGCTCTTCCCCGGCGTCATCGAGCCCCGATTGGAGACATAGGCCAGCAGTGTGGAGAAATACTCGTACACCGACTGATCGGGCTCGATCATGTCGGCGAAATACTTGTAGCCGTTGATCGTGGCGGTGGGAACGAATCCTTTCGAGCCGAGATGTCCCGGAGTGAAACCGAGTAGACCCGCGATATCGAACTCGGTGGGATTCATCCACCGCGTGTACCCGTCGGCGTTCAGCAGGCGGAGGTCGGCAGGCGACGGATAGACGATGTCCGGATTGTAAGAATCAGCGATCGAGCCGTCTCCCATCACGACGCCGCGGATGTCGAATCCCCTGAGCTTCGCTTTGGGGAACGGATGTCTCAGCGTGATTCTGACATCGATCCGCCCCTCGGTCAGGAGCTTCGAGGCGTCGAGGATGCTGACCCCCAGGTCCGATGTGCTGCCGATCGGCGGCTGGAGGAACATCGTGACGTTCCAGGTCCCCTGCGCACCTCTCAGAGGCGTGACGCTCAGCTCCCTCGTGCCCGGGTCGTATTCGATCTCCCAGAGTCCCCACAAGTACTGGCTTTGCCCGCGCGCTTCGCCGCTCGCCGAAGCCTGCGGGGCGAGGTCGGGGGACGTAGGCGCGCGCCCATCGGAGCAGCCCGCCAGAATGATGAATAAAACCAGAGGGAGAAGGGTGTGTCTCATTGATATCACCGTCGGCATGTGGCACACACAGCGCGAAGCGATGTGTGTGCTCTTCGGGACAGCACACACATCCTCGCTCCGCTCGGCTGTGTGTGCCACAAGAGAGCGATGTGTGTGCTCTCGAGACACTAGTTGCCGGGCTCGCTATCGGTCCCCTCACCGGGAAAAACCGACGCGCCTTCCGGCAGGATCATTTCGGTCTGGCCCTGCTCCCAGGGCATCAATTCCCCATCGAATTCGACCTCGAGCTTCTCCGGCTTTCCGGCCACGAGATGGAACCCGATTAGGTCGGTGAAGTTGAGCACGTTCCCGGCGACCATCGTGCCCTCGTACCGTATCCCGTCACGAGTCTCGAGGGTCACCCAGCATTGCCCGATCGCCCGCAGGGTGATGCGGTGGGTCATCTCGTCAACCTGATTCGCGGTTCCTTCGCCCGACCGGTCGGTGGGTATCTGCCAGCTCGGTTCCGCGGTGTCGGTCGGGACGACCTCAAGAACCTGCGTGCCGCTCACCCGCTCGGGCTCCTGCGCCTGCGCGGGCTTGTTTCTCGCCGCCCGCACCCCCATCACTATCAGGACCACTATCAGGATCGGCAGGCCCAGCTTCAGGCCGACCCTGGTCCGTCGCGGGGTGTCCCATTCTCCTCCGAATATGTCGTTCATTGGCGGCTCCTTTTCCTCCGGTTCGAGACGGGTGGGTTTGGCGATGCTCTCGACATAGTCCTTCACGCCCAGAAACTCCGCGTACTGCCAGAAGTAAGCCCTCAGGAAGACCTCGCCGGGAATGATCTCATAGTTCCCCTCTTCGATCGCCTGAAGGTACCTCTCCTGGATGAAGAGCTCCCTGGACACCTGACCGAGGCTCAGGCCCATCTCCTTGCGCTTATGCCTCAAGAGCTCGCCGATCTTCATGGGATCTCTCTGTAGCCTGTGCGGAGGCCGAAACAATCGGTCCGCAGCCATAACAAACCCGCCCGGCGGGCTGCCGACTCCTTCCGGACCTAATTATAGCAGTTATGAGGGACTATGAGGATACCCGCCGGGGGTGGCGGGGAGGGGAGCGTTGCGGTCAGCCCAGGAAGCCGAAGAAGCGGGAGATCATCTCCCATGTGTCGATCAGCTCGTCCAGCGCTTCATGTCGGCCGATCATGAATTCATTCGCCGACTTGACGAAAATGGTGAAGAAATATATCCCCATCACCAGTGTGAACGATGAGAACACCCACGCCGGAAGCCGCAACTTGCCCTTCACAAGACTGTCCGTCGTAAGGAAAAAGAACAGTATGCCCAGTACGAAGCACAGCGCGGCGAGTCTCCAGTAGAAGAAATCCACGTGGCCCATGGCTATACTCCAACTCACGCCGGCGCCTAGGCGGCATCCGGCTGGTGACCAATTATATCACAATATAGCATGTTACGCAAGGGCCCACGGCTACCCCGACCCGCCCTCGTATCCGCCCCCGGCTTGCATCATCGGCTTCCCTGGCGCTAATGTACCGGCTGAGATGACGGCGTTCGATCTCTCCGAATATCTCGTCCGCATCGACGGCCGCGAGGTCGATGCCCGGGACGCGTCGGTCAGCATCTTCGACCATGGGTTCCTCTTCGGGGACTCCATCTATGAGGTTGTGCGCACCGCCGCCGGCAGGCTCTTTGCCCTGGAGGAGCACCTGGGGCGGCTCAGAAACTCCGCCCGGCGGGTTTCCATGAGTATTCCCTGGACCGACGAGGAACTGAGAGGGGAAGTCGAGACGATCGTGGCCTCGGCGAGTTGGTCGGGCGAGACGTACGTGAGAATCTTCGTCACCCGGGGAGTGGGAAGAATCGACCTCATGCCCGCGACCTGCGAGAAACCCTCCCTGATTCTCATCGCCAAGAAGCTCCCCGAGTTCCCCCCGGAGATCTATGAGAGAGGAATCGTTCTCTGCCTGACCGATGTGCGGCGGAACTCCCGTTTAGCGATGGACCCGGCGATCAAGTCGGGGAATTACCTCAACAACGTGCTCGCGGTCATTGAGGCCAGGAGCAAGGGCGCGGACGACGCGATCATGCTGAACGAGAACGGCCGTCTGACCGAGGCGACCAGCAGCAACCTGTTTCTCGTCAAGGGCGGAGCGCTCAGGACGCCGTCGCTCGACTGCGGCATCCTCGAGGGCATCACTCGCGCGAAGTTGCTCGATCTTGCCCGGAAGCTCGGAATCCCGGCAGAGGAGTGCGAGCTTGATCCGGATGATCTCAGTGCAGCGGACGAAGTTTTCATCTCGGGCACAATCAAGGGGGTAGTGCCAGTAAGGAAAGTCGTCGGGAGGGTGGAATGGGTCGGCGCGCCGGGCGACGTGACCGCTCGACTCTCCAGGGCGCTCAGGGGCCTGATGGGGCTCGACGCAAACGCGGTCAAGTGATCCGATAAGTCCCCTGCACCTCCCCACGGATGCTTCCGGTCTGGTACAATTCTGGCGGGTAAGGTTGTGACAGATGTTTCATCGTGTGCTTGCATTGACGGGAATCGTGCTCGCGCTTCTTGGAGTGATTGTCGCGCCGGGGATTGTGACGCGCGAGGCGCGCAGGCGGATTCTCGCGCTGCACAGCTATCATCCGGACGAGGGCGACGTCCCGTGGGACCTCACCGGCTGGATTCCCGTGGGCTTCCTCGACCGCACCGCCTTCATCCCCCGTAATGAATGGAAATGGATGCCCCGCTTCCGTAGGGTGAAATAGCCCCCCTGCTCCCGCCATCTTGCCTTACAGCTTTGCTGCTGCTGGGAGGGGCGACTGCCAGTCGGCCGTACCGAGCGCGTCCCGCGCTCGACGCGGCGGAGGACAAGGATGTCCTCCCTACCGCGGGCTTGCAGCCCCCGCCCCCAAGATGCCGACATCTGAAATGGATCTCCGAGCAGAACCTGTATGCAACGGTTTCTGATTCGTGGTAGTCTTGATCAACAGGACATGAAGCGGGATTTCAAAGACCTTGTCTTTGTTCTTCAATGGTCGGCGGTAGTCGTTCTTGCCTTGTTTGCCTGGAAGGTCCTCCAGGGAACCGTTGCTCGGCCGTATGGCTCGGTCGGCTGGCTCGGCTTTTCGGTGATCGTGCCCTTGCTGTACCTGATGGCAAGGCTGCTCCGGCTGAATCGGAAGTCGCGCTGAATTTCGCCGATTCCGCGAGAAAACCAAACAAATCCCTCCAGACAATCACGATCTCCCTGTGGCGCCTCCAAGCGGAGCTTGGAGGTGTCTCTCCTAATGTTGACGTCGCCTTCGCCCGCTACTCGCCCGGCCGCAAAGCCTCCAGTGCCTCTCTTATGCCTCTGATTGTGTCACTGTCCCGGTAGTACTTCGGGAAGTCTATTTTGCGGGAATGAAGAACCCGATGACCGGCGGCAGCCAACGGATCGCGCAGCACCTCGAATACTAGCTTCTTGATCAGGATGATGCCGGCACTGGGAAGCAGGACCCCGTCGTTGCGCAGCCTGTCAAGACGCGCGAGAAAGCGCGGCACGTTGGCGCGAATAACCGGGGCGCGTTCGGAATCCGACATCCTCCGTCCGCCCGCACGATTGATCGGGTACTCCACGGCATCCATGAGCCAGTAGCCCTCCGACTGAAACCGACAAAGGAGATCTCCTTTGTTCCCGTCGCCTTTTCTGTAGTCCTCGTCCAAAACAGCCTTGACCAGTGTGGCAAATAGTATGTCGCGCCCGGGATTGGGCACGAAGAAGAAGTAGGATCGCCTGGCTTCATCGGAGAAGGCGGGCGGGGATTCGGCGACGAAGAGGACCCGAATCGAGTCGGGCCGATACATCTCCGCCGCGTTCCTGTAGTCATCGATATCAGTCATTAAGGTTCCCTGCTGTCGTCGCCCAGGTTTACACACAAGGCTGCGACGATTGTACCAGAGCGGGAACGCGAAATCCGCCTCGCTGCGGGGGGGATTTTCGATGGAATCGTGCTGGTAACATGCTTTCCCGCATGAGCAGTATCAGCGGCGACAAGCACGTTCGGCTGACGCCTCACTCAGCCTGTCGCCGGCACCCGGTTCTTCTTGTATAATTGAAATGGTTCGATCAGCGTTTTCCTTGCAGGAGGGCGATGATGTACGCGTGTCCGATCCTACGATCCGGGTCCCGCGGGGCCATAATAGTGCTTCTTGTGCCCTTGCTCCTTGTATCGGGCACCGTATCGTGCAATGGGAGTGGCAGGAATGAGGAAAAACAAGACCCGTGGGACATTGCATGGGAGAAGTACTCCGGGAACGATTATGAGCAGACCATAGCTATTTGCGATCGGATTCTTGAGGACGAACCGAACAACGCCGAGGCATACGCACTTCGCGGACGTGCTCGCGTGGAACAAAGAGACCTGGCTCGTGCACTGGAGGATTTCAACCGGGCAATCGAGGTGGACCCTCAATACCCGGATGCGTATTGCGATCGGGCGATTATCTACAGGCGTCAAGGTGAATTCGAGCTTGCGATATCAGAGATCAACAGAGCACGAGAGCTCGGCCTGGATGATTGTTCATACTACTACAGTGTTGGCCTCGTATACCATGATTCCGGGGACCTGAATCTGGCATTCGAGAACTACTTCAAGTCAATGGAAGCCGATCCGGGCTATTATCCAGCCTATTCGGGGATCGGTGCGGCTTACTGGGATAGTGGCGACTACGAACTCGCTGTGGAATACTGCACGACCGCAATAGAGATGAATCCGTACTGCGATGCGGCTCGTTACAATCGCGGCCTGACGTACGAGACGCTGGGAGACTATGATCTTGCGATGGCAGACTATGACACGGCAATCGATCAGGGTACCGCCATTAACAAGGTCTACTATCACCGTGGAAACGTCAATCGGATTATGGGGAAGCTTGATCTTGCGCTTGAGGATTGCTCCAAAGCGGTTGAGATGCAGCCAGATTCAGGCTTGGCATATTACTATCGTGGCCTAGTCTATCTCGATCTGGGCAACTACCATCTTGCGATCGCAGACCTCACCACCGCAATAGATCTCTACGCGGACTTGGCCGACGCCTACTATCATCGCGGAGAGGCCAGCCTCGAAATGGGGAACCTCGATCTTGCGATCGCGGACTTCGAAAAGGCGCTTGAGATACAACCTGACTATGAGTCTGCCAGGTCAGCTTTGGATCGCGCCAGACAATTGGCTGCGGATCGAGGATATCCGGACATTTCCCTGCCATAGCTGCTTATGATGACCTGCTATGAAGCGCCTCCCCCACTTCTTCCAACAAGCCGTGGTGCTCGATGAACTCCCTGATCTCGGACTTGGCCGGTGGCGTCCACATGCGAGTCTTCGAGCATGTGGACGTCCACACTATAGCGTGGCCTCCCTGTCGATTGGGATTATCCCTTTCAAGTCAAGCATCCACTCTCTGGCGCTCGACCACTCCCAGTCGGTTGGGCTTTCCACAAGTCCTGCTCTGACAGGATTGTCATGAGCATAGTCGATAAACTCCAGAAGCTCCTCCTTGTCGCGGAAGTTCCTGTCATAGCCTCCGCCGTTCTGCCAGAACCTGTATTTCTGACAGCGGATTCCGACTTCAAAGTACTTGAGTGACGGAGAGTTCGTCTTCCGCAGTTGGTTGATGGTCTTTTGCGCTACGGGCTGCTTGATTGACTTGAGGATGTCGGCGATGGAGTACTCGGGATTCATGGGTCGAATGACCAAGTGAACATGCTGGGGCATGAATACCCACGCAAGTACCTGAAAATTATGGGATACTCTAGCCGATTGGATCGACTCCGCGAGATAGCGACGTGTGCGGTTGGATGACAGGAATTTCCTGGACTTATAGCATGTGAAGGTAAGACCGTGAATATCGCCGGGTATGTTGTAGCTTCTGCGCATCTGGTAGGACGTCCACATGCTCGAAGACTCGCATGTGGACGCCACCATTATGCTAACGCTCGCAACGGCACAAAGCTGACAGCCTTAAGCCGATTTTGGAGTCGGCGTCGTCCACATGCTCGAAGACTCGCATGTGGACGCCAC
>Ga0315296_10003387_pt1 | contig 13332 bp, 10 predicted proteins | sample YL17G14_18_MG_FD_203921 | JGI IMG/M metagenome (GOLD analysis project Ga0315296, IMG submission 203921) | Sediment microbial communities from Yellowstone Lake, YNP, Wyoming, USA - YL17G14_18 | ecosystem: Environmental > Aquatic > Freshwater > Lake > Sediment | place: USA: Wyoming | collected... | reverse complement strand
CTATGGCTAGCTGCAAGTCAGCGATGGACGGGTGCAGGGCAGCGGAAGAGATAAGCCAGGCGGATGTGCCCATGAGAGCGATATTGCTGCCAATAGTAAGGATGCCAAGCAGCACAGAAAGTGCCACCCAACTCAAAGAGCCGTGCAGGTAACCTAAAAGCCGAGTCAGGTCGCCAGAGGATTTGGCGCAGGTTTCGTAGGAGTAAGTGTCTGGTTTGTGAAAGGGAGTTGAATTCGCAGTCTCTGGAAGATTTTGAAATTTTATTGTTCTTTTATTTTTGATTATTTTATCGAACCCTGCTGATTGAGTCTGGACAAGATCAGCATAGAGACCACCATATGCCAATAACTCGATATGCTTGCCGCTCTCAACAATACGGCCATTTTGAAAAACAATGATCCTATCAGCCTTGAAGACCGTATTCAACCGGTGAGCGATTGTAATGACCGTACGTCCTTGCATCAGGTGTCTAATGGCTTCTTCGATGAGGCTTTCGTTTTCTGGATCAAGGCTGGAGGTTGGTTCATCCAAAAGGAGGATGGGTGCATTTTTTAAGAAGGCGCGTGCCAATGCCAGGCGTTGGGCTTCACCACTGCTTAGTCTGGCACCGCCCTCACCGATCAGAGTTTCATAACGGGCAGGCTGGGATAGGATAAACTCATGCAGGTTGGCAGCTTTGGCAGCGGATATTACCGCCTCCAGACCGGCAGCCGACTGTGCCAGGCGGATGTTGGCGAGGATCGTATCATGGAAGAGGTAGGGTTGCTGAGGCACCCAGGCGATCTGTTCACGCCAGGTTTCAGCAGAAATTTCGTTCAAGAGACAATTATCGACATCGATCTGACCCCCGCTTGGCTCAATGAAGCGAAGCAGCAAATGTGCGAAAGTGCTTTTCCCTGAACCGCTGGTACCGACGAGCGCAATGTGCTCGCCAACATGGATGGTCATGTTAACGTTCTGCAAGGCAGGTGGACCATCAGGTGAGAAGTCGAAGCTAACGTTGGTGAAGGTAATCCGATCGCTGGGTAATGATGGAATGGCAGATTTTATCAAATTATTGGCCCTGGTTGCTTGATTATCCTCAAGTGGTGTATCCAGGACATCAAAGATCCGCCGCGCAGCCGAAGTGCCTGCCATCCCGGCATGGAAGCGTAATCCCAGCAGGCGTAGCGGGAGGTAGAACTCAGGAGCCAGGATGAGGAGAAAGAAGGCTTGTTCGAAGGTCATTTTAAAATACAAGAGTCGTAAACCAACCTCAACAGCGACAACTGCCGTACTGAGAGTGGCGACCATTTCAAGCACCAGGGCTGAAAGGAATGTAATGCGCAGCACGGTCAGGGTGATATCACGAAAATGATTGGACGTTTCTTCTATTGTTTTCGCGTGAGCCTTACTTTGGCCGAAAAGCTTGAGCGTGGCTAAGCCCTGCAAGCTATCCAGGAAATGGGCGCTGAGGCGGCTCATGGTTTCCCATTGGCGTTTGGTCAGCGATTCAGCCGCCTTGCCGATCAAGTATATAAATACAGGAATGAGAGGGGCGGTAAGCAGCAGGACGAGAGCAGACAGTGGATCGCGAGGAAAAACGAAAAACAGGATCATAATTGGGACAAGGACTGCCAGGATGAGTTGTGGTAGATACTGGCTGAAGTAGGCATCCAGGGCTTCGACACCCTCCATAACGGTTGAGGTCAGTTCACCGGTTCGCTCGCCATGTGTATAGGCAGGTCCGAGCAGCAGGATGTGGGTGATCAACCGTTGGCGTAAGTGATTTCTGACATGGATTGATATGGTACTGGCACTTACCTCGCTGATCCAGGAGAACGCTGCCCGCAGGCTGATTACGATCAGTAGCAATCGCAGTGAATTCCTCCCAGTGTCGAGTGTAGCGCCGCTGAGGAAAACACTGCTTACAATTTTACTGAGTACGTACGCCTGCCATATGGTCAGGATGCCAACCAAAAGTCCAGAAAGAATCGTGATAATCAGGACCAGACGGTTGTCACGAGTGAGGGAGAGCAGACGCCGGTGCATAGGTTCAGACAATTAGAATCATGAACTTACATCAAGCGGTTTATGATGCCTGTAACGTAAAACCATACACTGGCAAGAACACAGAGAGTATAAATGCGCCATTATTAAGCAAAGAGCCCTATTACCTTGTAAATCATTATATTTTTTGGGCTGAAGTCATATCCCCTCATGCTTCCCTGATTTCCATAGGGAAATGGAAACAATTGTTGGTGACCAGGAAACAGCACCACTACCCTGTTTACTGAAGACATCATGGCTCGTTTGAATTATTAGATCGGTTTTTGTCTCCGATATCCCATGTTGTATATAGTACTACCGTTCAATATTAGCGTTATCCACGGAAATCTTTTGTTTTACTACGCAGTGCGCGAAGAGGGTCAAGTATATTAAGTTTTTCTTCGTATTCCTTAGTGTCCTCTGTGGTTAATATTCTGGTCGCTGTTGAAAGCTATTCTATGTATTGGAGAGCATAACTTTTAAGACCGGGTTCCTAGTAAGTCAATGTTTTAGGGTCGTTGGTGATGCGTTTTCGGAAAATCCAATAGCTCCATCCCTGGTAGATGAGCACGATCGGGATGAAGATCAACCCGACGATGGTCATTACTTTCAGCGTATATGGCGAGGAGGAGGCATTATAGATGGTCAAGCTCCATTTTGGATTCAGGCTGGAGACCATGACTCTCGGGAACATGATCATGAATTCTGTTACCAGGGTTAGGGTTATAGCCAGACCAGTCATGGCGAAAGCCCAGCCTTCCCTTTTCCTCCGAATGAAGAAGCCTGCCAGCAGGATTGCGACTATAGCGAAGATTGGAATGAGACCCTTGTACACACCAAGTCTCGTCTGGATATTGGTGGTGAAATTTGATGAGATCAACACCAGGAAGGCTAATACCACTACATCAAACCAGACCTTGCGGGCGGTAGTTCTGGCACGTTCTGTCAGTTCACCAGATGTCTTCAGGCTCAGAAAAACGGCCCCATGCAGGATGAAAGCAGCGATTGTTAACAACCCCCCAAGCAGGCCAAAAGGATTGAGCAGGGTCCAGAACGTTCCAGTGTAGGTCATATCAGCATTGATCGGCACGCCCTGTACCAGGTTGGCAAATGCTACACCCAATAAGAGAGAGGGAAGGAGGCTTCCGAAGAAAATTGCCCAATCCCAAAGAGAGCGCCATTTGGGGTTTGCATCTTTGCTGCGGAACTCAAAGGCGACTCCACGCAGGATCAGTGCCAGCAGAAGCAGGAAAAACGCCGGGTAAAAGCCGCTGAACATGGTGGCATACCAATGCGGGAAGGCGGCAAATGTCGCACCACCGGCAGTCAGCAGCCAAACTTCATTACCATCCCAGTGCGGTCCTATGGTATTGATGATGGTGCGACGCTCTGTATCGTTCTTACCCAGGAATGGCAATAGCATACCAACCCCGAAGTCAAAGCCTTCCAGGAAGAAGAACCCAATATACAGGACAGCGATCAAAAGGAACCAGATTGTATTGAAATGCATGTCAGCCTCCTGTTAGTCTTTTTCCCCGGAATTGGTGGGAGCAATGGATTCTGAGTTGGTCGCTGCTGGACCGGCTTTCACGAATTTTATGAGGAGGTAAATGTTGGCAACCATCAGTAAGGCGTAGATGAGCGTAAAGCCGATCAGTGACATCCACACCAGGCCAGGTTTGAGTGGAGAGACACCATCAATGGTTTTAAGCAGCCCATGCACGATCCATGGCTGGCGGCCGGTCTCGGTCAGGATCCAGCCTGATGTGTTGGCGATGTAGGGCAAAGCAACTACCCAGATCATCCATTTAAGCCAGCGAGTCCACTTCTCAGGCCAATTCCTGAGAGGCAGGGATAGTGCATAGACACCTATCGCGATCATCAACAATCCCACGCCGACCATGATACGGAACATCCAATAGTCGAGAGCTACCAGTGGGATATAATCTCCCGGCCCATACCTGGCTGCGTATTCCGCCTGGAGCTGATTAATACCTTGGACTTCACCCTCCAGCTTGAAGTAATATAAGAAACTGAGAACTTTCGGGATCTTAAGGCTCCAAATCTCACGCTTACCAGTTGAATCGAATAGTGCGATGACCGAGAATGGAGCCGGGTCAGCAGTGTCCCAGTGCGCTTCGGAGGCGGCTGCTGCCATCGGCTGGACTTCCCGTAAATAGATGCCCTGGGCGTGACCTGCCAGTCCAACCATTATGCTGGCGATGATACCAATAATTGCTGCCAGGCGGAAGGAAGGCTGGAACACTTGCAGGTTTTGCTTACGGATCAGATGATAGGCGCTGATGCCCAGTACGAAGAAAGCCGCGGTGGCAAAACCCGAAGAGATGGTATGCCAGAAAAGATACAATCCGCGGGGGTTGGAGACCAGGGCGGCAAAATCCACTAACTCGGCGCGTCTGGCAGTTTCGTTTATTACATAACCAACTGGATGTTGCATCCAGCCGTTGGCTAACAGAATAAAAAGAGCTGATAGATTCGAGCCGATGGCAACCAGCCAGATCGCCGCGGCGTGAAGACCCTTGGATAGTTGATCCCACCCGAAGATCCAGATACCGAGGAAAGTGGACTCGAGGAAGAATGCCAGCAAGGATTCAATTGCGAGTGGTGCACCAAAGATGTCGCCAACGTAACGTGAATACTCTGACCAGTTCATGCCGAACTGGAATTCCTGCACGATACCGGTGACCACTCCCATGGCAAAGTTGATCAGGAACAACTTGCCCCAGAACTTTACCATGCGCTTGTAGGTTTCATCACCATACCGGACGTACATCGTTTCCATGATGGCGATAAACCAACCCAGTCCGAGAGTGAGAGGGACAAAGAAAAAGTGATAGATGGTGGTAATGGCGAACTGCCAGCGCGAGAGATCAAGTGTCATAGTGTTCTCCTCTAAAGGGATAACAGAGCGAGAATTTCCAAGATAGTGAAATTATACTATTTCGGGTATTGTGTTTGTGAGATAGGATTTTTGATTTGGATACTGACGAGAAATCATCAAAAAAATGACATTTCAACTCCGTTTCCCTCACTCCTGCTGCCAGTGGGGTTGTTTCCATTGTCTCGGTGACCGACCTCCCTGGGGGATGGAATAATATGCATCCATTTCTTGGTTATGTTAGAACTGCAACCTTTGTAAGGCTCTGATGGTAACAAGGGTCAACCAGCGGGAGGGTTCACGTTTTTGACCGAAGTCCCAACCCTTCCATGCCAGCCAGACTGACTCGGGGGTGAAGCGACCCTGGTCGTCGGCTTTGGCAGCAACGATCGCAGCCATCTCTCGAAGGCGGACGTCCGGGTGTAACCAGGGGAATTGGGATAGCACGTCAATGATGTGAAGGATGTCATACCAGATGAGTGGTGTTTTGAGCCTGCTAAAGTCCGTACCCATAGCGAAAAGATAGGGTTTGCGTCTCTTGCGTTCAGACCAGAGCTCGAGCAGGATCTCGGCACCGATCCGGCAGGCTTCACTGTTGCGCCACGAGGTTGATTGTGCGAGGGCTTTGAGCATGATCAAATTGGCGTATGGGCAGGGATCGTCCTTGCGACCGGGACCGCGGAATTTTCCCAATTCAGGCGCGGCTGCACACGGCCAACCATTCTCACGTACCAAACCAGCTAATCTTTTAACCGCGGCTTGTGTCCGACTATCTTCCTCCAAACCAAATTTGAGCAATGCATAAAGGATAGAAGGTGCATCGCATAACATCCACTGCCATTCGTCATGCCCGCTGCCACCGAAATGGGTTGGAATATTAACAAGTATCTGGAATGGTCCCTCCTTTGACTGATGGCTCATGATCTGCTTGAGGGTTGTTTGGATGGCTGGGTAACTGGCATACAAACCCAGTTCAGCCAGGAAGGTCAATTTGTGCAGGGGGTGGGCAGCGTCATTATGACGTTTGATAGGTGAAACAGACCAGGAGGAGAGTCCAGAAATGAGTTCAAGGACTTGAGGATGCTCACCTATCGCCGCCCGCGTGGCGATCATCTCAGGGTCGGTTTCCGACTGGTGGAGCAGGTCGAGACGGGTATGGTACTGAACCCATGGTGGGCTTCCATCAAGAAGCCATTCAATTGGTATTTTCATGGATTTTTTCCTGGTTATATATAGTGGTATACGGATATCAACTACTCACTATACAGTGGAAAACCTATGAAGGTATAAGAGAAATTCTGTTCTCAAATGGAATTATTGGAACAAGCCACTGGAGTGATCGAATTTATTTCTTGGCATGTTTTCTTGGTCAATCGTGGCTGATTAAGACCGTGTTGGAATGGATAACTGGTTACTGTTTCTGGTGTTTCTTAAGAAAATCTTTGGTGGCTTTGCGAGCGTTTGGACTGGAGCTTGCCATTTGTCTCTCGACGAATGCAAGGATCCTCTCCTTTTTCTGTATCGTACCGAAGAGCTCATCGAAAGAAGAAACAAGGTCGGCTTTGATGAGATCTTTCCGACTTTGGGTGTGATGAGTCTTGTCCACATCGAGAAGGTGGGTGATAATCTTCTCCCGCTGTGAGGGTTTGGCATGGATCACCTTCCAAATGCTTTGGGCGAAATAACGGGCGACCATGACGCTCTTATCGTCGAGCATGTCGAGGTAGCGGTCGAGAAGACTTTCCAGCCTGCCTTGACAGTCGACGAGTGCAAGACCAGATAATGCCTGTACTGCGATAGCGCGATGATAAGCATTCGGGCTGTCCAGGAGTTTGACGAAGCGGTCCCAGTATGGGTAGAGAATGGCAGGCTGTCTATCAATGATTTGCAGGAGAACTTTAACACAGTTGTAGCGGTAATTATCTTCCACAGCAGCCATCCCATTAAGTGTGATCATCAGTACTCCTGCATCCGTGAGGGCAAGATGGATGATTTCATCGAGGTTTGGAGGGTCTTTTTTTGAGAGGATTTGCATTAAACCGTTGATGTCCATAATCTCTTATGCATAAATAAACACATCGAATTTTGGTTTTTAATATTAAAAACATTGGTTGTTATACTTATTTAGATCAGAAGAACCGAGCAAAGCAGATACTATCTCCATGCTTAAGGGTTTTCTACAACGATTTCAATAAAAATTGGGTCGCCAAAAGGCTCTCCCTGGGGGCTGAAAGCCTGCCAGGCGGAGCGATAAGTACCAGGCACAAGTGGTGCGATAAATAGTATGCGCATAGTAATCTGTGCACCCGAGCGGGCAGGGTACAGGGCTTGCTCGGACTGGGCACCCAGACTGTCGCCGGCAATCAATTTCAGGCGGTAGCGTACATCCCAGTTGCAGCTGCCATTGTTCTCAACCAGCCAGCGCTTGTCTATTTCCTCACCAGCCTGCACGCGGCTGCCATCAGGTACGGTTATGTCGTCAAGGAAGTGCAGGTTGTCCAGGCACTCCAGATTGGGGGTCATAAAATCAGTGGCTACAATTGATGGTATGGTCGGCTCCGGGGTAAATAATACGCCCGCCGGAGCCGGCGGGCGGTATAATTCGGGGGTGGAAATGGAGGGATGACCACAGGCTGCCAGCCAGAGTGCTACGAGGATTATCAATAAATATCGCATACAGCGTATCCTCATCAGCTGATCTCGCTTCTTGCTGATTCAGACATCTTCGCTTAATTCTTCAGCTCCGGAGTTCTCGACACCCATATCAAGAGGCATTACAAGTTCACCGCCGAGGGCTTTCTGGCGGATGATGGTTCCAATCTCAGCTGCCAGATCAGGATTCTGACGCAGGTACTCCTTCGAGTTCTCGCGACCCTGTCCGAGGCGGGCGTCGCCATAGGAGAAAAAGGCGCCGCGCTTTTCAATGATCTCAAATTTCGTTGCCAGGTCGAGAAGGTCACCTGCTCTGGAGATACCTTCATTGTACATGATGTCGAACTCAGCTTCTCGGAAGGGGGGGGCGACCTTGTTCTTGACAACTCGTACGCGCGTGCGGTTACCGATCACCTCTGCGCCGACCTTGATGGATTGGATGCGGCGCACGTCCAGGCGGATGGAGGCATAGAACTTGAGAGCTTGACCGCCAGTGGTGGTTTCCGGGTTGCCAAACATGACCCCAATCTTATGGCGCAACTGATTGGTGAATACTACGGCGGTCTTGGTCTGGTTGATGGCGCCCGAGAGCTTGCGTAAAGCCTGAGACATAAGCCGGGCTTGTACACCCATCGTTGGATCTCCCATATCACCTTCGATCTCGGAGCGTGGCACGAGGGCGGCGACCGAGTCGATGACGACCAATTCTACTGCACCGGAGCGGACAAGTGTCTCTGTGATCTCCAGTGCCTGCTCGCCTGTATCCGGTTGGGAAACAAGCAGATTGTCAATGTCCACGCCACAACGGGCTGCATAGGATGGGTCGAGAGCGTGTTCCATGTCAATGAAAGCCGCCGTCCCGCCTAATTTCTGTGCTTCAGCAACGATATGCTGGCTGATGGTGGTTTTACCGGATGATTCAGGACCGAATATTTCAGTAATGCGACCTCGCGGGATGCCACCCACACCAAGGGCAATATCGAGAGATAGTGACCCGGTCGGGATTACGTCTGTTTTCATGCTGTGTGCTTCACCTAGCCGCATGATTGAACCTTCTCCATAACGTTTGATAATGTCACCGAGAGCCTTGTCTAAAACTGCCTTGCGGGCGTCGCTCATTGCTGAAGTTTCCTGATTTTTAGGTGCCATAGTCTGGTCTCCACATTAATTCGGAAAGGTCGTATCTGATGGGAAAAGTATAGCACAGATGTTCGGTAAGTCAAGGGGTGGATTTGGGTACCGATGTTCCCAGAACCAGCTCGATGCCAGGAGTGGGAGGCAGGTCGGCAGCAAAGCCGGTTTCGCCTTTGAAAGTGAAGTAGGTGACCTGACCAGGATGGATAGTGACCCAATATTGTTGGTCTCTTCCCTGGAAATTTAGCAGAATCTTGTATAGTCCTTCTGGTAGATCACTTAAGACCAAATTTTCATTATAGTATGGATCATTGTTGGTGGCGCCCCCGCCATAGGATAATATAGTAAGTTGTTTTCCAGTCGATACCGAGATCACATTGACCGGGTAGTGATTCAAGGATTTGCCAAACTCGTCCAAGAGGCGCCCGACCAATACCCCCCAGCCTTGAGGGGGTACCATCCATAGTTCCGGATTATAGGTGTGGTGGAAACTGTTTTCACCCAGCCGAACTTCGAAGTGCAGGTGAGGACCGGTTGTAGCACCAGTACTGCCGACCAAACCCAGCAGATCACCTGTATCCACCCATTGACCTTCCGCTACATCCACTTCACTCATGTGGGCATAGATTGTAAAGAGGGATTGATTACGGTAACCAAAATCATGGCGGATCGCAACCGCCAAGCCATAAGGGTCGTCCAGGTTTTCATGTGACTCCAGGTATAAACCCCATCCCGCCCAGACGATGGTGCCAGGTCCTGTTGCCAGTACCGGGGTGCCCATGTCGGCGTCAATATCCACCCCGGTATGGACATTGTTGGAGAAAAAGATGCCACCGTAACGATAATCCGCGAGCGGCCAGTTGACCTGGTTGGCGGCGATGGGGCGGGCGAAGTAGAAATGATCATAAGGTGAGATGGCCCACGGGGATGGATATAGGGGAGGTCTCCAATTCGAAACAGGCTCTGCACCCACGGTTGGAATGACAAACCGCAAAGGTGGAGGTTTGGGGGTTGGTGGTAGCCGCTCATTGACCAGGTGGGAATCCCCAGGTTCACTTTCGACGATCGGTGTTGGATTCTGTTCTATCAGCGACTCATTCCCACGATGGCAAGCCGATAATACTAGAAAGAGGCTGATAGCCAATCCGAGCAGAGGTCCGGATATTCGTTTCATGGCAAAGGTGTATTTACCGGGATGAATGTGGGTGTAAAGGGAGGAGTGGGAGTCAAGGATGGTTTGGGTGTGATCCTGAACCAGGGGGTCCAGGTTGGGACCAAGGTGTTGGTTGGCGTGTGGGTTGGTGGAATGACGGCCGTTGAAGTTATAAGAGCTTCTGGGGGATAGATCTCCAGCATCGCACTATACCAATCAAGACCGCTGGTCTGCACGAACTCAGTGAAACGTGTACCATTGTAGTAGGTACGCCAATTGGACAAGGCTGGAAGGCGTTCCCAACCGTATTTGTTTGCCAGAGAAGTGAAATCGATCCAATAGCCTGAAGGAACAAATGCGAACTGACCTCCCTCTTCGTATGTGTGAGGATCCAGATTATACCGTTCGGCGAGGTCCCAGGGCGGGTCATGAATTGGCTCACCCATTGAACCATTCTGAACCTGTGCGATCAAGTATATCCGCCAATAAGTTTGCTGACCCAGATCTTGGCGCACGGCAGTCAACCAGCCAGCGTTGGTGAGGATGGTATTTAGTGAAAAAGCCCGGCCTGTATACAACCAATCTTCGCTCGAACCGGGATCGAGGGGTGTCGTCAGAGGGGTAAAGGCGTTCTCAAGATTGGCAAGTGCATCCCAGCCAGCCTCCTCAATGACCCGCTGCCGCAGCGTATTGAATGATTCATCCACCATATCGTGCAAACGCGGGTATGGTGCTTGAACGTCCTCAAGCGGTACTATTCCCCAGCGTGAAGTTGGTCCTTTTGTCATAGGTTTGACAAGCGATGTCCAGAGAGGGGCAGGGGTTTGCTCCGATGATTGTTTAAAACTCTCTGGCAGGGGATCTGACAGGGAGGATGACATCCAGAGTAAACCGCGCACTTCACCCGGCAGCAATACCGGTTGTAAGAGCAGGTCTCCACGCAAGGTATAGGCAGAGAGATAAGTTTGATTTGGTAGAGAGATGACCGAGACAATCTGTTCGCCCTTCTTGTTCATGACCGGCCAATCACCATTCCCGAGCCAGATTGGTGGATGTCCGGGATGCTCAGCGTCCCATATGTAGATACCGCTCATTTCAATGCTGAATGAGTCGGAAGCCCATACCAGGTGGTTTCCGTCAGGTGCCCAGGAGGGATGACCCTCTATAGCACGTGGATTGTGGCTGATATTTCGAAACCGTTCTTCGCCTGTCCTGTCTAGGTCTGCCAACCAAACATCACTATCCTTACCCCGCGTGGAGATGAATACGATCTGCCTTCCCGGTGGAGGCGACCAGGCAGGCGAGTAATCCGCGGCGGGGTCATATGTGAGCCGTACAGCAGGATCACCAGGAGTGGCAACCGACAGGATGGCAATTTCCAGATTGTCGTCAATGTATGTTTCGAAAGCCAGCCAGAAACCGTCTGGAGACCAGGTGGGAGCTGCGTCATATTCTTTTGTATTGGTCAGGCGGTTTGTTTCACCGCTCGATAGATCAAGAAGGTACAGGTCCCAATAACCACTGCGGTTGGAAGCAAAAGCCAACTTCTGACCATCAGGGCTGAGGGCAGGAGTAATATCACTCCATTTTCCACTGGTAAGGCGGGTTAGGGGATAGGAAAGCGGTGAATAAGCGAATAGGTGGGAGTAGCCAGACTCATTAATCGATAGAATGATCAGACCCGGGAATCTTGTCGCGGCAGGAACGATCTGAGGGACCACAAGGAAATCATCTGGGAATAACAGTGTTGCTGTACCAACAGCAGATATGGGGGTGCGGTCGTCGATTATCTGCTTGGCGCAGCCAGGCAGGATAAGGATAAATAGAACGGTCAAGCCGAGCAGGGTTGGGATGTTTCGACGTTTGAACATGATGGATCAGGGTTCTGGCAGGGTGAGAAGCAGGAATGGGTCGAATAAATGAAAAGTGTCACTCATACGCCAGGTCTGGTAGGCCGCCATCTCCTCGGGAGTGGCATCAGTGGTGTAATATGCCATTGAGGCAAATGTTATACCAGCTGGACCCCATCGGACTTCAATATGCAAATGTGGACCGCTGGTAAGTCCGGAAAGACCGACCGTGCCAAGAGCCTGTCCGCAGGTTATTTCCTGACCAATATGATAATCGGGAGGTTTTTCCATGTGAGCGTAGACCAGATAAAGGGATTTATCTTCTGGAATGGATATCCGTGTATGCAGATATTGCGGGATGCGCTCGAAAACGGTCTCGGTCATCAGCGCGTTCCCATAAGGGGAACGGTTATTAATAACCGCTGCGATGCGACCATCTATTATGGCATCAATCGGCATCCCTATGATGGAGGTACCATTCCAACTCCAATAGCCAAGATCCAGACCGTGGTGACCGTCATCTCGATTGGGGCGGGGTGTCTTAAAAGATTCAGAGACTATCTTCGGTAAATCCTCAATCGGGTGACCAGCCAGGGGTGAACATACATTGATGATCTTTGTTGGTGTTGACTGGGGTAAGGGTGTTACGGTCAGTGTGAAAACCGTTGTAGGTGTACTCGATGGTGGATATGTAGCAGTCACAGTTGGTCGAATCTGAGTTGCATTCGATGAACAGGCAGCCATCATGGCGGGCATAAAACAACAAACGGCATAACGGAGAAAAGGTTTTGCAGGCACAACTACGTCATGCATCGGGTTGGATTTCAATGGACAGGCATCGGTGGTCGGCATCGAGTCCCTCAACGTCTGACCCTGGAAGTTCCAGTCCTTCAGGATCGATCTCGGGGTAGAATAAACGGGCGTTGATGGAATACGATCCAGGTTTATATCCTCCTCGGATATGCATGGTGAATTCCATATGCCATGATAGCGGTTCAACAATATTTACCATACCTGCTTCATCACCAAAAGGATCGGTTAGTGTGACCTCCAGGTGAGGACGTTTTTGAAAGGGGGTGAGCTTAATGAACACGCGCACACGCTGACCATCGGGGTAGGGTTCAGCTTGTAATGCGATGATCCGAACTTGATCCGGTGGCAGGCGTTGACGATCGGGGATCTGCTCCTGGAAAGGGAATTCCACAGAAGGTATTATACACTTACCGGTACTCGAGTTTTATGGGAAATCTGACAGGTGACTCGAATTTAATAAACATTGGTGGAAAAAACCTTGTCATGGTATCAACGCTCAACACTTGACCTATCCACGGAAATCTTGGGTTTTTACCGGATAGCATGCGAAGAGCGCAAAGTAACCATAAGGTTTACTTTGTATTCCTTGGTTTCCTTTGTGGTTAATATCATGATTGCTGTTGAAAGTCGTGCTATGGATTGGTTTATGGACTTACCTCAGGCAGCCCCGTCCGCTATAAAGGAGGAAATCGCGCTGCGCAGGTCGCTAGGATAGGGAGCGCTAAAAGTGAGGCGTTCATCAGAGATCGGATGCGTAAACGCGATTAAATGGGCATGCAAAGCTGGCCGGTGGATGATAGTA
>Ga0315296_10003386_pt1 | contig 13332 bp, 17 predicted proteins | sample YL17G14_18_MG_FD_203921 | JGI IMG/M metagenome (GOLD analysis project Ga0315296, IMG submission 203921) | Sediment microbial communities from Yellowstone Lake, YNP, Wyoming, USA - YL17G14_18 | ecosystem: Environmental > Aquatic > Freshwater > Lake > Sediment | place: USA: Wyoming | collected... | reverse complement strand
GCCGGGCCGAATGTCGATATCGTTATGCGCTCAGAGTTTGATACAGGTCTTCCGGCGGAATCCACCGATGCCATTCTCTGTGGTCAATGTCTGGAACATTGCCGAGATCCATTCCGACTTATAAGCGAGGCCGTGAGGATTGTAAAGCGCGGAGGGATGCTGCTCATCACCGCCCCTTTCATATGGGCCGAACATCGACATCCACTCGATTGTTGGAGATTCTTGCCGGATGGAATGCGGGTGCTTCTTGAACAAGCCGGGGCGGAATGCATAGAAGCCTATATCGTGAAAGATGACCAGAAAGGGAGCCTGACCGATGGTCAGATCAATGGGACGGATTGCTGGGGCATAGGAAGAAAAAAATGGACATCCTGAAATTCGAAAAGTTATTAACGCTGAACGTCCCCGGCGTACAGTTAGCTCAATCTTCGATGGAATGGCGCTATTTCCTAGAATTCACGGATTCCTATTTCAAAACACGAAATATATCAAATCCGGTCATTGTCGAAATCGGCGTCTTCCTCAATGCCCAGAAGCCATTTTATAAAGAACTTCTCGGCGCCGAACATATCGGCATTGATATCTCTGCTGATTCCTATCCCGACATCCTGGGTGATTCGCATAATCCCGAAACGGTTGGAAAACTCAAGGTCCGACTTGCGGGACGTCCGATTGACCTGCTTTTTATAGATGGTGATCATACTTACAATTCGGTTAAACAAGACTATGAACTTTATGGGCCGCTGGTGAAACATCTCATTGCCCTTCACGATATTTTTTTAGTCCGTTGGCATGATGATCCAAGCGACGTTATTTATTTCTGGGAAAAATTGATTGAGATGGAAAAGCAAAGTACCATATTGACCTTTAAACAATATAAGCCAATTGCGGGATGTCCGGATCAAATGGGAATCGGACTTATCATTAAAGAGGCTATATGAAAATTACGATAATCTCCCGATGGTTCAATGAGGAGATGCTCGCTCCATTTTTCCTGAGCCACTATGCCTTCGCCGATGAGATCATCATTTTATTGGATGAGGCGACAACCGATGCGACGGCGGAAATCATTTCTCAGTATCCGAACGCCAAGATCAGAAATTATAGACTTCCCGGAAAAATCAATTACGGATTCACCACGAGGATAGTCGGCCAGGCCGCCGCCATGGTCGACGGCGATTGGATCATGGCTCCTGACACGGACGAATTTATATTCCCGACCGGGGGCGGCGATGTACGGGAGGCCTTGAAGCTTGCTGATGGCAATTTAATCTACGCCAATTTGTGGCAGGTTTATCGCCACGCGACAGAGAAAGACTTGGATTCCTCTTGGCCGGTTATTTGGCAGAGGAGGCACGGCGACCCAAATAGAACGATAGGATGGAACAGTATATATAGAAAACCGATCATCACAAAATCAGGTTTAGACATTAATTGGTGGCCGGGTTTTCATCGATTTTACACAAATCCGAAGATTCAAATTTCGCGTACGGTATTTGATGGAGTGCATTGGATCATGGCTGATGTTGATTTGGCCATAGCCCGGCGGATGAGAGGGCGGCGGGAATTACAAAGCGATGAAAACCTGCGCTATAAATGGGGTTTCCAGAACTTTGACATTACCGAAGAAAAGATTAGAATCGAATGCGAGAGACATTTGAATGACCCGCAGTTATTCTAAGAAAAAATAAAATGGCCTTTAATCTGCCGAAAGTTATTTTTAAAATTCCCTGGTGGTGGAATGATTTTATTGCCAAATTGAAGGCGGGAAAGATTTATGAGAAAGGCGACAAGGGCGACAAAGGCGATCCGGGCTTACCCGGAGATATTATATCGAACCCGCCGTCGGGCTGCAGGAAAGTAAAAAATCTTTATGTAAATCAAGCCGGGAAGGCAATCGTCGAATATGACGATACCCCGGTTTAGGAGGACGATATGGCGATTCAAATTATGATCCTGGATCCGGCCGCACAAAGCTACACGGACAACGAGATCGTCGGGAAGGTCAACGCGGCCACGGCGAACATCACGCGGAACGGATCGGTCGAGGCGACCGCTCGTCCGATTGCCGATTCCGAGGTCGTAGCCGCGAAGCTGGCGGCCGGAGCAATTAAGACAAAGCTCGCCGCTGAAACGGACGGCAATAAACTCACGGCAAGTGAACTCGCCGCCGCCGCCGCTGTTGCAGCTACACAAATCGCTGCAGGCCAAGCGAAGGCCAGCCTCGATGCCATGGCCGACACGGCGCGAGGCTATATCAAGACCGATCCTACATCCGGTCAATTCAAGGTTATCTCGATTGAAAGAAGGGCGGACGGCAAGCAAGAGGCGAAATACGACGACGTGCCGGTCTGAGAATGGCGAATCAGATTGAGCCCATCGGCCATGCCGCGCTTGTAAGCGGAGGGCAGACTGCCCTGCATTCCCACGCCGGAGGCGGAGGCGCGACGCAAGACTTTTCTTTTTACCGGAAGTACGGGGTGACGAACTTCGAGGCTTGGTACACGTCGCCGAGAGCGGGGACGGCGCTGGCGGGGACGGCGCTGGTGGCTGGCCGAATTTATGCGATGCCTTTTATTTGCCCGAAGGCAATCACGCTCGATCAAATCGGGGTCTATGTTTCGACCTTGAGCACAACGACTGCCCGGCTGGGAATCTATACGGATAACGGAAATTGCTATCCGGGAAACCTGTTGCTCGATGCAGGGACGATCGACGTGACTTCGACGGGAGCGAAGAAGATCGCAATCAACCAGGCCCTGGCGGCGAATACCCTTTATTGGCTGGTCATTGTTTGCGCGGCGACGCCCGCGATTTATTGCATCCCGGTAGCGGCGGTTATAAATATCCTGGGTCACCCGGCTGCCCTGGGAACGGCTCAGCATCACGGCCTTTATGCCACGCTCACCTATGGGGTTTTACCGGCTACTTTCCCGACTGCCGGATTGACGATGATCACGGCTGCTCCGATCCCGGCAATATTCGTGAGGCTTTCAGCTTAGGAGGAAGTTATGAGTATCGGATGGTTTGACGACATCGCAGAAGCGGACGATTATTTTTTAAATGAACGGCTCGAGACAGAAGCCTGGGATGACCTGGGACCCCTGGCCTCGGCGGATCTTTATAAAATCAAGGCACTGATGCATGCTTACAACCGGATTTATTATGATCCGAGATGGGACCTGCCGATATACGCCAACGCAACGGCGGCAGAACTCGTTATCCTCAAAAAGGCGAACGCCGAGATGGCTTATTATCTGGCCGTCCACGTTTGGCAAGGTGACGAAGACCGGCGAAAAGGGATCCAGGCCCAGGGCGTTATCCGGGCCGGGATCGTCCAGGAGGCCTACCTCGAGGCGATGATGCTCGAGGTCCCGATCCCGGCACCGGTTATAGCACTTTTGGAAGCCTGGTCGGCAGGCCACGCCGTCTACCCATTCAATTTGGAAAGACGGGAGGCCGGGGATATCACCGACAAAATCCCGAAGGATTTTGACCCTTTCAATATTTTTGATTCAGACGATTATTAAACGATGGCTTATCAACCGGATTGGAAAACGAACACGGCCACGGAGGAGCTGGTCCGGATCTACCGATCGGCCAAAAATAAGATCATTTCGGATTTGACAGCCGTCGATGTTTCGGATTATAAAGAAACAGAAGCAATGAAGGCGATGACCAAAATCCACGGTGCCCTGGCCGAGTTGAACGGGAAGGCCCGGCGCTGGGCTGTTATCCAGATCCCGAGAAGCTACGAATACGGGAAAGGCCGAACCCGGGTCCAGCTCGAGATTTTGGGGGCCCGGCGGTCAAAGCGATTTGACCGGCAAACGCACGACCGATCGAAAACGGAATATTTCGATCTGGTCATGAAGGATCTTAACCGGGCAAATGCGACGATCAAGCGGACGGCCGATACGATCATCCATCTGGCCAGGACCGCCTCGATGACGATCGACCTGCTCCCGGAAACGGCGCCCATGCAGGCTTACGATGATGAAGCCTACCTTCAGGATGTTTTTGGAAATTGGGCGACAAAGGGGGTCCAGGAGGGATATACCCGGAGATGGCTTTCCAAATTAGTCAAAGGACGGCTTTTGGAAAATATGGAAGGCGGTCAGTTTATCGTGGTCAACGGCCGACATTTTACTTTGGATTATTACGCGGAGCTGGTCGCCCGGACCCGGATGCGGGAAGCGCAGAGCGAAGCCACCAAAAACATGAGCCGGGAATACGACAACGATCTGGTCCAGATGAGCCGCCATTCCAACCCTTGCAATCTGGTCTGCCGGCCGCTTGAGGACCAAATATATTCGATTTCCGGAACCGATCTGGAATACCCGGCTTTGACCGAAGAAACGACCCCGCCCCTTCACCCAAATTGTGAACATTCGATAAGCCCGACTTCGAGAACGGCGATGAGGATCGCGGAGAAATACGCATGATCGGCGCTTACACGACAAGAAAAATCATTTTTGAGAAAGACACCGTGGACAAATGGGGCCGGGTTTTGAGCACAGCCTCGATCTTGGCCAAGGCCCGGGTTATCCGAAAGCGCCGGAGAATCGTCGATTTTAAGGGCGATGAGGTTATTTCCGAATTTTCGCTTTTGATTAAGCGCTTGGACCAGCCCGGAATGACGATCGACATAACCACCCGGGCCGTGATCGAACTCCAGGCTTGGCCGATCCGGGCCATTCGACAGCCGGAGGATTTTTCCTGGGGATTTTATGAGGTTTATCTCTGATGGGAAGCTTTACGCTCGATCTGAAAGAATTTGACAGGCGTTTTGATGAATTGAATAAGACCACCATCCCCGGGGCGGGCAGGCGGGGAGCCTTCAAAGCTGCCAGCCAGCTCCTCCTGGATGCGGACAATATCGAACCCAAGACACCCCTAAAGGAAGGGATGCTGAAGGGCTCAAAGACGATCGAGATCGAAGCCCAGGAGGACGGAGGGGCGGAGATCCGGGCCGGATTTAATATCGAATACGCAAGCTATGTCCATGAGATGATCCCCTCCGAAGCCTATGGAGAAAAGCAAATCAATTGGAGCGAGCCCGGATCCGGACCCAAATACCTGGAGAGCAAATTGACGACGTTCAAGGACAAATATTTAGAAATCATGGCAGCCTCGATCCGGGAGGAGGGGGGAGGATAATGCTCCAGGACGCCGCCCTTTTCATTTTGAGCCAGACCGGGCTGCCATGGATCCACGGGGAGAACTTTTTCGTCGGGGCCCTTCCCATTAAGAACATTTTAGGGATCCCGACGCCGGAGCGAGTAATGGTTATTTTAGGCCGGGTGCCCGCTGCGCTGGTCGGCGAGCTCCCGGATTTCCGAGCAAAGCCGATCCAAGTATGGAATCGGAATACAACCTACCTGACGGCACAGGCAGACGCCGAGCAGATTTTTTCCGTTCTCCACGGGGCGTCGGGACATCACCTGCCGTATTTTCATTCAGGCTCTCTTTATTATGTCTGGACGATCGACGCGATTGGAGATCCGGCTCCGATCTTTAACCCGGACGAGAAAAGGCTTTTTGAGTTTTCGACAAATTATCTATTCAGGGCTTCGATACCTTAACGGACGAAGCAAGGAGAAAAGAAGATGCCTAAATTACCCTTTGGGGACATCGGCCCCTGCGAGATCGAATATGATTACGGCGGGTCCCCGATCACCTTGGCGCCGTTCCTGGGCAAAGTCTCGCTGAAGCAGACGGACACGATCTATGGCGTTCAAGAAGAAGCTTTCGGGGACGCGGATGTCGACGGCGTTATGGGCGGACCCAAAGTCGAACTCGACGTACCGATGACCAGAAGTACCTTATTCCAGCTCGAGCTGGTACTTCATGGAGTTTTAACTCCGCCCGTTTTGACGATGAGGGGGATGGTCGGCTGCGACATGTATGCCCACGCGAAAGCGATGGCGATCAAGCCGGTTTGCGATAACGTCGCGAGCATTATCCCGGCCGAATGGATCATCCTTTATAAAACCTACCCCTTCAGAAAATGGACGCTGGATTTTGACCGATCGACCCAGCGCGTCTTTTTGATCGGTTTCAAAGTTTTCATTTCACAGGAAATTGGTACCTACGGGGACTTCGGGACTTTTGGAACTGTTGTTTGATCATGACGGAAAACAGAATCAGCGTCAGCACGGCCAAGACCCTGCACAACCCGGTCGAGGTCGAAATTAACGGGACCATTTATGGGGTCCGGATTAACAAGCCGGTTTTTGAGCAGATCGCCAAAATCGAAAAAAAGATCAAAGAAGTCCGCTCGATAGCGGATACCGAGCCCGCCTTTGAATCAATTTTCATCCTCTACGACGAAGTAGAATTGATGACGGGGGCGCCCCGGGCCGAAGTCGAGATGATCGACTTTCAGGATCTGCGGGCGATCGTAGAATTCGTAATGTCGAAATATTACGGAAGGGCGGCGATACTCCCACCGGCGCCCGACGCTGAACCAAAACCGGAGGCGAAGCCGGTAAGTCCGGAGCAAGCGGAAAAAAATGGGTTAGAGGCTGGGGCGAATCCTACGCCTTGATAGCCGGGGTTTTTCCCGGCCTCTTCCATTACAGAGAGCTGCTGAACCTGGATTATCGGGATTTTAAATTTTGGCTCCGAGAGGCCAAAAAGAAGCGCCTCCGGGACCGCCTTGATCGAATTTATGAAACGGGGATCGGCATGACCGGAGGGGATGTCTTCACCCAGGAATCCACCCAAATTGAATGGTCCCTGAAGCTCCTTGAGCAAGAGGAGGAGATGACATGAGCGGGTTTTTAGCCGGAGCAATCGTCGCCAAATTAATGTTGGACAAGACCGGCTGGAACCAATCGGTCGATGGCGTGAAGGGGGATGAAAAGAAGCTGACCGAATCGGCCAAAAATATAGACGCAAGCTTTACGCAGCTCGGGACCCGGATGGCATTGGCCGGGGCGGCCATAACCGCCGCGATTTTAGGAACCGTCCAGGCGACGGCAACCTATGGGGACAAGATAGACGAACTTTCCCAAAAGGTCGGGATCAATGCCGAAACCCTTCAATCGCTGCGGCTCATTGCCGAAAAATCAGGGACCTCGCTGGAAGGGATGGCCACGGGTCTCGGCATCCTTTCAAGGAACATGGTGGATGCGGCCGGAGGCAGCGCCCAGGCCCAACAGAAATTTGATCTCCTCGGCATTTCCGTTTTTGATGCCACGGGAAAATTAAAAGATACCGACGCCATGCTCATGGCTCTCGCGGAGCGATTTTCGACGATGCCGGACGGCCCGATCAAGACGGCGGCGGCCATGGAACTCCTGGGCCGGAGCGGGAAGGATATGATCCCGTTTTTGAATGAAGGCGCCGAAGGGATGCGGAACCAAATGGAGCGGGCCCGGGAATTGGGCCTAGTCATGGGCAAGGACGGCGTAAAAGCAAGCCGCGATTTTGCGGACGCCCAGGATGAATTAAAATTGGCGACCGGGGCGGTAGGCCGGACGATCGGAGAAACATTGCTGCCCATGATCACGGATTTTATGAAAAAGACAACCGACATCGTGGCCGGGATCCGCAAATGGACGGAGGCACACCCGGAACTGGCTAAAGCGATATCCGGAACGGCCCTGACTTTCGGCGGCCTTTTGACGGTCGGCGGTGCACTTCTAATTTTAATTCCAAAAATAAAGTTAGCGTTTGGCGGTCTTTCTGATTTTTTTGGAATCGGCAGAATCCAAGCAATTTTGATGGGCACGGCCCTCATTGCATTAGCCGCAACCATTGCTTATTACATCCAACTTAGAGGCCAGGTTTCCGTCGCTGAAAATTATGCAATAGAAGCGGGGAAACGGCTCCACGATACCCAAATGAAATTGATCGACAAGCTCTCCGAGGCGGCGGTTGCAGCCGGTTTCCATTACGGCCAAATGAGCAAATTAATCGATGTCTACGACGGCAATATAGCAGCCCTGGTCATGGCTATTAGAAAAGGCGAGGTCAAGAATTTAACGGACGCGGAAACGATCGCGATTCAAAAAGCATTGGCCGAAGTAGGCAAGAAGCATAATGCTGTTTTAGAGGCGCAAGCAAAGGCCCTGGAGGAGGCCAACCAGAAAATGGTGAACGCGGCTAAAATCGCAGCCGAAGCGAAAAAAGCGCTGGAGGAATGGACAAACTTTTTAACGGCGGCCGGGATCCAGACGGCGCTGACAGCCTCCGAAACAGATAAATACGCCGGTTATGCCCGGGAACTCGATAAGCTCCTCAAGGCGGGCAAAATCTCTCAAGAGGATTACGCCAAAGGGATCCTTGCCGTAAATTCAGCTTTAGAACCTTTTGGCCGTTATGTTGCAGCCGGGAGCATAGCGATGGCCACGGCCACGGGAAAGGGCCGGGATCTTTTCTCGCTGATGCATGCCATGCCGAAAGAGCTGGACTCGACCGGTTACGCCTTTGATACCTTGGATGATAAATTGGACGCGATGGCCTACGGGATGGGAATCAGCACCACGACGCTAAAGGCATATATTTATGAGCTGCAGAGGCTGCAGCTCGGGATCCTGGGTTTTAAACTCCCGCCATTCCCGGGATGGCCGAAGGATGAAATAAAGACCGCTGTGACAGATCCGGTTTCCGAGGCTTTTGCCGGTCTTTATAACAACATCGCCCAGGGATTCGGAGACACCTTCCAGACTTTCATTGAAACCTGGAGCATCGATAAGCTCTTAAAAATGGACATCGATTTCAAGGAATTTTTCAAAGACCTTTGGGGCAATATTAAAGAATCCTTTTTCACGATGGTCGGCGAGATAGCGACAAAATGGGTCAAGGGACTTTTGGAGGATATTTTTATCAAAAAAACTAAAGAAGCGGCGATCTCGGCGGGCGAATCGATCGCCGGGGTTGGGACTTCCGTCACGACTTTGGGAACCACGGTAGCGGGCATAGCCGGGGCGATCGCCACGGTTATAACGACCTTGGCGACGGCGATCGCCACCGCCATAGGCACGATCGCGGTAGGATTAGCCACGGCCCTGGTGACGCTGGCCACGGCGATCGCCACGGCGGCCACGATCCTGGCGGCGGCGGCCGTCCCGCTTTTGATAGTCGGGGCGATCGCGATTGCGATCTTTGCAGGATTCAAAGCCATAGAAAGCCTTTTCGGCGGGGGCGGCGGAAAGCAGACCGACGTCACCTATTGGCTCAAATTGATGTGGGCGGACGGGAAAGAGCTGCACGATTGGGTCATAAACCTTCCGGCGGCTTATTTCAACACCTGGCATAATTTCTTTTTCAACATGGAATGGGCAACCCGGGAAACGGTCACCGTCCTTTACGCTATAAAGGACTTTTTGGGCCCGATGTTGAGTGCCCTGCAGAGCATCGACGGCCAGATTTCCAACCTCCGGGAAGCGGCGAGCGGCGCGATTTCAACGCAGACCGAAATGCTCGTGGTCCACGGCACCCCCAGCATTCCGGAGATCACCATGCCCCTACCCGGACTTAAAACCCTCATCGCCGAAGGCGGGCCCCGGAACGGAAACGGCGGCGCCGTTATTCTGCAGGCCGAATTTAACGTCCAGACGCTCGATGCCGATTCTTTCCGGGAGACGGTCCGGAAAAAAATAGGACCGGAGATCGTCGAATGGATCCGGACAAACGTGGGCAAACGGCTCATCGCCGACGCCCTGGGAGTTTAAGATGGGCTTTAATTATTCGGCAACCAACCTTTTGACGGCCGCGACCCTGGCCTCGGTTTCAACGGAAAATGCCATCTACCCGAAAGAGAATCTCTACAATGACCGGCCTTCAAAGCCCTTTTATTGGACCTCCAAGCTTGCCCAGGAGATTATCATCAACCTCGGCGCCATCACCCTGATCGAATTGATTTCCATTTTTAACCATACCCTGCTCGTGGGCGCGACGGTCACGGCCGAAGCGAATAACGCCGGATTCCCGGGAGCCCCGCTTTGGAGCCAGAATTTCACCTGGCGCGAATACGACATGTACATGAGACCCCTGCAGAGTTATCAATTTTGGAGGATCTACATTAACGACGCCGGCAATCCGCTCGTTCCCAGAATCGGCGAACTTTGGCTGGGCTCGATTTCTCAATTCACCCAGGCATACGTCCAGCCGGGCCGGGAAGATGGAAAGACTTTTCACGCCGATGAAAAGCAAAGCGGCTATGGTCAGGATTGGGACGTCTTCTTTTCCGAGCAAAAGGAATTCAAGCTCCAGATCAAGCACATTAACGACCCGGCCGTGGTCGACGAAATCGAGACCTTCCTGACGTCGATCGCCGGACCGGCCGGCCGCTTCGTTTTAATTCCGGATTTGACTAAGCCGCATGTTTATTTTGTCAAAGTGGTGGGCAGCCCAACGGCCAAGCGGCCGATTTATGGAGAACACGAACTCCGGGAATGGGCCCTGACCCTCCGGGAGATGACGCGGGGGATAACGCTTTTATGAATGTTCACGACGAACTCAAGGACCTCCGGGAAAAATATTCCGACCTGAATTGGCGGATGAATGCGACCCGGGCGGCCCTGGTGCCGGCCACGGATCCGGAGCAATTTTCCTTTTACGATCATTTTTCAGACGCCGATATTTTTTATGCTTGGGAACAGATCAACGTTTCGGGCGCCACCAAATTTTTTACCGAAGCAGGGAGCACCATCACCCTCACGGCAGCAGGGGTGAATGATTGCCGATGGACGAGCACGGTCAATGGCGCCCTCAAACTCTCAATAGGACATCCTGGACTCCCCTGCGAGGTAACGACAAAAATAAATTCGGCCGGTTTCGCCATCGACACCCTCGGCCACACTGGACTTTATATGGGAGTCCCTCAAGGCATCATCACTAACGCAGGAATCATGTTCGGCCGGAGAAACACCGGGCTTTATGCTTATGCTATGAGCGGCACGACGTATAATTTAACGGCCATCACGACGCTTCCGATCTGGCTCAAAATGAGGATCTCGGCGGACGTCAACGGTTTCCACGTGAGTTTTCAATATTCGACGGATGGAATCGGCTGGACGACTTATCAGCACATCCCGCCAAATGATTTTTATTATTCAACCTCGCCCTCAATTCCATACACACAAAACATCGGGATCGTATTGCGAGCCACCGCCATCAACGCCGCCTGTACCATCCCTTTTGAATTTTTCCGAGCGACACGAATCTTCGGACCCGGAGGTTCATGATGCCGATCCCCTACCGCGAATGGTCCATCTTTCAACATTTCAGCGCCCAACTCCAGAGCCCGGACGCTTCCGATGACCGGGAACATTGGCTGGCCGGCCGGCTCGAATGGGGACAGGCCGGCCGTTGGAGAAACAACGCGGGGACGATTAATGGAGAATGGAAGACCGTCGTCCGACCGTTAAACGGCTTTGATTACGATCCCACAAATTTAAACCTGCTGGTCGACATCGAGATCGATGTTTTGATTTCCCCGAAATCGATCGTCGGCGCCTCCACACATTTTCATTGGGATTTCGGAGCCCAGGCCAACCCGCTTTCGCCCGGACCGGCCACATGGGATCGACTTCTGGCCGACGGCGTTTTCTATGACGGGATTAATTACTGGTGCCTTTTGGCAGAGACGCCTTTTTATCCGACCGGCAATGCCTGGAGCACCCACCTGGACCAGGTCGATATCCCCGTCCTTTTGACTAACCGCCGCGGCTACGGCTGTAGCTACAAGACCGGGTTAGGTCCCGAGATCTGGATGAATAAATGGTCATATGAATACAACGGGATCGAGCTCAGTATCACCAATTATACGGCGCCTTTTGCCCCCGGCGATAGTTGCCTGGTCAACATGAGTCTCAAGCGGCTGCGCTTCCTTTATTTGAACCCGGTCGTCAATTCGCTTTCCAGATATTCGATGCCGGCAGCCGGCGGCGTTCCGCTCGTTTTTTCCGGCCTCGGTTTTAATAACATCGATACCGAAGTCTCGGACACGACAAAGAACTCTTCGAATTCCGTGCCGCCGGCCGGCGGCTGGAACGACACCGTCTACCACATCGAATTCCGCGGCCTCCAAGGCCAGCCGACGATAACCCTCCATGAGCACCTGGGCGATTTCGTCGTGAATGACAACACGACAATGACAATCGCGGCCATGCCGGCCATGGCCGAAGGCAGCTATGAGATCTATTTGATCAAGAACAAAGCCAACCTGGGCGGGGCTTTCCCGGGATTCGGGCCGGGCTATGCCTACGCCGGAGATTGGCGATGCAAGGCCGACGGGAGGCTTTATCCGGGGACCAGGCTGACCTTTACGGTCGGGATCCCAGGACCGGGGAAGAAAAAGCCCACCGTTTTCTCGAAATGGCGATTCAAAAAGTACGGAGGTGGGATCGACCGCAACTATGCCCCGATTGATACCGTCTCACCGGCGGTTTTCTATGACGGCCGGATCCTGGCCATGAGCACCCTGACCCGGGCCATCTCGGATAAGGGCGGCCTTTATACCTCGAGCGACATGGACATCGAGCTGGCCAACCCGGATAAGGAATTCTCGAAACTCCTGGCCGAATATTTTTTGAAGAACCAGATCGTCAAACTTTTCTATGGCTGGGCGGACCAGCCGGAAAGCTGGAAGACCGGCGCCTCGGTCTTGATCGTTGACGATTACAGCCGGCCCGGGTCGGTTTTCAAAGTCCGGCTCCGGGATATCACCACCAAATATTTCAAGAGAAAAATCCCGCTCTACCGGGTCAACCTGGCCGAATACCCGAACGCGCACAAGAACATTCTGAACAAGCCGATGCCGGAGGTTTTGGGGAACGCGGACTATTCGATCGCCGGCCAGGGTGGCGCGGTCGAGGCCCTCTGCGTCGACACGATCAATTATAAATGGCTGGCCGCCCGGGGATCGCTCCAGGAAATAACCGCCGTTTACATCGACGGCGGTCTTTGCACCGCCGGCCCTCTTTATTACACAATCACCTACGATGACGGCGGCCGGACCTACATCAACATCAACCCGGTTCTATGCGACACCGACGCCAAGATCACCTTCAACGCGAAGGGATATAGTTATGCAGCCTGGGACAGCGCCGGCGGATTCGTCCAGAACCCGGCCTATATTTTAGGATTTTTCCTTGGCTTCCTGCTCGAGGTCCCGGAAGATTTCCTGGATTTCGATTCGCTGGATGCCTTGGCCGCGAAATTCACCGCCGACGGCGAAGGCACATCGGGATTCCTGGTCCTGCAGGGCGAACAGGACAGCGAGACGATAACCGAAGAGCTGCTCTTCACCATGGGCGCCCAAAGCGCCTTCGATCGGAGCGGCCGTTTTTATGTCGAGCGGAAAGACCTCTCGGTCCT
>Ga0315296_10003385_pt1 | contig 13334 bp, 11 predicted proteins | sample YL17G14_18_MG_FD_203921 | JGI IMG/M metagenome (GOLD analysis project Ga0315296, IMG submission 203921) | Sediment microbial communities from Yellowstone Lake, YNP, Wyoming, USA - YL17G14_18 | ecosystem: Environmental > Aquatic > Freshwater > Lake > Sediment | place: USA: Wyoming | collected... | reverse complement strand
GCCAGCTACTTAATTTAATTGGTTAAATATTACCCTACTTTTGAGTTCCTGTCTAGTTCGCAATATGCTCTTAATAAAAGACCCCAGGTATGTTATAATTTTTAATTGTTGGTGTGGGGATATAGCTCAATAGGGAGAGCGCTGCGTTCGCATCGCAGAGGTCGGGGGTTCGAATCCCCCTATCTCCACCACTATATTATTGCCCCTGTAGCTCAGGTGGATAGAGCAGCGGTTTCCTAATTCTAGGCTAGGTATGCCATCTTATGCCGTTAGATACAAATTAGAACCTTTGTGTTAGTTGCCAAAAACCTGTTTTGAAGCTAAAGTGCCTTTTGGTGACACCCTGTCCTTTTTAGTTTGTCGCCAAAATGTCGCCAAAACAACGACCTTCTAAAGGGACTTTTGAAGGTCAAGAGGGGGAGCTTTTAAGAAGGGATTTTTACCTCTTGGGGGGAATGCGTGGTTGGCAAGAGCACGCAAGCTGCCACAAAGAGTAGCCCGGTAGTCTAATTCATATAGTAGCAACAGTTTCAGGCTCACAACCCAAACGTTTAGTTTCAACGGTGGCTGCTTGGTCAAGATATTCCTCAAGAGACAATTAAATGCTAGGGCTTTCTGTTTCCGGCTAGGGTGCGGAGTAGGTTCTGGCAAGCCCTAGAATCAATTTTTAGCCCCCTTCCCCGGCTTTTGAGGGGAATATTACCTTACCTAATTGCTGCACAACTTGGCTTTATGTTCAATAGTGGTTAGCATCTAATGATTCCATTGCCAAAAGACTTCAAGATAGTATGTCATAGAATTTGTCATGGGGTCTTGTTGGGCTTGCCGAACATCATAACGACATGCAAGTATGCTATAGCAAGTAGGAATTATGACTGTCACATAGTCGATATGACACTGATTTTACTCTTCTATGTCGCTCTCAATCTCAACGTCATAGGGCAAAGGGACAATCATTTCGCTTTCCATAACTTCAAGTTGCGCCTTTAGCGTATCTGCGTAATCAGTCTCTCCGAGCTCATCAAGCAGCATCGCATAGGTTTTAAGCGTGTACCCGTGGTATTTATGATTCTGAACAAGATATTCAAACTCGGCTCTTGCAATCTCACGTTGGTCGGTTCTCCATTTCACATATGCATCGGCAGCCATGCAAGAGGGGTCATCTCTACCACCCAACTCCTTAGCCTTGTTGAGATACGTTTGTGCTACAGTATGGAAACCAAACCGTGCCCGAATTTGGCCCCAATCCCTGTGAATCCACCAGACCGGTTGCTTGGTAGCTGAAGCAATGTCGATTGCTTTCTTGAAGGCATCGTCACTATCTGTCCATTGTCCTCGCCTGCCATAGCACCGACCGATGGATGCCCAGATAGCGGGGTCATTTGGTCGGCATTCTGCTAGTGACATGAAAAGTTGCAGAGCTTTATCATAACGGCGTTGCCTATAGAGCTCCCGGGCTGCTGGAAAAAACTCTTCAAATACAAGTGCCTGTAGTTTGGGGAGTTCCGCAAAGTCACCTGCAAGAGACAAATGATGTGCCAATTCAGCAACTATATTGATATCTCTGATACCATGGAGTTCCTTTTCTTTATTCAGTCGCTTATACAAACTTGCCGCAGTCCGATGTAATTCCGTCTCTTTTCCGTTTGGTACCTGCTGTTGAAAGAATTTCTGAAATATGGGGTGCATTGAATATAAATGTCCGTCAAAATCAACGATTGCTCTGGAGGCAAGCCTACTTATAGTTTTGTCGTCAACCACCGTAGCTATGTCAGTGTTTTTGATAGGAAGACGGAATACAGACAGTGTTTCCGCAACCTCTTTTTCTTCTGGTGAAAGCTCAATCTTAGGCAAGAGTTCATAAATAATATTAGTTGTAAGCTCACCTAGCGCCTGTTCGTCTCCTAGCTTAGTTATCCCGACATTTCTGCTTGTCTCAGCTGCAATCTTCGCAGCTAGGGGGTGGCCACTTATCGTATTCAACAACTGTTGAGGGATATCTGGCACAGTTTCTCCGGATACTAGTCCTGAAGCCCGAAGCTGGTATTCCAGCACTCGTCTAAGATAAATATCATCTAAACCCCTCAGGTGTATCCTCGTGACACCCGCGAGTTTCACCCATTCGGGGGGTGTTGCTACACTGCTAATAAGAAACAGCCTACTACCTTTAAACCGCTTGGGTTCCCTAGCCACTTCAATTAGTGCCTTCAGCTGGTTATAATCTCTCACATTCTGGCGTAGGTCTCTTAAGTCGTCGATTATCAGAGCATGTCGCTCAATACTAAAGAAAGAGCCAAACAGGTTTGTTAGCTTTTGACGAAATACACTACTCGTAGCTGTGCTTAGAGAATCCATATCCATTGTTACGCCAAGAGTATTTCCTATTTCTGCAGTTATACGAGACACACTGCTACCTTTTGCAACTGTCAACCATATCGGGGTCCAATCCGTTAGCACTTTTAGAAATAGAGCCTTGACAAGCTCCGTTTTCCCGATACCAGGCATTCCTGTTATGAAGAGGACCTTTTCAGAGCCACGCATAATTATTTCTCTCAGTTGGTCGAAGCTCGCTCCCCGATCCTGAAAAGACGCGAGACTGGATTCTGGGGGTTTGTAAGCAAACTCGGCTAGGCGTTCCTCTATCGGTGGAGCAGTCACCTTCTCACGAGACTCTTGGATAAATTGAGGACCAAAATCTGTCTCGATCTCCTTGAGTACTCTGAGATAATTGATTAGTGCTCCCGTGTCTGCTCCCGTTGTTGACCGAATAATCGTAGTGACCAGATCCAAAGACTGCTTTATCCTTTTAGCAAACAAGAGACGGCTGTCCTCAAGCTCCTGTGTAAGAAAAACAACTAGTAGAGCATCCTTAATGGCATCAATATTTCCAGAGAACAAGACAAGCTGACCGTGTCGCAAATTTTTCAACTTGCAAACAATTTCATCGGATAGCGGGGCTTTCTGCTCCGCTAAGAAGCCATCAACCCACTCGATAGCGCTAGCCGAATCGCTAGAATCTAACAATTCTACTATATCCTTCTCTAGCTCTAAGTAGCTATCAACCCAGTGCTGGGTTGATGTATATACAATTGGGAAGTCTTTAACTTTGTCACACGGTGGTTGCACTTCTACAGAACCTGTCTTGGTAAAGAAAGAATCTGCATTCACATCAATCTCAAGGATAGCTTCGGAGTCAGAAGATATACTTTTACTACAGCACCCAATACCGGGCAAGTATTGTTGCCATGCCTGTGGAACATTGAAAGCTGTGCCGCCGAATTTAGCCGAATTTACAAAAGCAAAAAGTGTTTCATGACTCGCCAAGATTTCACCCACATTCGCGAACATGTCAATTGTAGGTGATAGTGATGGGCAAATTACAATATGGGGCTTCTTAGCCTTGTTGGCCCAGAAAGCACCAAGTATATCCATGTGAAGCGAATCTATGCACGGAGCAATCGCAATCCGCAGTTTCTTACTATCAAGGTATACTTCATGAATATCTTTGGTCTGTGAAGATACATCTAGATTCGGTTCCCATTTGGACTTACATCTCTTAACAGAGATATCAACGAGGCCAGAGGGATAAATAATAGGAGATACTGCCGAGCCATTCTTCAGTCTATGAATATCTAGACCAATGCTGTTGTAAACATCTTGGGATGTTTCTGTAAATCTGACCCGATGCGTGCCAGCCACGATGAGGATTCCAGCCTGCTTGGCAATATCTCGAAGTTTTGGCAATGCTTCAGGTGGTACCGAATACTCTGGAAAAGCGATGATGTTGGCTCCTCGATTCTGACTCCATCTGGCAATTGCACATAGTTTGTCAGTGATATATTTAATATAGGATGCTCGAAATTCTATCAGGAGACTTTCTATAGATTCGATCCGTCGTAGTTGTCCTATTGTTTGCGTTATATCCAGTAAAGGGGCTGGCTCTTCTATGAGATCAGATTCACCATCAAAGTAAGCCGGATTATACCATATCTGGCATAAATGAATCCTTACCATACTACTGCCACCTGCAATCGAAATTCTTAATTTAGGGTATTGTCATATATCAACTATCCGTTACTTCAAAGAGCCAATCCTTCCAGGAATACACTCCCAGCGTTTGTGTCACATTCTCATTGGTTAGAAAGGTGAGTTCTGTATCTCGAGGTAATTCTACTACTTGAAGAAAGAACAATCAACCTCTTAGGGCAGTACTCATAAACTTCTTAACACTACACTTTTCGACGAAAGGTTCAATATTTGACCTGACTGCGAACTGGTTATTAGAAACTAGTTCGCAACGGTGGCAAGACACGCATGAAGAGTGTTATTATTGGTACGAAGGAGCTTGGGGTGCTGCTCGAATGAAAAAGAAGATTCATTCATTGAACGAACTAAAGGAGGCTTTCCGCCAATCTGCGTTGGCTACCGGCCTCGAAGTAAGCGAGGCTGGTCACTACGCGGAAGCCGTAGCATCTTTCGATACGCTGAAGGACTTTTCTGCCCTTGACACGCGATCGAAGTCGATGGTCAGGATTTCATACTACATGTATGGCAAACAGCTGCAACATGAGGGGAATTTTAGCGAGGCATCGAGATGCTTTTCCAGAGCGAAGGAGATTTACCCTGACGACATCCTCATACTAGAACGAACAAAACTGTTTGACTCGCACTGCCGGTACAAAACCTGGGAAAATATCGCTGAATTCAGAAAATGCTTCGGCTTTGGCTTCACCTCAGGTGGGTATGACAAGTACAAGTATCCGTTTCTCGAGATTGCTAAGGAGAAAGGGATATTGGAGGAATCTCAGCTAGCTTCTCCGTCGAAGCTAATTGACAGCCTCCACACCATCGGTACATATAGAATACAAGCTCAAGGCCGACACCTACTGAGCTACAAAATACGAGAGTATAAGGGTAAGCATCCATATAGCAGTGCTAATCCGGCTTTGGCGTTACCCTTTGCTTGGCTACTTGCAGACTTCATCAAAAGCAAAACCGAGTTAGTGCGGTTTGTCGATGTGATTGTGCCATCACCGTCCAATCCCGAAAATTATGTCGCCAGAGGTTTTGTCCCCTCGCTTCTCATTGGCCAGAAGCTAAGCAAGTGCTTGGCGGTACCGTACAGGGAACTGTTCTCTGTAACTCCCATGCCATGCAGGTTCAGGGATATGACTTACTCTGAAGCTAAGAAACTAATCCGATTCAGGGAGAAGCGATATGATAAGATTGTCTCTGGAAATCGGCTCCTGCTAATGGATGATGTCATAACCACCGGTACGACACTAACATTGCTTGCTGACTTGCTCAAATCCGCCGGAGCGAGAGCGGTATACGCGGTAGCTCTCGCCAAAACTGGCGTCTCAAAGGAAGGAAGTTAGATTTATGACAAAGGAAGAACTCGCATACTGGTACTGGTTGAGTGACGTTCCAGGCGTTGGCCCCACTATATCAAGAAAGCTGCTCAGTGCGTTCGAGAGACCCGTTGCTGTGTTCAACGCAAGCAAGAGCGACGTCATCGCTAGCACAGGCATCCGAGAGACCCTCGCAGATAGCATTCAGCGGACGAAGGAGAATATCGAGAAGTACCTGACTCTCAGCGAAAATCAAATGAAGCTGGCTGAGGGACTTGGGGGGTTCATTCTGACTGCTGGCGACAGCCCTTACTCGAGCATATATGCGACCCAGTCCAATGAGCAGGCTCTCCCGCCAGTAATACACGTACGCGGGGAGGTCACACTTCTAGAAGGTCGGAAGTTTGCCATCGTAGGTACGAGAGCCCCGTCTCATTGGGGAAAGGACAATGCATTCCAGCTTGCGTTAGGTCTGGCCCGGAGTGGTATGACGGTTGTCAGTGGACTCGCCCTCGGTATTGACGCCGAGGCTCACAGAGGTGCCCTTGAAGGTAACGGTAGAACGATAGCGGTTTTGGGCTGCGGTGCCAATGTGGTATACCCGCCAGCTAACCGGAATCTCTATGCGGACATATTAAGCAAAGGCCTAATCGTTTCGGAATTCCCCTTCGGCACGCATCCTTCATCGGAGAACCTCAGAAAACGAAACAGAACCCTTGTCGCGCTGTCTGAAAGCGTTGTGGTTGTAGAGTGCTCTATCAAAAGTGGGGCTCTCATAGCAGCCCGATTCGCCGTGCAACAAAGAAAGCCCATCTTCTCGTTCCGTTATCCAGAAACTGTGGATAATCGCGGCGCCGAATGGTTGATAAGCAAATCGCTGGCCATGGAATTGACTGAGGCTAGCGCTGATAGCATCCTGCGTGCGGCAGCCGATTACCAAGTTTCGAGTACCGTCACCGCCGATAAAGATTTTCTCGAAATATGGCCAAGGAAACAGAGAAAAGAGGTAGCGAAGGGGAAAGACAAGAAACAGAAAAAGCCAGAAAAGACAAGCGGCAGAAAGCAAAGACGTGTTGGAGCAGGTAAGGTACTCACATCAGCACATGAGCAACCAAGATTGCCTTTAGGCGTTCCATCAGAGAAAGAGGAAGGAATTGAAAGGGAGAGAGGCTTTTCTTTCGCAATAGGCGACACAGTGGTGCATCCTACCTTTGGAAAAGGCGAGGTTACCAAGATTACAGCAGTACCAAATGACTACCAAATTACCGTGCGATTTTCGAGAAAGAGTATTCGAACGTTTTCTTGGCGTTTCACGAATCTGAGCAAGGGCTAGTTAACCTATGCGTAATCTAGAACTCCTTCTTTTCGATATGGACGGAGTCCTTGTAGACACGGCTTCCCTCCTACAAAAGTCCTATGTCCAGTTGGCAGAATTTCTCAATGCTCGACGGCCCACACAGAAAGAGGTTAAGGAAGTGATGCCGATATCTCCTAAGAAAGCAATTCGCTACCTTTTTGGTAACCAAGGATATGAAGCCGCTCAACGCTTCTGCCAGTATTGGAATGTGAATATGCAGCAAGCTTCAGCCTTCACTGGAATCAATGAACTAATCGATCAGTTAGTAGCCCGCAATGTGTCCATTGGGACGGTGACCTCGCGAAACAATTCAGATACATTGACCTTACTTACCGCTGTGGGATTATCCAGCTACATGCGCACGGTGGTCACATGGGGTCGATACCGTGTAGTGAAACCTTCCCCTGCTTGCCTTCTTGTGGCATTAGCCGATGCTCGAATTCAGGCCAGCAGGGCGGCGTATGTGGGAGACCAAGCAGTCGATATGCACGCTGCCAAGCATGCCGGTGTGCTAGCAGTAGGAGCAGTTTGGGACCCGTATGCCAACAAGGAAGAACTGGAGGCTGCGGGGGCTGATGTAATTGTAGAGAGACCCCAAGAAATAGTTAGTCTGGTCGAAGGCTTTTAAGAGCAGGCGGTTTCGTTCTCCAGACGATTTAGCACTCGTTCCTAACCAGTCCCTAACCAGTGTGCTAGGGATGACGCAAAGCTTAGAGGGACATTGGTCCGGAGGCTCGGTCAAGCGAGTCTGCTCACTCACGTTATTATCTGGCTCTTTGTTAAGAGCTGAATCTAGTCAGGTTCATTATACGCTCTTATTGATGCTTCAACCGCTTCCCAAGCGTCCTTTTCTTTCCCTGCGTCTCCTTCGACCAAGATTTGGTGGAGCATTGGTGTAGGAAAAGTGAGCAGTTCTCCAAACCGTGAGAAATAGATTCCCAGTTTTTCGATTTCTCCATGCATGTCGTGTTCTCTCTTATTGAGTATGTAATAGCCCATCAACTGCCTGAAGTATTCCCTTTTGAATTCTATGGTCTTCGTTGTCTTTATCTCCACTAGTGTGCCATCAATTATGAAGTCAGCATCTGCACCTCCGACATCAAGACTGCTTTGTCCGAAAGTGGGGTTGAGAATACACTGTTGAGTAGCAGTAAAAAGCTCTTCCTCTACCAATTCAACAAGGCGCCGCAGGTCTCGGATATCTTCCTCATCAGCATAAAATATATCGGCATTTGGGAAATTTCGACCGCTTCTGAACACGGCTTCCAGCTTAGCGAGTGCTATGCAATCAGGAAGTAGGCTAACTATTGGCATCTCGCCTCTCAAATAGGCATCCTTTCGTTGGTCAAAGGCAGACAAAAACTGTTTGCGCTTTCTATCAGCCTTGGCACCATGGCGGGCGACAAGAGGGAAGTCTTTGACAAACTTACGGTTGAAGCTCAAGAGTTTGAGTCTCATGGCATAATCGAAGGCAGTTCCAACCGTGCCATAATTCTTTGTTAAAGGTGGGGCAAGAAGTTCGCCCCGAATATCAAAAGTGGGTTTGTCGAACATTGCGTCAATCAGACTGGCCGCAAATTTTGCAAAATCCGATAGGGACATTATAATCTTGACTCTACTATAGGTAAGAATGCTGCAATTGTCTCTAGCTCCGGTTTGAGTTCATCCATAGCCAACATAGTTACGTAGCCCATACGGCCCAATCGATTCACGATGCCCAAGTTTTCGTCATAGTCCTCGCAGCCTGCCGGCTCCAGCGTTTTCTTTTTATGTGGCCCGGGGTATCTTGATGTGCTTTCATGCGGGAAAGTAAACGCCGCCAGATATAGCAGCGAAATGAGTGACCATTGACCAAGCTGTTGTTCAGTGTCTCGCCTTATGACGATGTTCTTTTCTGTCTTATCCTCATCACTGAAACCATTAGGTGCAAGCATTTCTACGAGCGCTGACATAGACTTCAACTGGTCTTCTGATAATTGTGGAATCTTCAGTTTCTTACCTGCCTCCTCCAAAACGCTACTAACAAAGTCTCCGGGTGTGCCAGTATTTAGCCCCTGTCCATCAAGAAGAACCTTGCCGTGGAGCCCAAAAATAGACTTGAGTGCTCCAACGAAGCCTTGTTCACGAAGTAGTAGCAACATGTCGAGTATTTTATCAATTTCAGCAGCCGATGCCACAGCATACTGTTCCCGGTATAGTATTTCGTCTTTCCTTCGGTCTCTTGGAGTCTTCTTTGCTTCTGCTTTCAAATTTTCGATTTTACCTAAACCATTCTTAACATTCAACCCAAATCCCTCACCAATAATCCTGAGTCCCTCTACTTTGTTTGCCATTGCATTGAGAATCTCTTGATAGAAATCCAATAACACAACTAGACTGTTGTGACCATGACTCTTCAGTCTCCCATATGGATATTTACCCGTAGCGGCAGCTACTGACTTAGTAGCTTTTTCGATGGATTGTTGTAGCAAGTACACCGCTAGAGCCGGGTCTGAGCAACGGACTGTCTTGAGTGAATTCTTATCAAATGGCACTAGTTGTCTAAAGGCGTTAAAATCCTTCTGAGCTCGGTGAAACCACTTATAAGCGTTCTCTAGATTCGTTTTCTGTTTTTTCGTAAAAGCCTGCCTCTGGTTGGTCATCTTATTTTACATCCTTGGAATTAGTAAATTGTATGAGACAGTTCCTTGTCATTTTACAGCTTTTTCCCTCGCCACCTTCCATTAGTAGCATTCTGCGCAATACACTCTTTAGGACAGTAGACGGCAAATTTCGAGGGCGGCACCATCGGCCTCTCGGTCACCTCTTAGCCTTCTTCGTCTTTCTACGTACCGGGAATTTAACATTACTCGTAACTACGTAACCCTTAGCCTCAAGAAAAACCTTCACTACATGTTCAAAGGCCTCCATGAGCTCTCACCCCTATTTCATGCGTCTGTGCATTTTCTTGTTGACCGTCACTCAGCACTTACCGACAGTATATCGATTTGTTGACTTTGGTGCCAGTTTCTCAACATTCTGACGAAGGGTGCAGCAGTAATTTATGGCTGGAGAGTTACTCGTTGACATATAATTGCACTTATCCAAACTGTGTGTAAGGGCCCTTTTGATTCCCCGCGCTAATGTGCATGTTCAATTGGGTTGTATGTTGTACGCATCTCCAAATAGATCTACCTTGTAATCTGCGGAATCTTCTATGTTACGCCTTAACCTAACCTGACCCCAACCTATATTGACACTTCTCATGGTCTTGGTAACAGCCTGGATTGTCTCTCTAACCACTCCGTCTGATGGCCTAAATTTTTTTATCTTTGGCGGGGCCGTAATGAATCCGTTGGGTGTCAAACCGGCCACTCTATCCAAGTCTTCATCTTTAGGAAGGCTATTGCCAGCAATTGAATATGGACTTAATAAGGCGAATGGTTTATCAGACAATAACTTTGACCATATGTCGGGGTCATGGCTGCTCTCAGCTCCATGATGCGCCACTTTATAAACTAACGCCTTTTCTTTAATCGCTTGTGATTCATTTATTATTACGGTCCAACCCGTCTTTGGGTCACTAGTCTTTTCTAGGTCAGAACCGAGAAGGATTCTATGATCGCCAATCCTAACCCAAAGTACGACCGAGGTATTATTGGTACTGGGGCACGCAATCCGCTTTTTATGAGTTCCAGTGTCGGGAATTCTCTGATAAAAATCTAACTGTGCGCTTAGTATCGCTGAATCTGAAGGAGAAAGGGAATATATCTCAACTTCGCGGTTCTTTCTATTTAGGCGAATGTTATCCCTGTATAGAAGCTTGTCTGGGACAGCTAGCTTTGCCGCATTTATCTTCGTCCCACTTTTTCTCCTTTCATCCAGGCTCCTGAACACGTTAACAAATTCCGTTACGCCTGAACTCCCAGGGAAAGCACCTCCTCCATAAAGATCGAGCAATGCTGAAAAATGCGGGGATTTGAGAGCAGCAGAAACAGCGACCTCAGCAGACTTACATTCCCGAACCAACATCCCCATTCCTTGCACGTGGTCGTCATGCCAATGCGTAGCAACAATAAGCTTGACGGCCAAGGATGCATTTATTCCGAGACTTTCGAGGTATTGAAGTTGGGCCGGCTTTCCCGAATTCGGCTCTAGACACGAATCCACCAAAATCCACCTACCAAGTCCTACATGTAGCGCTATTGCCTCACCATAACCGGGGCCAAATATTGATACTTCAAGTTCACCATCGTTAGGAGATTCTGATGTCATACCTATTACTCGTTGAAATAAACCGTGAGGTCTCTTCCGGCTTTTTTCACTTCGTTATCCGTCCACATTGGAAGCCTACGAAAACGAATAATTGATTCCCGCACTCTTCCAGATGGCCGCTCCAGATATCCTATACTCCAATAGAAAATTGCGCCTGGTTCGATAAACGACCTTTCATCCGGCGTAACGTCTTGAACATAGATTTCAGCTTCTTGCTCGAGCTTGTCTCCAACAATGGGTGATAGGGTCGCCCTAAATGTATCACCGGATAAACTGATTACCTTCCCTTCCCATTTTTGAATGGCCTTGGAGTACTCTCTAAACGGAGTCGTCTTCGGTGGAGATAACACCAGTTCCCCTAATTGTACCCGGGACCCTTCTGTACTCCCATTTTGTTTTCTCGCTTCAGTAATGTCTCGTCCAGAACTATTCGTTCCCGCCAAGAGTGTTTCCTTCTGAAATCTCATGTCTATGGACCTCTTGTCGCTTGAGGTGATGTCAGTACCCTTGGCCACATTTTCCGAAGCTGTAGGCGACAGTCCTTCTACGCTTATGTTTTCTCTCCTAACTTCGCTATCGCTTGAGCTATCTCAGAACTTCTTTTCATTGACTCGTTCCATTTTTCCGACAGTACTACTCTTGCGCGGTCCGCTCCACCAACATCCTTTTCGTCTTCCTTTAGTACGTAGTGGTCATTAACCTCTATGTAAACACCGTATTTTATTTGAGTGGAAGGCTGCACCATAACTCGTAAGTATCCTTTAAGATCGTCAGGTCTCAATCCTTCGACAACAAGATTTCGCATACCCGGGCTCTTGAGTAATGGATTCCAGTCCTCCTTAGGAACCAGACGATGTCCCAGCCCACTCCAAGAATCCTCCGAGACTAGGTCGAAATGGAATTCTCTGTTTATCCCCATAAATTTTATTGGGGTATGACTTAACAACCCAAGTATTCCTACTACGATATCCCTCAATGTTTCATAGAATGATTCTTGGACCGTACCTAGCTGGAATCTTTCCTTGACAATGTCTACTGCTAGCCATTCAGTTTTAAAGCTTGCTACATCTGGATGCACGATATTAATAGTTGCCGCGTCTGCCTCCTCAGCACGTAATAAATTATGAGCAGCAAACCATGAAGGATGGAATATAGCAGGATTAAAATTCCCTATTAATACTATGTTGGCACCCTGGATTTTGATTTGCGGCAATATCCCTCTCCCGGACCAATTTGTAACCAAAATTATTTAGTGGAGTGTTTAAAAACGCTCCCTCTGACGCCATTATAGTCCAAGGCTTCTTTCCATTCAACTATTACCCACTACATGGACGAGAGAATCGTAAACTGCTAGAGCTGTTTCGAGAAGGGATGACATGCTTTGAAGTTGCTTTCAATAAGTTCGTTAGACGTGTAATAGCAGTTATACGCTAAGTACACGCTAACCGAGGTGACGAAATGTTAGAGTGCCTAAACACGCCCAATCTGGCAGTAACGTGGGCAGAGAAGGATAGAGAATAAGCATTAATAAATCAGAAAGATTCAGGGAGCGAGTATTATCTTCTCAAGCAAGCCCTTTCTGAGCAAATGTGCATTGATTACATAGTCGATGTGCTCTACGCCAACGCTAAGAGGGTTCCGCATCGATTTCCAGCCCTCACCATCGGTCAACCATACGAATTTCCATCCTGCTGACGAGAGAACTTCCCCTCTGTTTATATATGAACTGACGATTTCACCTGGTTTTGAACCTGTGCCCCCGTAGAAGTTCACTTCGATGTTGGTCGCTTTACCTTTATTGATAACAACGTAGTCGAACTTCCGGTTTCTTAATGTCGCAGGTATAGGTACATTGAATTCACTCTCTATGTGTCCAAAATTCTTCTGCTCGACCCAGATGAAATCTGGATTGTGGCTCACTAAGTCTCCTGCAACTTCTTTTACCATCTTCTCCAGGAATAATCCGCTTCTGTTCTTCCTGGCATTCGTATCCAACCCGACTTCAACGCCAAGCAGGTAGTCTGTTGCAGATTCCATTTGACACAGCATATCAAGTAGGCCTGTCTTCTTGGTGAATTGCACAATATCCTCTTTTTCTTTAGCATCGTAACTACCTTTAGAAAAGTCGTAAATCTTATATTGAATATCAGGTTCGATTGAGTTAAGTACCTTGATGATGCCATCTCGACATGCAAGCAATATTGGAATGACTTTAACAACTTCTGGATAACGCTCCAGAAGGTTACGGAAGTCGGTAATGGGATTGGGGCTGTTTCGCAGACTCTTCAATAGCGCAATCTCGTATTTGAAGAAATCTCGATTTTGAGCAACCTTTGTCCAGTTGACGAAGAAATCATAGGTGCGATTAGTCT
>Ga0315296_10003384_pt1 | contig 13337 bp, 7 predicted proteins | sample YL17G14_18_MG_FD_203921 | JGI IMG/M metagenome (GOLD analysis project Ga0315296, IMG submission 203921) | Sediment microbial communities from Yellowstone Lake, YNP, Wyoming, USA - YL17G14_18 | ecosystem: Environmental > Aquatic > Freshwater > Lake > Sediment | place: USA: Wyoming | collected... | reverse complement strand
CTTGTCCCAGCGTCGCCCTCACCTCTGAGTCGGATTTGAGAGCCATTATCAACCCCAGCCGGGATGCTAACTGAAATATTGCGCTTGTGCTTCTCTTTACCTGTGCCTCGGCACTGGGGGCAGGGCTCGGTAATAATTCTACCTTCACCGCGGCACTGATGGCAGGTAGTGGTGTGGGTGAAGCGACCAAAGAGGCTCTGTTGGACTCGGCGCACCTGCCCGCTGCCATTACAGTTGGGGCATCGGGTGGGTTGACTGCCTGGCTTGCTGCCAACACCCTGGCACAACGAGCAGTTCTCGGTGCGGACTATGGTTATCTCCTTTTCACAGCCCAGGGCGGCTTCCTCAAAGGTGATGGTAATTCCGCAGCTGAGGTCAGCACCGCCCTGGGGTGCTTGGCGGGTGGCAGTAGCTGCCCCGCCAAAAAAGGCATCAAAGATATCGCCGAAGCCGCCAAAGTCAAAGCCCTCAAAGCCTCGCCCGAAAAATCCCTCGGCACCACCGTGACCAAAGCGGTCATAAGCCGCCCGCTTATCCGGGTCAGAGAGCGCTTCATAGGCTTCGTTTATCTCTTTGAATCTTTCCCCCGCCTCATCATCATGATTGTGGTCGGGGTGATACTTAAAGGCTAGCCTACGAAACGCCTTCTTTATTTCCTCATCGGTAGCATCTCTATCTATGCCGAGGACTTCATAATAATCCCGCTTCGTTGGCATATCTTAGAACCCTATCCCCTTTATCCCCCTCTCCATGATATGGATATATATTCCTATCATGAGGGGGGAGGGTTTATAAGAGGGGCGAAGCCCCTCTTAAACTCCTTTCTTTAATACTTAAACCTCTTTAAACTCACCCTCCACAGTGCCTTCCTCGCCACCCTTACCCGGTGGGGGTTGCCCGCCAGGGGGTGGTGGTTGCTGTTGATAGATGGCAGCGCCAATCTTCTGCATTACCTCAGATAGCTCCTGCATCGCCCGCCGGACAGCATTAATATCCGTGCCCTGTAGCGCTGAGCGCACTGCTTGAACCTTGCTTTCTACCTCCTGGTTCAAGTTAGAGGGTATCTTGTCCTTGTGGTCTCGCAGGGTCTTTTCCGCAGTATAAGCCAGGGTGTCAGCGGCGTTGCGGGTCTCCACTTCCTCACGGCGTTTGGCATCCTCAGCCGCATGCATCTCTGCTTCCCGATGCATCTTTTCCACCTCTTCCTTGGAGAGTCCACTGGAGGCAGTAATGGTGATTTTCTGCTCCCTACCGGTGCCCTTATCATGGGCCTTAACACTGAGAATGCCATTGGCATCAATATCAAAGCTGACCTCAATCTGGGGCATACCCCGTGGTGCCGGCAGGATGCCATCAAGCATAAACCGTCCCAGGGTTCGGTTATCAGCCGCCATCGGTCTCTCCCCCTGGAGCACATGGATTTCCACACTGGGCTGATTATCGGCGGCAGTGCTGAAAATCTGGCTCTTTGAGGTGGGGATGGTGGTATTGCGGGGGATGAGGGAGGTTGCCACTCCACCCAGGGTCTCAATACCCAGGGTAAGCGGGGTAACATCCAGCAGCAGGACTTCTTTGACTTCCCCCTTAAGCACCCCCGCCTGAATAGCTGCCCCTACGGCTACCACCTCATCTGGGTTAACCCCTTTATTGGGTTCTTTACCGAAAAGTTGTTTTACCTTCTGCTGAACCAGTGGCATCCTGGTCTGCCCGCCAACCAGGATTACCTCGTCAATCTGGGCTGGGGTCTTGCCAGCGTCAGTCAGCGCCTGGTGGCAGGGCTCTAACGTTTTGTCCACCAAGTCCATTACTAGCTGCTCCAGTTTAGCCCGGGTAAGGGTAATGGTAAGGTGCTTGGGTCCACTGGCATCAGCAGTGATGAAGGGGAGGTTTATCTCGGTCTGCAGGACAGTTGATAGCTCACACTTAGCCTTTTCCGCCGCTTCCTTTAGTCGCTGTAGCGCCATTTTATCCTGTCTCAGGTCTATCCCCTGGTCTCGCTTGAACTCATCGCATAGCCAATCAATAACCCTCTGGTCAAGGTCATCACCACCAAGGTGAGTATCACCGCTGGTCGACTTTACCTGGAAGGTGCCTTCACCAATCTCTAGGATGGAGATATCAAAGGTGCCACCACCAAGGTCATAGACAGCGATGGTCTCCTCCTTCTTCTTGTCCAGCCCGTAGGCTAGAGCCGCTGCCGTTGGCTCATTAATTATTCTCAGCACGTTAAGCCCAGCGATGGCACCGGCGTCTTTGGTTGCCTGCCGCTGGCTGTCATTGAAGTAGGCGGGGACAGTGATAACCGCCTCAGCAATCTTCTCCCCGAGGTAAGCCTCGGCGTCTGTCTTTAGTTTTTGCAGAATCACAGCCGAAATTTCGGGCGGACTGTACTCTTTGCCTCCCATCGCCACCCGGACATCATTATTAGGTGCCCTAGTTACATTGTAGGCTTTACGCTTGGCGTCCTCCTCTACTGGTAGCTCTCGCCCCGCTGGCTCACCCCACTTGCGCCCCATGAATCTCTTAATACTGTAGATGGTGTTCTCCGGGTTAATGATAGCCTGGCGTTTAGCTATCTGTCCAACCAGCCGTTCCCCATTCTTGCTTATCGCCACTACCGAGGGGAAAAGGTTACCCCCCTCAGCAGAAGGGATAACTACCGGCTCTCCGCCCTGCATCACGGCTACTTCGCTGAATGTTGTCCCTAAGTCAATCCCTACAGCCTTTCCCATAATTTTTCCTCCTCTCTACTTCAAAATTGCCGCCTCTTCCTCCTGCCCATTGCCCACCACCACCTTACTCGGACGAATAACCCTATCATGGAACTTGTAACCCCTTTGTAACTCCTCAACCACTATCCCTTCCTTGCCTTTATCTTGCCTTACTGCTTCATGAAGGTTGGGGTCAAATGGTTCGTCTATTGCCTTAATCAGAGACAGCCCTTGTGCCTCCAGGGTTGACCGGAGCTTGCGCTCAATGAGCCTGATGCCATCTACCCAGCCGAGTTTATCCAGTTTAGGCGGGACAGAAGCGAAGGCTCGTTCCAAATCATCCAGAATAGGCAGAAGACTAAACATAAGCAGACCATTGGCAAACTTGCTCGTCTCCTCTTTCTCTTGCTCGCTGCGTCGCCTGTAGTTAATGAAGTCTGCCTGAGCCCTCTGCCAGCCAGCCAGATTAGCTTCAGCCTTCGTCCTTTCCTCAGCTAGGGCCTGCCTTAATTTCTCTATGTCCTCTATCTCGGTAACCTCTGGCTCCACACCCCTGGTTTGGCCTTCTTCTGGCTCTTGCTGTGTCATAATCTTAACTCCCTATATGGTATGGCGTTACCCGGCTACAGGCTTTCTGCCATATAGCTCGGCTACCAGTCGGGTCAGCACTGAGGATAGATAGCTTACCGCCGAGATGGTTCGGCCATAGGGCAAGCGGGTGGGACCGACCACAGTGATAAGGCCAACGGCTTCTTCAGGCAGCCCGTACCGGATGATTACCACACTGCAATCTTGGATAGCCTCTGCCTTATTCTCCTTGCCGATGATTACCTGCACCCCCTGGCCACTCACCTCCTCAGGAGTGATGGTTCGCAATAACTTTCTGCAATCGACCAATTCCGTTAGCACCTGCGCCCGGTGACCACGACGAAATTCTGGCTGGTTGAGAGTAAAGTGCAGCCCATCAAGGCAGGACTGCTCATACTCCTGCTCATCTTCAGCCTTCATTATCTTGAGCAGGCAATTGGTTAGCTCCTGTTCGGTGGGGGAAAGTTCTAGCTTCTTAGCCGAAATTTGTGCCCTGGTCAAGCCAGAATAAGCAGCATTTAGTTTGTTGGCTATAGTGATTAATTCCGATTGAGATATCACCTGGTCAAAGGTTATTAGCTGTTGCCTCAGCCTGGCTCCATGAAGGATAAGGACAATCAGTACCAGCGACTCTTTCAGGGCAACCAGTTCCAGATGCCTAAATTGGCAGTTTGCCGACTTGGGCATGGTTACTATAGCCATATTATGGACCAATTGAGCGGTGAGTGACGCCGCTAGACTCAGCCACTCCTCCAGTTCCCTCTCCACCTGGTGGAACAGGTGGCTTATCAAAAGCTGTTCGGCAAGGGGGAGCTCAATATCACTCAAAGTCTCCACATAGTAGCGGTAGCCCTTATCTAAGGGTATGCTCCCGGCTGAAGGGTGGGGGCGGATAATATAGCCCTCACGCTCTAGGTGTGCCATTTCATTGCGGATAGTGGCTGAACTTACCGCCAGCTCATAGTCGTTAATAATGCTCTGTGACGGCACTGGCACCGCCTTGGCAATATATTGCCCCACTATAGACTTGAGTATTGTCTCAGTTCTAGGAGATAACACCTTTACCTCCTGTTAGCAGTCTAAGCCCGAGACTGCTAATCATATTTAACTTACCACTTTAGCTCCCGCTTGTCAAGAGAGGTGAGATTGTTTAGTAACCCATCCTCCTACTTTTGGGGCATCTGAATAGGGGCTTGTTACTCACATTTGCGCCTATCTAAAATCCTCTTCCTCCTTTGAAGGGGACTAACTTAGCGGGGCGTCTAAGAGGGGCGTCAGCCCCTCTTTTTTCCCTCTTCCCCCTCTCCTTTCCCTTTGATAATGAGTCTAACTTAATGGGGTGTTTAAGAGGGGCGCTAGCCCCTCTTTTTTTCCTCTTCCCCCTCTCCTTTCCCTTTGATAATGAGCCTAACTTAATGGGGTGTTTAAGAGGGGCGCTAGCCCCTCTTAAACAATTATCCTCCCCTTCCCTTATTAAGGGAAGGGGGTTAGGGGGATAGGTTGCTAAACAATCAAGATGGAGATTGATTGAGAGCGCCAGCTATGCTATATTTAGACAAATGGATATTAGCTGGCTAGGTCATTCTTGCTTCAGGATTAGAGGCAATCACGCCACAGTTATTACCGACCCCTATTCACCTGACTTGGGTTACTCATTGGGCAAGCCTACTGCCCGTATTGTTACTGTCAGTCATCAGCACCCCGGTCATTGCTATGTTCAGGGCGTTGGCGGTCAACCAAAGGTGGTTGACGGACCAGGTGAGTATGAAATCAGTGGCGTCCTGATTATCGGGATAGCCACCTTTCATGATGGAGAGAGGGGCGGAAAGAGGGGTAAAAACACCGTCTACCTTATGGAGATAGATGAGATATCAGTGTGTCACCTTGGTGACCTGGGGCATGTACTTACCGGTGAGCAGGTTGAGGAGATAGACAATGTCGATGTGTTGCTGCTCCCCGTGGGTGGGGTGTCGACGATAAATGCCCCCATGGCAGCCGAGGTGGTGAGGCAGCTTGAGCCCAAAGCAGTAATTCCGATGCATTACAATACCCCGGCGCTAAGCTGGGGGCTGGAGCCGGTGGAAAGATTCCTTAAGGAGATAGGGGCAAAACAGGTCACTTCCCAACCTAAGCTCTCCCTTACCAAGTCAAACCTGCCTGCCAGTATGCAGGTCTTCCTGCTTGATTATCCCCATTGAGCCGCCTAGAGCTTCAATACCTTTATCGTCAGTATTATCATGGTGATTAACATTGCTATCATGGTCACGAGGAAAGTCAGCAGCAGGACGCCCCCCAGCGGCACTAGCCACTCTGTCCAGTCGGGGGTGGCTGGCTGGGATGGTTGGGGTGGCTGAGGCGGAGAGGCTGGCTGGGGTGGTGGCTCGGTGGTGAAGGCACTAACCGCACTCCAGGCACTGCAAGTATCAGCGCTGATTGCCCGCACCTTCCAGTAGTAGGTGGTATCATGGTTGAGAGCTATGTTACATTGCCAGGCGGTGGCAGGCAAGGCATAGGTACCGGTCTTCAGGATGGTGGGGTTGCCAAAGGTAACCTCGGTAGACACCACCAGCTCATAGCTATCTGCCCCGGCTATGGCGCTCCACTGAAATATTGGTTTTACCGGCACCCCGCGAGCACCACCTTCGGGACTAATAAGCTCAGGAGCAATAACGCTATAGCCAAGGCTGGTGGTAAACGACCACTTAGCCGACCACGGGCTTAATACCGGCTCGGTGGCTCTCACCCGCCAGTAGTAGGTGGTAGCCAGGTCAAGGGGTGGCAAGCGGGCTGAGGTGGCTTCAGTATCACCTTCATAGCCAAGAAAGTTGGAAAAGTTGCTCTCGTCACTAAGCTGCCAATGGTATTTAGTAGCTCCTTCAAGTGTCTCCCAGTTAAGGCTTACATTTTTAACCGAGTCGTTAACAATTGTGCCTGCGCCCGGTGCCCTATCGGGCGGTGAGACGAGAGTAACTGGCTGGGTCAGGCTATCGGTATAGGTCATAAGCTTGGTATTGGCAGTATCAATTGACCACAGCCTGTGGTCATGTAGCCAGAGTCCGATTAGTTTAGCCCCGTCATCCAGCCCTTTGGTTACGGTCTCAAAGGTCGGTCCTAGCGGATATGTCGGGTTAAGGCAGCGCTCCATACCACCGTCAGCCTTGAAGTTGGCAGCATATAGGGTTCCATCGGCTGATACTATCGTCTGACCAATCATGCCATCGGCGGGGTTATCTATGCTTTCCCAGGCATCGCTCTTACCAATGATAAAGCGGTAAATGCCGCTACCCGGGGTGTCGCTGGCAGCATAGACGGTGTTATTGGTGCTGTAGTCGGGGTCAAAGGCAATGGTTATACTGCCACTCAGGGGTTTTGTCGTGGCATGCGGCGGCAGCGGCGTAAATGAAGCACCATTGTCTTCAGACCAGTACACCCAGCCATCCTTGTTACCTATCAGGATGGTCTTGTCCTCATCATAGTCGGGCGACAGGGCTATGGAGTTTAACGACTGGCTGCCGGCAACTGCCCCCTTGGAGTAGGTTAAGCCGCTATTGGTGGTGTGGTAGACAAGGCCGGTATTGGTAGCGGCATCAAAGCTGCCAATGAACAGGGTGGTATCATCAACCACCGCCCAGGCGTCAATGGGGAAGGGGACAGTCCGATGGGCGAAGCTTTGACCGTTATCCGATGACTTCCATATTGCCGGCTTGCCGTTACTGCTGCCAGTGATAAACACTACCCGGCTATCATCATATCGCGGGGAAAGCTCAACCCGGTCAATCTCATCTACATCAGCTAGGGCGCTGGTATAGACCCTTTCCCAATTTGTTCCACCATTGAGGCTGCGCCACAGGCTGTCTTTTCCGCCAGTATGATTAGTGAGCAGAAACAGGGTGTTATCCTGGCTATAGCTGGGGGATGCAGCCAGGTCAACAATGTCGCTGATTTTGGTATCAATCAGGTTCGCCTGGTTCCAGGTAATGCCGCCATCACTGCTCACCGAGAAGGCGCTCTCAGTGCCACTGGTAGCGGCATAGGCTATACCGCTATCAGCAAAATCAGCCGCCATAAGCACATAGGTCAGACCATTCCCAGTTGGTGCTTTTTTGCTTGAAACCCAGCTCTCTCCATCGTCGGGGCTATACCATACCTTGCCTGCTGTTCCCCCAGCCAGTAACCGGGTACCGCCAACCTCGCCAACCAGGTCAAGGCTAATGATATCAGCGTCCATGCCAAGGTCATAAGCGTTGTCCTCGGTTACTCGGTAGACGTCGCCGTTGCCGGCAGCCGCCACACCGACAAGTAGCTCATAAGTCTGGGTAAAGTCATCGGGGAAGCAAATCTTGGAGGCAGCCCAGATGCCGAAGGGAGTGACACAGTTTTCCTCTAGCTCAGCAAACTCAGTCGGGCAGGCAGCGCCGATGATCTTGACGACATGGGTCTCATAGCCATCGCTGACGACAGCGTAGGTCTCCCTGCTATCAGCGAAGTCTGGGGCACAGCCGATAGCGAAAGCCTCATAGCCAGCGCCATAGCAAGAAAGGCCTACGTCAGTCCACCTGGCCCCGAAATCTGCTTCTGCTATGCAGTAGATACCGCCAAAGTTGCCTCCTTCAGTGTCAGCGGTGCCGATGAATATGAAGGGGTTATTTTTGGCATTGTAGCCGACATCAAGGCAGGTGACCGATTCGTTGGTGCCAAGAGCGGGGAAACTGCCAGCGCCCAGTTTATCAAAGCTATCGCCAACGTCATCAGAGCGGTAAACATGGCTGCCATCGGTTATGTAGATAGTCTTGGCGTCAATCCCGGAGCAGGTAATACCGGCTATGGCATCCCCGTGGTAGTCGGTCTCTGCCCAGGTGCCTCCCTTATCCGTGGACTTCATCAGGCGGTGGGTGGTGCCGTCAAAGTAATAAGCATACAGGGTGCCATCAATAGCCATGGTCAGGTGCCGGACATCTGAGCCTGAAGCCAGCACCCAGTCCCCCGCCTTACCCTGAGTGGGGCTCTTGACCTCTGACCATTTCACTATATCGGGGTCGGCAAAGACCGGGCAGGTTGGGCTGAGCAGCCCCAGTAGCACCACCAGCCCCAGGGCAAATTTTACCTTTGCCACATGGCGAATTCTACCCTTGCTCTAGCTTGAAGTCAATAGGGGAATATTTATCTACCTCACCCCCTTCAGAGGAAATTCTAAATACTAAATTCAAAACCATTTTGGTCATTTGGTTATTAGTGCTTTGTATTTGTTTAGAGTTTCGTGCTTTGTATTTAGGATTTTATCATGGGCATAGCCCCTTCAATCTACCTTAATTTAGGGGGCTAGGTGTTTTAAAAAAGAAGAGCCCCCGCTTTATGGCGGGGGCTCTTGGCTATCCGGTTAGGGTGTTACTCTGTTAGTCCCGTTACGGCGTTCGCCGGGTGGTAACTATCAGGATAATCACCGCAATCACCAGAACCGCACCGATGATAACTATCACCCAGATGTAGACTGGGGTTACTGGTATTACCGGTGCGTGTGCCGCAGTATTGTGTGCCTTTAGAGCTGCTTCACTCTCAAAGGTCAAGCCATCCAGTGGGCAGGTCCAAACTTTTGCCGCTGGTGCTACCTGAGTGCTGAAAAGGCAGGTTGTCCATGCACCAACAACATCACCCTTAACTGCTCTCACCCTCCAGTAGTAGGTAGTATCGTAGGCAAGCTTAGGAACACCATCCCAGGCATTAACCGTTGGCGTCCCCGAAGCAAGGATAGGGCTGAAAAGCTCATTGGTGGCTATCTGAATCTCATAGCTAGTAGCCCCAGCAATCTCACTCCAGGAGAAGTTGGGGGTAAGGGTAAGATTCTCAGAACCGCAGACTGGAGAGCAACGGACAGGTACTAGCATTGCCGTGGTGAACTCATAGAGGTCTGACCACTTGCTCAGCTTCGGTTCGCCATAGCATACCCTTACCTTCCAGTAGTAGGTTGTGCCCGCGTCTAGGTCGTCAACGACAATACATGTCTTTTTAATACATGTACAGACTTCTACCAAGTGGTCGTCGATGCTGGCGAACTCGCTACAGGCACAGTCCAAATACCGTCCGAAGGAAGCGCTCGACACGTCTAGTTTCTCGTCAGGACACTGAGGACAGTATTTGTAAAGGGCTACCTCGTAGCAATCAGCCCCGCACAGTGCTTCCCAGCTAAGGGTAGCCTCGCCGGTTGTCGTCACATTGGCATCATCAAACGGCGCAGTCAGGACTACCGGTGCTGCCAGGGTGTCCTCATAGACCCATACATTGTCAACTCCGTCTGCCCAAATCTGTTCTAGAGACCAGAGGACATTCTCGTCGCAGCCCTTGTCGCTGGTGCCGCAGGTAAGCCACAGCCGCCTTAGCTCTGTGCCCGGGTTGGCGTTCTCGACAACCAGCCCGTCGGTTAGTCGCTCAAACACGACATCATCCGCATCGGCGGTGTCGGGGTTGAGTGACCGCAGCACGCCACCAGCGTCAGCCACGCCGTCAGGTACAAACGAAGTATCTTCTACGTCGTCCCTATTAGTGACATAGAGAGCGGTATCGCCGGCAGCGGCTATGCCCCTGAAGACATCGTCATCATTGTCGATGAGGATTGTCTCCCACTCCTGGTCTGCCCAGGCAGCATCAGGGTCAATAACACAGCGGACTACCAAATTGAAGGTGGCAGCATAGATGATGTCGCTGGTGGGGTCAAAGACAACTGAAGTGTCATAGCCGCCACCATCGATCGGGTCTTCGTAGATAGCTGCATCAACCTTTTTCCAGGTCTCAGCGCCGTCCTCGGAGATGAACACCTGAGAACCACCTACTCCGTTATAGGGGGCATCGCCAAGCACGATGGTTCCCGGGTCTGCATAGCCTGGCTTCAGGGCAAATGAGTACGGAACCCCGGCGCCAGTGGGTAGCTTGTATTCCTTCCACGGTCGGGAGCCATGCTTGGTCGTCTTGAAAACGGTAACCTTGTTATCGGGGTTAACGCCGCCGACAATGACCGTCTCCTCGTCTATTACCTCCATTGCCTTTACGTAGTAATCAGGAGGGCAGGGGTAGGCGAGTTGGTCCCAGCTACAGCCGGCATCGGTTGTCCTGAAGATTTCAAAGTCCTCGTCAGTCAGGTATACCGCACTGGTGGTATTGAAATCAGGAGATACCTCCAGCATCCAAAATGGCGTAAACGAAATCTCATAGGTCTCGTCTAAAAAGACCCTCTCCCAGTAGGTGCCGTCATACCTGAACACACTGGCAGTGGCACCACACCCCATCTCCTCGCCCCACTTCGCAGTCACCATGAACATCGTCTTTGAGTCACAGAGGTATCCCGGTGAGAAGCCAAGCCAGCGCACCGCATCAATATTGGTGGCAATCAGTGAAATCTGGTTCCAGTATTGACCGACCTCCTCGCCACACGACATAGACACGGCAGCCTCACAGCCGCTGGTTGCCGCTAGAGCCGAACCCTCATAGAAGATGACGTAGGTTAGCTCTTCGCCGGTCGGGTTCTTGTCGCTGTCGTCCCAGCTCCAGCCGCCGTCAGCGCTGTAATAGACATCAGTGTTGCAGTAAGCGCCGGCAATCAGCTCTGCCTCGTCGGTATCACCCTGCACATCAAGGCTGATGATATCAACCGGCGTAATGCCGGCACAGGCGACACCGCCGGCAACATTGAGGTCACGAGCCTCGCCGTAAGTCACTGCGTAGACATCGCCGCCGTCTTGAGCGGGTAGGGTAGGATCCTTACACTCGTTCGCATCAGTGATGCCGACAAACAGGGTCCCAGTCTCATCAAAGTCATCGGGGAAGCCAATCCTTGAGGCAGCCCAGGTGCCGAAACTGTCGGTGCAGTTCCACTCTAGCTCGGCAAACTCAACCGGGCAGGCACCGCCGACAATCTTGACGACATGGGTCTCAGAGCCATCGCTGACGACAGCGTAGGTCTCCATGCTATCTTCGTAGTCCGGGGCGCAGCCGATAGCGAAAGCCTCGTAGCCATCGCCATAGCAGGCAAGGTCTATGTTTGTCCACGTAGCGCTGAATGAGTCTTCAGCTATGTAGTAGATACTGCCCGGATAGACGCTCTCATTACCAGCCACACAGAAAGTGTCTTGAGTGACGGTGTGCGCCCTGGTGCCGATGAAGACATACGGGTTGTCATCGTAATAGCCAACATCAATGCTGGTAATGGTTCTCCAGCTAATGTTGTCACTAAGGCAACACCCGCAGTCGCCGCCTAGGGCTTTCTCAAGGCCAGTCCTGTCGACAAAGTCAAAGGTGTCGCCGCCGTCTTCTGTCTTATAGACATAGTAGCCGTCGGTTACATACAGGACGTCGGCATCAATGCTTGACGCCGCCATGTCAAACACCCGGTCCGGGTGCTCATCCGGACTACAAACTTCTACGTCTTCATAGCCGGTGGCTGCCCAGGTGCGACCGCCATCCTCGGACTTGAAGATGTGGTCAGTCCCACCCCCAGAGGTGTCCACATAGACATAGAGGTCAGCATAGAGGTCACCAGGCCGTTTGATGGCTTGGGTTATCTCGCTGACTCCGTCTATAAGCTCCCCAGCCGCATTAGTCCCCTGCCTGAACCAGTCGCCCGCCGAGCCAGCCTTCGGGTATCCATATTTATACCACTCGTTTATCTTCTCCGCCGGCGCAGCCGCCGCCGCTGGTAGGGCAAAGCCAAACAGGCTGGCTAGCATCACTACCGTCAGCGCTACACCCAATATCTTATATAATTTTGCTTTCACGACCTTTAATTATCCTCCTTAACAATTATTCCCCACAAAAGGAAAATCCCTCTCTTTTATGGAGACAAGGGTATTTCGGGTTTTATAGTTTAATTTCATCTCCCCCTTTGGCTTCACGCCTCCGGGCTTTTACCATAGCATCACCTCCTTCAAAAGCTGTGCTAACACTATATCACAACTTCGCCATTTGTCAAGTCCCGAATCTGGGCTTGACATCAAATGAACCGACTGCCTTACCCCCTTTTCTCAACTTCTTCCTTAAAACTTCTAAGCAAGGCATCAGCGAATTGCTTATCAAACCCAGCTTTCATAAGAGCCCCAACCACCCTATCAGCTACCCTATCAGCCAACAGACCAGCCACCCGCTCCATAGCCAAGTCCGCAACCCTATCCGATAAGTCCTTTGCCGTCACCTTAGCCACACTTTTTCCCCCCGATTTTCACTCCGCCACTTCCGCCCACACCTAACAGCTTGTATTATAACATAGCTGTCAAGACTGCTAGCTACTATAGCTATAGGTTTGCCGTTTGTCAAGCCCCAGTCGCTTCGCGACAAATCCTAATATCTAAGTACCAAATACTAAACAATTTCAAAATTCAAAAATGTTTAGTTCTTTTGGATTTTGGTGATTTGATATTGTTTAGAGTTTAGGAATTAGTATTTAGTATTTCCCCTTTAGGATTTAGAAATTAGTATTTAGAGTTTTCCCGCTTAGATATTGTTTAGGGTTTAGGATTTAGCATTTTCTCCAACAATCCCTATGTCTCCTTGGTCAGGGTAGCCAGGAACTCAGCGTTGGACTTGGTCCTGCGCAGGCGGTCAAGCACGCGCTCGGTCGTCTCAGTGAAGTTGGTGGAGTCAGAGGCAATCATGGACACCATGCGCCGCAGCAGCCAGACCTGCTTTACCGTCTCCTCACCTAGCAAAAGCTCCTCCCGCCTCGTCCCGCTGCGCTGAATATCCATTGCCGGGAAGATTCGCCGCTCCGACAGTCGGCGGTCAAGGTGGAGCTCCATATTCCCCGTTCCCTTGAACTCCTCATAGATAAGCTCATCCATTCTGCTGCCGGTATCAATGAGGCAGGTAGCGATGATGGTCAGGCTGCCGCCCTCGGCGGTATTGCGGGCGGTGCCGAAGAAGTGCTTGGGGGGGTAGAGGGCTGCCGGGTCAATGCCGCCGGATAGGGTACGACCGCTGGGGGGCACCGCCAGGTTATAGGAGCGGGTGAGGCGGGTAATGCCGTCAAGCAGGATGACCACGTCCTTGCCCGTCTCC
>Ga0315296_10003383_pt1 | contig 13344 bp, 12 predicted proteins | sample YL17G14_18_MG_FD_203921 | JGI IMG/M metagenome (GOLD analysis project Ga0315296, IMG submission 203921) | Sediment microbial communities from Yellowstone Lake, YNP, Wyoming, USA - YL17G14_18 | ecosystem: Environmental > Aquatic > Freshwater > Lake > Sediment | place: USA: Wyoming | collected... | reverse complement strand
GTGGGGCTACATAGACAAAACCGGAGACATGGTAATCCAGCCGCAGTTTGACAAGGCTTACGGCTTTTCCGAAGGGCTGGCGGCGGTAGTGGCAGGGAAGAAATACGGCTACATAGACAAGACCGGCGCAACTGTCATCAAACCCCAATATGACTACGGACTCGCCTTTTCTGAAGGCCTGGCCCGTATAACGATTGGCGAGAAGTATGGCTTCATAGACAAGACGGGCGCGATGGTTATCAAACCGAATCTGGACTGGGCCTGGAGTTTTTCCGAGGGGCTGGTGGCTGCCCACAAGGGCGGCTTCAAGAAGGGCAAGTCCGGCTACATAGAAAGTAAGTTCGGCTACATGGACAAGACCGGCCAGTGGGTCATTGAACCCCAGTTCGCTTTGGCCGGGCATTTTTCTGAAGGACTGGCCGCTGTACGGGTTGGTTTCGGTGGGTCTGGCTACATAGACAAGACGGGCAATATGGTCATCAATCCTGAGTTTAAGGAGAGTGTTGAGAGCTTCCACGAAGGGTTAGCGCCTGCAAAGGTAGGGGTTGGCGGCAAGTGGGGCTACATAGACAAAACCGGAGACATGGTAATCCAGCCGCAGTTTGACAAGGCTTACGGCTTTTCCGAAGGGCTGGCGGCGGTAGTGGCAGGGAAGAAATACGGCTACATAGACAAGACCGGCAATATGGTGATCAAGCCACAGTTTGATGGTGACCCTGGTAACTTCTCCGGAGGGTTAGCAGCGATAAGGGTTGGCGGCAAACTGGGCTACATTGACAAAACCGGCAAGCTCGTGTGGCGACCCCAGGAATAGCACATCGTCTGCGCAATGAAGAGATGCCAAGGCACTGCCCCGGCGCGGCGCGTGTGGTCCTTCGGTAGGCCGCTGCCGCTGTTGGGTCTGGTTTCGACGGGTGTCATGTCTCCTCACCAAAGTGACCTAGCATCGAAATCCGCCGCCTCGTCCACATCTCCGCAGTTTCGATGCCAAGCCGGCTTCCTTCAGCGCGTCCGAATCGAACCCCGAGGAAATCGGGCCTCAAGAAACCCGCATAAATACTGGATTCTCTACCTTCGGACGGATTGGCCGTCGTCCGCTCGTGCTTCGTAGCGAAGTAGCGAAGCCACTTCGCTACTTCGCAGAGTAGCAAAGGAAACAGAGAAAGAGCGGCCCGAAGGGCCGTTTCAGGGGCAAAACGGGGCGGGAAATGGGCGATGCCGTCCGAAGGTCTGTGACGGGGAAAGAGGCGAGAATCACGCCATTACAAGCCAAGGGACTCCGCCGAAGCGGCTACGTCCCTCTCGCGAAGGCGGAGACCCGCGTCTCGGTCAGGCGGGCTTTCAGCGACAGAGAATGTTTCGATAAAGAAGAATGGTGGAGGCGGCGGGAATCGCCTGTCCCGAGCCCGTCGAGGGAAACCCGCGTCCGCGAATCCGCCGTTCGGCGGACAGCATTTACGAGCGTATCCCACGCATTGTCTTCGCGCGTGGGTCCCTCCGCAGCCGGGGTCGCTACGGCTTGCGGCGGGATTCGGCGAGGATGAGCCCGTAGGGCAGAACCTTGCGTTCTGCCGCTGACTTGCGCAGTCCGCCACGTGATTCCGGCGGGGCAGGAGGCAAGCTCCTGCCCTACGGCTTGCGGCGGGAGTCGGCCAGGATCAGTTCGAGTTCGTCGCGGTGCTTGTCGGGCTCGAAGTGGCACTCCTCAAGCCGCGCCCCACACACCGCGGGCGCTGCGAGAGAGATCCCGCGCTCCGTCAGCGGTTGTCGCCGCCGGTAAGTGCTAACAGGGCGCGGGGTCTCGCGCCGTCGCCATAGCGGCTTTGGCACGTCGGCGACCTGACCCCGCGTGCCTGCGGGGCATCCGCCGGCTGGCGGACGGCTTCAGGAGAAGCCGCCCCCCAAACCACCCGCCTCGTGTCACCCGTTGCAGCGGCGAAGGCCGGTTGACAAGGCGGCGACGGGTGCGTATCATTGGCCGAGATTGCAGAGCCGCCTGCCAGTCCGCAGGCGGGCGGGCGCTGTGGGACCGGTGGAGCCCGTGAAGATAGACCTCAGGGAGGTTGCCCGCGTGCCGGGCGCACGTGCGACCCACGAGTTCGCCGAATCGCTGCCGGAGGACGAGCAGTTTCAGGCAACAGGGCCTGTCCGGGGCAGCCTGGCCGTGAGCAACGCCGGCGGAGTGCTGCTGCTGACCGGGGACTTCAGGGGCCGGGTTCGGGTGCCCTGTGCTCGCTGCCTGGAGCCCGCAGAGGTGGATGTCAGCGGCGCCCTGCAGGAGGAGTTCAGGTCGCTGACGCCGGGGGTCGAGAAGCCCGCCGACACGATAGACGCCCAGGAGCCAGCAGAAGCCGCCTATTCGGAGGGGCTGCTCGACCTGACGGAGTTGCTGCGCCAGCAGGTGGCCCTGGGCCTCCCGATTCAGCCGCTGTGCACGGCCGATTGCCGGGGTTTGTGCCCCAACTGCGGCAAGAATCTGAACCGGGAGCAGTGCTCCTGCGCGGCGGAGGCGCTCGAGTCGCCTGTTGGCTGGCGCGCGGAACTGGCCAAACTCGCGCAGAAACAGCGCGGGGCCGCATAAAGGCAGCACAAGCCGAATACTACGCCCTGACAGAGAGGACGAAGATGGCGTTACCGAAGAGAAAACATTCGCGCTCAAGGCGCGACAAGCGGCGCGCAAACTGGAAACTGGCCGCGCCCACCCTGGTGAAATGCCCGGGCTGCCAGCGGCTCAAGCCGGCTCACGTCGCCTGCCCTGCCTGCGGGCGGTATTCGGCCAAGGTTTCCGTGCCTGTTGTAACCAAAGAAAAGAAGCGCAAGTAGGCCAATCCCGTGCCCATAGCCGTTGATGCCATGGGAGGTGACAACGCCCCTGCCGCGGTGGTGGCGGGAGCGGTTCGCGCGGCTGGCGAGTTCGGGATCAGCGTGATCCTGGTGGGCGACGAGAGCAGGCTGCGTGGGCACCTTGAGGAGCAGGCAGGGAACTACGACGGAGCCCGCCTGAAGGACCTGGTAACCATCGCGCACACCAGCCAGTGGGTGGAGATGGGCGAGGCCCCTGCCCAGGCCTTGCAGCGCAAGCGCGATGCTTCTGTTCTGGTTTCTGCGCGGCTTGTCAGGGAGGGCCGGGCGGCGGGGTTCGTTTCGGCGGGCAACTCGGGTGCGGCAGTGGGGGCCGCGCTTCTGACCCTGGGGCGGCTTCCCGGGGTGGAGCGCGCGCCGATTGCCACCATAATTCCTCTGCATTCTGGCCGCGCCGTGCTGCTGGACGTGGGCGCAAACGTTGACTGCAAGCCGGCCCACCTGCTGCAGTTCGCGGTGATGGGCAGCGTCTATGCGCGGCGCGCGCTTGGCGTGGAGTCCCCGCGCGTGGGGCTGCTGAGCATAGGCGAGGAGCCAAGCAAGGGAGACAGCAGGACGAAGGCCGCGCACGCCCTGCTCGCCGCGTCGGGGCTGAACTTCGTGGGCAATTTGGACGGAAAGGACACGTTCCGCGGCGCTGCCGATGTCGTGGTGTGCGACGGGTTCGTCGGCAACCTGGTGATCAAGGTGGGCGAGGGGGTGGTGGATCTGATAGCCGCGCTGCTGGCGGAGAAGCAAGGCCCGCAGGCTGCCGCTGCGATGAGCAGCCTGGCCGACCGAGTGCACTGGGCGGAATATGGCGGCGCGCCCCTGCTGGGGGTGGACGGGGTGTGCGTGATCGCTCATGGGCGCTCGGACGCCAAGGCAGTGGCGCACGCTGTGCGGGTGGCGAACCAGGCTGCTGAGAGCGGCGTGGTCGAAGGGCTGAAGCAGGAGTTGCCGAGGCATGCCTTGACGCGCTGCAAGTCATCGGAGCCGCGGTCTTGAGCGCCAGGCCAAGAAGTGCTGGCCCGCCCGCTGCGGCGGCAGCCGTCGTTTTTCCAGGGCAGGGCTCCCAGCGTGTGGGGATGGGAGCAGAGTTATACGCCGCTCACCCGACAATCAGGGAGGTGTTGGATCGCGCGGGCAATGTGCTGGGTTACGACCTGGCTTCCTTCTGCCTTCACGGGCCGGCCAGCGAACTCGCGCGCACACGCTGCGCCCAGCCAGCGCTCTTCGCCCTCAGCGTTGGAATATGGAGATTGCTGACTGACAGAGGCGTTCAACCGATATGCGCCGCCGGCCACAGCATCGGCGAGTTCGCCGCGTGGGTGGCGTCGGGAGCCATTGAGTTCGAGCAGGCCCTGCTCCTGGTGCGCAAGCGGGCGGAATTGATGGAGGAGGCTGCCCAGGCACGGAAAGGCGCAATGTCGGCAATCCTTGGGCTTGACGCCGAGCAGGTGGAGCACATCTGCCAGCAGGCGGCATCGGCAGGCGCCGTCGTAATCGCGGGCTGCAATTGCCCCGGCCAGGTCGTCGTGTCGGGGGCGGTGCATGCTGTAGAGCGCGCCGAGGACGTTGCGCGCCGCGCCGGCGCGAGGGTTGTCAGGCTTGCGGTGGCGGGGGCTTTCCACTCGCCTCTGATGGCCGAGGCGGCAAAGGCATTCGCCGCCGAGGTGGAGCGCGCACCGATTCGGAAGGCGAAGATGCCCGTCGCGGCGAACGCAACGGGCAGGCTGACGCAGGCTGCGGACGATATCCGGCAGGCGATGCGGGAGCAGATGCTGAAACCTGTCCTGTGGGAAACAGGGATGCGAGCGATGATCTCGCTTGGGGCGCGGCTGTTCATCGAGGCAGGAGGGGCGCGCGTGCTGAGCGGGATGGCAGCGCGCATTGATCCATCGGTGCGCCCAGTCCCGGTGGACGACGCAAACGGCCTTGAGAAAGCAATTGCGGCCCTGAAAGATTTGGGATGACGAAGGAGATTTGCAGCGGGCGCGGAAATGCGCGCGCTAGCGAGCATGCCGCCTGCGACGCGGGCGTGCCAAAAGCAGCCGGGAGGTGAAGGAGAACGTGGAGGACGAGATATTTGCACAGGTCAAGAAACTGGTCGCGGAGGAGTTGAACGTTGACCCAGCAGAAGTAACGCCGCAGGCATCCTTCACGGACGACCTGGGGGCGGACTCGCTGGCGCTGGTCGAACTGGTGATGGCCTTCGAGGAGAAGTTCGACCTGGACAACATCCCCGACGAGGACATGGAGAAGATCCGCACCGTTCAGGATGCGGTCAACTACATAGTGGAGCGCAAGAAGGCCTAGGTGTGAGCCGGCCGCGTGCTGCCCGCGTCGTAGTCACCGGCGCCGGCGCGGTGACTCCTTTTGGAGTTGGCGTCCCAGCGTTCTGGCAGGGCCTCGTGGAGGGACGGTCGGCAGCCGCGCCCATCACCGGTTTTGACGCATCCGCATTTCCCGTTCGAATCGCTGCCGAGGTCAGGGACTTCGATCCACTGAGTTTCCTGGACGCGAGGGAGGCTCGCCATACAGACCGCATGGCGCAGTTCGCCGTCGCCGCCACCGACCTGGCGCTCGCCCAGTCTGGGCTCTCCATCACCGAAGCGAACAGGGACCGAATTGGCGTCTTGATCGGCAGCGGCATCGGCGGCATCGCCACCCTGGAGGCGCAGCACAGGATATTGCTCGAAAAAGGCCCCGGCAGGGTCAGCCCCTACCTGATTCCGATGATGATTGCCGATATGGCCGCCGGCTATGTCTCGATACGGGTGGGCGCGCGGGGGCCGAACTCGTCAGTTTGCACTGCGTGCGCCAGCGGGACACATGCCATCGGCGACTCATATGAGATCATCGCGCGCGGCGATGCCGACGCAATGATTGCAGGGGGAACCGAGGCCTGCATCACGCCTGTCTCGGTTGCGGGATTCTGCGCACTGCGCGCTCTGTCGCGGCGCAATGACGATCCGCAGCGGGCCTCGCGGCCGTTTGATGCGCAGCGCGACGGGTTCCTGATGGGCGAGGGTGCCGGGATCGTGGTGTTGGAGAGCCTGGAACATGCCGAAGCGCGAGGGGCGCAGGTGCTGGGGGAGATTGTCGGGTACGGGATGAGCGGCGATGCCTATCACCAGACGCACAACGCGCCCGAGGGAGAGGGCGCAGCCAGGGCGATGAGGGCTGCGCTCGTCTCGGCGGGGATCGAGCCTGAACAGGTGGACTACATCAACGCCCACGGCACATCCACACCTGCGAACGACCTGGCGGAGACGCAGGCGATAAAGGCGGTGTTCGGCGAGCAGGCTTACAAGGTGCCGGTGAGTTCCACAAAATCCCAGGTGGGGCACCTGATGGGAGCGGCGGGAGCGGTCGAGTTGATCGCCTGCCTCTTGGCCATGAAGCACGGCGTCGTTCCCCCGACAATCAACTACGAGTTCCCGGACCCGGATTGCGACCTGGACTACGTTCCGAACCAGGCCCGCAAGCACCGCGTCGAGGTCGCGCTCTCGAACTCCTTCGGCTTCGGCGGCCACAACGCCGCCCTCGTCGTCCGAGCGGTCTGACAGCCTAGCGGGGGTTGTCAAATGACGCTGTTGGTGGTAAACTATTATCGAGGGGGAGGGCTTCGGCGAGGAGGATAAAATGGAAGTCTGTCAAAGGTGTGGGGTAGAGAACAAGGACGACAGGGCGGCGTGTTGGAACTGCTTCGGGCCGCTTCAGGGCGGGGCCCAGGAGGCGGGCCATCAGATGCCTGTGGTGCACGGTCGGCGGTTCAACCTGCGCATTCCATGGAAACCGCTGCTTGCGATTATCGTGCTGGGGGGCGGCGGATATGCGGGGTACAAGGTGATGATGGGCCGGTCGCCCGCAAGCGTCGCGCAGGCTTACATGGATGCCGTTCTGGTCAACGACGCCGAGGGCATGAAGAAGTTGAGCACGGGCGGCGGAGGCGACCTGCTGCCGAAGCAACTGAAACTCGACAGGGCCGAGGTGCAGGCCGACATCGTCACAGGGGACGCCGCCAGCGCGCGCGTGCCGGTCAATCTCAGCCTGACTCCTGATACAAGCATGATCAAGGCGGGAGTCGACCTGGCGGAATACGCGCAGACTTTGGGCGACGCGATGACCGCCCTGAGGCAGCAAGTACCAACTCAAGTCGTGCTCATCAAGGATCAGGGCCGGTGGAAGGTTGACGAGTTGGCGACGCGCCGGGCATTCGACCAGGACCTGAAGAAGAAACTGGCCGAAGACGTGCTGGCTAAACTGGCGAAAATCCCGAAGCAGCCGAAGACGCCTGCAGTTGCTGCGGCAGCACCTGGCGCGGCGCAACCACCGTATCTATCCTCACCCGCAATGGCGGGCGGCTACGCTCCTGTGGTGGCTGCGCCTGCACCCGCTAATTCCATGGCAGGCTGGAGCCATTCCAGAGACGACGAGTAGCAGGCGCATCAGGCCCCCGTGGCCCACGGCGGGTAGGAAGCGGCGTAATCGCAGCATCCGCCGAGGCAGCAGAGCCGGCATCGTGACGCGAAGGCACGCCGCCAGAGACCCTGCCCGCAGCGGGGCCTCGATCTTGACCGGCGCGCGAGCGCTGATTTTCGATTTTGACGGCACGATCGCATCTGCTCCCTATGACTTCCAAGCCATGCGCCGCGAGGTGATCCGCGCCGCCGGCCGCTACGGGGTTGAGAGCGCAGGACTGAGGGGCCTGAGAGCGCTCGAGATGATCGAGCGCGCCGGGGCTGCCCTGGGGCCGGCGGGCCAGGATTTCCGCGCGGATGCGACCGCGGCTGTGCGCCGAAAGGAAATCGAGGCTGCAAGCAAGGGACGACTGCTGCCCGGCGCGATGGCTGCCTTGAAGAAACTCCGCGCCGCAGGATACGCAATTGCGGTGATTACTCGCAACTGCGAGGAGGCAGTCCGCATCATCCTCAAGGGCAGAGAACTGCCCTGCCAGGTTCTGCTGGCGCGCGATCACGTCAGGAAAGTGAAGCCGGATCCAGACCACCTGCGGCGCGCCATGTCGCGCCTGAAGGTGAACGCCGACGAGTGTCTGATGGTGGGGGATCATGTCATTGATATTGAGGGCGGCAAGGCGGCCGGCATGCGCACCGTCGGCGTGCTGACTGGTTCAACCGGCAGAAGAGAGATGGAGGAGGCGGGGGCGCACCTGATCGCCCGAGACGTGAGAGAACTGGCGGCCATGCTTCTGCACAGGACCTGAGAGCCTTGCGGAAGAATCACATCACCGCCAGAATGTCATTCTGAATCCGCCGGCTGGCGGATGAAGAATCTCACCTACACGGGCGCAATGGGATTCTTCGCTGGCGCTCAGAATGACAGAATGATGGTAACCTGTTCTTGGGATAGGCCGTGAGAGATGTTCGACCTGCGCTGGCTGGCTGCGCTGCTGATTTCTTCTCACCTGGTCGGCACGGGGATTCGCTCCAAGATCGTGAGACTCTCCGAATGCCGCCCGTATCTCACTGGCAGGCAACCGATGCGCGTCGGCCTGGCTGTGCGTGCGCAGCGAGTCAGTCTCGTTTGCGCCCGCAGCGCGCAGGTGGATATCGCAGGGCGCACACTGCCGTGGGACGCAGGCCAGCCGCTTGAGGTCTATGTGCAAGAGACCGACGTATCGTTCGATCGAGGGGACAAGCAGTTTCGAGCGCGCAGCCTTTCCTTTCGGCCCGGACGCGGGGGGACCACGCGCGTGATCTGCGACGGCTCGCCGCCGGTTGACGCCCAGTACCCCGGCGAGATTGAGGTCAGCGCAAGTCGGAGCGGCGCAACGGTGGTGAACGTGATCGGGCTGGAATCATACTTGCGGGGGGTCGTCCCTGCCGAGATGCCGGCCTCGTTTCCGATGGAGGCCTTGAAGGCGCAGGCGATCGCGGCGAGAACCTACGCGCTCTATCAGCGCGACGCGCACCAGGCTGAGGGCTTCGATCTCTGCAGCGGGGTGCACTGCCAGGTTTATCGCGGCGCTGCCGATCATGCGCGCACGAACGCGGCGATTCGGGCGACGGCCGGCGAGGTGGTCGCATACGGCGATGTTCTTGTGAAGACGGTCTATCACTCCACCTGCGGCGGCTCGACGGATGACGGATGGAAGGTATGGTGGGGCCATGCCTTGCCGTATCTGCGAGCGCGACCGGACGCAGCGTGGTGCAGCAGGTCACCAAAGTATCGGTGGCGCAGGGAGATTGGCTGGCAGGAGGTCGAGCGCTCGGTTGAAAAGAACCTGGGAGCGGTGTGCTTCAAGCTTGGGGCAGCAGTCGGCCGCCTCCTGGATTTGCGCGTCGAGCAGCGAACCTCGGCGGGAAGGGCGAGAAGGCTGCTGGTCGTCGGAGACACAGGACAGGAAACTGTGGTGGGCGATTCGATCCGCTGGCTTTTCGGCGTCGGCAAGCCCGGGCCGGGCGGCCTGAACAGCACGTTCTCCACGCTCTCGATTGGGAATGAGGCCGACGGCAACCCGGCTCGCCTCGTGTTCGACGGGAGAGGTTGGGGCCATGGGCTCGGAATGTGCCAGATGGGCGCAGCGGGAAGGGCGCGGGCAGGCCAGAAGGCGGAGACCATCTTGCGGTCGTATTATGAGGGCGCGCGCGTCGTGGCGGTGCGCTAGGCTTGAGCGATGGACATTGTGACGCGATATGTTGAGAAGGCGAAGCGCCTGGTCGTCGGGCTGATGAGCGGCACCAGCGCCGACGGGGTCAACGCGGCAGCGGTTGAGATCCGAGGGCGGGGCGATGACATCGAAGTGGAACTTGTAAGGTTCCGCAAGGTGCCCTATCCGTCCGACTTGCGTCAGGCAATCTTCCGACTTTTTTCGCCGGAGTGCCCTGTGGTCGAAGTCGCCCGGATGAACTTCGTGCTGGGCGAATTCTTCGCCGATGCAGCCCTGGAGATTATCCGGGCGACCGAGCGTGAGAGGGGGAAGGTTGACCTCATTGCCTCGCATGGGCAGACGGTCTGTCATCTGCCGCGGCCACAGGATGTCGCGCTCGCGATGAGAACCGCATCAACCCTGCAGATCGGGGAGCCGTGCGTGATCGCGGAGCGCACCGGCATCACGACGGTCGCCGATTTCCGGCCGCGCGACATCGCGGCGGGAGGCCAGGGCGCGCCCCTGGTGGCCATCGCGGATCACATCCTGTTCCACGATCGCGAAAAGGGCCGGCTGATTCAGAACATCGGGGGCATTGCCAACGTCACGGTCCTCCCGCCGGGGCGGCGCCTGGAGGATGTTTTTGCATTCGACACCGGCCCTGGCAACATGGTGATTGACGCCGTGGTTGACACTCTCACGAAAGGGCTCTTGCCCTATGACAGGGATGGGGAGGTCGCATCCCAGGGCCTGGTGGACGATTCGCTGCTGGAATGGATGATGGGCCATGAGTTCATTGGCGTGGTGCCGCCAAAGACGACCGGGCGAGAGGAATTCGGGCACGATTTCGTGAGCGAACTCTTCCGGCGGGGCGCGCATTTGCCCGCCAGCGATCTTGTGGCGACGGCGACCGCTTTCACGGCTGAGTCAATCGCTCACAACTACCGGCACTTTGTCTTGCAGCGCTGCCCGGTCGAAGAGGTGATCCTGGGCGGCGGCGGCAGTTACAATCCGGCAATCAGGAGAATGCTGAAGCAGCGCCTGCCGGACCTGGCATTCTTTCTTCACGAGGACATGGGCATTCTGGGCGATGCCAAGGAGGCGCTGGCCTTCGCGATACTGGGGGACCGGACGATGCAGGGCCTTGCCGGGAACGTCCCCGCTGCCACCGGCGCCGCGATGCCCGTCGTCCTGGGCAAAATCATCCCCGGCCGCCTGAGCCCGTCAGGTTCCGGGTAGGGGCGGTTTGCGAACCGCCCCTACTTCCGAAGGGTTTGGGCCAGCCAGGAGTCGTGGGCGGCGATTTGCTCCGGGCCGGCGAGAACGCCGACCTCAAGGCGGTATTCGCGCACTTCGCCGGGCTGCAGGAACTGCAGCGTGCCGCGCGCCCGTTCCTTGTCGCGCCCCTCGACGAGGCAGTTTGCGGGCTCCATGCCCACGACGTAATCTCCCGCGCCCATCATCTTCCACTCGGTGAAGCGCGGCAGTTCCTTCTTGTTGTATGCAGCGTAAAAGCCGAACCCGCGCCCACCATCGCAGGACCGGTTGATCAGCGCGGCCCGAACCGTCCCATCGGGCGCGGCGGCCATCTCGTGGTAATAGCACCGCTCCTTGAATCCGACGATGGGCGCGCTCATCTGCGCGAACTTCTCCTTTTCCTTCTCTGCCTCTGCATCGCGCGGCGTTGCGCTCACCGTCGGCGCAGCCAGTTGCGCTCCCTCGTCAATCGCCGGGAATCCGCCATTGATGTGATACAGAATCATGTGTTCAACCGGCAGGTGCCCACGGTTCTCGACCTTGTCGTGCAGGAAGAAGCGGCTCTCGCCCAGTTTCGCGCTGATCTTGCGCGCCAGGCAAACGTTCTCGCCGAAGACCACGGCCTCGTGAACCTGGCCGGAAATCCACATCACGTATTCGTCCCCCTGCCATTCCTCGCCGACGCTCACGTGCCGGGCAGGGGTATTCGAGTAGCGGCCGTGCAATCCGAGCGGCTTGCCCTGGTCAACGCATGGCGCGCCTGCATAGGTAAGGCCGCATGTTACCACGAGCCCGCCGTAGAAACCCCGCAGCCAGCCCAGGCCGGGTTCATCATAGAAGGCCGGGTGCGTCTGGCCCGACGCCGAATGCCACGAGAGAGAACGGCCGCAGTATTCTGCCCAGGAGACGTCGAGCCCCCGGCTTGGCAAGACGGTGAAACAGAAGCCGGTGCCGGTGCGGAAATCGGCTGCCTGGACTCCCGCCTCGGGGCCGTCGGCAAGGGTCGCCAGGCGGACTCCACAGACCTGCGACATTTGCCCCACGCGGGCCAGGATTTCTTCCTTTGACCAATCGCGACCGAACAAGCGCGGCATGGGCCACCTCCACAATAAAGGGTTGCATTCTTATTCTGCGGGCTGTGTGTGGTTCCTGCGCGGCAGACGCTCCGCACCCGCCGCGGCCTACGAGACCGCGTCCTCCGATGGGATTCTGGGCCCTTCCGCTGTCATTCTGAGTCCGCCAGTTGGCGGACGAAGAATCCCACTCATGGAGAGCAGAGGAGAGATTCATCCAGGCCGTGCGGAATGAGGTGCGGGCAGCGGCGTGGAATACGGATGCGGATGGCGCTGGAGCTACGGAGCGATCGAGTATGGAGAGCCTGGGAAAGGGGTTGCTGCTGTTCGCCGCTGTTGCCGGGTTCATCGGGCTGGTCTTTCTTCTACTGGGGAAGGTCGGCTGGCAATGGCGCTGGCTTCCCGGCGACATCGTGGTCAAGCGACCCGGGTTCACTTTCGTGTTCCCGATCGTTACGTGCCTTGTATTGAGCATCGCATTGACAGTGCTGCTGCGTCTGTTGCTTCTGTTCAGAAGGTGAGAGCCGCCCAGTGAACGCCGCCGAAGTGCGAAAGATGTACGAGTTGGAGGACTCGTACTGGTGGTTTGTGGCAAGGCGCGAACTGGCTTGTCGCCTCCTGCGAAAGCACCACAAGGGGCCGCTCCGCATCCTCGACATAGGCTGTGGCACGGGGGCAGGCTTGCAGGCGTTCGGGAGGCTTGGCACCGCGGTGGGGGTGGACAATTCTCCGCTCGCCCTGTCGTGCTGCCAGGCCAGGGGGCAGAAACTGATCGTGATGGGCGATGCGCAGCGGCTGCCTTTTCGCGAGGGGACCTTCGATGCGGCGCTCCTGCTGGACGTGCTGGAACATATCGCGGATGACGCGGCGGCAGTGCGTGAAGCGGTGCGCGTGCTGCGGCCCGGCGGGATGCTGGTGCTGACTGTTCCGGCGGTGCCTGCGCTGTGGAGCGAGCACGACGAGGCCCTGGCGCACCGGCGGCGCTATCTTCGCGGTGGCCTGCTGAAGGTGCTGCGCGCGCATCGAGTGAGAATCGCGCTGCTATCTTATGCGATCCTGGCCCTGTTCTTGCCGATTTTCCTCTTCCGCATGATGCAGCGGATAGCCCGATCGGGCCGCGCAGGCAGAGAGCGAACGAAAAAAACAGCCGTGATCGTGGTCCCGCGCCTGTTGAATGATTCCTTCCTTGCGCTGCTGCGCATCGAGAGCGTGCTCATGATGCGCGTGCCTCTGCCTTTCGGTGTTTCCCTCGTCGCCGTGGCGCGAAAGGTTGCGTAACGCCGGCGTCCCGCCGGCAGCCCCGACTGCATCATAACCCGGCATTCGGCATGTGGAGTGCGCGGCTTCAGCCGCGCTTTGGAAAGCGGCGATGAATCGCCGCACTCCACAGTGGTCTGGTGGCTTGACAGGCTGGGGGAGGGGCGATAGACTCTCGCGGCGAAGGCAGCGATACCATGACCAGAGCGATCGCTTGCTTGCTCGGTGCAATTATCCTTTGCCTGCCTGCGTTCGCCCAAGTGCCCTTGCCGCCTGGCCACTGGGCGGCGGGCGAACTGG
>Ga0315296_10003382_pt1 | contig 13344 bp, 15 predicted proteins | sample YL17G14_18_MG_FD_203921 | JGI IMG/M metagenome (GOLD analysis project Ga0315296, IMG submission 203921) | Sediment microbial communities from Yellowstone Lake, YNP, Wyoming, USA - YL17G14_18 | ecosystem: Environmental > Aquatic > Freshwater > Lake > Sediment | place: USA: Wyoming | collected... | reverse complement strand
ATTTCCTTCAGGACCTTTGTGGCTTTCTCAAGCGGTTCCCCTGACTTTCCAACGCTGATGTTAACGACAACCTTTTCTATTTTCGGTTTAAGCATGGGTTGGTTTTCCCATTTCTTGCGGATTTCGTCGTCGGACAAATCAGTCGGCCTCCGGCAATGAGATCAGCGGGTGAGCGTCTCCTATGGCGAACACGAATTCCAGTATGGTCTGGTAGCGGTTGCCCTTTTCATCTTCGACTTTCACTAATGCGTTTCTGCGCTTCTTTCCTTCTGCCTTTTCAATCTCAACTATTTTGCCGAATTTTCCAACGTTTTTCCCGCCAGTTATCACCGCAAAATCCTTTTCCTTCATTTTTGTGTGTTCAAGAACTTGTTTCTCTGGAATGCTCATCTTTATAGTGTCAAGCGTTTTGTAAACGTCTTCCTGCGGGTTTTTCGAGTCAGCCACTTTCACCGTCATGTTTGATCCATCATGAAGATGAAGTTGCATGTGCCCGCTGTCAATGACCGTCTTGCCTTCTATCCGGCAGAGTTTGAATTTGGCGTCTTCATCTTTGATCGGGTTCAAGATTAAACCTTTGTAGGAGGGCAGTATGCAGAAGTTCTTGCCGATTTCTGGTAATGAGATGACGTCCATCAGTCCAACGGGGAAGTCGTCGCTGCGCTGTACTTTCCCGTCCACACAAACTTTTCCTTGTGCGACTATTGTTTTTGCCTCTTTTCTTGTCTCCGCGAAGGTTAAAACGTCGCGAAGGACGATTGCTAGGGGCATGCATTTTTCAAATGAGTGTGGTCCTGGAGTTGGGTTTACGGCCCATGTGAATTCTTTTCTGTGGATTGGCCAGAATTTCGGTGCTGGTTTGCGTTTTAGTCCTGATGATTTCCCTTTTCCGCCCATTCTTATTCTTCTCCTTGTTCAGTTTTCTTGGTGGGTTTGCGAGTAGTGCGTTTAGCTTTCTTCTTGGGTTTGGTTTTCACTTCTTCTTTCGCTTCTTCGGCTTCTGGTTTTGCTTTTTGCGCTGCCTTTTTTCTGGCGGGTTTCTTCTTCGCTCCTGTGACCCTCTTTCTTGGAGCTTTCTCCTTCACAGCAGGTTTTTCTTCGATGACTTCTTTTGCTTCTTCTTTGACTTCTTCAATTTCAACGGGTTTTTCTAATGGCTTTGCTTTTGGCTTCCTTTCTGCCTTCTCGGCCTTTTCGAGCGCTCTGTGTCTTTCTTTCTTTGATTCTAAGATTTCTTTTCGCCATTTATCGTCAAGGTTCAAACGTGTAACGATGACTTTGGAAGGGTGTATAGGAACGTTAATAGTTGTTCCGTCAACTTTCTCACGTGTGAGTCCTTCAACGTATATTCTGTACTTTGTCAAATCTACACTGCTAATTTTGCCTTCGACTCCCTTGTGGTCTCCTCTAACAACTCGCACCGTGTCTCCGGTTCTGACTGGGAAACTCTTGGTTCCATGTGAGGCTCGCAGTTCTGGTGAAAGATGTGCCGCTAGAAGTTTGTGACGTATGTGGGCAGGTGCTTGGTAGAGCATTTTTCTTTGTTTGGTTGGTTTTGTCACCGGTCTTGTTGTTTGCATTTTCTTTCACCTTAGACTATTATGCTGGAGGCGCTTGCTATCCTCGGCCATCTTTCTGCAGCCTCTTTTGCCACGGGACCGCGGATTTCGGATCCTTTCATTTCTCCTTCAGGAGTGATTATCACAGCTGCGTTGTCTGCGAACTGGATCCAGATGCCGTCGATCCTTCTGAACGGTTTCCTTTGCCTCACGATCACGGCTTGGAAGATTTTCTTCCGCATGTCTGGGGTTCCTTGTCTAACAGAGACTGTTATCTTGTCTCCGACTGTCGCACGTGGGTAACGTCTCAGTCTGCCATGGTAACCGAAAACCTGAATTAGTCTCAGAGCTCTTGCACCCGTGTTGTCAGCGCACTTTAGCACTGCGGGTGGTTGAAGCCCTCTGGATAATTTGCGTCCGTGCCCCATCATTCCTTTCGCAAGAAGCCCTCTTCCTTTTGCCTTTGCCGCCACGGTCACTTCTCCTCCACTTTTTCGACGACAACAAATACGACTGTCTTGCTTATGGGGCGGCTTTCAGCTATGATGACACGGTCTCCTTCTTTCACATCAATGCACGGTGGATTGTGGGAAGGGATGCGACTGCGTCTTCTTTGATATCTCCTGAACTTGGGTACATATGAGAGATAATCGCGTTCGACGATGACCGTTTTATCCATTTTTGCGCTTACGACAACTCCTTCCAACACGCGACCCCTTACCGACAACTCTCCATGGGTGGGACAATTTATGTCGTCACATGTCTTCTTGGGCTTCTTGAAAGTCAACGACATTACCATAATCTCCTGATGCTTTTCTTGAGACGGTCTTCAGGTCTTCCAACAAGAATTCTTCCGTCGATTTCAACAACTGTATCGTCTGGAAACCTGAAGTGAAACATGCTCGTGTTTTTTGCCACTGTCTTTCTTTTTCCATCATGGAAGACTACGAACGTGTTCCGGGTTTCATCAACCACTTTGCCAGATATTCCCACGTTTCCAAAGTGACTGCTCTTGCAGACTTTGGCCTCAGTACCGACAAACTCGCAGCGGATAATATCTGGCGTCACTTTCATTTCTCTTTCTTCCTTTCAGGCTCTGGTTTTTCCTTTGTTTTTTTCTTAGCTCCTCTTATTCCGAGAGTCTCTTCATGCTCTATCGTGAGTATTTTGGCTATTGCCTTGCGAATTTCCTTCACTCTTGCAGGGTTTTCGACCGTGCCGCCTGCCCTGATCATCGTTCTCAACCTAAAAAGTTCTGTTCGCAGCTCGCCGAGTCTCTTAGACCGGTCTTCGGTTGACATATCTCGAATTTCTTTCACCCGGATTAGTGGCATTACTGCGCGGTCTCCCCTTCTTCTGTCTCTTCAGAACCGTTTTCCTCGGTCTTCGCTTCCTCAGCTTCTGCTTCTTCAACTGGGGTTTCTTGTTCTACTTCTTGCGCTACTTGTTGCTCTGCCTCTGTCTCTGCGGTCTTCTCCTCTGGTTTTTCTTCTGGTGGGAGGCTTTCAACTATCTTGAGCTTATCTGGAAATATTGCGTCAGGAGGCATTATCCTGACCCTGACGCCGAATATACCTGGCTTCAATTGGACGTGGACTTCAGCTTTCTGCATATACTTTAGCGATGGGTCACCGCATTTCACTAGGTAACCAGCGCGGAACTTCTCAAACCTGGCTCTTTCTGTTCTGAGTTTTCCGCTGATTACAATTTCTGCTCCAAGGGCTCCTGCTTCCATAACCTGGTTGAGAGACCAGAAACCAGCTCGCCTGAAGTGTACGCCTCTTTGTAAGGCTGATGCGACACGAGAGGCAACAACGTGAGCGTTCAACTCTGGAACTTCAATCTCAGAAACAGAAATCTGCGGGTTAGAAACCTTGAATTTCTCTTCCAGAAAAGTTGCAAGTTCTCTTATGGTTTCTCCGCCGCGACCAATCACCAGACCAGGACGCATCGCGTAGATGACTATGTGTGTTCCCAACGGGGTTTTGGATATGCTTACTCCGCCGTATCCTGCTCGGTCAAGCTTCTTCTGCAAGTACTCGTCGATTTCGGTTCTCTTTATTGATTCCGTGATGAAGTATTTGACCACTGACATCAAACTGCTTCTCCTTTTTCTTGCTGTTCTTCGAGGGCTACTTCGACATGGCAGAGAACTTCAAAGTCCGGTGTTGCTCTTCCCTGGGCACGTGGTTGGAACCGTTTGAGTTTCATTCCTTGACTTGTGGCTGCATGTATGATGCGCATCCTGTCGATATCCAATCCCTTGTTTTCCGCGTTTGCTTCAGCTCCTTCAAGTAGCTTGAGAATGTATGTTGCTGCTTTTACGGGGTATCTGCCTGCAAAAGCCTTGGTTAGACCGTGGCGATGCCCCAGTTTTTTCGTATACCTCTTGTACGGAACGGGTCTTTTCTTAGCTGCGACATCTTTGAGGTACTTCTTGGCTTGAGTGAGCATCATTCCCTTGATTGCGCTACATACTTCTCGGGCCGCTTTATGGGATATGCTAATCTCCCGTGCGCTTGCTTTGACGGTTTTTTCGGGATCTAACCGTTCTTCGGCTATTGAGTATCCCCATTTTGGCACTCGATATTCTCTCCAGTTGTGCAATTGAACAGCGGTATGGTGATTTATATGGTTTTCCTTTAACGAAAACGGTTTAAAATCAATTTAAACCTCCTAGACCCTTTCATTTTTGCCTTGAGAATGTTTCCTTTCCAGTTTTGCGGACGGTATGTTTAACTCTTGAAATACCGTTAGTCACATTCCAAAGGTGTGTGGGGAGACTTGTCAGACAAGAACGGATACATTACCATGTTGCATGGTGCTGGCGGAACCGTTATGCACGATCTAGTGAAGAACTACGTTGTCAAGTATTTCGGCGGTTCAAGCAACGCTGAAGTTCCGCTTGAAGCCATGGACGACGCGGCTGTTGTTGCAGATGTGGTTTTCAAGAGCGACTCTCATGTGGTCAAGCCTATATTCTTCCCTGGAGGCGACATCGGACGCCTATCAGTATCAGGAACTGTCAACGACATTGCAATGTTGGGGGCAGAACCATTTGCGTTGGCATGTGGATTTGTCTTGGAGGAAGGCTTGGCCCTGGCGGATTTTGAGAGAATATTGGTTAGCATGAGACAGGCATGCAACGAAGCAAGTGTCGGCATTGTTACAGGGGATACAAAGGTTGTTGAGAAGGGAAGTCTGGGAGGATGCGTCATTAACATGTCTGGGATCGGACGAAGAACCATCGCTCTGGATGAGAATCTGAAGGTTGTAAGACGGTTCAGAAGGAATTTTGAGCCCCGATGGGTTCTCGACCGAAATCTTGCCGTGGGAGACAGAATAATATTGTCTGGAACGATTGGTGATCATGGTTTAGCGGTTTTGTCAGCTCAACAAGGTTTGAGTTTCGGAAGTGGAATAACGTCTGATGTTAAACCGTTGAACCGTTTAGTGCAGCGTCTGCTTAAGGAAGTCGGTGGAATAGTTGCCATGAAAGATCCGACTAGGGGCGGTTTGGCAGATGCTCTTAACGAGTTAGGCGAAAAATCAGGCGTTGGAATCCTGATTGAGGAAGGCAAAGTGCCCATTAAGGAAGATGTGCGGATAGCCTGCGAAATGCTGGGTTTGGACTCCTTCGAGGTCGGAAACGAAGGGAAAGTAGTAATAGGCGCCGTTAAGGAAAAGTCCGATGATATCTTGAAATTCCTGAAGGAAACTGAAGAAGGAAAGGATGCCGAGATCATAGGTACTGCGGTGTCAGATCTGAAGGGCGTAGCTATGCAGACGGTTGTCGGCGGCAGAAGAATCATACCCCGTCCCGTCGGAGACCCCATTCCAAGAATATGTTAGAGTCAAAGAACAGGTGCATTCAGTCCTGCATTCTCGCCCAGATCCTGCAGGTTCCTTCAACACTGACCATACAGGCACCCACAGGCTTCTGCGGAGTGCAGGTTTTCAAGAACAGTGGACACTGCGTCGGTTTTATTTTGCCAATGACGACAAGATGACATCTGCACCCGTGCTGAATGTCTACGCCTTTTTCAACCTTGACGCCATATTTCAAGTGTGCATCATAAGCAGAGTATTCATTTTGAAGAGTAAACTTGGATGCGGGAATAGTGCCCAGTCCACGCCATGTGCCGTCAACGGTTGAGAAAACCTTGTTCATGAATTCCTGTGCTTTCAGGTTTCCTTTCCATTCGACGGCCCGTACATATTCGTTTTCTAGCTTGGGTTTGCCTTCGTACAGCTGTTTCATTATCATGTAGATTCCAAACATGAGATCTAACGGTTCGAAGCCACCTACTACAACCGGCATGGCATACCGCGTTGGAAAAACTTCGTAAGGTTCAAGGCCGATGATTGTGCTGACGTGTCCTGGAGCAATGAAACCGTTCAGACTCAGATCTCTCATTCCCACAAGCAATTTCATTGCAGGCGGGATTGTGCGGTGAGAGACTAGGAAACTGACATTCTTAGGAGGCTTTGCCACGATTTCGACTGCAGTTGAAGGAGAGGTTGTTTCAAAACCAACTGCGAAGAATACAAAATCCTTGCCAGGCTCGTTTCTAGCCATCTGCACTGCGTCGCCGACGCCATACACAATGCGGACATCTGCACCTTTCGCCTTGGCGTCTAGAAGTGACATGTTTGAGCCTGGAACCCTTAACAGATCGCCGAAACACGTAATGACAATTCCCTTCAAAGCTAGTTGGACTGCTTCGTCTATTTCTGAAGCAGGCACTATGCAAACTGGGCAACCTGGACCAGCTATGACTTCAACGTTCCTAGGCAGGAGACTACGTAATCCGTAGTGCGTGATCGTCCATTCATGAGTACCGCACACATGACAGATTTTTATCTCGCCTTTTTTCGGCGCAATCTCGAGCATCTTTTCTGAAACTCGTTTTGCGAGGTTTGGGTCCCTAAACCTCAACTTTTCAGCCATTCTCTTTCCAGCTTGTTTTTCACCCTACTTGGTTTTGTCTTCTGCATCAAGAATCTCGTTCCACAAACTCAGGGTTTCCAGAGCCTCTTTTTGATCCAAAACCTGAATTGCATAGCCAGCATGAACCAGAACATAGTCCCCTACTCTTGCGTCAACGAGGGTGATGTTTACTTCTCTCAGGACTCCCTCACCGAAGTCCACTTGTGCCTTGTCTTCTTTTCGGCTCACAACCTTAGCGGGTATTGCCAAGCACATCTGTATCAGCATGTATGCGAGGCTGAGAGAGTAATAAATCGATTATGGTTTACCGTTTGAAAAAGCCTGATACAACCGCTTGACCAAAGGACAAACCGCCATCGCCTGGTGGAATTGTTTCATGCACAAAAAAACGGAGACCGGCATCCTCAACGATCTTGCGCATCACAGTCGCAAGGATTTGATTGCATGCAACTCCGCCTGAAAAACCAATAGTTTTGACCTTGTTTTCCTCTGCTTTTTCCAATGCCAATGCGGCCAAGCCTTTTGCAATGTAGATATGTCCACAATATGCCAGATCTCGTTCAGAATATTTCTCTCTGTTTTCGAATACCTCAAGCACGATTTGAGTTGTGTTTAGCGTATTGCCTTTCATGACGGGATTCAGCTTCAGGACCTCCTTGCCTTTCATGGCAGCTGACTCAAGCTTCATTGACGGTTCGCCTTCGTAGGTACGTTCATAGCAAACACCTAGAACGGCAGATATTGCGTCGAGTACTCTCCCACAGCTTGTGGTCTCGATGATTGTTTTCTGGTTCTTGAGTTGTTGAAGGATTATCTCGACTTCTTCTTCGCCATGTGGGAAATGCTGCTTGTTTTGGATGAGCCACTCTTCAACTGGGGTTTTGTCATAAAGTATTCCCGCGGCCATTCTCAGTGGATAGTGCGTTGCCAAGTCTCCGCCGACAAGCGGTTGCTTTTCCAGATGAGCGAGACGTTTGAATCCACGAGAACCCTTTTCGCAGAGGAGGATTTCGCCTCCCCATGCTTCACCACTCAGACCGTAGCCGTATCCATCGCAGCATATGCCGACCATTTCCTCTGCATTGTGTTCCATCATAAGCGCGGCGATGTGAGCGTAGTGATGCTGAATCTGGACGAGTTGCCAACCGTTTGCTTCCGCAAGTTCGTGTGCGAGGTTTGTTGTTGTGAACTTTGGATGCAGATCACAGGCAACAGTCTCCACTTTGCTGTTCGTGAGACGGACAAGGTGTTTTGCAGCAGTTTCTAGAAAGGCTCTTGTTTCCACGTTTTCTACGTCGCCTATATGTTGTGAGATGAAAGCTTTGTTTCCGTTCAGGACGCATGCAGTGTTGTTGAGTTCTCCGCCCAGAGCCAGTATGCAGTGTTCTGCTTTTTCTTGAAGCATCATTGGAGCAGGAGCGTAGCCACGTGAGCGTCTTACGAAGACCGTGTGCTCACCATGTGCTCGCAGGACTGAATCATCGCATCTGTGTGCAATTTGACGATTGTGAAATAAGAAGTAATCAACTGTGTTGCCTAGCGTTTTCAAGGCAGCATCGTTGTCTTTGATTATTGGTTGGTTAGGCGGGTTGGCGCTGGTCATCACGAATGCAGCATCTTTGCCCTTGTCGAAAAGCATGTAGTGAAGACCTGTATAGGGGAGCATCACGCCGACATTGTGAAGTTCAGGAGCGACCAATTCAGAAAGGTAGTAGTCGTTTCTTTTGTTAAGCAGGACTATGGGGCGAGAGTAGCTTGTCAGAAGTTCCGTTTCTTTTTTGCCTACTTCTGCAAAAGTCTTCGTTGCGTCGAGATTTCGAGCCATTATTGCGAAAGGTTTCTGACTCCTATGCTTGACTTCTCTCAGCCTAGCCAAGGGTTTGTCTTCAGTTGTTGATGCTGCAATGTGGAAGCCGCCGTAACCCTTTATTGCGAGGATATTGCCTTCTGAAAGAAGTCGGCCTGCTCCGCGGATTGGGTCTTTGTGTTCGAGCGACTTGCCTTTCCCGGTTGCCAGCCACACCTTCGGTCCGCATTTGGGACATGCCACCGTCTGAGCGTGAAACCTTCTGTTCAACGGGTCCGTGTATTCCTTTAGGCAGAAGCTGCACATTGGGAACTCGCGCATAGTCGTGTTCTCTCGGTCGTAGGGCAGTTTCTCGATTATCGTGAACCTTGGGCCGCAGTTTGTGCAGGTTATGAAGAAGTATTCGAATCTTGGGTCTTCGGGGTCTCGAAGCTCTCGCAGGCAATCATCGCATATTGCTATGTCAGGCGGTATCACTGATCCTGAAAGCTCGGTTTCATAAGAACTCTTTTCGACGGTGAAGCTTTGATATTCGTTTTTGCCTTCGAGTTTCGAAGTGATGATTTCATAAATCTGGGCCAGAGGCGGTTTCTTCAATTTTAGGTCATTCAAGAACTTCCCTATCTCTCGTTCCCTGCCTTCTAAGACTATCTCTACTCCGGCGTCACCACGGTTTCTGACGTATCCGTTCAATCCATGTTCCAGTGCGGTGCGGTAGATGAATGGGCGGAAGCCTACGCCTTGCACGATGCCTGTGACCTTGACTTTGATCCGCACTCTGACCATCTCTTGAGTCTAGTGCGAGGCTAGGGTTTCATATACATTTTGACAAAACGCAGCGCGTTGACAATGCCAGAAACTAATTGCATGCTAGGTCGTTTCGTGTGCTGCATACTTACCTTTATATAGAGTTGGCAAACAGCTTCAATATTGGGTGTGACCCTTTGCCAAGAGGAGGACTACCCCCGGGCGCAGAGATCGGTTATGTTTATGATTGGCTTAGACAGCGACAACGCAAGACTGAGGAAGAGAGGAAAAGAAAGAAAAAACTGAGAAAGAAAATCAAGAAACTGGCGAAAAGAACCGGGAAAACCAAGCATAGAGAGCTCAACAAAATAGTGAAGACCGTTGAGAATGTCAAGAAGCATCTTGAAGAAGAAAAGAAACATCTTGAAAGAGTCAAATAGCGCGCCAGTGATATTCAAAACCTGAAAGATGCGGTTCGCTGCTTCTCACTCGGTGTGCAAACGCTCACTTCATGCTTTATAAATGGCCTGTGTCTTTACTGAGTAATCGAAAATTTGGGATGTTCGGTATGTCAAAGACTCAGGCATCTGAAAAATTTGAAGCCATCTCATCAAGCCTGTGCCCCGAATGCATGAAGCGAATTCCCATGAGGATTTATGAGGAAGACGGCGTTATCTATCTGGAGAAGACTTGCCCTGAGCATGGAAAATTTGACGATATTTACTGGGGAGATGCAGAGCTTTTCAAATGGTTTTATGACAACTGGTACAATGCCCGTTACTGGGGAAGCGGACTAGAGAACCCGCACACCAAAACGGCGAAGGGATGTCCGTTTGACTGTGGAGTCTGCCCTCAACATAAGACGCCTACTATCTTGGGCATTATTGACGTGACAAACAGGTGCAACATGGCCTGTCCTATTTGTTTTGCCTATGTTGGTGCAACGAACTATGTTTACGAGCCAACGTATGAGCAGATCGTGGATATGATCAAACTCTTCAGAGCCAACAGTCCTTGGGCATGCAACGCCCTGCAGTTCAGCGGCGGAGAACCGACGCTGAGAAACGATCTGCCCGATTTGATCAGGGAAGCTCAGAAGACAGGAATAACTCATGTTGAGGTTAATACGAACGGAATTCGCATAGCTGAAGACATAGGCTACTTCAAGAAGTTGCTTGACGCTGGACTCAGTACATTATATCTGCAATTCGACGGGTTGAGAGAGGAAATATACAAGAAGACTCGTGCCAGGGGCGACATGGTTCCGATAAAACTGAAGGTCTTGGAGAACGCAAGGAAGATTGGATTGAACTCAATTGTTCTTGTTGTCACCTACGCAAAAGGCATAAATGATCAAGACATTGGCGAAATCATCGACTTCGCTGTCAAGAATCATGATGTCATCCGTTGTGTCAACATTCAGCCAGTTTCAATGGCTGGAAAAGCTAGGAAAGAAGAAATGCGCAAGATGCGAATTACGATTCCTGACGCGATTAATGAGATTGATAAGCAGACCAAAGGTGCGATCGGACGTTTCGACTGGAGACCCGTGAATTGGCCCGTTCCAGTTTCGAAGGGAATGGGTCAGGTTAAGAACAGGGTTTACCCAGAGTTCACGATGCACCCCATGTGCGGAGCTGCAACCTTTTTAGTTGTTGACAAGGATGGCTCGTACAAGCCAATCATGAATTATGTGGATGTTGACAAGTTTGCCGACGTCTTTTGGGACATCTACTATTCTGGAGCAAAGGGCAAGAAGACGATGGCAAAAATGAAGATGCTGAAACTATTGCCTATGGCGAAATCTGACTTTGTCAGAGGACTAATCAAAGACGTTGTGACCAAAGGAAGCTATAGCGCTTTGGGAGGCCTAATGCGCCGAATTGTAATGATCGGAATCATGCACTTCCAAGACGTTTGGAACATTGACCTTGACCGCGTTCAAAAATGCGCTATTCATTATGCGACGCCAGACGGCAAAATGAGATGCTTCTGCACCTACAACAGTATCCACAGACCTGAAGTTGAAAAGCAGTTTGCGATGCCCATTGCTGAGTGGACAAAGAAAACGGGAAAGAAAATCAACGAACCATTTTGAAAGGTCGCGGCAAATGCACTGTTAAGCTTTCTCGGCCTTCTTCTTCTCTTCTTCCAGCAACACTCTTCTGAGCACTTTTCCAACAAGCGTCATAGGTAACTCGGTTCGAAATTCGACTTCCCTGATTGCCTTGTATGGTGCTACTTTGCTGTTCACGAATTCCTTGATTTCTTCTGCCGTTACTGTCTTCCCTTCTTTGAGTACAATGAAAGCTTTGGGGATCTCACTTGCAACAGGATCGGGTTTTCCGACGACCGCGCAGAGTTTGACGGCCGGATGTTCGTAAATCACGTCCTCAATCTCTCGTGGATAGACGCTGTAGCCCTTGTATTTGATCAGGTCCTTCTTCCTATCTGTAATGTAGAAGTAGCCATCTTCATCCATCTTTCCAATGTCACCTGTGTAGAGCCATCCGTTTCGAAGCACGGCTGCAGATTCTTCAGGCATTTTCCAGTAACCTTTCATGACCTGCGGACCTTTAACCGCCAATTCTCCAGTTTCGCCTGCTGCAAGCTGTCTTTCTTCGGTTTCCATGTCCATGATTCTCGCGTCTGTGTCGGGCCAAGGCAATCCTATGGAGCCTATTTTGACCGTTTTCAACGACTTGTCCAATGGGTTGCAGTGAGTGACTGGTGACGACTCCGTTAATCCATAGCCTTCCACGAGTACGCCGCCGGTTACGGCCATCCATTTCCTCTGAACCTCAGGCGGGAGTGGGGCTGAACCTGAAATGCAGAATCGAACTGATTTCAAGTCGTATTTCGGCAGGTCAGCATGAGTTAACAGCATCGCATACATGGTTGGTGCTCCGCAGAAGACTGTGACTTTGTGCTTCTGGATCGCTTCGAACGTGGTCGTTGCGTCGAAACGTGGAAGCATCACCATCTTTCCTGCCAAGTAGATTGGAGCGTTCATGCCTGTTGTCATCCCATAAATGTGGAACAAAGGCAGCACTGTGAGGAAGGTTTCACTACCTCTTATTCCTCTGAGCCATTCGGCACAGGCCACGGCATTCGAGACGAGGTTCATATGAGTCAGCATTGCTCCCTTTGAGAGCCCAGTTGTTCCGCCTGTGTACTGAAGCGCTACAAGGTCCTCCTTCGGGTTAATATCAACCTTAGGCGGGTTCGCCTCATGCTTGCTTAGCAATTCCTGGAAGAAGAACGTGTTCGCTTTGCGTTCAACTTTGTAGGAAGGAATCTTTTTCAGTAATGAACCAAGAAACGCCTTAGCTGATGGCATGTACTCTTTCAAACTGGTTACTATCACGTGTTTCACTCTGGTGTGTCCTATGACTTTTTCCAGAATTGGGTGAAGTGCGTCTAGAACGATTATTGTTTCAGCTTCAGAATCGTTAAGCTGATGTTCAACCTCACGTTCCTTGTACAACGGGCTTATTGCAGTCTCTACGGCCCCGGCTTTTATTATGCCGTAGTATGAAATAACGAATTGAGGTATGTTTGGCAGGAAAATGGCAACTTTGTCTCCCTTTTTCACGCCTAATGCGGCAAGGGCGGTTGCAAACTTGTCTGTAAGATGATTAAGCTCTCGGTAAGTCATCCCTTTATCGAAATAGATCGTCGCAGTATGCTCAGGGAATTCTCGGGCTGTTTTTGTAAGCAACTCGTGAAGGGGAACTTCAGGAAAATCTATGTGTCTGGGGACTCCTTCGGGCCAGAATTTGAACCACGGTTTTTCAGCGGGTTCCATCTTGACGGGTTCTTCCTTGACTGGTGCCTTCTCTAACTTCTTTTTCTTAGAAGCCACATGCATCCCTATTCTTAATAGTAACCATATTAGTAATAATATTTTCCACGGATGGATTGCCAGTGAAAACGATGACAACATGGATAGAATGTGAAGATACTAAGCTGTACGGCGAAGTCTATATTCCCAACGTCGTTCCAGCGCCTGCACTACTTATCTGCCATGGCATGAACAAGCAAGGCTTCCATCTGCTGAACATTTATGATCGACTGGCAAGAACTGCTTGCGAAAACGGCTTTGTAGTTCTGCTCTTCGATTTTCGAGGCGTCGGCAAGAGTGAAGGAAAGTCTGATTATGGGGTCAAAGAGCAGAGTGACGTTAAATGCGCCCTCAACTATCTTGCTTCAAGATCAGATGTGACCGCAAATAGAATATACGTTGTTGGACACAGCCTAGGCGGCGCGGTGTCGCTTTA
>Ga0315296_10003381_pt1 | contig 13345 bp, 6 predicted proteins | sample YL17G14_18_MG_FD_203921 | JGI IMG/M metagenome (GOLD analysis project Ga0315296, IMG submission 203921) | Sediment microbial communities from Yellowstone Lake, YNP, Wyoming, USA - YL17G14_18 | ecosystem: Environmental > Aquatic > Freshwater > Lake > Sediment | place: USA: Wyoming | collected... | reverse complement strand
TTACGCTCTCGTTACAGTCGGCTTTTAACATAGCAAATGTCGCCTGAGTGATGTGTGCAACGACGTTGAGCGGACCGTCGAGTTCCAACCTGATGTAACCGCCGCAGTCGCGCCAGCGAACCAGATTGGCAGCAAATTCATTTTCACCCCTGCGATGATGGTGAGTGGGGGGAAAAACAAGCACATTTTCCGGCCTGATCACGAACTTGATTTTGCCCTGGTGGCGGCCCGGAACCTGCACCTCAATACTAGCATTAACTCGGGCGAGGCAGCTATGTGCGCTGCTGCTTATCAGCTCACCGCAATAGATGTTTTCGCACCGCATAAAACGGGCAACAAACTCAGTGTTTGGCCTGCGCAGCAATTCATCCAAAGACCCGACCTGCTGGATGGCGCCCTGGTACAATATGGCGGCGCGGTCGGCTACAGAAAATGCCTCTTCCAAGTTATGGCTCACATGGATGGTGGTCAGGCCGAGCCGGCGCTGAATGCGCAACAACTGGGCACAGATATCTTGTCGACTGACCTCGTCCAGGGCACAGACCGGCTCATCCAGCAGCAAGACCTTGGGATGTAAGACCAGGGCCCTTGCCAGTGCGACCCGCTGTCTTTCGCCGCCGCTGAGGCCGTTAATCCTGCGCGGCATAAGATGCCCGATCCCAAGCAAGTCAGCGATTTCCGTGACCTTGGTGGCAATATCCTGTCGTTGATACCGGCGGGCGCGTAAACCGAAGCCGATATTCTGCTCGACTGAAAGGTGTGGGAAAAGGGCGTAATCCTGCGGTACATAACCAATACCTCGTGTGCGAGGTTCAAGGTGCGTGACGTCACGGCCGTCAATGAATATTTTTCCGGAACCCGCCCTTTTAAGGCCGCACAGGCACTCCAGAAAGACGGTCTTACCTGAGCCGGGCGGCCCTAAGAGAATAAAATATTGCCCGGCTGCGACCTCGATGCCGACGTGCTGCAACGCGAATGTGCCGATGCGAAAACAAAGCTCTTCTGTGCGAATCATACGATTGTCAATTGTGAATTTACGATTTAACTGAGCCACCAAGAAGCCGAATAATAGTTATGGCAACCAGAGCCATGAAGATAAGCAGTAGTGCTATTGCCAAGGCTACCTCGAGATTGCCGACCGATTGCTCAAGAAAGATGGTGGTGCTTAGAACCTCTGTCCGGCCGCGAAAGGACCCGACAAAAATCATCAGCGGTCCGAAAAGACCGAATGCCCGCGCCCAGGTCAAAATGCCGCCGGCAACAATTCCGTTCCTGGCCAGAGGCAGGCAAACCCGGCGAAAGCTGTCCCAATGGGTACAACCCAAGGTCAACGCCACATCCTCCAGACGTCGGTCGACACTATCAAAAGCAGCCTTGGCCGAACGTATGGCAAAACTGGCGGCAGCCAGAAACTGACACAGTACTATGCCTTTGGGCTGAAAAACAAACTCCAGACCCAGGTCTTCTTGTATCCATCGGCCAAGACTTGTTTGCGAGAAAAATACCAGCAGCGTAAGACCGACGACCAGAGGAGGAAATACAACAGGTAAGTCAACGAGAGTATCGGCTAAGAGCCGGCCGGGAAATCGAAACCGGCTCAGAGCGTATCCCATAGGTACGGCAAAAAGTAAAGCTATAAAAGTCGTAGCAAAGGTCGTCCAGATACTCATCCAAAGCGCGTGCCGGATGAATCTCGAGGTTAGAACCGTTATGACTGCCTTGGCATTTATGTAGAAAGCGTCCGTGACAATCAGTAGCAATATGAAGACCACGAATGCAGCCACAAAGAAAAGCGTTGCAGCAGCGAAGACGCGATCGCGCCAGCCTCTTATAGGAGTGCACACGACATCTTTCATTCGAGACTTCTCTCCGATACAGCAGCGCCTTCCACGCGGGTCCCGCCTGGACAAAAAGGTTAGTATATCTGATTGGTATGTGTATCGCAACGCCATTGATGTAAAGATACCCCATCGTCCAATTTACAATTGTCAATCTGCAATTTTCAATTGCCCGTACCTGGGAAACTTCCGGCCTTGGCAGCCGCTTCGGCGCAGTAGAAGCTCCTTCGGCGAAAAAGTGCGGCATATTAGTACTACAGTGCAGATAGAGCGATACTGTGCTGATTGTAACTCATTTCTCTATGTGGACTTAAATTCTAAATCCTCATACTACAGCGCAGTGTAATATCGAAAAATCGCTCTTCTTAGGTAAAATTCGAGGCACTAAGAAAGTATCTCAAAACACAGGACGTCATTCTGAGCCCTTCGCTCCGCTCGGAGCCTGCCCTGACCCCCGCTGTCTGCTTGCGCAGGCACGAGCCCGTCCCGAGGCCGGGTCGAGGGATTTACCCCCGCGTCTTCTTGTCGAAGACAATGGCGCCAGCCATCCCTTGCGGGAGAGGGGGGCGGATTGGTGATGGTTTCTCCCTTGGCTGAACACGTACGCCAGATTACGGGCGGATTATTTATTAAACCTTGAATTCCTCCGGCTTAAATTCGAGCTTTTGACCCTTTTCCGCCGCCTCGTTGACCTTCAACACGGTCGCCGCGGTTTCGTACCCGATTTCGGCGGGACAGTTCAATTTCGTCCGGCCCCGGATGGCATCGAAGAAGTTTTCCAGGTGCGGCTGATGATACTTTTTGTCCATTGTAGCCAATATCTTGTACTTCGGAGGCCGCGGCGAAGGAACACGTACCTCCCCTACTGCATCTTTACTTTCCGGCTGATCTAATCCCTCCTCTTGTTCTATGTAACCTTTGTTGACCCATCTAGTCCACTTCATTTCCGGCACCCAGGCCTCGCGGTAAACAGCGCAGCGTGAGGCCGGGTGTTCGGTGATTACCAGCGTGCCTTCGGTGCCCATAAAGCTTTCAAAATATCCCTGACTGCTGTTAGTGGATAGGGTTTGATAGGATGCCGTTACCGGTCCCTGGTTGGCCTCGTATTCGTATACGACCATCACCGTGTCGTACCATTGGTGGGTTTTTTTATCGTAGTAGTTGGTGCGCCCGCTGGCCATCACCGATACAGGAGGGGCATCAAGGAACCAATTGTAAACATCAATCTGATGCGAGCCGAGGTCGACGATCGGCCCACCGCCGAGGCCCTTGTACCAGCGCCAGTTCCGCAGTTGTTGCATCGATTTATAGCCGTATTTCTCCAGCGTCGCGGGGTCGATCTCGGTTCCTTCCGGGCAGCCCAGAACAGGTTGCACTGCACGATTCCATTGCCCGTTGACCGCAGTGATCTGTCCCAGCAGCTTTGCCTCTTTCAAAAGCTTTTCGTAGCAGAAGATATATCGGGGGTTGCTCCGCCGCTGGTGCCCGATCTGCAGAAGTTTGCCCGTTCGCTTGGCAGCCTGAACCATCCGCCCGGCCTCGTCGAGTTTGTTGGACATCTCTTTCTCGCAGTAGACATGCAGACCGGCCTCCAGGCACGCAACGGTGTGCTCGGCGTGCCAGAAGTCGGGTGTAGCAATTATTGCCGCGTCGAGATCCCTTTCTTTAGCCAGCATCTCCCGGCAGTCTTGGTAAACGTTGTGCGGGTGTCGGTATGCCCTTAGCCGGCCTGAGACCCAATTTCTATTGTAGGGCCAGATGTCACAGACCGCCTTGAAGCGAACCCCTGGAATCTTCAGGCAGTCCATCATCAGCGTTTTGCCCTGTTCACCAGCGCCGATCAGGGCAACATTTATATCATCTGGTTTTTTGCTTGTAACGGTTTGTCCTATGACCATCGGTGAAAATACCAAGCCGGCCCCGGCGGCGGCAGCCGATTGCAGAAAATCACGCCTATCCATTACCTTTTCTATTTTTCGCCCGCTCATTGTGTGTCCCTTTCCACTTCATACATAGCATGTCTTCTCATCTATAAGGACGTTGTTGGTTGGCCTTTTGGTATGGTGGGACTTTGCGCGGGTAATACTTTTTGTTGTCACACATCGAGCACGGTGGAAAACAGGTTGCGACTACCGTTTCCTGTCCCACCACTTCTGCCAGCGCTGCTTTACAGCCTCTGCCGCTTCCGGACTGAAACGATCCGGCCCTTCGCTGTGGCCGGTGATTTTTTCCAGTGCCTTAGTGATCTCGATAACCGGGCAGGCAATAATGATTGCAGAGAAAAGGCGGTCGCTTTCATCGGGCGTGCGATGCTGGTGGTCGAGCATAAACTTGGCCAGCTCATCGTCCTTAACGTAGATGCCATATTCGCCGCGATAATTTGATTTGCCCAGTGCTTCTATCAGGGCGGGCGCCGCGCGCTCGTCGCCGATTGCCCGCAACACAAAAGCGATCAGGCTCTTTTCCAGCCAGTGCTCAGCCAGTTGCAGTTCTGCGGTCAACTCCGGCACAGCGGCTTGGCCTATCTCGACCAGCTCACGCATCGCAGATATTGCTTCTGTCTGCTCCACGCATGGCTCATTTATGTGATTGAGCCGGCTGTAGCGTAGCACGAGAATCTGCTGACGAATCCGGCGGATTTGTCCCCGGCCAAGCCATTCTTCTATCTCTTTCTGTTTGGCAGCTTTTTGCTGCTCAGCCAGAGCGAGAGCTTCCTTTCCCGGCCGAAGTGAGATATCCCTGAATTCTGCCCATTCGTATGGCCGTACTTGAAAATGGTATTTGTCAAGCTTATGACGTGGCAGGTCACCAAACCCGTGACAAAGCACTACAACTTCGGATAGAAAAACACAAAAGCATACGTTCGTTTTCTAAATCAGGGGAAATTTCTGAGGTCTTTTGAAATTATATCTGAAAGCCTACCACTATTGCAAAAAATCATTTACTATTCAGGGCTTTCTATTACTTGTTCATATCAGCCAACTTCCAGAGTTCTACTTTCCCGTTTTCGTTACCACTCGCGAACAACTTTTTATCGGGAGAAAAACCCATTGTCCGTATTCCACCACCGGGCAAGTCAGGAATCCGAGATCCAATCAGCTTCTGCTCAACAGTTCGGTTCAGGACATCCCATATAACAATAGCACCATCTTTAATAACACTGGCCGCTTTCTTACAGTCCGGTGAGAGGACAATCATGCCCACAAAAACCGGCCTGCTCATAGGTTCTCGATCATCCAGGATCTTCCATGGATTGATAGAGTCTGGCAGGTTAATTGTCCGAACCTGATTGTTATTCTCTGGATTCCAAAGTTGCACGAGACCGGGCGTAGCAATTGCAACTGTGTTTCCATCCGGACAAAAAGTGATTGAGCAGCTCCCCCAAGAATCTGCCTCAGTGGCCAAAGTTCCTATTAACTTTCCGTTCAGCACGTCCCACATATCTGCCCTTCCGTCACGGGTCAAAGTAGCAAGAACATTACTATCCGGTGAAAAGGACATGGAACTCATTCTATAAGCACCCTTTTTGCCAAGTGTCTCAAGTTGCCTGCTGTTTTCAATGTCCCACAACTGCACTGTTCCATCAGCGGCACAACTCGCTAACATTTCGTGGTCCGGTGATAGTGCTATAGCATAGATACTCCATTTGGTCACAGGAAAAGTCTTTTCTAACCTGAGTGTTTGCATATTCCAGAGATGGACCTTTCCCGTATTAGTACCCATTGCCAAAACGGCTCCATCGTGCGATAAGGCTATTGAATTTGCGCTATAACCGCGAAGTGGTAGCGCTCGTAATAGCCCACCAGTAAGTGTTTCGCATATTTTGATACCATCCGAAAAACTTTCGCTGATAAGAGATGCACCATCAGGTGAGAAAAGCACTGTATCCACACGATTTTTATGCTCAATGGTAATATGGGGTTTGGTAACAGGTATACTTTGTGAGTCTTTTGAAAATGATCTACCACTGGGTTCAAGCAGCGGTTCTTCTGCAACACCACTATAGTCTTCTTCACCCTCAACCTGCACATCGGTTTTTACATCGGGTAGTGAAGCAGCTTTGCGACTTGCTGTTTCGCGGTCCGGCACAAACTTCAAGCGCCTGGGCGGCTCCTTGTTATCGTCCATTTGCTGCAAGAGCCATACAGCGGTGCCGCGAACTACGTTGCCCCTCGGCAGTTCTCTGACCAGTTCCTGCAATTGACGGCGGGCACTCTGGCTGTCACCATCGTGCCAGTCCAGCCAGGCCTTGCCTATACGGACGTACTCATGTTCAAAGGCATCTGGCGATTCACGCAGAAACCGCGCCACCTTCTCTTGAAGCGTCTCCTTGCGGCCATCTCCATAATTAAATTCCCCTCGAAACCAGACCTCATCGTGAATTGGTGGGCTATTGTAGGAATCATGCCCTGTAAAAGGTGGATTAGACCGGCGGTGGTTCCACGGCGTCCAGATTCTTGTCCTTGGCCAACGGGCCACCACCGTACCTGACTCATCAACGGCCCTAACTTCAAACATGTAAATATTGCCAGGTTGGAGAAACAGGCTACCCACTCCTTTCTCGCTGACAGGCCAACTGGTTGTCTCAGTAATTTGCCTCGCCGATTCGACAACCGGCGCGTGTTCAACTAAGTCCGGCGTTTCACCTGGCGCTGACAGAGACATTTGCAGCTCGTAGTGTATGTTCTTTGTCTGTGTTGCTGGCTCGATTCCATGCCAGCTCAGCACGATGTTGTCCTTATCTGCGCGGTCCCAGTCGCTTACATTCAGGCCAAATGCCGGCCGCACGACGAGTTTAGGATAGCGAACTGTTTGCCCCTGCTTCAATGTCACCACAGCGGGGGCCGTGCGCGGGTTCACAGCGTCAGCCCCACCATAGAGTTTGGCAATCTTGAATTCGCCGGGATCTACCTCCATCCAAAGATCCCAAGTACTTGCGGCTTCGGCAAAGTTGGATGTCGGGACTAAGGCTTCTATTTTGATGGGAATATCGGGCAGCCTGTCAAAACGTACGATGCCTGAGTCGCCGCTGACGGCATAGCGCGTCTCTTCCCTGTCATTGCCCCGGTAACCAAACGAGTCTCTATAAGACTCAATTGGATGGGGAGCATAGAACAAGGTGTCGGCCGCAATGCCTGACCTGAAAACATTCGTCGGTTCCGGCGCCCTTTTCACCAAAACATGAGCGCCCTTAAGGCCCTTGCCATCTTTCTCAAAACGAAACTCCAGGCTGCAATTGCCTGACCGCATCGACTCATCGGCAATCTGCCACTGCGAACACAGACCCACACTCCAATCGACCGGTGGAGCCGGCAGCCATTGGCGCGATTCCTCTGGTATCGGTTCCTGCCCAACCTTCTTCAATGTCGCATTCATTTCGTCCCAGTTACCCTGCAGCAAACGCAATTTGGCTAAACTTATTCCAAAGTCGAGCCAGAGTTCCGAGCGCGGTTCTGCATGACTGAAGCCCAGCTCCAGAACCTCGGCCAGCGTGGCAAAACTCTCAGCCGGGTCTTCTCTATTCCACTTTGAACTACTACTGTCTGCTGGTGCGGCCCACTCTAACTCGGTTGCCCTGAGTCCATTTTGGATAATTGCTGCCAGCCGCCATGCCAATTCAGGATCGGGATTTTCCTGCAGACGCTGCCTGTACATCGCTTTAACTTTGTTGGTAAGCGCATGGGGTCTTCCGTAATTTACGATGCCTTTTGTGCTCGTAAGGTATTGAGGGACGCTGGGGTCGAATGGGTCTTTCTCTATCAGTTGGGTGTAATAATCCTGCCTGCTTAGCAGGCCTTGTTTGGCCAGGCGTTCGGACAATGCACTTCGCGCATAGTCTCGGATCTCGCCCTGTTCGGAGTCCGCGATCTTTTGCAGGATCGGCATCGCCTCACCGCCGATTTTCTGCAGGCCGGAGATAGCCACGCGGCGCACTGCTATATCGGCCTGGCGATCTTCGGCGATTGTTGTAAAGACGGGCACCAACCTGTCCGCTGCCCAGGTCATGTAGCTGAGACAGATAACTGCATTTATGCGGCTGTCGCTCTGCGCGGCGGGCAGATTCTTGTCGAGAGCCGTCTCGATGAGCCAGTCAAGGGCTTCCTCAGCCTGCGGCCCCATGTTGCCGAGCACGGTTCTGGCGTGTGTCGCACGATTACCGCCCTTTTTCATCAGCTCAATCATGGCCGGTACTGCCGGCCGGCCGATCCGCGTAAGTGCCTCGATTGCAACCCGCACGTCATCGTATGATCGACTGTCCCACTGAGCAATCCACTGCTCAATCGTTCTGCCTTCATACCTTTTCTTGGCCGGGTCAGGTCTCGGCGCCCACGCTCTGCCGATCCGCAGAGCCTCGGATGTATCGCTGGCGTCAAACAGCTCGTCCGAGACATTCTCCCCGACCACTCGCACCGCATAGACAACGCTCTTGGTAACTGTTGCGTCCTGAATCAGCTCGGCTTTCCACACCGGCTGAATCTTGTCCGTCAATCCCGCAGGTTCGGACAAGTAGTAGGTCCTAAGCGCGGCGCTGGCTGGCCACTCTATTTTAGCGGCTATATCGGCCTGTTGGTCTGCTGCGGCGCTCGACCGAGCGTAAGACCTGTGCAGCAGAAGAAATCCATTCTCTTTAGATACTCTCAGCGTCAACTGCATTGGCCTTGTTTCGGTTATCTTGCGCCCTCCACCGCCATGCGAGCGAATACCTGCTCCATCAAACTCGTACCAGCCCTCAATCACCTTCAAAGGCGAGCTCCGCGTAATTCCCCAGCGATAATTCATCTGGTCTTCGCCTTCGTCCGCCGAAATGAGGCTGATATGAGCATCTGTGTTCGACCGCATTTCTCCGCCTTTGTCAGCCTCAACCTGCACAGCGGGTTTTTCAACTTCGATTTGTACGTTGGTTTTAACGCCCGGCTTCAAAGAGACATTTTTGAATGCAATGCGCTGGAATTTTTGGGTTTGGAATTGAATCTCTTTGATTTGGTCTGCGGGTAAATCAAAACGAACCTGACAACTTCCAAGCTCGTTACTCGTAGTATTTGAAATCCCTTCCGGTTTATGAAGTTGGCCTGAATGATCAATGGCGACAACTTGGATTTGCTTATCTTTAGTCTGATGAGCGATGGTTACGTATGTTTTGCCGTCTTTCTCAATGGCCGGCTGGAACACGACGCCGGGGCCGGCTGTCCCGGTCTTGTCAACAGGGCTGCCCTGGGTACATACTGTTTGCCAGTAAGCTTCACGGCCTGCTCCTATCTCCAGCACGATGGATTGTGCATCCGGCCTTACGAACAGTATGGCTCCGTCAACATTATCACCATCCTGGATATTTAGCTTCTGGGCTTTTTGGCTCAGTGGATAATGGCCGGCATAACCAATGACTGCGTCGTTAGAATAAATTGTAAAAGCGATATCCTCAGTACCAAAAAGGCGATAAGCGATTTCATAGAGTCCACTATCCTGCGAATGTTCAGTATAGTTCAATCGGTCATAAGGTTTCGCGATAGATCGACCATCCAATCCCCACCACTGTTTGCCTTCGCTTGGATGCTCACACAGCCCCACCAATTCGACCGTCACGCCGTTAGGCAGCGTCGCAGAAAAAGGCTGCTGTCTGTGGGGAACCAGTTCTTCTCTTGGCTTAATGGCAGGTGAGACTTTCTTTGGCGAAGACAGTATAGGTAATTTGCGCTGCCCGTTGTAGTATGCGCGAAGGCTCTCCAGTTGCTCAGGCGTTAGCCGATCCCGCCAGCGGTTCAATAGCAGCCAAACAACGTGGCCGAGATTACCCTGGACGGCACGCAGGTCTTGCGATGGCAGGTACTCATAGTTCTCACGTAGCATATTGATAGCCTGCTCGAGAAACTCAGGCCAACTTGCCAATAAGCCCAGTTGCAGGCCGTAAAATCTCATCTGCAGATCTACTGAAGCTGCCCACCTTGCAGCCGTGGCTCGCATCTTTTCCTGAGTGTGCTCATCGAGTTCTCCGATCTCTGTTTTCGGTTTGCTGTAGGTAATCGCCTGTACGGCGCTTCTGGCCAGTTCTCCGCCCTGGATAATATCGATGACCGCGATGGCCTGATTGGCATTCTTGAACCTGTATGTGGCCAGATCATCTTTTGAGAGATCAGTCAGCCCAAGCTGCTGAGCAACCCGGTCGAGATATGGTGGGTACTGCGTGGCGGGCCGATCTGGGTAGCTTACGACGATGTTGCGAAATGTCCTTTCGTGCGGTTTTTCGCCTATTGTTACGGAGGCTATCTCCTCCAGCGACAGGCTGTCAAAAACAAAAAATTCGCGTGTTACTTCCGTCACGAGATGTTTTCTCCCGGTGTTCTGATAAATCAATACGGTGGAACGCCTGGATAATTTCAGATTGTCTGAGACACGGAAGCGGTACGTCAGAGAATTGGAGAAGAGTTTTTCGGGCGTGAGCTCATAAGCCGAATTTCCGTCGGCTCGGACTTTTTCACCGCTGCTGAACGGGCCGGCAAATGTGCAAATAGGATCTCGCGGTGGGCCGTAGTAGTATCGCAGTGTCAGGTTAACCTTGCGAGTAGGGACATCTAAGCTAAACAGGCGAGCTATCCTCTTGGGATGCTTCCGCGGAATATGTGTGGAAAACAAAAAAAGCTGCCGTCCATTGCTGCGACAAAGTGGTCGCACACCGCCAAGTTTCAGTTTCCAGTTGACACCAACTGGAGAAACATTCTGCCATGTGTCAAACAGAATCTCGCCGTCAATATCGGGGACCTTAAAGATAAAATCTCTCCGGAAGTTCTGTTTGCCCCATGGCCGATCAGTTACATCGAGAACACCAGGCGACCAACTGAGACGATTTCCTTGCGGATCATAAACCTCATCGCCGGCATCGGGGCGCACACCAATCAGCCTAATGTCCAACGGCTTCCCTGCGACGCTGAAACGCGACGCCTCAGATTCGCCGGCAGGTTTGGCCATTGGTAGCAGGATTACAGCGGTGACAATAATTGCCAACAGGCCGAGGATCCCGAGTTTCGCGGTTTTGGGCATCGGCCGATTGAGGATGTGCTTGATTCGGCTGGCAAGGGCACTTTTCGATTCCACCACGCCTATCAGCCGCAGCGACAAAGTCGGACGTCTGAATGCTAACTTCGCAACATCCAGTAGCGCCTGCGGATACTGCTGAGCCGCATCCCCCATAGCTACAAGCACGGCCTCATCAACCGCTTGCTCGCGGACTCTGCGAATTATCGCATTGGCAAGCCAGAGTAGTGGATTGTAAAAGTAGACAATCTGCAGGACAGTTTGTGCCAGATTAACCCACAAATCGCCGCGCTTTATGTGGGCAAGCTCGTGCATCAAAACCACCTGCAGACGGTCTGACCCTAAATTTGATGCCAGTTTTTGCGGCATTAAAATCACGGGGCGGAATAATCCGCACACCGCAGGGCTGCTTGCGTTAGGCGAGATTTTCAGGCTGACTTTTCTTTTTACTGCGATCTGTTGGCAACAATATTGCAGTGCCTCTATGAGCGAGCCGGTCGATTCTTCAGCCTGGGCAATAAGTCCTCTGACAAAAATCGCCCGCTGTAGCAGTAATAGGGACATTGCTGCCACAACCGCCAGCCATACTAAAAATAAAGCCCCCTGCCAGGACAGCGGCGTCCCCGATACCGCCGATGAACTGACGGGTTCTGTTGGTATCGGCTCAGCCGGCGTACGCTCAGAATCCGGCGCCGGCGTCGGCTGTGGCGGCAGCGCATGTTCGATGCCCGACGCCCGATGCTCGAACGGCAGTCCGGAATCGGGAATCGAGTATCGAAAATCGAGGGGGCCTTTTTCGACAAATCCCAGCTTGTCGCCGAACCAGTATCCAAAACTCATGGGAAGTGACAGCGAGGCGGGCAGGAGAAGTTTGACCAGCACTAACATCCACATCCAGTAGCGAAATACCGCCCGAACCTTTTTGCGAAGCAGCAAATCCGCTAGAAGCAAAATCAATACGAGCACGCCGGATTGGATCAGCATCGGCCCGGCAAATTGGACAAATGCCTTGCCTATCGAATTAATTTGTTGCAACATCTCATTCATTACTGGGCTCCAGGTATACCAGACGTAGCCGTCCGCGGTTTTGTTACACCTGCACTATTTCTTTCTGCGGGGCTTGCCGCTGCTGCGTTTCCTTCTGATCAGCACTTCCAGCTCTTTTAGCTGCTCCTGCGACAACTGGTTGGTATCTACCAGGAACTGCATCATGGGCGTAAGGGCGCCGTCAAAGGCCCTTTTTACCGCCCGCATAATCTCGCCTTTTTGAGCTTGTTTCCTGGTTACAGCCGAGCGATACAAGGTAAGATTACGAATCTTCTCAGCACTGAGTAGACCTTTGGTTACCATCCGATCCATAAGTGTTTTGACAGTGCTGTAGTGCCAGCCCTTTTGCCTTTGCAGCAGCTCCTGGACGGTCGGCGCCGCGCACGGCTGATTTTCCCAGACGGCCTGCATGATCGCCCATTCGCCTTCGGTAAGCTCACGATTTATCTTTGGCATAATAGACTCCTTTTTCTCTAACGCTGACGAGAATACTTTACAATTGTAGAGGTCGCAAGAAAAAAGTAAATCTTTTGCAAAAAATTTTTATAGATGTTTTTGGCCTGCAGACTATGCTTTGAAACCATCGCTGGCTCGGCTGAACTCGGTGAAATCAAGGCTTTCGTCCCTTTGGCTTCGCTCGGGCCAGACCTTGAGGCTGCCGACCTTGTGTTCTTGTTGACGGTTGGTGGTTCATAGACAGACAGATAGGAATGTGGCAGCCCCAACAGCGAGCGTCTCCGCTGACCTTATCGAGGGCTTGGGGATGGGAAAGCCCCCACCACAGGGGTGAGGGCTAAACGTCTCTCGTGGGTGTATCAGCTTCGCCAGGGGCGAGTACGTTTGGCGTCGGCCAGGATTTTATTGGCGATCAGAACGTCCTCGGCGATCTCAAAGTCGAACATGCCGGCAAGAATATGATCGGCACCATTTTCAACGACGTATTTGAACGCATCCTGCGGCGGAATGGCGCCGGCAGCCATCACCTTAAAGGCAATCCAGGGTTTGGTCACAGTCTTCATAACCTCGATAGTCTTTTCAGGCTCTTTACACCAATAGCCCGGAACCTCATTGTAGGGATTTTTCAACTCGTGAGGCTTTGGAGCACTGGGGTAATTGTGGTGATGAAATGTCTTAATATAGAAGTCGGCGGGGATTTTGCGTTTTTCGCACTCGATGACCACTCGTAGGTCGTGGCCACCCACACCTGAGGGCACACCGAGGTCTTTGGCGATCTCAACAGCCTGCCTGATCAAATCGATCTTACCCTCGGCGATAAGCCGGTCGGAGTGCACGCCCCACAGATAGATTGCATCCGTGCCTTCGTCAACCAGGGCTTTTACATCATCAGTGTACGCCTTCATGCCCGGCTCAACGGGGGCGGTGGAGCAGATGATCCACTGCATTTTGCCGCCCTTGCGCAGGCGGTATTTCTT
>Ga0315296_10003379_pt1 | contig 13347 bp, 15 predicted proteins | sample YL17G14_18_MG_FD_203921 | JGI IMG/M metagenome (GOLD analysis project Ga0315296, IMG submission 203921) | Sediment microbial communities from Yellowstone Lake, YNP, Wyoming, USA - YL17G14_18 | ecosystem: Environmental > Aquatic > Freshwater > Lake > Sediment | place: USA: Wyoming | collected... | reverse complement strand
ACTGCCGCGCGAGCGCGGCCACCTCGGGCCGCGTGGCCTCAGTCATGTCCGTGTCCTCTTGCATGGCCACAAGTTGTTTCAAGACCGGTTTTTCCTCTGTTCGGGTGAGGGTCTTGAAACCGGTTCCACTGACTGCTCACGTAGTTTACGTCAGAAGGCGCCACAACCGCCTTGCGGACGCGGCGGATAGCAGCGACCGGGGAGGGAATGTCGCGGGCGACATCCCTGCCCGGCCGCTGGTCCTTTCGGGGAAGCTCAACCAGGGACCGGCCCTCACAAGCCACCATCCGGCGTGGTACAATTGCGGGTTTGGGGAGACGTGCAAGGACCCCAGTGAGGGGTGTATGGGCCACGATTGGATTGCGGTGCGCGGCGCCCGCGTCCACAACCTCCAGAACATCGACGTTGACATTCCCCGCAACCGGCTGGTGGTGATCACCGGGCTGTCCGGATCGGGCAAGTCCTCGCTCGCCTTCGACACCATCTACGCCGAGGGCCAGCGCCGGTATGTCGAGTCGCTGTCCGCGTACGCCCGGCAGTTTCTCGAGCAGATGGAGAAGCCCGACGTCGATCTCATCGAGGGGCTCTCGCCGGCGATCTCCATCGAGCAGAGAACGACGGCCTCCAATCCCCGGTCGACTGTCGGGACCGTCACCGAGATCTACGACTACCTGCGGCTGCTGTTCGCCAACATCGGTGTGGCGCACTGCCCGACGTGCGGCCGGCCGATCACGTCGCAGACGCTCGAGCAGATCGTCGAGCAGGTGATGCAGTTCCCGCGGGAGGAGCGGGTCAACGTGCTCGCGCCCGTGGTGAGGGGCCGCAAGGGGGAGTTCCGCAAGGAGCTGGAAGGCTTCAGGAGCCGCGGGTTCACGAAAGTGAGGGTGGATGGCCAGCTGCGGTCGCTTGAAGAGAACATCACGCTCGACCGCCGGCGGAACCACTCGATTGACATCGTCATCGATCGCCTGCTGGTCAGGACCGGGATCGAGCGCCGCCTGACGGAGTCGATCGAGATCGCGCTGGGTCTCGCGGACGAGATCGTCGTCATCAACAGCCTCGAGGACGGCGACCAGCTCTATTCGCGGCGCCTCGCGTGCGTGACGTGCGGCATCAGTGTGCCGGAAATGTCGCCGCGGGCGTTCTCGTTCAACTCGCCGCACGGGGCCTGTCCCGAGTGCCAGGGCCTCGGCGCGATCCACGACTTCGACCCGGACCGGATCGTGCCCGACCCCTCGCTGTCTCTGCTCGACGGCGCGATTCACCCGTGGGCACGCGGCGACAAGCGGCTCGTGAAGGACGCGCTGCAGGCCCTCGGGCGGAACTTCGGCCTCGACCTGACGATGCCGTTTGCCCGGCTGCCGAAGAAGCACCGCGACCTGCTGCTGTTCGGGCCCTCGGCCGTGTCGAAGAACGGGCGGCCGGGCGCCGTCCAGAACGGCGCGGGCACGGCGCCGCGGCGTCGGCCGGCCGCAGGCCGCGATCCCTTCGGTGCCGATTTCGAGGGCATCGTGCCGAACCTCCGGCGGCGCTTCGAGCAGGGAGCCTGGACCGATCAGGCGGACCTCGACGGGTACCGGTCGCACCGCCCGTGCCCCGGCTGCGCGGGCGATCGCCTGAAGCCGCAGAGCCGCGCGGTCCGCGTGAAGGGGCGGACGATTGCCGAGTACGTCAACCTGCCGCTGGATGAGGCGCTCGGCGTGTGCGGCGACCTTGAGCTGACCGAGCGCGAGCAGTTGATCGCAGGCCGCATCCTGCGCGAAATCCAGGATCGCCTGCGGTTCCTGTGCGACGTGGGCGTCGAGTACCTGACGTTGGGCCGGAGCGCCGCCACGCTGTCGGCAGGGGAAGGGCAGCGCATCCGCCTCGCGACCCAGATTGGCGCCAGCCTTCGGGGCGTGCTGTACGTGCTGGACGAGCCGTCCATCGGCCTGCACCAGCGCGACAACCGCCGATTGCTCGCGACGCTCGGCCGCTTGCGCGATCTTGGCAACACCGTCATCGTGGTCGAGCACGACGAAGAGACGATTCGCACCGCGGACTACCTGATCGACCTCGGCCCCGGCGCCGGCGAGCACGGCGGGCGCGTCATCTTCCAGGGGACGCCGCTCCAGCTCCTGTCCGACGGCTCGACCTCGCTCACGGGCCAGTACCTGCGAGGAGAGCGGGCGATCGACGTTCCGGCCGTTCGCCGCCAGCCCGCTCAGGGTCTGCTCGTGATCCGCGGCGCGCGGGCGCACAATCTCAAGAACATCGACGTCACGATTCCGCTCGGTGTGCTGGTGGCGATCACGGGTGTGAGCGGGTCGGGCAAGTCGACGCTGGTGAACGACATCCTCTACCGGGCCCTGGCGCGCCTCTTCTACCGTGCGACCGACGAGCCGGGGCCGCACGACCGGCTCGACGGCGTGGGCCTGATCGACAAGGTCATCGAGATCGACCAGTCACCTATCGGCCGCACGCCGCGCTCGAACCCAGCCACCTACACGGGCCTCTTCACGTTCGTGCGCGAGCTGTTCGCGATGCTGCCCGAGGCAAAGACAAGGGGCTTTCGGCCCGGCCGCTTCTCCTTCAACGTGCGGGGCGGGAGGTGCGAGGCCTGCCAGGGGGACGGCGTGATGGCCATCGAGATGCACTTCCTCCCCGATGTCTACGTGACATGCGAGGAGTGCAAGGGCCAGCGGTACAACCGCGAGACCCTCGAGGTGCGGTACCGGGGCAAGTCGATCGCCGAGGTGCTCGACCTCACCGTCGATCAGGCGGCGGCGCTTCTCGAGCACTTCCCGCCAATCGCCAGCAAGCTGCGGACGCTGCAGGAGGTCGGCCTCGGCTACATCACGTTGGGCCAGTCGGCCACGACGTTGAGCGGCGGAGAGGCCCAGCGGGTGAAGCTGGCCAAGGAACTCTCGCGGCGGAGCACCGGGCGGACGCTGTACATCCTCGACGAACCGACCACGGGGCTGCACTTCGAGGACACTCGCAAGCTGCTCGACGTCCTCAACAAACTCGTGGACCAGGGCAACTCCGTCGTGGTGATCGAGCACAACCTCGACGTGATCAAGTCGGCGGACCACATCATCGATCTCGGACCCGAAGGCGGCGAGGAGGGAGGGCGGATCGTCGCGATGGGCACGCCGGAGGAGCTGGCCGCGTCGAGCTGTTCGTTCACGGGGCGGTTTCTGGCCGAGATGTTCCGGCGTTCGAACATCCGCCTGGTGAGAATGGCCACTGGCGAGCGGTGTGGCTAGAGAGCCACAGTCGAGCCGGCTTTCCCTGTGGTCGGCGCACCACATGGAGAGGAAGACGGCCAGGGCCCACGCTCAGGTGTCTGGCTTAAGTTGCTGTTGATAAACAGACTAGTCTCCCACATCCCCGGAGAGGCCTTCCGGCACGTGTCTTGCTCAACGCCTGAAGGTCGTTTCTGCGTACCGGCGTGAGAGACTCATGGATTCACAACGCACGCTTCGCCGGCCGGTTTCCTGCGCTGGCATCGGGCTTCATTCGGGACACAAGGTCACACTGTCGCTGAGACCCGCGCCTGCCGACTCCGGCATCCGGTTCCGCCGGAGCGATCTCGACGGGGTCGAGATTCCCGCGAGCGTCTCCAACCTGACGGGCATCCATTATGCGACGGGTCTGACGCGCGACGAGGCGTCGGTCGAGACGATCGAGCACCTGCTGGCGGCGCTCGTCGGCCTCGGGATCGACAACGTGATCGTGGAGCTGAATCACCGCGAGGTTCCGATCATGGACGGCAGTGCGTCGCCGTTCGTGTACCTGATCCACGAGGCGGGCATCCGGACGCTGGCCGCGCCGCGGCGCAGCCTAAGGGTCACGCGGCCGATCATGCTGGGGCACGGAGACAAGCGGATCGCCCTCTATCCCGCCGATCACTTCAAGGTCACCTACAGCATCAGCTTTGACCACCCGCTGCTGCACCATCAGGCGTGCACGTTGCGGGTGACCGAGGATTCGTTCGTCGAGGAGATCGCGCCGGCCCGAACGTTCGGCTTCCTGAAGGAGGTCGAGATGCTCCGGCAGCACGGCCTCGCGCTCGGCGGCTCGCTCGAGAACGCCGTCGTCCTGGGTGAGACAGGCGTCCTGAACAATCCCCTGCGCTTCCAGGATGAATTCGTGCGGCACAAGATCCTGGACGCAATCGGTGATCTGGCGCTGGTGGGCTACCCGATCATCGGGCACCTCGTGGCGCACCGGGCTGGCCACGCGCTGCACACGGCGCTTGCCGCGAAGATCCTGGACGAGACTAACGCCTGGCAGCTGGTGGACGGCGTGGCGCCAGAGGTGCGGCCGGTGCCGTCACCGGTCACGGTCGGCAGCCGGGCGCAACTGGCCGGCTGACCGTCGGCGCCCGCCCCTGCTACTTCCTGACTTTTCCGCCCTTGTGCGTCAGCTTCCTCATGTAGGCGGCGAGCCGCTCGTTCTCGTACCGCACCGTGTTGTGGAACAGGCTCTCCGCGAAGTAGTCCATCCGCTCCGACTCCGTCATCTGGCCGATCACGTGACGGATCTCGCGCATCATGTCCTCGTAGGAGCGTTCGAGATCGTGCTTCGCGGTGACCTCCTGGAACAGCGTCTCGATGATGGCCAGCAGGTCGCCGTCGAGGGGGATCCTGACTCCGGTCGTCGTCTTGATGCTGCGCATGGTTAACCCCCGAAACTCTTGAGGGCGCCCGCTTCGTCCAGGTGCATCTCGAGGAAGTTCTGCGCGCCGGTCATCGTCAGCATCGTTTCGACCCGCTTCTGCACCCCTGTCAGCTTGAGGGCGCCACCGGCGGCCGCCGCCTGCCGATACAGGTCCATGAGGCAGCCGATGCTGGCGCTGTCGACATAGTTCACGGCCGACAGGTCGATGAGCACCTTGCGCTCGCCGGCACTGATGAGGCCGGTGACGGCGTTGGCGAACTCCGAGAGCATCGGGTACATCAGCCGTGCGTGGGCCACTCGCACGATAGCAACGTCATTCGCGCGGTCGATTGTGAGGTTCATGCTGCTCCTCCCGGTCAGTGGCTGGCGTGCGGGGCCGGGGCGCCGCCGGAGGAGACGCGACCCCTGCGACGCAACTCCGCCTGATGGCGAAGCCTCGTCACCTGGCGGGCCAGCTCCCTCCGCCCCCGGTTGATCCGCGACTTGACGGTCCCTTCCGGCAGGCTCAGGCGATCGGCGATCTCCTGGTACGACAGCTCCTGGAGGTCTCGCAAGAGCACCGCCGTTCTGAGCGACGAGGGCAATGCCTGGAGCGCCCGGCGCAGCAGCGCCGCCATGTCCTGCTGCTCGAGTGCGGCCAGCGGCCCCAGCTCCACGGACACCGGCGAGAGGTCGGCCGCGTTGACCGCGCGGTCGATTGTCCGGCGTTCCTTCTTCGAGCTGCGGTAGTAGTCGATGCACAGGTTGCGGCTGATGCTGATCAGCCACGTCTGGAAGTTCGCGCGCCGATCGAACGTGTCGAGCGACCTGAAGATCTTCAGGAAGATGTCCTGCGTCAGATCCTCCGCCTCGTCGTGTTTTCCCACGAACTTGTACGCGACATTGAACACCTTGCGCCAGTGCTGCCGGACGATCGCCTCCCAGGCCGTCTGGTCGCCGACCAGACAGCGCTCGATGAGCGTGTCAGGCGTGGGCGACGGGGCCGGCGGAACGGTGACGCGCATGGCGTTTCTCGATGCGGTCGGGAGGACGGATGGTAGCAGACGGTTTTTCGAGATGTCAAACCGCTGCCGGTCGGATAGAATCGGGCGGTCGCGCGCGCGGCCGCATCCGGGACCCAGCCAGCCATGCCCAACGCTACCACTGTGCCACATTTCGAGCCGGATGAGTTCGGCGTCTCGTGCGACGGCGTGCCCCTGGCCTCCATTGCAGAGCGCCTGGGCACGCCGGTCTACGTGTACAGCGCGGCGGCCATCCGGGAGGGCTATCGCCGATTCGATGACGCGTTCCGGGAGGTGCCGCACGCGCTCCACTACGCGCTCAAGGCCAATTCGTCGCTTGCCGTGCTGCGGCTGCTGCGGGCGCTCGGGAGCGGCGCGGACGCCAACTCCGGCGGCGAGATCGATGTGGCCCTCCGGGCAGGGTTCATCCCGGCCGATATCGTGTTCTCCGGCGTCGGCAAGACGCGCGACGAGCTGGCGCAGGCCGTGGCGCTCGGCGTGAAGGCGATCAACGTCGAGTCGGCGGGCGAGGTCGCGCGCATCGACGCCGTCGCCCGAGACCTGGGCGAGCGGGCGCGGGTCGCGGTACGCGTCAATCCCGGCATCGACTCCCGCAGCCACCCGCACATCGCCACAGGCCTTCGCGAGAACAAGTTCGGCGTGCCGATCACGCTGGCCCGCCCGCTCTACCGCGAGATCGCGCAGCGATCCGGCCTGGTGCCGGTTGGCGTGCACGTGCACGTTGGCTCCCAGATCCTGTCGCTCGATCCCCTCGTGCGCGCGGCGGAGGCGGTGGCGCAGCTTGTACGCGAGCTGAAAGAGGACGGCATCGCGCTCGGGCACGTCGATCTCGGTGGTGGCCTTGGCATCCCGTACGGCGACGCTGCGGCGCCGACGCCAGCCGAGCTCGCCGCTGGCGTCCTGCCAGCCGTCCGCGATCTCGGCGTCTCGGTGCTGCTCGAGCCGGGCCGCGTCATTGTCGGACCCGCGGGGGTGCTCCTCGCGAGGGTCGTGGACCTCAAGGACTCTCCCGGCGGGCGGCGGTTCGTGATCCTGGATTGCGGGATGACCGAGCTGCTGCGCCCCGCCCTCTATGGCGCCTTCCACCGGATCGAGCCCGTGGCCCGGCGCGCCGGGCCGGTGACACTCTGCGACATCGCCGGGCCGCTCTGTGAGAGCAGCGACGTGTTTGGGCGCGAACGCCTGATGCCGCCGCTGGAGGTCGGCGACCTGATGGCCATCTTCGACGTGGGGGCCTATGGGGCGGCGATGGCGTCCACGTACAACCGCCGGCCCCTCGCGCCGGAGGTCCTGGTGGACGAGGGGCAATGGTGCGTGATCCGGCGGCGGCAGACGATCGATGATCTCGTCGCCCTTGAAGAGTAGGCAGCCATGACCGGTCGACTGATCGCGTTCGAAGGCCTTGATCAGAGCGGAAAGGAAACGCAGGCCACCCTGCTGCGCACGCGCCTGGAGGCCGGCGGCCGCCAGGTCCGCATCTTCCCGTTCCCGGACTATGCGACCGCGATCGGGGCGGAACTGGGGCTCGCCCTGCGGGGCGAGCGGGAGTACGGCCCCGACGTGATGCAGCTGCTCTACATCGCCAACCGGTACGAGCGGAAACCCGAGATCCTGCGCACGCTGGCGGCAGGGCACATCGCGATCTGCGATCGCTACCTGGCGTCAAGCGTCGCTTACGGAGAGGCCCAGGGCCTTGACCCTGCGTGGCTCGTAGACGTCCAGCGCCATCTGCCCGTGCCCGACCTGACGCTGCTGCTCGACATCGGCCCGGAGGCCGCCGTGGGCCGCAAAGCGGTCAACCGCGACCGCTATGAACGGGACCTGGCCCTGTTGCGGCGCGTCCGCGACAGCTACTGGCGCCAGGCCCGGCAGCCGGGCTGGGTCATGATTGACGGCGAGCGCCCGAGGCCGGACGTGGCCGAGGAGGTCCGGTCGGTCGTGTGGCAGCGACTCGCGCTACCGTGAGCGCACGCACCTCGCGCGCGCCAGCCGCCTTCAGCACCCGCGCACACGCCTCGAGCGTCGCGCCGGTCGTGCTCACGTCGTCCACCAGCACGACACAGCGCTGACGGATCATCAGGCGCACGACCACGTGACTGCGTGCCCGCCAGGAATCCCGGGCCAGCGCAAACGCGCCCTTCACGTTGCGATGCCGGCGGCCGGCGGGCAGCTCGATCTGGGGCCGCGTCCAGCGCACGCGCCGGAGCGCATGACAGACCGGCAGCCCGAGGTGCGACGCGAGGTCGGCTGCCTGGTTGAACCCTCTCGCCCGTCGACGCCGCCAGTGGAGCGGCACGGGTACCGCGCAGTCCGACCCATCCAGCACGTCGCGCCCCTGGGTGCGCAGGATCGCGGCAAGGCGCGGCGCAATCGATCGGCGCCCATCGTATTTCAACGCGTGGATGATCGCCCGCAGCGAGCCTTCGTACGCGCCCGCCGCACGGCCGCGGCTGACGGACCGGGCGCCACGGCGGCAGCGCGGGCACAGGCAGGTCTGCAGGCTGATTCCCCGCCAGGACGGCAGGGGGTCGCCGCAACTGTCGCAGACCGGCGGTGTGAACAGGCGGACGCCATCCCAGCAGGCGGCACAGACCGGGCCGGACATGGGCGCTTCCAGCGACTGACGGCACGCGGCGCAGCGGGGCGCCGCGAGGACGGCTATCAGGCCGTCAGCAGCTCGGCGCGCGATCGACAACGCCCGGCTGCCAAGGCTCATGGGGCGGAGAGAGACGAGGCGGGCCGACCGTCATGCTCGGCGGGCGCGATCCTGGGCGCGCTGCCCCAGAGCCGATCCAGCGCATAGAACAGCCGCGTCTCGCGATTGAAGATGTGCACGATGAAGTCGAAGTAGTCGAGAAGCACCCACTCGGCGCGCTTGTACCCCTCGACGTGCGAAGGCCTCACATGTGATTCCTTGAGCGCCTGTTCGATGTTCTCGGCGATGGCTGTGACCTGCCGCGGGTTCTGCCCCGAGCAGATGACGAAGTAGTCGGTGAACGCGCCCACGTCGCGCAGGTCCATGACCACGATATCAGCGCCCTTCTTGTCCTGTGCGGCCTTGACGGCCCTCAGGATTTCTGCCGGCAGGCTGTCTGCGCCCGACGGTCGGGAGGAAGCGCCGGGATTGCTCATGCGTGTCGGTCACCCATTGCTGGGTCCTGTCGAGCCCGCGGACCTGTAGAGCCCGTGACGCTCGACGTACCGCTCGACCGCCGGCGGAACCAGCCCGGCAATCGACCGCCCGTCGCGGACACGGTCACGGATCCCCGTTGATGAAACCTCAGGAGTCCTGTGCTCGACAAGGAAAATCGAGACGGCCGGCTCCACAAGGGCCTCAGGGGCGGCGACTCCGCCCGCCTCGATCATATGCATTCGAGGTGCCAGGTCCGGCAGGCGCGACCATAACCCTGCCAACGGGCACGTGGGCCGGGAGATCACGATGAAGTGACTCAGCTCGAGCACCGCCGGGTAGTCGCGCCACGTGGCAATCTCTGCAAACGCGTCGCTGCCGGTGATGAAAAACAGTTCAACCGGCGCGTAGCCGCAGGCGTGCAGGCGTTCAAGCGTTGTGGCCGTGAACGACGGCCCGTCGGCCTTGAGCTCCATGTCCGACAGCATCATGCCGGGCTCGTCGGCGATCGCCAGCGCGGCCATGGCAAAGCGATGATAGGCAGAAGCACATGGCTGGGCGGCGCGGTGCGGCGGGTCGTGCGCCGGGATCACCCGGACCTCGTCGAGGCTCAGGGCTGACCGTGCCGCCGCGCCGGCCGCCAGATGCCCCACGTGGATCGGATCGAATGTCCCGCCGAGAATGCCGATGCGTCGGATGCGGATCATGACCTGGGCTCCACGGGAGTGCCGTCCCGCTCGCGTGCGCCGTCGGGCCCCGGCTCGACGGGCTCGGCCGTCTCCTGCAGGCGCGGCCGGGCCAGACGCCGCCAGATGGCCTCGAGGAGGGCTGGCACGCCCTCGCCGGTCGCCGCCGAAATCGCGGAGATCGGGATCGCCTGGTCAGCCACGCGAGCGGCAAGCGCGGCCAGCCGGCTGGCATCGGCGAGCACGTCGATCTTGTTCGCCACGGCCAACTGCGGGCGAGTGAGGAGCGAGGGTTCAAAGAGCCTGAGCTCGCGGCGGAGCGTGTCGTAGTCCTCGACGGGATCTCGTCCAGACGCCTCCGAGACGTCGATGACGTAGACCAGGACCTTCGTGCGCTCGACGTGGCGGAGGAACCGGTGTCCCAGGCCGTGCCCGGCGTGGGCGCCTTCAATCAACCCTGGGACGTCGGCCACCACGAAGCTGCGGTCGTCGCTGAGCGTGACCACGCCCAGGTGCGGCGTCAGCGTCGTGAACGGATAGTCGGCGACTTTCGGCCGCGCGGACGAGACGCGGGCGATGAGGGTCGACTTGCCAGCGTTCGGGAATCCGACCAGCCCGACGTCGGCCAGCAGCTTGAGCTGCAGGCACAGGCGTCTCGCCTCCCCCGGCTCGCCCGGCTCGGCGCGGCGGGGCGCACGGTTGGTCGAGGTCACGAAGCGTGCGTTGCCCCGGCCGCCCCGCCCGCCGCGGGCCACGAGCGCGCGCTGGCCCAGCTCCGTCAGGTCCGCCATGAGCTGAAGTCCCGCGTTCGGATCGGAGGCGTCGAACACCACCGTGCCGACGGGCACCTCGAGCACCAGATCAGCGCCCTGGCGGCCCGTGCGGTTCGACCCTTGGCCGTGCTCGCCGCGCTCGGCGCGGTATTCGGGGTGGAAGCGAAAGCTGACGAGCGTATTGAGGTGAGGGCTGGCGACGAGGTAGACGGAACCCCCGTGACCGCCGTCCCCGCCGTTTGGACCGCCCCGGGGAACGAACTTCTCTCGCCGGAAGCTGACGCACCCACGGCCGCCATCCCCCGCGCTGACCCGGATGTCGACTTCGTCGACGAACATTCTGGGGTGCTCAACGCCGCGCCAGACCAGGCGCCCGGCGTCTGTCAGGATTCGGGATTCAGGATTCGGGATTCAGGGGCCTTCCGAGACTGCGAACCCCGACTCCCGATTCCTGAATCCTGTTCTATTCAACCGGCAGGACGCTGATCATGCGGCCGTGGGCGCCGTGGTCCTCGAAGCGCACGCGCCCGGCGATCTTGGCGAAGAGGGTATCGTCCTTGCCGAGGCCGACATTGAGGCCGGGACGGAACCTCCGCCCCCGCTGCCGCACCAGGATCGATCCGCCGGTGACGAGGCTCCCTGCGAAGCGCTTGACGCCGAGACGCTGCGAATTGCTGTCCCGGCCATTGCGCGAGCTGCCCTGTCCTTTCTTGTGTGCCATGTTTGTCCTCGAATGCCAGCGCCGCGCCGCCTACGCCACGATGTCGGTGACACGCACGCGCGTCAACTCGCTTCGGTGGCCCAGGGTGCGCCTCATGCCCTTGCGGCGCTTCTTCTTGAAGACGCGGATCTTGGGTCCGCGGCTGGCCGCCTCGATCACGGCCAGCACCTTGGCCTTGGCCACGTACGGCGCGCCCGTCAGGACCTCGCCACTGTCCTTGGCGACGAGCAGCACCTGGTCGAAACTGACGTCCGCGCCCACGTCCCCGGCCAGCCGGTCGATGGTAACTGTCGCGCCTGGGACCATCTTTACCTGGTGTCCACCACACTGCACAATCGCGTACACGAGTCTCGCTCCTGTTGCATCACGCCGTCCGGAGCCCCGCCAGACACCACGACCGGCACAGGCTGCGCAAACAATCAACTATAGCACGGAACCGATTGAAATACCACCACTTAGCGCACTTGACGGGCAGCGGCTCCGACAGGGCTACTTCAGCAGGATCCGTGAGCCCCTGATCTTCTGGCTGGACAGCGTCCCGAGGAAGCTCGGGATCAGGCGGTCCATCAGCTCGAAATACGACGACAACGCCGGGGTGTTCTGCTGCGGGTTGTACAGCACCTGCTCGCGGAACGTCTCTGAATACAGCGTCGCCCCTGTCCGCCCGTCGATGAACATGAACTTCGGCTTCAGGATAAAGCCCCTGCGCTCCATGTACGTGCGCACCGGCTGCGACATGCGGCGGCCGAACTGGTCGTAAACCTCCTGGTCCCGCTGCACAAAGCCGGACTGGGAGTGGGGTGTGAACAGGATCGTGCCAGTCACGATGAGCGGGTTCTGGTACTCCTCGCCGAGCTTCTTCCAGTATTCGACGTTCGCGAAGATCGCTTCGTACGCTTCGAGTTCTTTCTCGTCCCTGATCCTCTTCGGCACCGCCCCGTCCTGGCCGCCTGCCGCCCCTTCGGCCCGGCCCTCGGGGGGCTTCACGCGCGGCGCTCCCGCAACCTCGACCAGGGGGATCGCGTCGGCCTCGATCACCTTGAGGTCGGACTTCGTCCGCAGCTGACTCCGGAGGAGCCTCACCGTCTCGAGGTTCGTGTCGACCTCGTCAGTCCCGCCGACGATGAAGCCCACCACGAGCACGCGCTGGAAGGCCGACACATCGAGCTTCGGCTGGATCGGCGTGTCGATCGGAATCTCGTAGTAGGTGGTACAGCCGGCCGCGGCCAGCGCTACCACGAGGCTAGCGAGGCGGCTGGCGGTTCGTGCGGTCATTGATCTCCTTGAAGTACTCCAGGTTCTGCTTGATGAACGCGTTCTTCGGATCGAGCTTCAGCGCCTTCTCGTACGCGTCCTTGGCCTTGTCGAACTGGCCCTCGTGTTCGTAGGCGATCGCCAGGTTGTTGTGGGCGGCCGCGTAGGTCGGATCGAGCACAATTGCCCGCTCCCACCGATAGATCGCTTCCTTCCACAGCCCCTTCATGGCCACCGCAATCCCGAACTCGACCTGGGCCCTGGCTTCCGAGCGGGGATTGGACGCCGCGATCGGCGCGGCGAGGACCATCACGAGCGAGACACACGCGACGGCTCGACGGAACATGGTATCGTGCCTGTAGCTGATGATCCCACTATAGCCCTTCGCGCCCGGCGGTTCAACCGACGCCGGGGTCACCTGCAAACTCAGCCGATTGCGGGCGCTCCGGCCGCTGGTCGGGTTGCAAACGCCCACGACCCTGCCTATATTCGTACAACAGGTCCAGCACGAGGTCGGGCGTGCGGCCGCGGTCCAGACGCGCGGCCAGCCTGGCTTCGGTCTCTGCCTCAGGAACCCGCAGCGGTCGAGTCCAGCCTGCGCGACCCCTTCCAGCGGAGCAGCCCGATGCTTGATCTGGTTGACGCCGTCGCATTGTCACTGTGGTTTACCGCGCCGCGCCGGCGGGTGACTGAAGCCCTCCAGGCGTTGCCGGACTGTCCCTTCGAGGTCCTCGTGGCGTGGATAGCCAGGAGGCCGGACGCCTCTGCCGTCGTGCCTGCGCTGCGCGATGCCGCAGCGCGAGCTCTCGAGGCGGCGCGCCAGCAGCAGATTGCCGCGGTCGGCTGGGGTGACGCGCAGTACCCCCCGCTCCTGGCGGCGACGCCAGACGCACCGGTCATCCTCTGGGTCCGCGGTCAGGCCGATCTGCTGGCCACGCCATCAATTGCCATCGTCGGATCGCGGGCAGCTTCGCCCTACGGGTTGGAGGTTGCCGGGCGCCTGGCGGCTGAAGTCGCTGGGTGCGGGTTCACCGTCGTGAGCGGCCTGGCCCGTGGCATCGACTCCGCTTCACATCGCGGGGCGCTCGGAGCCGGG
>Ga0315296_10003378_pt1 | contig 13351 bp, 12 predicted proteins | sample YL17G14_18_MG_FD_203921 | JGI IMG/M metagenome (GOLD analysis project Ga0315296, IMG submission 203921) | Sediment microbial communities from Yellowstone Lake, YNP, Wyoming, USA - YL17G14_18 | ecosystem: Environmental > Aquatic > Freshwater > Lake > Sediment | place: USA: Wyoming | collected... | reverse complement strand
GCCTGGATGCCCGCCTGTACGACTTTCCGGCCCCGCGCCCCAAAGGCAAGCGCGGACCGCAACCGAAGAAAGGACCCCGGCTGACTCCAGAACAGAAAGCGCAGATTCCCGAATTGCTGCTGCGTGGGGCGGAGGCGTTCGGCTTCCGCGGGGACATCTGGACTTGCGCTCGCGTGGCCGAGGTCATCCGCCGCGAGTTTGGGGTAGCATACCATCCCGACCATGTGAGCCGACTGCTCCGGGAATGTGGCTGGAGTTTGCAGAAGCCGCTTCGCCGCGCGAGCCAACGGGACGAGGAAGCGATCGCCACGTGGGTCAAGGACCACTGGCCGGAGGTGAAAAAAACCATAACGGAGGGCTACACCCTGGTCTGGGTGGACGAGTCGGGGTTCTACCTGCTGCCGGCAGTCCTGCGGACCTACGCCCCGGTGGGTAAGACGCCCATCATCCGCTCGCTGCTGACCAACGACCATCTCTCGGCGATCAGCGGGATCACGCCCGCGGGGCAGCTCTATATGCGGGTGCAGGAGCAGGCCATCGATAGTGACGATGTGATTGGCTTCCTGCAGCATTTGCTGCGCCATATTCCCGGCAAGCTCCTGATCCTCTGGGATAGCTCGCCGACGCACCGCAGCAAAAAGACCCAAGCGTTTCTGGCCAGCGGCGCGACAGCGCGCATCCACCTGGAACGACTGCCCGGTTACGCGCCGGAACTGAACCTGGCTGAAGGGATCTGGCGCTACCTGAAGCGCGTCGAGCTGAAGAACCTGGCCTGTGGCGACTTGTCTCACTTGCGTGGCGAGCTCCGTAAAGCGGTCCAACGCCTGCGCGGTAAACCCAGCATCATCAAGGGCTGCATTCGGCAGCCAGGATATGTTTAGCAAGCTATGCAGAGGTGAGTAAGTAGCACTTTCCATGACTCCGGTAATGAGTGTGCTTTTTGCGCCACCGTTGCCACCACAACCACGGGGAACAGTCGTTTAGGCCTGCCTGAGGACGCCACTTTCTCCCATCAGAACATATGAGACTTTACAGCCGAACACATCTGTACCACAACTATCCGCACGGCCCACCTTCTCCCCCCCCCCGGCTGGTCCCCAGGAAGGGTCAGGGAATGAGATGCGAGCATAAGCCGCCCGCTGCTACTCTCGCTTAGGCTGTCGTAGGCGAAAGCACGGCGCAATACGGAAGAGAAGGGGCATCTCCCCTTTCCCAGTGAGCTATGGCGATGAGTTCGCGCGGACTACAGTGCGTCTCGACAAGCGGCTGGCATGCACATCGCTGATCTATGGGCGGAACCTCTCGCCAGTAGGCACTCATTGGACCTTACCTCTGGCCAAAATGGGCCAGGTCTCCTCCACCAGATTGCCTCGTACGACGACCATTTCGTCGAACAGGTTGGGAATCGCACTGCAACTGCAGGGGATGATTTCGACCAGATCGCCGATTCGCAGCTGCTCGGGCTTTCCCAAGAGGCGCAGAACCCCGTGCTCTTCGTAAAGCCGCTCCAGGACTACACTTTCTCCATAAGGCTTGACGTAACCATAGCCAGGGAACCCCTTCGTGGTGACCAATGACAGCGTCTTGAAGCCCGTGTCAATGACAGCCCGTTCCGGCGCCGGCCGGCTGATGACCGTGGCCAGTATGGTCATCGCACAGTCATCAATCGTCGCTGCCCCTGTCGCCACACCATCCAGGCTGTGGAACACGTAGCTCCCTGGATGGATTTCGGTGACCACCTCCATTCCGGCGACCACGCTCGCCGAGGCCGTGCAACCCACACAGACGTTAGGGACGTCGATACCCTCCTTCTCCAATGCCTCTACCGTTTGCAGGAGCGCATCGGACACTGCCCGCTCTACCTCTGCAACATGGCGTTGGCTGTCCTGAAAGTACACCTGCAGTTCAGCCGTCTTGAACCCACCGAAACGCAGGTTCGACAGCCGGACCAGCTGCTTAACAAAGTCAATGGTAGGCTTGCCTGGGAGGAGCCCGCAACGATTCAGTCCTGTGTCTATCTCGACCAAGGTTTCCAGACAGAGACCCTCCCTCTGCGCCATACGGGACACGGCCTGGGCTACCTCCAGGGAATCCAGTACGATGGAAACATGGACCTGATGGGTAAGCCGCCTCAGCCGTTCCAACTTGGGTGCCCCGACAAGAGGCGTGGTGATCATGATGTCCTGGATGCCTCCCTCGGCCATCACCTCGGCCTCACCCAGCTTAGCCACCCCCACCCCGACGGCCCCGCTCGCGATTTGCCTGCGCGAAATCTGAACCGTCTTGTGCGCCTTGACATGAGGGCGCAGCCGAATCCCTGCCTCCTCTGCTAGAGCAGCCATTCTGGCGATGTTTCGTTCCATCTTCTCGATATCGACAAGCAGGGCAGGAGTGTCCAGTTCTTGTTTCCTCACCGCTTTCTCCTCCGAACTAACCCACCGCGATCTCGTCGGCCAAAAGGTCAGTTACGAACATGTGACCGGCGAGATGCGTGATCATAAACTCTGGTCTGGCCTGCAGCGCAACCGCCTGAGGCGTGATGCCGCAGGCCCAGAAGACCGGGAGCTCATTGTCCCGAATCTCCACCGGCTCACCGAACATGACCTCGTTCAGATCGGTGATGCCGATGGCAGCAGGATCACCGATGTGGACGGGACCACCGTGGGTAGCGGTATAGCGCGAAGTGACGCGCGCCGCCTGCAGGACCTGGTCGTAGCGAATCGGCCGCATGCTGACCACCATTGGGCCGGAGAAGGGGCCGGCCCGATTGCAGGGGATACCGCTAACATAGGCCGGTGTAATCTTGCCCTCTTCGATGTGGCGGAGCCTGATGTTCGCCCTGATCAGGGCGTATTCGAACGTGGCGGAGCAACCCAAGAGAAAGCCAACCAGGTCGTCGCGCCAAAGACTGTTCACGTCGCTCACCTCGTCGACGCACACTCCGTCTTTGAACACCCGATACATCGGTAGGTCCGTGCGGAGATCCGCCTCCTGGGCCATATAACGGATTCGCGGGTCCCCTGGCTCGGTGACTTCCAGGACGGGACAGGGTTTGGGATTGCGCTGGCAGAAGACCAGGAAATCGAAAGCATAGTGGCGGGGCAGGATCACCAGGTTTGCTTGTACATAGTCGGCGGCTAGGCCAATGGTATGGTCGGTCCAGCGGCCGTCCCGGATGAGCGCTCTCAGGGCGCTTGGCTTCAAGTCTTTCACTTCTTCTCGGTTCATGCGCTTTGCCCTCCTATGCGAACAGGGGGAATCGTGTGCCTAACCCCCTCTCCTTTGCCATCCGATACACGCGCGAGGCCGCGGCGACGTCTTGGATGGCGACTCCGGTCGCATCAAACAGGGTGATCTCTTCGACACTCTCCCGGCCTGGTTTGAGACCCGCCGTAATCTCCCCAATCTCGGCGTAGAGGTCCTCTTCGGTGATGATGCCCAGCGCCAGCGGATGCTGTGTTTCGCCGATCAGGCGGCACTGGGACAACTTGTCCACGACCACCTTGGCCCGCGCAAAGATGTTGGGATCCAGTTCCTGCTTGCCCGGCGCGTCGGCGCCGATCGCGTTGATGTGCATCCCTGGTGAGATCCACTCATCACGGACCAAGGGGCTGGTGGAAGGTGTTGCCGTCACGATGATGTCGGCCCCCTGCACGGCATCCTGCACCCTCGGAGAAACGGAGAACGTCAGCTGGGGTAACTCCTGGGCCATTTCTTCAGCATAGGTCCGCGCCCATTCACCCACGACGTCAAAGACGCGAACCTGCCTGATCTTGCGGACCTCCAGCAGCGCCCGCAGTTGGATCCTGCCCTGGGTCCCTGCACCGATGATCGCGGCCACCTCGGCATCGGGACGGGCCAGGTGCTTGGCCGCCACAGCCCCGGCCGCTCCCGTCCGAGACGCAGTAATGTAACTGCCATCCATGATGCAGAGGGGCACCCCCGTGACTCCGTCCAGCAGGAGTATTGTGGCAAAGCCCGACGGCAGATCGAAACGCGCCTGGTTCTCCCAGAAACCGGAGGCCACTTTAATCCCAATCAGCTCCGAGGGTTGCACGTAAGCGGACTTGATGTCGACCTCGCCGGCGTGGTGATGGACCTGCAGGTTGACCACGGGAGGGATCGTGGTGTGGCCCTGGATATAGGCCGTGTAGGCTTCTTCCACCGCCGCGATGACCTCGGGCAGCGAGATCAGGCCCTCAACCGTGCTCCTCGACAGCAGTAGGATCTCTGTCATAGTTTGACCTCCGCCTTCATGCATGGGGGCAAATGCGGGCAACGTGTATCGCCCGAAGCTACGCAGTGGCATCTACATCCCCAAGTACGCCCGTCGAACCAAATCGGTCTTAAGCAGTTCGGCGCCAGTACCTGCCAGCACGATGTTGCCGGTCTGAATGACGTAACCCCTGTCGGCCAACTCCAGCGCCTCCCTCACCTTCTGTTCTACGAGAAGCACGCTCATACCCTGCCGATTGATCTGCGGGACGACTTCAAAGAGCATGGTCACCAATTTGGGCATTAGGCCAAGCGAAGGTTCATCCAGCATCAAGAGCCGTGGACTGCCCATGAGCGCCCTGGCAATGGCCAGCATCTGCTGCTCTCCCCCACTGAGCGTGCCCGCTACCTGATTCCTCCTTTCCGCCAGGATGGGAAAGAGTTCAAACGCCTGAGCCAGATTGCGCTGCTTCTTCTCCGCCGAGCGCTGGGTGTGGGCACCCAGCCGGAGGTTCTCCAGGACTGTCAGCCGGCCGAAAATGCGCCTTCCCTCAGGCACGTGCGCGATCCCCAACCGGATGACCTCATGTGGCGGTAGGTTGTCGATACGCTTGCCCTCGAAGAGGATCTGGCCGGAGCTCGGATGCAAGATCCCGGAAATCGTTTTGAGCAACGTGCTCTTCCCCGCTCCATTCGATCCAACGATCGATACCACCTCGCCCTGCTGTACACCCACGGATATGTTGTGGAGCACCGGGGTGCCACTGTAGTCAACATTGATGGCACGTACCTCAAGCACCGTATTTCTCTCCTAGATAGGCCTGTATTACTCTGGGGTCCTGGCAGATGTCACGTGGGATGCCCTCGGCGATCTTCATCCCGCTTTCCAGCACCACTACACGTTCGCAAACCGGCATGACCACTTCCATGACGTGTTCCACGAGCAGGATTGTAACCCCGCTATCGCGCACGGCCCGGATCAAGGCGACCGCTTCTTCGGTTTCCTTCGGATTGAGGCCGGCCATCGCTTCGTCCAGCAACAGCAGCCGCGGTTTGGTCGCCAGAGCCCGGGCGATCTCGACCCTCTTCTTGTCGGCAATGGTCAAGCTATGGCTGGGAACATCGGCCTTTTCGGCTAAGCCGCTAAGGGCCAGCATCGCCTCGGCCTCACGCTGGGCCACCGATCGCCGGCCTGAACGAGAGTAGGCCCCCACCATCACGTTCTCCAGTACAGTCAGGTCCATGAAGATGCGGACCTTCTGAAAGGTGCGAGCCAGACCCAACTTGGAGATGCGGTATGGCGGCATGTGGGTGATGTTGCGTCCATCAAACACGACCGAGCCCGAATCCGGCCTGTAATAACCGGAGATGCAGTTGAACAGGGTAGTCTTGCCGGCCCCGTTCGGGCCAATCAGGCCGACGAGGGCGCCCTCTTCTAGCTCCAGACTGACCCCCTGGTTGGCCACAAGTCCGCCGAAGGTTTTAGTCAGCTGGCGAACGCTCAGCAGAGCCACGTTTCTAGCCCCTGCGTCGGAACCGCCTCGGGGTAAGTCTGCCCACCAAAGCCATTAACCCTCGGGGCTCCACGACCGCAATGATCATGATCAACAGCCCGTAGATCACGAGGTGCAAGGCCCGGCCCTGACCCCCCAGGTAGATACGTGTCACTTCGGAAAGGGGTATCAACACAAAGGCACCCAGAATCGGCCCCCAGAGGGTGCCCTTTCCTCCCAGGACGGGAAGCAGAAGCACAAGCACTGAGATCGAAATGCTGAAGACACTGGCCGGATCCAAAAAGAGCACGTACTGGGCGTAGAACGTCCCCGCCAGCGCTGTGAAGAAGGCATTGATAGCGTTAGCCACGTGCTTGTAGCGGGTCACGTTGACCCCAAGACTGGCTGCGGCCTCGGGGTCGTCCCGGATGGCCCTGAAATAGAAGCCCCATTTGCCCCTCTCGACCAGCCTCGTGACCAGCACAACCAAGAGGAACAGAGCCAGAATGATGTAGTAATAGGGAATCTTGGAGCTGTGGAACTGGAAGGTGAGGAACGACTCCTCCTGAATCGGCACGTACAGTCCCCGGGCTCCTCCGACTAAGTCCCAGTTGGTGAACAGGACACGGACCACCTCGTTGATGACGATTGATGCCGTGACGAAATAGTGCCCTTTGAGACGGAATGTGGGCACCCCGATGATCAACCCACAGAGGATGGCAAGTGCGCCGCCGATCAACATGCCCAACCATGGGTTGAGATTCCACCTGAGCAGGAGAACGGTGCAGGTGTAGGCGCCTACGCCGAAATAGACGGCGTTGCCCAGAGAGACTTGGCCGGTATAACCACCCAAGATGTTCCACGCTTCTCCCATGACTGCATAAAGCAAGGTCAGAATGACAAGGCCAATGATCGAGCTCCTCGTTGTTAGGAACGGAAGCAGTAATAGCGCGACGACCAGGAGAGCAAGGGCAAGGCCGCCTCCGATTATCGTCACCGATAACTTTCCTAAGGAGAGGCTCTTCTTCATGGTCTCCTCTAAGGCTCACCCCTTGCCCAGCAGGCCGCGCGGTCGGATCACGATGATACCGATGAACAGCAAGAAGACGATCGCGTACTTAAGGGCAGGGGAGATGAACAACCCCCCAAGGACCTCCACACTGCCCACAATGACGCCGCTGAGGAGTACGCCCGCTACTCTGCCGAACCCGCTCAACGCCACAACGACGAAGCAGATGGTCAGGTAGACGCCACCGACCTCAGGGAAGATGTATTGATAGGTCGAAAGGCTCGCCCCAGCCAGACCGACACTGGCGCCAGCGATAGCCCAGGCCAGCACATACATGCGCTCACAATTAATGCCCATGAGTGATGCGGCCTCTCGGTCTTCTGATACTGCCTGTAGGGCTCTTCCCAGATCCGTTTTCTCGATGAACCAGTAGATCAGGCCACACGTGACCACGGCTACAAAAGCGGCCACCAGCTGGGGCAGGCCCACAAAGATACCGAATATTTCCAGCCGCCCTTTGACGACCGAATCTTTGATGAAGCGAAAATCGCCGGTCCAGAGGAACTGGGCCATACTGCGCAGGAAGACCATCAGACCGAAGGTGCTGAACATCTGGATCGAGGGAGGGGCACGCAGAATGCGACGGACCAGGAGTTTATGCGTGCCTACGCCCAGCAGGGCAATGGCCGCCGCGCAGATCGGCAGGGCATAGATGGGATCTACTCGCAGGACTTGGTAGCACCAGAAGGCCACGTACATGCCGATCATCAAGAACTCGCCATGGGCGAAATTGACGATGTCGACGACCCCGAAGATGAGACTCAAACCCACGGCGATGAGGGAGTAACTGAAACCGATGAGCAGTCCCCTGATGACCGTCTGCAGGATGATGTCCAGCTCGAGAACCAAGGTTCGCCTCCTCTGAGTGCAGGGATACAGCGACGAAAGGTCGCCGTATCCCTGCTCCCAGGGTTGGTCCCGTGTACCTCAGTGGCGGCAACGAACAGGTGCTTACCTGTCCGCCCACTTGGGCATCGGCCAGATCGGCTCACGGGCAGCGCGGTCAAAGGGCCAGACCGTGTAATACTTCCCCCCCTGCATCTGCACGATGATCCCGCGGCCCTTTATGTTCTCGTGCGTCACAGGATCAAACTGGACGCCATCCCAGGGCATAATCAGTTGATCTGCGGATAGGTTAGTGTCCAGCAGCGCCTGCCGAATAGCCTCTGGATCCGTGGACCCCGCTCGGTTGATCGCGTCGGCCAGAACCAGCAACGCGGTAAAGGCACGTGCGCTTGTCCCGGTGAGATCCTTGCCTGTGCGCTCCTTGTACATATCATTGATCGTCTTTACGTTCGGGTGCTCTGCCACCCAGTCAGTCGACCAGAGGTCACGGCTGAAGATGTAATTGCCGTTGTCGCCGACGGCGTTGATGTACTCGAGGTCGATAAAGCCCACATCGTTGGCGATGATGGCGGTCGGGTTGAAGTCGAGATCCTTGTAGGTCAGCACCGACAGGATCGCGTTGGACGTATAGTCGGCCTGGATCAGGACGTCCGGATTGCTGGCCTTGAGCCGCTGCACCTCGCTGGTGCAATCGGTGGTATTCTGTGGATAGGCAATGTCCGCCACAATCTCGTAGCCGTACTCTTTGGCGTACTGCCTGACCACATCCGCCGTGTCCGTGCCATACATGGTGTCCTCATGCAGTATGGCAATCGTCTTGATCGTCACACCCTTTTCCTGCTCCATGTCACGCATGAAGTCCAGGATGTTCCTGACAAAGAGGCGGTCGTGAGGCGTTGTGCGGAAGTACCATCTGAATCCCCGTTCGCCAAGTGCCGGCGATGTGGCATTGCCATTGAGGAACGGAATGCCCAATCGCTCAGCAGCCTGGCTCGCCGTGGCCGACGTCGAGCTGGCCCAAGCACCTTGGATGGCGACGACCCCTTGTTCGGTGATTAGCCGTTCGGTCTCGCGCATCGCCTTCTCTGGATCCATGGCGTGGTCGGCAAAGACAGCCTCCACAGGGGCGCCGCCGAGGTTGGGAAGCCCCCTTGTACGGGCAAGGGGCAAATCGAGATCGTATGACCCGTTGACGATTTCAACAGCTAGCTCTACTGCGGCCTTCGAATCGTTGCCAGGCCCTGCCAGAGCGCCGGACAACGGGAACGGAACGCCGATCTTGACCGGCTTGATGGGTTGAGGAGGAGCCGTGTCCGAAACAGCTGTCTCCTTGGGTCCGCATCCGCCGAGGACCAAACCGAGAAGCACGCAAGCCGACACTACCCATAACGCTTTCTTTTTTGCAGACATTTCTTCCTCCTGAAGTACTTGTCCGACGGGTTCCCTTGTCGGAGAACCTCACAGCCCTTCTGATGCGCGAAGACGGTTCACTCATCACCTCCTTGGCTTGCCCCACTTCGCAAAACGCTGTGGGTACTTCTCCAGTCTCACGTGATGGCCGTTCCAAGACGCTTCGTGTGCTCTGGGCTTATATGCCCAGTAGTGCTTGCGGATTCGTCACCATCATCGTATGAAGTGCTTCTTCCGGGATGCCCTTCTCGTAGAGATTCTGTGCCAACAGGCGTAGCGCCTCGCAGGGCATAGGGTTGTGCGTCTGTCCAGCGTCGCTCACCAGGATACAGCGCTCCACACCGAAGCGCTTGATCAGGTGCACATAGTCATCCAGCTTGACCTCCGCCCACATTGGGCTCATACCGCAGTAGTCGATTTCGAGGATCGCTCCAAGGGCGACCACTTGCTCAATAATCTCCATAGGCAGCTTCGGGACGGGATACAGAGGGTGTTGGATGAGAATCTTGCCCACCCCCGCTTTGTTAGCCTGAGCAACCAGTTCCTGGATTTCTTCCGGGGAAAGGTGGGACGTGCCCAGGATGGCGTCATACTCGGCCACCAACCGAAGTACTTCGTGTGTCTCCGGCGTAAGCTTTCCCTCTCGGAGGATGGAAATTCCCGGCCGTTGGGTTTGCACTTTCGCTTTCTGCCGGTCGTATCCGCCGGTAAAGCCAAACACGCGGGCGTGGTTCAGCGCATCTATGGTTGGCATCCAGACAGTCTTGCCGCCCAGAGCCAGCGCTGCCTCAACCGCCGCCGGGTTGATGCCACCCACATAGTGGTCCAAGACGATGCCCCCAAAGATCTTCAGCTCCGGGACCATCTGGCTCAGGAGATATGCCCGGCTTACGGTGCTTTCATGGTGGCACTTGAACACCACGGCCTGCATCCCGGCGGCCTGGGCGGCATGAACCACGCCCCAATCGTCGGCGACGCGGGGAAAGAGACTGGGATAGGAGTGGAAGTGCATATCGATCGCGTCACGTACGGATATCTGGACCATGCGATTCCCTCACTTTCGCCCATCGACTAATCGAAGGTAGTCACCAGATCGCGGATCACCCTGTCCTTACGCAGAGGTTCGACCGTAATCCTCTCGCCAGGCTGCAGCAACGCTACACATGACTTTTTGTTTTCCCGATTGATCTCCAGGCGACAGGTGCCGCAGATGCCGACGCCACACTGGAAATCTCGAAAGGCAAGGGTAGGATCCATGGTCAGGTAGATGTAGCGCAAAAGACCCAGCACAGTCAACCCCTGCTGGCAGGGCACCTCGTAGGTTTCGAAGCGGGAGGCCTCGTCTCTGCCGGGCCAGAATCGGAAGATCTCGGCTACGATGTGGTCGTTTCCCAAGCTACACCTCCAAATCGTGACCCAGTTCGACGACTGGCGCTGTCGAGAAAACAGCCTCGTCTCCGCGGTGCACGACCAACGTATGTTTGCACCAAGTGGGGGCCGTCTCAGGGTAGTCCGACCGATAGTGATGACCACGACTTTCCTGGCGCAGCAGGGCTGACTTGGCCACCACCTCTGCCAGGGTGAGCATCGGGCCGATCTCGAGGGCCTCGCGCCACTCGTTGTTAAAAACGGGGATGTCAACCACATCGAGGCCGGCCTGGCACCTTTCCTGGAGGTCTCGGATCGCGGCCAGCGCTGCCTTCAACCCCTCCTCATTGCGGCTGGGGCCGACGTATCGTTCCATCACCCGTTGGAGTTCCCGCTTGACCTCGATCGGCCGTACACCCGTTCCCCGAACTTGCCTTAGGGCGGCGACGCGCTCGATTTCCCCTCGTACCTGCTCATCCGGCAGACCGGGGACGGCCATCCCCTTGGCTCGTGTAGCAGCGGCTCGGCCGCTTCGGACGCCAAAGACCTGAGTGGCCGTGAGCGCGTTCCCCGAAACGCGATTGGCGCCGTGCACGTTGGACGCCGCTTCCCCAGCTGCATAGAGGCCGGGCACATTGGTCTCCCCATGGACGTTTATGCGGATTCCGCCCAAGGTGTAGTGCACACCGGGAGCAACCTCCACCGGGTCTCTGGTTACATCGAGCCCCAGGTTCAACAGGTTCTTGCCGGGCCCACCCACCAGCTCGCGGAATACCTTGGCCTTCTCCTCCTCGCTCTTGGGCGACCGAGTCACGTCCATGAAAACTGTGCCGCGTTCGGTCGCCCTGCCAGCCTGCACCTCTTGGAAGATCAGCCGGGACAGAATGTCACGCACGGGGAGCTTTCCCGGTGGGAGGAACGATTCGCCGAGGGCGTTAACGATCTCGCCAGCCAGGTACCGTTCCTCCAGAAACCACTCGTAAACGACGTCCAGGCCTTGATCGTACTCCGAGTAGAAGTATAGGGTGGGGTAGTACAGGGCCATTTCCATGTCGATCAGTTCCGCGCCCACCTCGTAAGCCAACCCCGTGGCGTCGCCGGCCAGGTCGGAGGAGACATCGTTCCTCTTCCAGAGATGATGGTACCCCCCAGTAGCCAGGATAACGGCCTTGGCGCGGAAGACTCGACAGCAGCCGGTCCTGAGATCCAGGGCCACGGCGCCGACGACCTCACCATCGACGGAAAGAAGATTGGTAAGAATATGGTCTTCAAAGAGGCGAATGCCCCGGTGCCGTTTCAACTCCTTGCGCAGGGCCGCAATCATGGCGTATCCCCCTCCCTCGATCAGGAGGTTCCGGGGATAGGTCTCGCCGGGATGCAATGCCTGGTAGAACTGCCCGTCATCCTTCTTGAACTTGACCCCATACCTTTCCAAGTCCAGAGCCCTCTCCACGGCCTCGCTTACCATCGCCTCGATGAGGTCCTGGTCGCCGAGGTACCGCCCCTCCCGGACCGTGTCATGGAAGTACACACGGGGGTTGTCCCGAGGGTCGGAGTGGCCGAAGGCTGCCTGATAGGAGGTGAAAGCCAGAGGGGTCGCTCCGCTGCGGCCGATCGGCCCTTTACTGATGAGTGCCACTTGAACACCCTGCTCATCAGCCTCGATCGCTGCTCTCGTCGCGGCCCCACCCCCACCGACAACCAAAACGTCGCATTCGAGGAACTCGCCCAATTGCATGGGACCCCCCCTAAACCGGCGACAAGAATGCCGCTGTGTTCGAGTTGGGCTCGGTTTCAACGCGTTAAGGCGACACTGCGCTGCGTTGCCAGAGAGTTACACCCGACCTACGAGTGCCTACATTCCCCATTTCCCCGATGGACCCTCTGGCCCGGAATTGTAGACGGGCTGCAATCCGTGTAGTGTTCCAGGAAGAGGGGACAGAGGATCACGAATCCGGCGCTACGCAGATCTTGGAAGCATGCGGCCGCAGCTAGAAACTATTATAGCACAGACGACAACTGGTGTCAAGTGGCACTGAAAAATGAAAGGGCTATTTCATTTTCGTTCAGTAGGGGATAAAGTAAAAGCGACTTGACAAAAGAGCCATCGTGCGCTCCAATAGGTTTATCCCGAACCCACAAGGAGGCACACGATGGCGACAAACAGTGTACCACGAATACCGGCCAAGGGCAAGGCATCTATCCAGGCCGAAGTCGTGCCCTTGCGCCACGTTTTTGAAGGGCTGACCGATTGGCGCAGACGGAAGGGCAAGGTCTACAAGTTGACCGCACTGTTTATGCTGTTGCTGCTGGGGTTGATGTGTGGGAAACGCGGCCCGACCTCGATTGTGCGGTGGTTTCGGCAGCTGCCCTTCGAAGTGCGGATCCGCCTGCGGTTCCCCCTGGGCCGCAGTCCGGCGCCGGTGACGCTGTGCCGGTTGCTCCAGGAGGTCAATGTGGCGGAGCTAGAGCACCACATTCAGCGGTGGGTCTGCGCGGTGAACCCGCAGTTGGCGGCGGTAAGCGCCGGGCAGCGCCTGGCGGTAGACGGCAAGACCCTGCGGGGCGCGGCCAACCGGGGGGCGACGGCCGCGCACCTGTTGGCCGCCTTCAGCCACCAGCTCCAGACCGTCGTGGGGCAAGTCGCCGTGGACTGCAAGACCAACGAGATCACCTTGGTGGTCGATCTGCTCGACTTGTTGATGGTCGAAGGTCGGCTCCTGACGATGGATGCCCTCCTCACCCAACGCAAGATCGCCCAGGAGATCATCGATCGCCGGGGCGACTATCTGATGGTGGCTAAGGACAATCAACCGCAACTGTTAACCTTTCTTGGGTCATCTCTACCTCCTTTGTTGGAGGTAAAGAATGCCACAAAAGTGCAAGATTAGCCAGCGCCGCTTGCTACTCGATCAGATACGCTCAGGATTCCGGAGCATGCCGTCCACTG
>Ga0315296_10003377_pt1 | contig 13354 bp, 14 predicted proteins | sample YL17G14_18_MG_FD_203921 | JGI IMG/M metagenome (GOLD analysis project Ga0315296, IMG submission 203921) | Sediment microbial communities from Yellowstone Lake, YNP, Wyoming, USA - YL17G14_18 | ecosystem: Environmental > Aquatic > Freshwater > Lake > Sediment | place: USA: Wyoming | collected... | reverse complement strand
AACTTCCTCCCCAGCCTAGGCCTGCATTTAGGAAGTGGGGGTTTATTCTATGGTCCTTTCCTATGGCTTCTGCTATTTTCGTGACATCTGCGCCTGGTATTTTTTCGCATATGTTTGCTATTGTGTTTACGAAGGTTATTTTTGTGGCTAGAAAGGCGTTGTTTGCGTATTTTATGAGCTCTGCTGTTGGAATGTTTGTTTTAATTATTGGCGGAGGGTTTTCTTTGTGGAATTCCTTGTATAGGGTTTCGAGTGCTTCTGCGGATTTTTTGTTGTATTCTCCGATTACTATGTAGTCTGGGTTTAGCGTATCGTAGATTGCGTTGCCTTCGCGTAGGAATTCTGGGTTAAAGCATAATAGTAAGTGTTTGCCGCAGGTTTTTCCGCTTTGTTTTTCTAGGTTTGTTTTGACGAGTTTTTCTGTTGTGCCTGGCGGGACCGTGCTTTTTACAACTACGAGGTGGCCGTCTTCTTTCTTTTTTAGTGCTTTTCCTATTTCCTTAGAGGTTTCCTCTACGAATCTAAGGTTGACGCTTCCGTCGGGGTTTGACGGGGTTCCAACTGTTATGAATGAAATGTCTGTTTCTAAAATAGCTTCTTTCCGTCCAATAACAGCCTTTAAATTTTTGTTTTTTATGACTTTTTTGAGTAATTCTTCAAGTTGGGGTTCGTAGAATGGGGGGATTCCTTTGTTAATCATTTCTATTTTTTGGGGGTTGTTCGTTGAGATTATGGTCTTGAATCCTTTGTTTGCGAAGCATACAGCAGTGCAAAGGCCAACATAGCCCATGCCGATGAAAGAGACTTTATGCATGTGTTTTATTCCTCTTAGGAAGACTTTGATTGAACAAATATAATTAAGTTTTCATGAAACCTGTAGAGTTTGTGTGTGTGCGTGCAATTGGTGTAGGCCCGTCTATTTGGAGCCAAATAGATATAATTAGGTATGAAGGGTTGATTCATGAGAGTGTAGTTTTTATATTTGGTTGTTGAAGTAGGGGTTATGTGAGGAATTTAAATGAGGGGTTCAAGGTTTATTTTTAGGATGTGGTATTATTTTAGAGTTGGTTACAGTACTTACTTGAGTTTTCTTCTGGGTTTTGCAACAACCATTGTTACTGTGTATTATTTGGCAATAACCAGTATTCCTGCGCTTCTAGCTGTGTTTCCACACTTTTGGGCATTTGTGATACTTGGTTTGCTTGTAGGCGTTCCAACTTCTTGTCTTGTTGGATGGTTTCATATGAAAGGTAGTGCGCTCTGGAAGGCTGAAGTGGATATAGCTGCGGAAGCGAATCCTTACCTTTACAAGATGTATCCTGGATATTGGACTGAAGTTTTTACGCCGCTTTATCTTGAGCTTTTGGGTGGGGTGAAAAAGATTCTTGAGAAGGAGGGAATGCTTAGTGAGGAGGAGAGGGGAAGGATTAAGGATTTGGAGGAGAAGCTTGAGACGCTCATGAAAGGGGGGTATGTGGGTGTGCCTAAAACGAGGGCAGATATGGGTTCTTGAGTATTGGGTGTTGGTTTGGGCGCCCGTTGTTTGATTTGTTGAAGGAAAGCGGAAGGTTTGAGGTTTACGGTTTTGATATAGATGAGGAGAAGATGCGGGAGGTTGGGTAGACGGCGTTGCCGAGGGAAGTGGATGTTGTGCATGTTTGCATTCCATGCAATGGCAGAGACAAGTTTGTTGATAATGTGGCTGGCTATGTGGAGCAGTTTAAGCCTAAACTTGTGATTATTGATAGCACTGTTTCGCCAGGAACGACAATGGATGTGCATAGACGTTGCGGTGGCTGTCTTGTGGCGCATTCTCCCGTTCGCGGAGCGTATAAAAGTTTGGAGCATATGAAGTGGGAGTTGAAGCGCTGGACCATATATGTTGGTGGCATTAATGCGGAATCTGCAGAAGCTGCACATAAACATTTTGAACAGGCTGGTTTCAAGACTAAGGTTTTGAAAAGTAGTTTGGAAACGGAGGTGACTAAGCTTTTTGAAACTACTTATAGGGCTTGGATGATTGCGTGTTTTCAAGAAATGCACCGCATTAGCAGATACTTTGAGGCTGATTTTGACGATGTTGTAGATTTTTTGGAGGACACCCACCGCGTTAGACTTGATAGACCCGTAATGTTCCCAGGAGTAATCAGTGGGCATTGCATAATTCCAAACACTGATTTACTGCTCAAAAGCTACCATTCAGAGTTTTTGAGGTTAATTTTGAAGTCAAATGAAAAACGAAAGGAAGAGATCAAAGATAAAAGTATTCGTAGTGAAGTTGAAAAAGTCAAGAGAAGAGTTGAAGCCCTAGAGAAAGATTGAAGCTCAGCCTTCTTGGCTCTCCAATTTGCTAATCATATTTATATTTTACATGTATTGATGCTAACGTAGATGCATGTCGTGTGATGCTAATGGCAGGCATAGAAAAGACTTTTGAAAAACCTTACTACAATGCGACACTTTCTATGCTGAAGAAAAACGGGTCACACGCTGGATTAGTCCTCGATATAGGATGCGGCAAAAATCCATACTTTTTTCATAGTTGTATTAACAATTACATTGGAATTGATATTGACATTAACACCCTTAAGAAGGTTTCGCGTGATTTACCTGACGCAAGTTTGATGTGTGCAAACGGTTCCTACGCGCCATTTAAGGATGGAATCTTTGAAGTAGTTATTTGTACAGAAGTATTGGAGCATTTGGAAAATCCAGAGAAAATGATCAATTAAATTAGCAGAGTTCTGACCAGAGGAGGAACGGCTGTAATCTCGATTCCTTCACTTAGTCTCCCTCAAACAATAATTCTATGGATTGCTTATAAAATAAAAAGGATTTCTGAAAAACCTTACCAAAGTCCTGATCATGTAAGAGAGTATGCAAGGTTTAAGGTAACCCCACACTTCGAAAAAACTTCTAATCTATTTCAACTGTTTAGGCAAGAAAGATTAGAAATCCGAGATTTCGTAACCGTACAGTCACTTTATACAAACCCAAAAATACTTTACCAAATTTTCCTCTCAAAAACTGAAAAACTATTTGAAAAAATCTTCTCAAAACATTTGTTCGGACATCATACTGTTTTTAAAGCCGAGAAGACGTAGCTCTTGCTCTACTTCAAATCGTACTTCTCAACAGTTAAAAACGCAATGCCCCCTTGAGAAATACTTTATTAATTTTGTCACCCTTAGTAATTTGACCTATAAAAGCAAGGTAGTGAATGCAGTGCGAATATGCTATTTGGCGAATGCAGCGAGTGTTCACACGATTAGGTGGGTCAAATACTTCGTTAGCAGAAGACATGAAGTTCATGTGATTTCCTTCGAAAATGCCCAAATAGAGGGGACGACCGTTCACGTTTTGAAACTTCCGGTGCTGGTTAAGAGCGCCACATTCCCACTTAAAACAGCATCTATCTATAGAATAAAAGCTCTAATCAAGAGAATAGAACCAGATGTTTTGCATGCACATTACGTAACTAACTATGGACTCTTCGGTGCACTATGTAATTTTAAGCCATTCGTAATAGCAGCTTGGGGTTCAGATGTTTTAGCCGTTCCCGAAACGCGCCTCATCTCCATGATAAAGAAGTATATTGCAATATTTACCTTGAAAAAAGCGGATGTAATAACATGCGACGCCAAACACATGAAGGAAGCCATGAAGAAGCTGGGAGTCCCCCCAGAAAAGATTAAGCTCATCTACTTTGGGGTTGACACGCAGAAATTCAGTCCAGAACATAAAAGCGAAATGCTTAAGGCAAAATTAGAAATCTATGACTCACCTGCCGTGATAAGTTTAAGAAGCCTCGAACCCGTTTACGATATTGAAACATTAATTAAATCTGTGCCCTTAGTGCTAGAGGAAATTCCAGAAACAAAATTCGTGATCGCTGGAAAAGGTTCTGAAGAAAAAAAGCTGAGAGAATTAGCCAAATCTTTAGGCGTCGAAGACAACGTAAAGTTTATAGGTTTTGTCCGGAATGATGAACTCCCAGAATATTTAAATTCTGTGGACATTTACGTTTCCACATCGCTTTCGGACGCTGGGATTGCTGCCAGCACAGCTGAGGCAATGGCTTGCGGACTACCAGTGGTAATTACTGATGTTGCGGACAATAAAAAATGGGTGGAGGATGGAGTGAATGGATTTCTTATTCCGATAAAAGATACCAAATCCTTAGCCGAAAAGATTATTTACTTATTAAGGAATGAGGACGTAAGAAAACGGTTTGGGAAGATTAACAGAGAAACAATCCAAGAGAGAAATAACTACTATAAAGAGATGGAGAAGATGGAAGATATTTATAAAAAGCTGATTCGGAGATATGAGAAATGAAGACATTGATAACTGGCGGTGCAGGATTCATAGGAAGCTACCTCTGCGAGAAATACACCAAAGAAGCACACACGGTACTTTGCTTAGATAATTTTCTGAGCGGAAATCTACTGAACGTCAGACATCTATTGGATTACCGAAATTTCAAGCTGATAAAAGGTGATGTCAGAGATTTCGACCTTTTGGAAAGAATAATTCGTGACGTAGACGTAGTTTTTCATCTGGCAGCTCAGATTCATGTAGATAGATCCTACGTCGAACCCCGACTTACTTATGAAATAAATGTAATGGGAACGCAAAACGTCTTAGAAGTGGCAAGGATATACGACGTTAAGAAGGTAATCCATACTTCTACAAGTGAAGTATACGGCTCGGCTCAATATGTTCCTATAGATGAAAAGCATCCTTTAGATGCTCCGCATCCCTATGGGGCTAGCAAAATTGCTGCCGATAGGATGTGTAATGCGTACGTCCAAACGTATGGCATGGATATCTCCATACCGAGATTTTTCAATATTTTTGGTCCACGACAAAGAGATATCGGATACGGTGGCGTAATATCAATCTTTACTAGAAGAGTTCTGAACAATATACCCCCTGTTATATATGGAGATGGCCGACAAACAAGAGATTACACATATATAGAGGACGCCATTAGGGCTTTCGACCTCGTTCTTAACCACAAGTCAAGGTTAGAGCCGATCAACATTGGCAGTGGTAAAGAGGTAAGTATAATCGATTTAGCAAATATGATCATAGATTTATGCGGCAAAAAGAGAGAGATAAAACCCGTCCATGTGGAGCCGAGAATTGGAGAGGTTAAACAGCTAATTGCTGACGCAAGGAAAGCTAAAAAAATCCTGGGATGGGAGACTAAATACGACCTAAAAGAAGGCCTAAAAGCCTTCATTCAATGGTACAAGAAGTACGGGCAAGAGGAGCGAATTAAACTTTGAATGGAAAGGAACAAAGTTCGCTCGCCTTAGATGTTCCTACAGATGTTTTGCGAAAAATGTATGCGACAATGGTGAAGATTCGAGTGTTTGAGGAAAAAGTTGCAGAGCTTTTACTTCCTCCCAAAAAAGAGCTCATCACACCATGTCACCTCTATATTGGACAAGAGGCTGTAGCAACAGGAGTGTGTTCTGCTCTTAAAAAAGATGATTATGCTTTCAGCACTCATCGTTCTCACGGTCATTTCATAGCTAAAGGCGGTAACATAAGGACGTTGATGGCAGAACTCTATTGTAAGAAAACAGGATGTTCGAAGGGTAAAGGTGGTTCCATGCACGTTGCATCATCTGAAATTGGATTACTGGGAAGCTCCGCAATTGTCGGTGGGACGATACCTATCGCTGTGGGAGCAGCATTAGCATTTTCCATGCAGCAGAAGGATGCTGTTTCTGTTGTTTTCTTCGGGGATGGAGCAGCCAGCGAGGGAATATTCTATGAATCTCTTAATTTCGCTTCACTCAAGAAGGCACCAGTCATCTTCGTTTGCGAGAACAATCTATATTGTACCCACCTGCCTGTATCAGCCTGTCTCGCAGATACTAATATTTACAAGAAATCTGAGTCTTTTGGGATTCCCGGCATAAGGGTTGATGGGAACAATGTAATGGAGGTTTACAAAGTGGCAAAGACGGCAGTAGAGGATGCTCGCTGTGGAAAAGGACCTACCCTGATAGAGTGCATGACCTATAGGTGGCGAGGACATGTTGGGCCATATGACGATTTAGACAAGGGACTTAGAAGTAAAGAGGAGTTAGACTATTGGATGAATAGGTGCCCCATTAAGATGTTGGAGAGGTTTTTGCTAGAACATGATATTATGTCTAAGTTAGAAATGGATCAAATACGTAAAACTATTTCAGAAGAGGTAGAGGAAGCAGTTAATTTTGCAAGAGAAAGCCCCTACCCCGACGAGAACGACCTTCTTCATGATGTATTCAAAACTAGATAGACTTTCGAGAGTTGAGCATACAATTGAAAGCAAAGGCGAACAACATGCGAAAAATTACCTATGCTGAAGCGATTAATGAGGCTTTACACCAGATAATTGCAAAGGATACTCGCGCATTTTTGATTGGGCAGGGAGTAACCAGTCCATGGTATGTTGGAAGCACCACCATCGGCCTTATTGATCGATTTGGTTCAAAGAGAATAATTGATACTCCTACATCTGAAAATGCTATAACAGGTGTGGCATTAGGTGCAGCATTAGCGGGAATGCATCCCATCATGTGCTATCCAAGAATGGACTTTATGCATTATGCCATGGATCAGATAGCAAATCACATTGCAAACTGGCATTATATGTTTGGAGGACAACTAAGTGTTCCCGTAACAATTTGGTCAATTATCAACAGAGGTGGAGAACAAGCGGCACAGCATTCACAGGCACTGCAGGCTATTTTTATGCATATTCCAGGTCTTAAGATTGTCGTTCCGAGCACGCCGTATGATGCAAAGGGGCTTCTCGTTGCTAGTATAGAAGAGGATAATCCAGTCATCTATATTGATGACCGCTGGTTGTATCAGCATGAAGGAGAAGTACCCGAAGAATTATACTCGGTCCCAATAGGGAAAGGAATAATTAGACGTGAGGGCGAGGATGTAACTGTGGTAGCAACCTCCTATATGGTTTATGAAGCAATAATGGCTTCTGAAAGCCTAGATAAGGAAGGTGTCTATGTTGAAGTGGTAGACTTGCGTTCGCTTAAACCTTTAGATGAGAATCTTTTACTTACATCAGTGAAAAAGACGGGGAGGCTGGTTGTTGTGGATGGCGGGTGGAAAACTTGTGGTGTGGCTGCTGAGGTTTCTGCTAGAGTTGCAGAAAGCGACATTTTTAGGTCGTTAAGAGCTCCTATCATTCGAGTTTCGTTGCCTGATACTCCCGCTCCTGCTAGTTCAGCATTGGAAAAGGCGTATTATCCCAATGCAGAAAAGATAATTTCAGCTGTTAAGAAGATTTTGGAGATGTGACCATGGTATACAAAGTTCCTTTTGTAAATTATCCCGAACATTACCGTCGAATGTGGAATGAAGTTATTGGTGCAATCTCAGAAGCATTGTCTAAAGGCGACCTGCTACTTCGTGGCCAGTTAAAGCAATTTGAGCAGGACATCGCTTCATTTATTGGAGTACAATACGCAGTTGGACTTAACAGCGGGACCGATGCTCTTTTCCTTTCAATAAAAGCTGCGGGTATAGGTCAGGGAGACGAAGTTATCACGGTTGCTCACACTTTCGTGGCGGCAATAGCTGCTATTGTCCATTGTGGGGCCACACCGATATTAGTGGATGTCGGAGAAGATATGAACATGGATGTGGAGCAAGTAGAGCAAAAAATATCCTCTAAAACCAAGGCAATTATACCAGTCCATCTAAACGGCCGATTATGCGACATGAAGAAACTGATGAAAATCGCAGATGAACATAATTTGATAGTAATTGAGGATGCTGCCCAAGCTCTGGGAGCAAGCTTTGATGGTAAAAAAGCAGGTTCTTTTGGATTAACTGGTTGCTTCAGTCTCTATCCCGCAAAAGTGCTTGGTGCGGCAGGTGATGGAGGATTTTTGACAACCAACAATGAGGAAATTGACGAAAAAATACGACTCCTAAGAGACCATGGTCAACAGAGAACAACAGGAAAAATCCTCTTTTACGGGTTTAATAGTAGGCTAGATAACGTTCAAGCGGCAATTCTTAATGTGAAGTTTAAATATTTGCCTAAATGGATTGAAAGACGCCGAGAAATTGCCAGAATTTATCATGAAGGGCTCTCGGATATGGCTGAAGTGAAATTGCCGCCGCCACCCACTACAACTGGTCCATACTATGATGTGTATCAAAATTACGTTATACGCATAAAAGACCGTGATAGATTAGTCGAATTCCTCGAGAAGAATGGCGTAGAGACAATTGTTTCATGGCGGATACCGAATCATCACCAACCAGCATTAAACTTGAATCATTTTAGCTTGCCAAAAACAGAAAAATTGTCTAATGAAGTCGTTTCACTGCCAATGTACCCCGAGTTGACTGATGAACAGGTGCATTACGTTATAGATGTTATACATGATTTTTATGAACATAATAGATAGATGAAGGAAACAGAATAAGGATGCGTAGTATACTTACAGACAAAGAATGGGCTACTAGGCACATTTACGATAAAAGTTGGGTAGAGAGCTATTGGAGGTCACGGACCCATCCTCACAGGACCTTTTTAGTGGAGAGGATATGTAAATTTTCCCCAATCCACAGTATCCTAGAGATAGGATGTGCCTCCGGTCCAAACTTATATCGCATCGCCGAGAAGTTCCCTAACGCAGAGGTAAAAGGTATCGATATAAATCCAATGGCTGTTCAAAAGGGTAATGAATGGCTTAGGCAGGAAGGCTTTTCCAACGTTAAATTAGAAGTCGGCAGAGCTCAGGAACTTACGCAATTTGCAGACAAGAGTTTTGATGTTGTATTCACAGATGCTGTTCTGATTTATATATCTCCAGATGAAATCAAACAAGTCGTAAAAGAAATGCTTCGTATAGGTCACGTGTTAGTGCTATGTGAATGGTATCTTTTCAACAGGTGGTTAGCGCTGCTTTTAAATGGATATTATTGTTTTAGGTTGAAGTCTGAGGCTTTTAAGTTTAAATCAGCTTCTCATGGTTTTTTTGTAGGGCATTGGGTGAGAGACTATAGAATGTTATTCAAGGAGTTCGCTCCAAATAAAAATATATGCATCACCAAACTTCCCAAGGAAATGTGGAACGATAAAGGTTGGCAAAGATGGGGAGCAATAATTGAAGTGGCAGAAAAATGAATAGGATTCTAATCATTCCTGTGAATTTCAGGGGAATGACCCTTGTGATTTCGAAGCCCACTATTATGGCAAGTGGAAAAGAGACCACGCAGTCTCTGAGACGATTTATTTGAGAAGAAAGGATAAATATCACCAAAATCACCGAAGACATATCGCCAGATCAGAATTGGAACGAAAGGAGGCATTAACCGACGAAGAAAGTCCTAATCATAGCACATCTATTCCACGCATCTCCACGGATACCAGGCTTGGTTAAATATCTTCCTGAATTCGGATGGCAACCAATTATTTTAACAGCACCCCTCGGCGAAAGCCCTGATTCTCAGTTTGGACCTCCTAATGATTTCAAAGAGAAAAACAGAGTTATAGAAACGTATAGCTACAGTTCACCTTACGGGAAAAAACGTCTAACTTCCAAAAAATATAGTAGAATTAGACCTTTCTTGAAGTTTCTTTATAGATATTACCAAGAAATTGCACAATATCCAGATGCAGAAAAGGAATGGACGCCTTTTGCTGTTAAGGCTGGTGACGAGTTGTTGCGAAACGAGGACATAGACGCTATTATCAGCAGTTCTTCACCAGTAACAAGCCATATTATCGCTAAAGAACTGAAGAAAAAGCATAATATTCCTTGGGTAGCAGATTTCCGAGATCTTTGGACGCAGAACCATAACTACACATACAGCCCATTAAGAAAGCTATTTGAAAAAAGGTTAGAACTAAAAACGTTAGCAGCCGCAGACGCTTTAGTAGCTGTTTCTCAACCTTGGGCAGAAAAATTGAAGGAATTACATGAAGGAAAAAAAGTTTATGTCATTACTAATGGTTTTGACCCCGAGAAAATGAGTGACGGAAAAGCTGCTTTGACAGCAAGGTTCACAATTACTTATACAGGTCAAATCTACACAAGGCAAGACCCCTCAAAGCTTCTCATTGCCTTAAAAGATTTGATTTCTGAAGGAGCTATAGACGTGAATGATGTTGACGTGGGATTCTACGGCCCTGAGAATGGGTCGTTAACAAGTAAAATCGAAGAATACGGATTATCAACCATAGTTAGACAGTATGGAATAGTGTCTAGAGAGGTCTCTTTCGAAAAACAAAGAAAATCGCAACTACTACTTCTTCTAAAGTGGGAAGACACACGGGAGCGAGGATGGCATTCTGGAAAAATCTTTGAATACCTAGCGGCAAAAAGACCCATCCTAGCCACAGGTGGAACAAACGACGTTATTACAGAATTATTGACAGAAACCAATGCAGGTATAGATGCTCAGACGGTAGAAAATGTTAAGACCGCCTTGAGAAAGTTATATGGTGAGTACAAGCTCAGAGGCAAGATAAGCTATCAAGGAGATACAGAAAAAATAAATAAATATAGCTATCGAGAAATGGCGAGGAAATTTGCAGAAGTCATTAATGCATTAGCATAACAACGTTTTAATCGAAAAATTGATGGGGCAAGGACATGAGCAAAAGAAACATAACCGAGCTAATACAAACCGCCTCTAAATCTATCTTAGGGCGATTTATTCCTATCCATTACAAACAAACTCGTGCTCTGCAGCTATCTAGGAAGTACATATATTCTCTATTGTACTATGGTAGAAACGTTCATTGCCCGTATTGCAATAAAAACTTTAGGCATTTTTTACCTGCTGGCGTTATTCCAAGACCAAACAGTCAATGCCCTATATGTGGTTCGGTCGAACGCGATCGCCTTTTATATTTATACTTAAAGAATAGGACTATCTTTTTTTCGAACCATCTGAAGGTTCTTGATATTGGGCCATCTCATTGTTTTTCGAAGCTCTGTAGATCACTTTCAAATATTCAATACGTATCCATTGATCTTTTTTCTAAAAGCGTGACACTCACGATGGACCTCAAGAAACTTGCTTTTAAAAAAAGAACTTTTGATTGCATATTATGTTTTCACGTTTTAGAACATATTAAAGATGACTTATCTGCGATGCGTGAAATGTTTCGAGTATTAAGGCCAGAAGGATGGGCCTTAGTCCAAGTACCCATAGACATAAACAGAGTCGGTACCTTTGAAGATTCTAAGATATCCGAAAAAGACTATGAGACTATTTATGGTCAGTCTGATCATGTCAGGATTTATGGTCTAGATTTCAAACATAGATTAGAGGGTGTAGGTTTTAGTGTGAGAATAGACCACTATGTAGACGAGTTAGATGACGTAACTATAAGCAAGTATGGGCTTAAACGTTGTTACAAGATTAAATTATACGAAACATGTGATGATATATATTATTGCTCAAAACAATGACTTGCGTATTTTTGCATAATCCCTAATAACGATTCATAACGACAAGAGAGGGCCTCTCAGTAGTGCCTACCCACGTGTTACCTCCATTCAGTTTAGTCAAAATGTATACCTTCCAAGGAAAAACTCTAAGATAAATCTCTGAGCCTATTATGAAAACTTAATTATTATCTTCTCTTACACATTTTAAGAGAGGAATTAGAATCATGCTCAGACTTTCTTTAGTCGGTCTAGGTCCTGTCGGGCTCTGCACTGCAGTATGCTTTGCAACAAAAGGCTACAAAGTTATAGCCTCTGAAGTAGATGCAACAAAAGTAAGTGAAATAAAAAGCGGAGAGCCTCCCTTCCATGAACCAAATCTAAAAAGGCTCCTACAGAAAGCGGTAAAAAGCAAAAACCTAAAAATCGTCACTAATAACAGAGAAGCCATTCTCCAATCAGACATAACATTCATCACCGTTGGAACACCATCAAAAGCAGATGGAAGCATAAACCTTGCGCACATAACGACTGTCTCGAAGGAAATTGGCAAAGCCTTAAGGAAGAAGAAAGACACTAACCTTATAGTAGTGAAAAGTACAGTAATCCCAGGTACAACGCAAAATATTGTAGGACCAATAATAGAAAAGAATAGCAACAAAAAATGCGGTGAAGATTTTCTCCTATGTTTTAACCCAGAATTCCTAAGAGAAGGCAACGCAATCAAAGACACATTAGGTCCAGACTACATAGTAATTGGGGGATACAATAAAGAATCTGCTGACAAACTCGAAAATCTCTACAAGGAATTTCACGAAGAAAACCTACCGCCAATAGTTAGAACGAACATTCCGACGGCGGAACTCATAAAATACGCCAACAATGCATTCCTAGCAACAAAAATAAGCTTTATAAACACATTCGCAAACATTTGCGAAAAATACCAAGTGCAGACGTCGCAAAAGTAGCAGAAGCCATAGGAAAAGATCATAGAATAAATCCTCACTTCCTAAATGCAGGTCTAGGTTGCGCATGCATGCGCATGTAACAGCAATCGGCGGAATTATTTATTTAACATTACTAATAGCGATTGACAAGGAAGTAAGATTGTTAGCTAACTCCGTATGGCAAGAAGTTAAAATCAAAGTTAAAGGAGTAACAATTTAAGCGTCATTGCTCTACAGTTCAAGGAAAAGCGTTTTTAAGGCTTTCACAAAAGCGTCATAATTCGTCCATAAGGCTGCAACTTTCTTTTTTCCATTCCTTCTAATAAGCAAAAGCAGCTGCTCATCATCAATAATTATAAAGGTTGGCAGATCCTCAACATTTGAAAGTGAATATTTGGCCTTTTTCAGCTTTATTTTTTCAATGAAAAAGCAACTTTTCGGGGAATAATTAGTTAATAGCTGGGCGTTTATGTTTTCCTTTGATATTTTCTCAAATTTATCCAAGAGACCCGAATGGTAAAAGTTCGTGATATCATGGTCAGATGCAAAGACAAAAACTTCTTTTTTAACATTGTTAAGTATTTTATCGGCCCTTAAGCTGATTTGTTCCTCGCCCTCCAATATTTGAAATACTTAACGCGCGCTATAGTAGGACCTAACCTCCCAAGTGCTGAACATGGTCCTAATCTTTTAATGGGTTCGTTTCCATCGGTTTTTAAGGGTTCGGAGCAACGAAAATTTTATTTAAGATAACATTATAAATATAGCGCGCTAGATTTCTTCTAGTGCGCTTAGGATGGCTTCGTAAACATCTGTTCGCAGATGCATGCATGCACCCGATCATAGAGTGTGAATGAAAAGATTGGTTTTTATATGAGGGTGACTGCCACACCGTATTCTTTTGAGGTTTTTGCTTGTTTTTCGTCTGATGTTAATAGGGGTGTGTTTGTGTTTGCTGATAAGGCT
>Ga0315296_10003376_pt1 | contig 13356 bp, 16 predicted proteins | sample YL17G14_18_MG_FD_203921 | JGI IMG/M metagenome (GOLD analysis project Ga0315296, IMG submission 203921) | Sediment microbial communities from Yellowstone Lake, YNP, Wyoming, USA - YL17G14_18 | ecosystem: Environmental > Aquatic > Freshwater > Lake > Sediment | place: USA: Wyoming | collected... | reverse complement strand
TGCGTCTCGTGAGAATTGTGACGCGATATTCATCTCCGGGATCTGCAACAGAGAATCATAGAGAGACCGTTTTGCAGGTGAGCTGGCCACGTCCAGATGAAGGGTTGCTAATAACGCCGTTATCCGGTGCCAACGAGGTTTCTCTCGTTAGCATACCGTACTGGCCATCGCTCTGGTAAACTATATATGCTATGTATGTTATGTATACTTTGAATACATATGGCGAACCGGCGTATGATTTCGGTTGACGACGACACTTACAGGCAGATTGTCAAGGCCAAGGGCAGGCTTGAGATGGAATCAGGTGAAGACCTTTCCCTTGGTGAGGTCGTTGCAGGAGCGGCCATTCTTGTGCTTGCCGGAATCGGACTGGCAAAAATCCTTGAGGATCTCAAGAAGAGGTGAATCGAATGGCCAAGAAAGGTGGATTGCTGAGTGACCCTGGAATTCAATTCCTGATTGCTCTCGGTGCTGCGACGGTCGCAGGCTTGGCGGCGAAGGCTCTCTACAATCGCTGCACGAAGACGGAGAAGAAGGAGTGGAGACAGGCCCTCCCTCATCATGGTGAAGTCGGAATACCAATTGTAGTTGGTGGCGTTCTGTCTGGCAATCCAGCCGTGACTGGAACTGGATTGGGTCTCGTTCTCTCGGATCTAGATGACAAGGACAAGTGGTTCAGGAGGACTCATTAGAATGAGTTGCATCCAAGGGTTGCTTGGAAGTCTGTCCTATGAGATAGAAAGCCAGCTGAAGCCAAACCTTCGAGGAATCAGGGGAATGTTCGTTCAGGGTTACTTGCCCCAAATGTGGGTCTTCGAGACTGAGGCTGAGACAGTCACTTTTTCGGTGGATAGTCAAGGGAATGCTCAAGTTCGACAAGGCGCTTTCCAAAGTCCAGATGTGGTGATACGGTGGAAGCACGATTTCTTGGCCTCTGTTCTCAGAACGAGGAACCGTGCTTCTGTTCCTGGCGGTATCCGTCCAATCGTCATGTTTCACACGCCAAAGGGTCGGAGAGCGTTTGACTTTTTGAGAGGACGGCTCGGTCTCTGATTCTTGTTAATCTTGGCGAACCGAAATCGTCGGAACCCCATCAAATTGGCCTACCAAGGCTTATCATGCTCAATGCAACAATGCCGTAAGATACAATTAAGTGGATTCTGGCTGATTTCGTCTCGTGTTTCACAATCATGTTGACATATTCCTTGATGAAAGTGGCGACCTAGGTTTCACAAGTCCAAGAAGTTCTCGACATCTTCTGATTGGTGCTCTTGCAACAGCTGAGAGCCAAGAATTCTCCAGACTAACGAAGAAAGCCCATAAGAAGTTCAAGGTTAAGGGAAAGGGCGCCATCGAGTTCAAGTTCAACAGTAGCTCAGACACAATTAGGCACTACTTCCTAGAAGGCGTCGCTCAGACAGAGTGTTGGGTTGTTTGGGGGGCCATTGAAAAGAAGAATGCTAACAATTCTCTTAGAAACAGAACCGATAGATTATACAACATGCTCTGCGGAAAGGTGATGGTCGGCATGTTCCGATGTACACATGCCAAGACTGTTCATGTCATAGTCCATAGAAGAAGCAGTAAGCGCACGAATCGAGACACGTTTGATCATCATGTTGAAAACATCCTCCTGTCAAATCATGCAGGGATGTTTCCACCTGAATGCAAAATCAGCCATTTTGATTCGAGAAAAAGCGAGGGACTCCAAGTTCACGACTTCGTTGTCGGTGCCATTTTCCAGAAGATCGAACGTGATGACAATTCCTATTTCGATGTCATAAAAGATAAAGTTGAGAGTGGTCAAGTCTATTGGTAACAAAATGCAGACCCCGAACGGATTCTTTCCGTGTGCACCGTCCGGTACACGTATACCGTCCGGGACTTACCTGCGACAATACATTACGTTAAATCTTAATTAAACTTTTGTTTACGGTACAAGAATTGATACCCATCCGAAGTGCTAGTGCCCAATTGTACGCAATTGTACTATGAAGCATTGTTTTGGGGTTGTCCTATTGATGTTCAGGGGTTGAGACGAACTTGCCTTCTCATGTCAGAATTGTATTGTTTGCCATCAGCAACGGTCCTCTGATGCCATTCTGCACTCTTGTCAGAGTAGCTGCAATCTCAGCAATCCAGAACAGGTTCGTGTAGATTTCTATCGACTCGATTCCTTTGACTCTTAGGTTCCTCTCAAGCCCCAGCTGCTCTTTGACATGTGAGTGGAATCGCTCGGCTGTTGTCCGCTTGTCGTAGATCTCCTGCCATTTCTCAGGTTTTCGTTCTTTGAGTTCGAGCCATTGATTCCTGAAGTACGCCCCAACAGAATCTACGACACCGTGCGCAAGAAGGAATTTCAGGATATATTCGAGGGATGCCTCGGGGACATAGTCTGCCTCTCTCCACATTGAGTTGTACTGCTTACTGAGCCTGGCAGGAGTGCCGTCATAACGGTATGTGTCGTTCTTTGAGAGGTTGAAGTAGGTCTTGATTCCGTGTTCGATGTTCAGGCGTGCCCAGTTGTTGAATGTTCCATAGTGTTGATCTCCAATTACCTCATCAACCGCAATGCCCAGTCTCTGAAGCTTCATGATTAGCGGGATGAGATAGTCGCCATCGTAGTCATTGGCTCTCGATACAATCTTCGCCAGACTAAGCCCAGTATCGATGCACGTTGCCTGATGGACCTTGTACATGCTCATCTCGTAGTGGCCGTTGTACTCTGCGTCCTCATCGCCAAACATGCCCTCGAGAGGAGTTGAGTCGACCGCGATTCTTCTGCCAAGGCGTACTCCTCTGCGTGCTAGTCGTCTTCTCAATTCAATAACCATAAGGTCCAGCACGAGGTTGGTTCCGGTTCTTCCGAGTCTCTTCCAGATGAAGTGGTCGATGGTCCGTCGGTCAGGAATCTCGACCGCGCCTTCAACTTCTCTGAAGCCAAGGTTTCTGGGGACGGAGTCGCGCCAAGAATTGTTGAGCTTGGTTTCTAGTTGAGTAGTGTGCCTCAGACCGACGAGTCGCTGATAGATGATAGTCCGCAGCATCGCATCGAGGGGATAGTGGAAGTGCCTGAGGTCTTTGTAATAGAACTTGAGTTCCTTCACGATTGGATTGAGGTTCAGGAAGCTAAGAAACTTCGACGCATCCATTGGCTGCTCTGGTGTAGGATTAGAGAACCGAGCCTCTTCTCCGTCATCGAAGATTGTATTTGAGAAGTCCGGAGCTTCTGGTTCCGAGCCGAAGAGGGAATAGCCTTCGGTCTGGAATGGAACAATCTCGGGCCCTTCTGAGCCAATTTCGTAGCTCATCGAGAAAGTGTTATTAGCATCGGATCCGTTCAGTCTGTCTGGGGTTGATATGCGCAATATATCGACCTCCCGGCCTTCGGGATGTTCGCGCATCCCTTGGGCCTCATCTTGTGGTGAGTTCTGTCTCAGTCTTGTTTCTCCAGACCTTCCAGAAGTACCTGCTTCCAGGTTCTCTTTCCCTTCTTCTTGAGGGCAATCTGATATTCCTTCTCGTCCAGAGATACGTTTATCGTCTTGACGGTCATGGACTAACCTACAAAGTAGATATGTAGGTTTCCTACTATATACTTTTCGTCGCATCTCGATTCAAGGTTATTTGATTCGAGAGTATATAAACTAGCTATGATATTGCGAAATCCTTATATCTTATGACTGTATATAGAATATACGGTCAGAATGTCAAGGGATGTTCAGAGCCTAATTCGAGGATTAAGCTTGGAGAATTTTGACGATTGGCATAGCGCTAATCTTCCGGTGGGAGACGGATTTATCAGAGAGAGGATTGCGCATCAGTCGAGAGGAGAGACCGCCCATGCTCTTCAGAAGGAGATTGTGCAGAAGGCCCTGCGGCGAGCTGGACCTGCTGGTGCTACTACTTCCGAAATATCTCGCCTCACAGGTTTGAATTCTCAGGCAGCGAGAAAAAGCCTCGAAGAGCTTTGTGCTACTAGGGAAGCGTACAAACTTAAACGAAACAGGACGACAACGATTTATTACAACAACGGACGCCCGAGACATGAATTTGGAACTGAACGGATAGAAGAAGGCAGTACAACCTATGAGATTAGTTTGGCAGAAGGGCCGGATGATTCACTGCTGGTGCATATCATAGAAAAGAAGTTCACCCTCTTGGAGGGAGAGCAAATCGAAGGTGGAGTGATCATGCCAATCTCACAAGTACCTGCATTGGTCAAAGCACTTGCGAATTTTCATGAGATAGCGGTTGGTGACACACATGCCAAAAGATGAGCCATCCTCGGTTCTTGAAAACGGAAAGACAACTACAAATGGTGAGAAGCAAGAGGGAATCAATCCTAATAGCGCTGTCATCTTGGATGGACAGAGAACGGGTCAGGGCGTCAAAGGCACACTCAAGATACATGGCAGAGAATTGCCAATACCAAGTTTCATACTAGAGGTGGCTAGTTGGGAGGATTTCGAGACAATCATAAGGAATTGTAGACTTTTAAAGGACCCCCATGCAGTCGCAGTTCCAGCCTATCACTGGATTCCATACTCACAATCAGTTCCAACAGTGGTGGACGACGAACTCAATGCGGAGTCGAGAGAATTGGTCACCCGCAACCACATCATCACCTACGAACCACCAGAATTCTACAGATATTCGATGCCACAGAAACTCCTCACGCATGCAATGAGGGGAGATGAGATCAGGGCTAAAAGATTCTTCAATCTCGCCTTGGTCGAGGAAAGAAAAGAAGAGGCCCTGAACCTTCTGCCCCCGTTTGAGAGAGGATTCATAGAAGTATCATGGGATCTATTGATGTGGCAGCATTATTCTCAAATGAAGCGCCTCAAGAAAAAGTCATTGAAGTACATCAAGAACGTGCCAAAGAAGCCCGAGGAATCGACACAACCAGAACTCGGCTGGAGCAATGTAAGTGAGTCTTACTTGGATCACGTGGCCAACGGACTCGTAGAATGTCAGGAGATGAACACTTCAAGTAGTTTCATTCCAGCTGTCCGGACTCTGAAGGTGGGTTCGGATAAAGCCGCCCGAGAACAAGTCAAGAAATCGAACAAGGCAACTGCATTCGTTTGGAAAGAAGTGCTCGATGGTCCTGCTTTCCCAGGCGGCAGGCCATGGTATCATTTGAGCATGGATAGACGGATTTTCACCCAAAACATTCATGTCGATACGGGCCCAGATGATGTAATTGGGATAGTCAATGAGAGCCTCGATTCGTCGGCACACTGTGGCGTTTGCGTAACAATGACTGGATGGCAATATGCCTGGAGAGAAGGAAAACCGAGGAAGCGTCTGGAGAGTTTCTTTGGAGAACTTTGTGATATTGCTTTCTTGAAGAAGATTCCCGTATATGCGGCAAGATCCAAGTGGTTTGGCATCGACCTGATGGATCTGGGCGTGACATTCGCGGGAACGATTATGAATGGGAATGAGATTATTCCGAGGTCAAGCGGTGGGATTGACGCAAATAGCCCAGCTGCATTTGGAAACGTGCCTATATATGGGAAATGCATAGAGGCCGATGTTACGGCCGTATTTGAGGTGAATACCGAATGGGGCAAGTTCAAGAAGCCAATCGAATTGCATAAATTCGAGGGCATTGAAAGCAGATGTGACCCAGCTTTCCAGTATAACGCCGAATCCTATAGAAGAGGATTCGCGAAGCCCCGAAGGATCGCAACGCATACGCAAGAAGCAAGGGAGATTGGCGAAGCGATGTCCGTGGGCATATTCAGGCCCGGTAGAGAATATATCAAGAGAAGCAAACTATGGGAAATTGAAGAAGATAGGGCCAAGAAGCGGTCAAAGGACAGCACGAGCAAGAATGAAATAGAGCAATGAGAAACAAACTCGTCCCCCTCAGATTTCGTTCATCACATCTTCGACGGTCTTCAGCTCGATCTCAACGCCTTCGGCGTTCTTGATTTGGACTTGCTTTCTCTGAGGTTGGCTTTGCACATAAATAGGCCAGTTTGTGTGCAGACGGGTAATCTGCACATAAATATGACAAATCGAGGACATCGGGAGATTTGCTAGTTCACAGTACTGGAGGGTTCTGTAACCTAATCGGGTGATTTCGCCGCCGTCCGGCCGAAGAAGTCGGCTATAACAGTTCGGGTGACGGCACGACTGGACACGACGCTTGAGCTTAGAACCCAACACGTCGACGCTCACCATCAAATCCCTAGGCTATTCAGGGGCGAGCGCCAGGACCGCCGAAAGGTGGGAACTGCTGGAACTCCATGATCTTTTGGTTGAGGACAGTAGCGACCTTTCCGAGACTGCCAAGAACCTTGAGAATGGCGTCCGCGTCCCGCTTGTCGCCTGATAGTTGGGGCTTCAGGTCTTCGAGGGCAGCCACCAACTCTTTGGTCGATGTCGCGAGAAGGTCCTTCAGCCCTGGGGGGTTGACCGTCTCCAACTTGCTGAGGGCAATCATAGGCCCCCCGCACGAACCCACGCTAATCGCGCTGATGACCAGAGTTCCGTCGTCCATCGCAAGCCCCATTGAGCTGAGAAGCGCCGCCAGATTCATCGCCGGGAGCATGTCCCCCTTCTTTGCAGCGGAGAGCGCCTTGTCGAACGCCTGAGCAACCATCACGGATTCCATGGTCAGAACCTCCCCTCCTTTCCGGCTTCTATGGTGAGATTGGTAAGGGAACGGTGGGGAATCCATAGCTAATCGAGCTGCGAAGATTCGCGGCCACGTATGCTTGGGCGACAAATTTCTCGACACGCTCCAAGTACGCCAGCAGGTTGCGAATGCGCGCCTTCTCGCCCCTAGTCGCGTCCTTCGACTGAAGCATGTTCTCGTACGCAGTTCTCAGCGTCACCAGTTCGAGGGCAATCTGGCCCAGCCGGTACGTCGACACGCCCCCCACGCAAAGCGGAGTATAGATTCCCTGCAGAAACTGGAACGCACGATGAAGGTCCATCTGGTCGGCCATCTTTAGTTCCCCCTATCCTATGGTAGGAGGAGGTTATAATCCTGATGCCTTCGCGGTATTGTTGCGTTATTTAGGATGGCCCTGATGACGATTATCTGACGAATGTCGATTTTCGGACATTGAACCGATGGGCAGTGGTTTCCAGGCATAGACTTGCCCCTATCCTGTTCTTATTTAGCTCATCAGAGTGGCCATTTCTCTATTGCCGCATCAATCCTCTTGGAAATAGCCATAGTCGCATCAATGGCCACGATAATCTTCTGAAACATCGTCAGGTCAGAAAAAGATAGCGTCCTCCCCACTCGTTCCTTAAGCCAATTCTCACAGACCTTGAAAGCCCCGATCTCGTACTCCCATACCTCCGTCTTGACCCCTTCGAAGTACTGGTTTCCGTTGACATATACCCTGTTTTCCTTAAGGACTGTGTTAGTCCTAGAATCTCTCTGGCCGGCTTGCACAAACTTGGGATAGCCATTCCCTATCTCATTGTTCCCTGGTACGGGGTACTTCGTGACTGGTTTCGATAAGCTGGTGGATTGGAGAAGATGAAGATCCACAAGCTCTCTTCCAAGAGCGGACAACTTGCCAAACAGTCTCTTGTCTGCGGTGAATTGTATGCGAGGAGATTCGAGCCTCAGCAATCTCGCGTACCTTGATCGAAAGAGCGGAGAGAACAGGATTGCATAGATGTAATGAAACAAGTCTTCTGATCCGAAGGTGCTCTTCAAGTCTCCTTTCTCCTCAACAAAGGTCATTTCGAGCTTCTTTTCGAGCTCGCTTAGCATAGTCCTGTTTAGATTGGGGATTCGGCCGTTTCGAGCATGAGGAGTCTCAAGTGAATCAATGAGATGTTGAGTATGTTTTCCCGCACCAATCACCGAAGCATAGAGATACAACGGGAATAGGTAGTCAATCGTTTTCATTGACACTGCGACGTGATCTAAGATTGTGTTGGTGACAAATGAATGCTGCCATGATCCAACTATCTCCACTCTCTTGGGACTAACAAGCCCTAGGTTCTTCTCCGAAAGCATGTTGTTCATGACCTCAGGTCTCGGCATGCACATGAAGCCTCTAGACTTTCCAGTGTAGTATGTCGACCGAACATCGAAAGGCCTGTACAGAATAGAGACAACACGCTCTCTTTTCGGTCCACTTGATTTCAAATCCTGCTGTGCAAGCCCGACCTTCCAATCTCGGGCGTCTTTTCCTAGGTGGTACCTGTCTCTTGCTTCTTCCTCTGTCAATTTCGAGAAATCATTGACAGTATCCCAAACCTCATCATGCGTGAAACGTACTGTGAGACGATCTCTGGCAGTGGCGATCCCAACGCTGTTCAGCGGGAATATCTCGTTCAACTTCCAACCACTCTCATATTCTGTCTGCAATTTGGTGTCTTGAGGTGTGAAGAGGTTCAGCGGAGAAATGGGGGAGATCTCGCTCCAACTTGAGCTAGCTACGTCGTGTTTTCTTAGGAACTCATACTTCTTCTCTCTCGTGCCCCATACATCGCCATGATGAATTGTTACGGTACCATGATTGGTCTTCTTTTTCACGAAAAACGAGATAGCAACTCCCTGTTGAATATCGAAAACATTCTCATCTTTGGAGCCATCGGGGCATCTTTCCCTCCTCTTGGAATTGCCATGCAAATCGAGCAAGTATATCTCATCGAAGGATTTCATCAGATTCTCTCTCATCCCTCGAAACGTTGGGTTTTCAAGATAGCCATGATCCGTTATGAGTGCTAGAATGCCAGCGCCTGTCTGTTCGATTCGCCACTGCCCCCAGCGAATGAATTTCACATAGTCATTCTGCAGCCATTTAGTGTTTCGTTCCTTCAAGGGTTTCCCATCAATCTGATAGTAGTCTTTCAGTAGATTGCCTATGAAGTTTGGCACTTTCTTTCCATCAATCATATCATAGCTTCTGTTTGCGGATTGGCCGGAGTACGGAGGATTTCCAATCACCACCATTATCGGCAGATTGCGTTTTACTTCTGATGCAAGTGAAGCCTCTTCGCCGATGATGCGAAATGGACCGAAGAGATTCGTAAAGACTTCAATGGGCTGTTCAAGTGTATTTGTAAGATAGACCCCGAGACGTTCGTCTCCCGAAAAATCATATGCCCAGTCCATCTTGGATCTCTCTGGAAGATCTTCTCCTGCAAGCTGCATTCCGAGCTTGAAATGTGCAATCGAATACGGCGCCATAAGCAGTTCGAATCCGAAGAGACGAGGTAAGAGGTGATTCCTGATATAGCCTGACCACATTCCCGCGTTTCCCTTTTTCATGAAATCCTTACGTATGAGGTCAATGATGGCATAGAGGAAAGTCCCCGTTCCGCAGGCGGGGTCAAGAACTAGAACCCTATGACAAGTATCCAGTTTCTTCTTTGGTTCCCCTTCCTGCTGTGGTTGCCCTTTGTCGTCAAGGAATTCCTTTCTGATGTAGCTCGTTGATGCAACATCTCCCAGCCCTTCAGATACTCCGAGATCCCTCCTGAGGAGGAGGTCGACCGACTTAACCATATAGGCTACGACCGGCTCTGGTGTGTAATAGACTCCACGAGTCTCTCGTATTTCGGGGTCGTATTCCGCAAGGAATGATTCATAGAAGTTGATAACCGGATCTCCTTGCTCTTTTCCGGCACCGAAATCTTCCATTACCGCGACAATATCTGTGTTTGCCAGCATTTGTACTAAGTCATCCACAAAATCAACGTACGGCTCACTGTCAAGTGCGGTCCCAGTTATGATTTCAAACAGTTTCATTAGGAAGGGGTTGGTTTTCGGAATCATTCTTGCAGCTCCGGTGCGCTGGAATCCCGTTCCTTTGAAATTGCACCTTGCGGCAAAAAAGCCGTACACTATGGTCTGCGCATACATGTCAGCGAATTCTGCATCTTTCTCTTTCTGATCGATGTCGTGAATTAATACCTGTGACAGAACCTTCCTGAGGTCACGAAGTTCGGTAGAAGCAACACCTTGCTCAAAAGAATGCAAAACTACATCCCTTATCAGATGTGCAAGTCTAGCCATACGTTTCGAGAGGGTCTTAGAATCAGCAATTGGGGTTGGAGCAAGCGATAGGAAATCTCCCAGAAGTGACGATAGGTCCTCTTCGCCCCCTTTCCTGAGTGCCAGATTCCCTCTGCTGTCAAGATTCGCTAATATTGCAGTTCGTCTAAGGACGCCGTCGACGTACCATCGAAACTCCGCATAATCAGTGAGGATGACGTTGTGTAGAGACGCGAGATACCGTTGCAGCTGTTCGGTCTTCTCCTCATCATCCAGTGTTTTCCCAACATCTTTGGTCTCGATGTAACCGACAGTCAGCTCTTTGTGAGTGATCGTGAAATCAGGCGCACCACATAAGACATGCCTTGGTTCGTTAGTTGCGATGACGTTCGCTCCGACTGATTCGACAAGCTGTTTCAAAGCGGGTCTGTGTGTGTGCTCTGTCGAGTTCCCCAACCGAAGCTCTCTCTGAATCTGAGTGAAGTAGTCTCTTGTGTTAGCGGTCAATATGTCGATCCCGTCCCCTCAACAATCCTCTGAGTCGAATTGTGTTTGACAACTTAGTGTTTTGCTATACAGTGACTACTCTTTCAGCAAACAGCGGACGGTCGTTTCCGAACTTGGTCAGCCTTTACAGTTAGGGTATCGCCCACTGAATCATGTCCCCCCAGCCCTTCTGGAGAGGCTCCGCAAGAATATGTCAGTGAAGGAGATCAGCGCAGACATGGGCCACTCATCGAGAAAGGTCCTCGGATTGATCGGTGAGCATGGTGCAATTCCATTCATTCCGTTCAAGAAGGGCACAAACAATCGAGCAGAGCGGTGTGCGATCTGGAAGGCGATGTATCGCTATTTCCACGAGCATAGAGAGGATTTCATGAGTCACTATCACAAGAGGTCCAATGTCGAATCCGTCTTCAGCATGATGAAACGGAAGCAGGGGACTCACCTGAAGTCAAGGAACATGATAGGCCAAACCAACGAGATCCTCTGCAAAGCCCTCGTTCACAACATATGTGTGCTGATTCAAGAGATCTTCGAGTCCGGGATAACGGTCGATTTCCAACTACTGGCAGAAGATGAATTAATGTGCAAGACACTTCCATGAGTAATTAAAGTGCAAAGCCTCTGAGGTTGATGATTTTTAATAGTAAGATGCGCATGTTTGTCGGGGGATTCGAAGGGGATTCGGATTCACCTAAACTCTCGTTCCCAACGAGAAACTGGAATGGTGATTTGCTATGGCAAAGGTGATTGAAAGAAAAGAGATTCCTCTCAGCCGGCTCTACATAGATGAACAGAATGTTAGGAAAGACATTGGAGACATATCCGAGCTTGAGAATAGCATTGAACATTATGGAGTCCTTGAGGCAATCACAGTGCGCCCAGGGAAGGGGGGCAAGTATGCTGTCGTCATCGGAAGCAGACGATTCAAGGCTTCCAAGAACGTCGGGCTGAAGACTATTCCTGCAGTCGTCAAGGAATTGACTGATGAGGAGGCTTTCCTTGAGAGCTTATCAGAGAATCTCCATAGAGAGAATCTCGACCCAGATGAAGAAGCGACCGCGGTGGCGAAGCTATATCAAATTCATAAGAGTGAGGACAAAGTGGCCAAGGCAATAGATATGAGCAAGACCTGGGTGCACGATCAACTGGCCGCAAAGGGAATAATTGATGTATTTAAATCCACCGGTGGGCATGCCCACCGAGGGCCGATTCTACCAGCAGACAGCCGAAAAGTGCGCACGATAGCCGAAGCGGGGAAAACACTGTTTCCAGACCAGCCAAAGAAACAGATAGAATTATTCACGGAACTGAAGGACCGACCGCGTGACGAGGTCAAGCGAGTCGTTGAACATCTCAAAGCAAGAGAGGAGCCAATCAAGGAGATTCCACGTGCCGTCGAGCAGGTTCTCAAAGCTCCTAGCGTTGATATATCCATACAATTCGATGCCAAGTTGAGCCGCGCAATCATCAAAGTTGCAGAGGATCGTGGCATCACGTGGGAAGATGTGGTTCGAATAGCAGTGGAGCAGTGGCTCAAGAAAGAGAAATATCTCTGAAAACGCCTATGGAAGACGAAAAACTATACATACGACATATCTGGACCAATTCTCTCCAGCAAGTTCTTGACGGACTTGCCTCAGGAGAAATACTAAAATTAACTGCCCATAGATCGTATGGCAATGTCACAAACACTAGCAGGCCCTATCATTGGGTATTCATCAGAGAGTCAGAAGTCATTCTAACTCAGATGGACTTTCTGAGCCTGCATCATGGTCAGTTCAACAAGAAGGCCGTGTTGGAGTTACTGGATGACCCCAAGATTGAAGATGCTCCAGTACATGAACTGGACATACACATTGAGAAGGGCCTCATTGGGAAAGCATTTGCCGAGATGCGAAACGATGATAGTTTCATAGACAAAACCTACGTGGCGCATTTTGAAGAATATCCGATTCGCAGAGAACCGGAAGAGAATAAGTTCACTGCGGATGCTAGAGATAAGTTTAAGGATTATGATTTGGGTAGGCTGGGTTTCGAACCCGCCACACTGGACTTGAAGTATGTGCTACCGCTTGATAACTGGAAAGAGATAGTGAGAGGACATCTCTCACAAGAACGTCAGGTTCAATTCGAAGCGTTTAAGGCCGATTTCCAACGTCTTGCTAACCTGGAGATACGTCGTTTAGCTTTGTCTGTCTTCTCCAAGGACATCTGCAGTGCCAGGGAGTACAAGCGTCTCAAAGGAGACGTCTGGACTCTGGTACGCTCAGGAGACATCTGAGATTTACTAGAAGGTGGTAATATGGGCGAATGGAAACTCAGGGAGCTGAATAAGGTAGACCGTCCGTTCCAGCTTCTCTTCTGGTACGAGCATGGTCGGGACCATATGAATGTAAAGAAGATCAGAATAGATGGTGAGATGAGCGTGGGTGTTCACCATGAGATGGACCGCATCTTCAAACATCCAAAAGGTCAACGGGAGGAAGAACTTGCTAGGTTGCCCTACAAGATTGAATCAGACATTGCCAAGAAACTAAAAGTGAAAGGTTCGCTTCCATATGAGATTAGGGATTGGGTATCAACTGTCATTAGGGAAGCGCTTAAGGAGAAACCTAAGAAGTGAGATGGCATTGAGCTTCTCGACAACATTCTTGGTAGTCCACTAGCGTCAATAGACGCACCACCCGATTTGTTACAGAACCGGCGAATCAAAAGACTGAAATAGGATGGTCAGCCAGTTCTGCTAATTGGCAACCCTCAGATGCTGCAAACCCAACGCAAGAAAATTATAAATACTGAGGAGTCCATACTGACAATTGTCTGACGAAAGTGCGCATATCGTCGGACATACGAAGGCCGCC